>PVBE011357306.1_pt1 | contig 118139 bp, 107 predicted proteins | sample 1631181 | NCBI WGS metagenome assembly PVBE01 (sample SAMN08397723, study PRJNA350692) | Marine metagenome, whole genome shotgun sequencing project. | isolation source: water | place: Pacific Ocean | collected 2012-04 | reverse complement strand
GCTAGGGCAAGCTTTCGCAACACCGAGATCGTGCGCTCTTCCCCTCATCAGGAGGCGCGTGCCTGGCGACAGCGGGGGTTCTTCAACGGCCTGCTAGTCCGTACTCAGAGCCGCGGCGTCACCGGGATGAATTCTCGAATCGCTGCCGTGAGGCCCGGGCCGTCGTCGATCATGACGCCATGGCCGGCGGTCGGAAGCGTCACCAGACGGCCATCGACGAGCACTTCGTCGACCATCTCATCGGCGACCTTCTCGCTGAGAATCGCCGAGACGCCGCCCCGGACGACCAGTACCGGACAGGACAGCGATCCGAGGGCCGACCAGAGCTCGCGCTCCAAAGCCGCCAGGTCCCCGGAAGCGCCGGCTCCGACCAGCACGACGGGATCGAGTGCCGGCTCGTAACGACCATCGATTCGCTTGACGACGCCACTCGAGGCCAGATCTTCGAGGATGTCGGGATCGCCGAGGGGATGGGTGAGCGCCAGCTGATCCTTGAATTCCGCAACTGAGGCATAGCTTCGCAGACCGCTCCCGACTTCGTCCATGACATGAGCCATCCCGCTCAATTCCAGCGCGGGGCCCGTGTCGGCGAGAACCAGAGCCGTCACCCGATCCGGCCGGGCGGCGGCGAATAGCATCGAAACGTTTCCGCCGAGCGAATGACCGACGACTGCCGTGCGATCGATCTCCAGTGCGTCGAGTAACAGGGGCAGATCGGCCGCATAGCTCTGAAGGTCATAGGCGGCCTCGGGGGACCAGGGAGAATCGCCATGGCCGCGAAGATCCACAGCGATCGGCCGCAGGCCATCGGGGAGATCGTTGGCAAGCTTCTCCCAAACGACGCGATTATGCGAGATTCCATGCACGAAGAGCACCGGTACCCCAGCTTCACGCGGATCTGAATAGGCGAGAAGCGACGGTCTTCGATCGTGTCCATTCATCAGCGCACTCCCATTTTAATCCATAGCCTCGTCGAGTCGCTCGAGGAGAACGGCCGCAATCGACGCGAGACTCGGAACGGCGTCGAACCAGTTGGCGGCGACCTCCAGCTCGAAATCCCGACCCAGCCCCATGAACAGCTCCATTGTCATCAGGGAATCGAGGCCTAGCGTATCGAGCTAGCGACCGACATCGAGGGCCTCACGCTGCTCACCGGACAGGCCCAGAATGCCGGCGAGCGCGTCACATACGAATCCCTGCATGCTGATGCGGCGCTCCGGCGGCGATTGGGACAGGAGCTCTGCACGCAGCACCTGGGAAGGCCCACCGCTCTCGCTGGCGGGCTTCAGACTGGCCAGCAGCGGCGACGGCGCCTGGGCGAGACGACTCGACAACTCGTTTGCGCCGAGCAGGATGAGCTGCGTCTGTGACGCGTCGCCGAGGATCGCGCGCCCAAGCTCACGCGCGACCCCTCGCGGTGGCGAGTCCCCAGCCACCGAAAGCATGAACGACCTTCCCGCGTCCCCTCGGCCCGAGAGCAGCAATCGGTCGATCCAACCCCGTGTCTCCCAGGCGCGATCCCCTGCCGCATCGCCCGCGACGGGCTCGCGTACGGAAATGATGGCCCTGAAGTCGGCGGGCATCGCAGCCACGCGGGGCAACAAGCGCTCGACGCGGTCGGCGGCCGGGACCGCCTCGGAGGCGATGTGAATCCAACCTGCCAGGCTCTGTGGCAGCGGGATCGAGTCGAGATCCCAGGATGCGTCCTCTGCCAACTCGACGACGTCATCGGCGCCCTGTCCCCGGAGCCATGCCGTGACCTCCGAGCGAATCTCCGTCTCATCACCGCTTACGACGAAGCCACCCCTTCCGTTCAGCGCCACGCCGGGCCGCTCGAGCGCGCGAATTCGGGACTCTCCGGCTGCTGCGAGGTCGACGCAGACGCGACCCGCGTGCCGATTCTGCGCCATGTAGCGCAGCGCTCGACCCGCCTGGGAGACCGGAAAGACCGTCGTTGCCAGCGGCAGTAGTCGTCCGCGACTCACATCGTCTGCCGTTTCTTCGAGCAGAGCCGAGACGAGCGCGGCATCGGTCCGCATCATCGCGGCGACATCGATGGCAGAAAAAGATCGATTCGGCGCCAGACGAAGAGCTCCCAGTTCGGGTCGCTCGAATTCGTTCCGGGGACACAGATCGAGGTAACGCCCGCCCGGAGCCAACCGCGCGAGCACCCGATGCATGGCGGGTCCCGACTCTGCGCTCGCGATGACGTCGAAGTCGCCGCAGCCTTCGAGCTCATCTGCAACCACAAGGCTCGCAGCGGGCGAAGCATCGAGGACGCGCACACCCAGGCCGTGGAGCGTCGCTCGGCGCGAGGAAGTGCTCGCGGTGGCACTCACCTCGGCTCCGATCGACTGCGCAATGCCAATCATCGGCTGCCCGACACCGCCCGCGGCGGAGAGGATCAAGATCCGTTCACCAGCCCGAAGCCGCGCCACGACCTGCAGCGCATAGCGCGCGACCAGGAACGGAAAGGGCAGACTCGCCGCCTCATCGAAGTCGAAGAAGCTCGGCTTGGGAGCGAGGAATGCAGCGGGGACGGCCAATCGGCGGGCCAAGGCTCCCGAAGCGATCCCGATGACCTCCTCGCCGACCTCGAAATCACAGGCCGAATCCGGAACGGCCCTGACGACGCCCGCAAAATCCCGCGCCACTCCATGCGATTTCGGAGCGGAACCCCGGGCCAGGCCCAATCCCGTCAGCACGTCGAGCTGACTGAGCGCCGCGGAGCGCACTTCGACGACGACCTCGCCGGAGCCGATCTGCGGCTCGACCACCTCCTCGAGGGCGAGGCATTCGAGACCCTCCTCCCCGCTGTGGACGGCACGGAAGTTTCGTTCGCCGGCCACGACATCGGATCGCTTCGCCAGGCCGCCCTCTCCGGTCTGGCAAGAATCGACCTCGATCAATCGAGGCACGTAGATGTGTTCGCCTCTGACGGCGAACTGACGCTCTTCGGTGACCCGGCCCATCAACGAAGTCAGCATCACGCGTTCGGGATGATCGAACCCGTCCCCCACATCGAAGAGCCTGCATTGCTGCATCGTGGCGCAGCGCGCGAGACCGGCCATCTCGCCTGGAACGAGTCTTGCCACTTCGAGCGATGGGCGATCCCCAGCCCGAACCGCCTGCAGCCGCCGCGTCGCGATCCAGACCTGGGTCGCCCCGCTACAGTGATCGCGAATCGCGCTCGCCCAGGGCCCGATCCCGAACGCTCGACGGGAGGCAGGCGAGCCCTCGAGCGCGGAGTCGCAAAATGCAGAGTCGCCAAACGCGGAGTCGCCCCACGCCAACAGGGCGAGCCCCCAGGACCCATGTCCGTCACACGACATGCGATCCGAGAGCGACGCGAGATCCTCGACCTTCTCACAGTAGTGACAGCTTGCGCCCTGCTTCTGAAGCTCCGCCGCGAGGATCCCGGCTTGCGCCGGCGAGTCCGATACGATGATCCAGTCATCGACTTCCGTGGCCAGATCAGCGCAGAGCAAGTCGGCCTCCACCCAATCGACTCGGCCAGGCCTGTCGATGGGCTGAGTTTGTGATCCGCCCGTTCCGGCAACGCCTCGACCCGAACGCCATCCAGCCAGCCGAGCGCTGCGCCCTCGCGATCAAAGAACTCGAGGTCTACGGTCACGATGCCCCGCGCTGAATCGGGCCACGACTGCGATTCTCGACGCTTGACGCGGCACCAGCAGTCGCTGCCCAATTCGCCAACCAATCTGAGCTCCCCCAGCGCGACCGGCCGGACGCCGGCAGCCGGCTCGCACAAGGCACCGATCAGCTGAAAGCAGCCCTCCAAGATGGCCGGATGCGCGCGATAGGCGTACCACTCCGATTCACTCACTCGCGGAAGCATCATCCGCGCCAGCAACGAGCCCGCAGCGCCCTCCCTGCGCGGCTCGGACTCGAGCTCCCGAAGCGTCCTGCATTTCGGCCCCAGGCGGACTCCGCAACGCTCGAGGGCCGCGAAATGGGGCTCGGAGGCCAGGGCGTCGTTTGCTTCGCGATCCAGCGGCGTCTGTGCTCTCTGGCCCTCCAGAGAATCGGCCGGTCGCAGCGCGCAGATCGCACGCAGCGCCCAGTCGGCCTCTTCGCATTCACGGCTCGAGATCCGCAGCTCGCCGGATCCCTCGCCATCCGCGCGAAGAACCGCCTGCACCGAGCAACGGCCCGAGGCGGGGAAGATCAGGGGACGGCCAAATTCGAGGTTCTGGACCGAAATGGACTCGCCCGGCCAGACCGCCTCGGCCGCGGCCAGCGCCAGCTCTGGATACAGCGAGGCCGGCGCCTGGGCACGGCCCGCGACGCTGTAGTCCTCGATGAATCCTGCGGAGTCCGAATCGAGCAGGAAATCCCAGTGGTGGAGTCGAGGGTCGATCGACGACTGGCTACGCGCCCCGAGCAGCGGGTGTACGGGCCGGAAGCGATGCGATCGGTTTCGCTCGCTGAACCAGAATCGCTTTCGCTGATAGGCGTAGAGGGGCGTCTCGACGACCTGACCGCTGGGGTGGAGCGCCTCCCAGTCGATGCCAACACCCCGCACGAAGAGTTCGCCGAGCGACGTCAGCATCGAGCGCTGCTCGTCCTGATCTCGCTGCGGGGACGAGACACAGAAGGCCGAACGACCGAGCCCAGCTGCGATTTCCTCGATCGCACGCGACACAGTCGGATGCGGGGAAACTTCGATGAAGATTTCACCCCCGCCTTCGAAGCATCCCGCGAGGCCCTGGTCGAAGGCGACCGGCGCGCGCAGATTGCGAACCCAGTAGCCGGCATCGAGCTGCGCTCCGGATTTTTCACAAGCGTCGACCGTCGAGTCGAAGGGAATGCGCAGCGTTCGAGCCTCGATGTCCTCGATGCACGCTCGAAACGGTTCGAGCAGCGGCTCCATGTGGAAACAATGGGAAGCAAAATCGACATCGAGTCGGCGCGCAAAGACCCCGATGGAATCGAAGTCGGCGACCAGAGCGGTCACCGCATCGCGATCCCCGGATACGATCGTCGTCGTGGGGGAATTCGAACCGGCGACTTCGACACGACCGCCGTGGGCCCGGATCGCCGCTTCCACTCGGTCGCGGGGCAGCGACACCAGGGCCATCGCCCCCCGGCCCGATACCGTCGCTACGATCCTGCCCCGATTGCACACGAGTCGTGCGACGTCCTCGAGACCCAGGCCACCCGCAATATAAGCTGCCGCGATCTCGCCCATGCTCTGCCCGATGACGCGATCCGGCCGGATTCCCCAGCTTTCCCAGAGTTCCGCCAAGGCGATCTCCACAGCGACCAGAGCGGGCTGCAGCAGATCGAGCTTCGAGGTCCAATCGAGGCCCGCGCTGCCGTCGAGCAGGGCGCGCAGCGACCAATCCACGCAGCCCCGATAGGCCGCATCCAGTCGATCGATCGACATCGCGAAGGCGGGCTCGCTGCCGAGCAGTCCGCTGCCCATCCCGAGCCACTGCGTGCCCTGGCCGGGAAAGACCATCACGATCTTCGAAGACGCCTCCCGCGACGCGATGCCGGACTGCACCGATGCCGAGGGGTTGCCCGCGAGATAGGCGCCGAGCTCCCGACACACCTCGTCGGTCGAGCGCGCCACGACGCTCAGCCGGTGTTCACGATGCGTTCGCCGCCGGCAGAGCGTACTGGCGAGATCCTCGAGTCCCGCGCCGCCACGGCGCAGGATCCAGTCGTGGTGGCTCTGCACCATCTCGTGCAGCGCATTTGGATCGTGCCCGGTAATCGGAAGCAGGACCGGGCGTCGCGAGGGGTCGCGAGCGGCCCGCTGGCCGATCGGCTCGGGCGCGCTCGAAAGCACGACATGGGCATTGGTTCCGCTGATACCGAAGGAATTTACCCCCGCCAGCGCGGGATCCGGATAGGGCCAGGGCGCGTTGCGCGTCTGGACCCGAATCGGAATCTCGTCCCACGGGATGGCCGGGGTCGGATTCTCGAAATGAAGCTGCTTGGGCAGCTCGCGATGCCGAATCGCAAGGGCCGCCTTGATCAGCGCAGCGACGCCCGAAGCGGATTCCGTATGGCCGAGGTTCCCCTTGACCGACGCGACCCGGAGCGGCCGATCGGCGGATCGACCGGGGCCCATGACGTCGGCCAGGGCGCCGATTTCGACCGGGTCACCGATCGTCGTGCCGGTGCCGTGTGTCTCGACGTAGTGAACATCCGCTGGTGAAATCCCCGCTTGCGCGTAGGCGTCGCGAATGGCCTGAGCCTGGCCCTTGCGACCCGGCGCCATCATGTGGCCGCCATCGCGCCCGTCGGTGCTGATGCCACTGCCGCGAATCACGGCATAGATGGGGTTCCCCTCTTCCAGCGCATCGGCCAGCGGCCGCAGCACGACGACCCCCGCTCCCTCGGCCCGGACGAAGCCGTCCGCGGAGGCATCGAAGGCCTTGCACGCGCCGCTCATCGAGAGCATCCCGCTGCGCGATAGAGCGATGTTGCCCTCCGGCGAGAGGAACAGATTCACACCCCCGGCCAAGGCCAGCTTACTCTCGCCGCGCCGCAGGCTCTGGCAGGCGAGATGGGTCGCGATGAGCGACGAAGAACAGGCCGTATCCAGCGTGAAGCTCGGCCCCGTCACGCCGAGCAGGAACGAAATCCGGCCGGAGAGCACCGCGTGGGACATGCCACCGACCGTGAAGACGTCGTGACCCCGAAACACGGCCTCCTCGCCCATCACACCGGTCCGTTCGCGCGAATAGTCCTCGGCCATGTAGCCGAGAAACACCGCCACACGCTCGCCCACCAGGGTCTCGGGCACGATGCCGGCGTCTTCGAGTGCATCCCAGGTCACCTCGATCATGAGCCGCTGCTGAGGCTCCATGGTCAAGGCGTCGCGCGGTGCGATCCCGAATGCGGCGGGATCGAAGAGCTCCGGGTGCTCGAGAAAGCCGCCCTTCTTCGAGGAAACCTTGCCGGGGATGCGCAGCCGGGGATCGTAGAAATGATCGATGTCGTAGCCCAGATCGATTCGGTGCTGCGGCACGTCGCGCACCGTGTTGCGCCCGGATCGCAGGATCTCCCAGAACTCCGCCGGGCCTCGCGAGTCAGCGTATCGGCAGCCGATCCCCACGATCGCGATCGGATCGCTCGGGGTCGCCGCCTCGTCACCGCCAGGCGCTGCTCGCGTCTCGCTCACGCCGGCCGGTCAGCATGCGCGACGCGATGCCAGGTCAGCCGACCGACCGGGGCGTCACTGCCGACCGCCAGGGCCTGGGTCAACAGGTCGAGCCGATCGCCATCGATCTTGAACCAGCGCTCCTGGACCGTCCCGATCCAGACTTCGAGGGAGCTCACCTCGACGAAATGCGTGATCTTGTCTCCCCTGACCTCGAAGGGTCCGGTGTAGGCCATGAACTGGTCATAGCTGCTGGCCCGTGCCGCCTCCGACAATTCGCCGTCACCCTTGGCTCCGCGGGCCGAGTTCATGAAGGCCGCCGACATACTACCCGTCTGCGTTGTAGAAGAGGTAGCCGGTGAGCTCTCGACCGTAGGGATGGCTGATGGAGCCATCCGTCGATTGCAGCTCGAAGGAATCGAGCTTCCACGAACCGATCAGTGCCTCGCCGCCTTGCATGGCCCCCCCTCAAGAAAGATGGCGAGGGCAAGCTATGCGCGATCGATCGAGGGATCCAAGAAAGTCACCGGACCAGATGGGCCGTGCAGTCCAAACTCGGACTTCGGAAGCATGGGGGTCTAGCGAGAAGCGATTCGGCGCTGCCGGGCCAACCGGCTGGTCGTCACGACTCCACGGGCTGCTAGCCGTCGGGCTCCGAATCGCTGTAGTAGTAGACGCCCCACTGTCCCGCTGTCTCAGAGACCGCTAGCCGAAGCTTCTGAATCTGCGTTCGCCCGAAGCGCTCGGCGATGCGACTCTGGAGCTCGCGCCCGATCCAGGTCGCGAGATTCTCCGCCGAGGTGTTGTTGATCGGAAGCACATGAATCTCGTCGGTCGGCGCGGCGTAGCGATACTCCCGATAGACGATTTCGGTCTGCCCGTCTTCACCCGGCTCGATGACGAGATCCGGATGCTCCCCGGGCACGATCCAATGTTCGTCGAGCCAGTCACAGACATCGCGAATCAGGGGCTTCACCGCGATGAAGTCGATCACCAGGCCGCGATCGGTGAGCGCTCCCTCGATCTCGGCATCGACATGGTAGTTATGCCCGTGGAGCCGTTCCTTGGATCCATCCGGAAAGATCAGGAAATGAGCGCAGGAGAACTTGAAGTACTCCTTGTGCATGTGGATCGCCCAGCGTTCCATCCGACTGGTCCTCCTGATCAACGCTCGGCGGGCAGATTATCACAGCCGGCGACGCAGGCTCTTGACCCGACTCCTCCGAGCCCGGAAGCTAGCCCTATGAGCGAAGCCTACAGGCCCAGGATTCTGGGCGTTCTCAACGTCTCCCCGGAATCGATGGTCCGGGAGTCCATCGCCTCGGGCGAGGACGAGATCCAGGCGCGAGCGCAGAAGCTCGCTGCGGCCGGCGCCGATTGGATCGACATCGGCGGCCGTTCCATCACGCCGGACGCGGCGATGATCGACGATTCGGAAGAACAGGCGCGGCTGCTGCCGGCGCTTCGGGTCCTCGGCCGCAGCGGCCATGCGATCTCGGTCGATACCTGGAGCGAAGCGACCGCCTGCACGGTTCTCGAGGCCGGCGCCCGGGCGATCAACTTTACCGGGGGCCTGATCACGTCGCAGACCCTCGATGCCGTCGCTTTGAGCTCGGCGCTGCTCTTCCTCACATTCATGCCCTACGGCAACGCCTATTTGATGCGTGACGCTCGCCCCGCCCCGGTTGGGGTCCAGGCCGTCCTCGATCACCTCGGACCGAAGGTCGAAGCGGCGCGCGGCGCCGGGATCCAGCAGCTGGTCATCGATCCCAATCTCGGCATCGTGCATCCGGGCACGGACGATTTCGCCAAGATCCATCAACAACTCGAGATCGTCTTCGACCTCGACGCGCTGCGGGTGCTCGGCTGTCCGATTCTGCTCTACGCCGCGCGCAAACCGGAACGTCTCGCGCGGATCATGATGGCGTCTGCCATCGTACACGCGAAGGCGGACTACATTCGAACCCACACGCCCGAGATGATCGAGCAGCTCCGACATGCCGCCCTCTAGCGACCGCGACGCGAGCTCGTCGAGCGTCGACCTGTCGGGTCGCTGTGCCCTCGTGACCGGCGCCGCCAAACGCTCCGGACGCGCCCTGGCTCTGGCCCTGGCCCGCGCTGGCGCCGACGTCGCTGTTCACTGCCGACACAGCCGAGAAGACGCCGAGCGGGTCGTCGCCCAGATCGAATCGATCGGGCGCCGCAGCACCCTCGTCCAGGTCGACCTGCTCGAGCCACCGGCGGTCGAAGCGGCCTTCGCCGCGGCCGCAACGGAGCTCGGACGACTCGATATTCTCGTCAACAATGTCGGCACGATCGTCTGGAAGCCTTTCGATGCGCTGTCGCCGGAGGAATGGCGCGCCGGGTTCGACGGCACCTTCTTCGTCACCCTCTTTGCTTCCCGCGCTGCCCTGCCCTTCATGCGAGAAAGGAATTTTGGCCGCATCATCAACATTCTCGACGCCGATGCGGACGCGTTGAACCCTGTGCCCTTCGCGACCGCGTACAAGATCGGCAAGAAGGCGGCCTTCACGCTGACGAAGACCATGGCGCTGAACGAGGCAGCAAAGGGCATCACCTGCAATGCGGTCTCGCCAGGGACCCTCGAGGACTCAGTCGAGAAGCCGCCGCTCGAGCAGATGCCGGCGGGACGCTATGGGCGCTACGCAGATGTCGAGAGCGCAGTGCTCTTCCTGGCAAGCGACGCGGCGCAGTACGTGACGGGCGCTCACCTCAAGGTGTCGGGTGGCTATCTGATCTGACGCAGAGACGCGATCCGTCGATCCACTCGTGGGGTCACTCGAAGCTGCATTCGGACCGGACTGCAGCGTGGCGCGATCCAATGGCGGCAATCCATTCGGAGATCGCAGACGCCGGGAGGCACTGGAACTTCCTCCGGGATCCTCGAGGCCGCGGCGGCCGCCGATCCATCGCGTCAGTCTTCGACGCCCATCAGCCCACGCAAGTCTCGAAGCAAGTTCCAGACGTCGGTCGGGAGATGCACACCAGAGGAGCCTCCATAGCCGAGCACCTGGGTCTCCTCGAGCAGCGAGTAGGCCGGTGCGGCGAGCGGCCCGTGCGGATCGGAGCGGATGGCGGCCTCCAGATGTCGTTCCGAGAGGTTCACCCAGAAGCCGTCGAGGCTCCGTGCCTCCACGACGCCGAGCCAGTAATACGCGAGATGGCGCCGCAAACCCGAATCGCAACGTTCAGGTAATCGGCCAACACACCTGTCGCGTCCAGCTGCGAGGCGGAGACTTCAGGATCGTCGATCAAACCCTCCCAGATACTGAGGGCCTCGTCGAAGCGACGAACGGTGAGGAGCAGCCACGCCTTTTCGCGTGGTGCGAGGGCGTCGATCGCAGTTTTCTCCATCAACTGCTCCGCAAACGGAAAACGCTGAGCGGCGGGAAGCCGGACGTGGCAAGTCACGCAATTCTGGAGACTTCCGGTCAGGAAGAAGCGCGACTCCTCGTACTCACCGAGGCGATAGCGTTCGCGCGCTTCCCACAGGTCGCCTCCAAGATTGATCGCGATCTCCCCAAAACCCACCTCGCGCCCACGCCCATGAGATTCGAGCACAGCCACGGCGACTTCGAGTCGGCCGAGTGCCGCGAGGACCTTGCCCCGCGACTCCGGCGAACTCCAACGCGTTTCGTCGAGGCTCAGTGGGATCAACTCCTTCATTTCTTCGAAGATGGCCCGCATGGTCGGGCGCGGCGCTTCTGCTCCTTTTGACTGCGCCTGCACGATCGGTGGTGTGAGCAGAAGCAATGCGAGCAACCCGGCACGCGTCCAATGAGACTTCCGATGAGACATAGTCGATCGTTCTCCCTGTGTATTCCGTGTATATCGTTTTCGATCGGGGCAATCGAGCTAGACGACTAGAACCCTGGCGTGAAGCCCGATTTCCAGGATGATCATACGAAGGTGCGAGGCCCGCCCGACGATGCGCGCGGCCCTTCTCAGGGCTCAACAGACCTGGCTTGTCTTCGGCTCGTCGCTTGGCGATCACGAACTCGTTACACCATCTTCGAAACATGCGCCGAAACCAGCGTCGAAACGTGCATCGACGCCATCCGTGTTCGCCTTTGAGGGGGGCGTGAAGGACCGAGAGAATATGCCGAATTCCCTCAGTGTAGCGTCGCTGCTCCTTCTCCTCCTCCCGCTCGCTTCTATTCTCTCCGCTGATGGTGAAGATGCGGTCGTCGACCTCCAACTGGACGCCGTCGCGTGGCTGAGCTCGGTTTGCGGTCGGTGCAATCTTGCAATGGACCACAGACGTGGCCGATTCGATCGGCCCTGACGTTCCAGGTGTGGGTGTCGGCTCTGACACGCCGGCGATCGCCTTCGCCGCGATCCGGTTCGCCCCTTTCGACCGCAGTAATCCGCCCACCCAGACGAATCTCCGGGCGCTCGCACAGATCGAACAGTCCGCGACATGCCTGCTAGGACTGCCACTCGAACGGGGACGGCGCGTGGGGGGCGCGGCTCGAGACTGTTGGGCTTCGATTCTGAGGCGGATACGCAGTCCGTGGCAGATAAGCTCAACGCTTAGCGCTACATTGCGACTTGCCGCTCTTGAGAGGTGCGAGAAGCGGTCTGGGTTCGTCGCTGAGATGGATGCTTGCTCGAGCGCCAAGGAGAATACCCGATGAAGGTCAATACCATCCTGGTCCCCACAGATTTCTCAGCCGACGCCGAGAAGGCTCTCTCTACGGCTGTGGATATCGCGAAACTCGTCGAAGCGAAGGTCGTTGTCCTCCACGCCTATCACGTAGACATCCCTACGATGTCGCCATTGGGAAGCTCCTACACGCTTCCCCAAAGCTTCTATGACGAACTCCGGTCCCAGGCGACAATCCAAGTCGAAAACGCCGCCAAGAAGCTGACCGCCGAAGGCGTCGAGGCGATCGGAATCGCCCTCTCCGAGCCCCCTTCAGTCGCCATTGTCGCGCAGGCGGAGAGCCTGCCGGCGGACCTGATCGTGATCGGGACGCGCGGGCTCACCGGTCTCAAGCACGTGGTGCTCGGAAGCGTCGCTGAGCGCGTCGTGCGGATGGCTCCTTGTCCGGTTTTGACCGTGAAGGCAAGTGCCTAGCAGCCTGTTGAAGAATCCCCGCTGTCGCCAGGCGCGCATCTCCGCAGCTGGAGATCAGGGCAGCTCGAACTGTGCTGAGCTGAATGAAGCCAGAATCGGACCCGTCAGATCCTTCATGAGAGCGACGTGTGCCGGATGCTCCACATAGGTCCTGAAGTCCGCTTCATTTTCGAAGTTGGCGACCAGCACGTAGTCTGCGTTTCGGTCGTTGACCTGGAGGTCGGGTCCAAAGTGATATGAGCGGATCTGGGTGATTCGACCCGGAAGAGCTGCCAGACCATCCGTGACCGCTTGCACGGCGGCGTCGATGCACGCCTCGTTCCAGTTGAGCAGAACCACGTGACAAATCATCCATTCCTCCTGGACTCGCACACTCGACGCGTGACTTCGATGCGGAAGGGCCGTCCGGCGGTCACCATCGAGGGGCGAGATCTCCGGCCAGCATCCATGTCGGCCGGTGGACGGCGGCCTCACCCACAGTGTAGGAGTACGTTTGGCAGAGGGGTACCCGGAAGCCCTGCTTGGCGAAACAGCGGCTGGCCGACCGCCGAAGCCACTCGGACTGGTTCCGAGCCTCCGCTCGTCGCCACCGGTTCGTTTTGATGGTATTCACTCCAATAAGCAAACAAGCAAAAGAGTCAATCCAAATCGCGTCTGCGGCTCCTCTCCATTCTGATCGGAGGGTCCCCAAACCCCGACCTGGGGCCCCATCGTCCTCGGAAGCCCGACAGTCAGCCGGAGCATCTCGACCTTGAACGACAAGCCGGAACGCCGGAAGACACCCCGCGAGCGCATTGAAGACGGTCTGGGCGCCTGGGCTCATTGCATATTTCGATTTCGCTGGCTCGCCGCAATCGCGATGCTCGCCGCGACGGGCGCCCTTGCGACCTACATCCCTTCGATCGAACTGAAGATGTCAGCGGAGGATTTCCTCTTCGAAGATGATCCGGTCCGCGCCACCTACGATCGCTTCAAGGAAGAGTTCGGTCAGGACCAGCTCGCGATGCTCGCGATCGAGCCACCGGCGGTCTTTGACCTGGCCTTTCTCGAGAAGCTACGAAGCTTCCACGACGACCTCGAAAACGAGGTCCTGTACCTCGAAGACATCACGAGTCTGATCAACGTTCGGTCGGTCTATGGGCACGGCGACGAGCTCGTTGTCGGCGATCTCCTGGATGAGATGCCCAGCAGCCAGGCTGAGCTCGACGCGCTGCGGGAGCGCGTGATGTCGACACCCTCCTATATAAGCAGCGGCGTGATCTCGGAAGACGGCAGGGCGACGTCCGTCCTCGTCGAAATGGCAACCTACTCCTCGCTCGAGCCCGATGGCACCGACCCGGACTTTCTGACCGGGTTTGGAGACGACGACGCGATCGAGGACAGCTCGATCGGCGGAGAAGGAAAGCCGGGGAAACGGCCCTTTCTGACGAGCGCCGAGAACAGCAAGCTGATCGGGTCGATCCTTAGCGTCGTCGAGCGTCATGACGCACCGGACTTCAAGATTCGGGCTGCGGGCAGCCCATTGCTGACATACCAGCTCACATTGGAGATGAGCCACGACGTTCCGCGTTTCTTCGGCGGCGGGTTGCTCGTCATCGGATTCCTTCTCGTCCTGCTATTCCGGCGGGTCTCTCCGGTCTTTCTGTGTCTTCTCGTCGTCGTGCCCGCGGAGCTTTCGACCTTCGGGTTGGCTGCGGTCCTGGGGATTCCCTTCAGCAGCGTGTCCCAGCTCGTCCCTTCATTCCTGCTCGCGGTGGGCGTGGGCTACACCGTCCATCTGCTGACGATCTTCTTGAGAGATCTATCGGCAAACCGCAGTCGTCTCGAATCTCTCGAACACGCGCTGCGTCATTCCGGGCTGCCCATCATCATGACGGCGCTCACGACAGCAACGGGGGTGCTCTCTTTCCTGGCTGCGAAGATGCAGCCGATCGCCGAGATGGGGTTGCTGTCTGCTCTTGGCGTCGGCGTCACGCTGACCTACGCGATGGTCTTCTTGCCGGCACTGCTCGCCATCCTGCCGCTCGAGGCGGGGAAGTCACACGAAACGCCTCGCCTCGACGCCTTCTTGAGCGGCTTGGCTGCGGGCGCTGCCCGCCACCCCTGGCCGATCGTTGGCGGCTGCGCATTGCTTGCGCTCTCGGCGCTCGTCGCGATGACTCAGCTCCGGGTCGCGTCGGATCCCATCTCCTGGTTTCCCGAGGATCACTCTTTTCGCGTCGCATCCGATTACATCACCGACACTTTCGGAGGCTCGCGCAACCTCGAACTCGTCATCGATGTCGGGGCCGAGAACGGCCTTCACGAACCCGAGACGATGAATCGAATCGAATCGCTCGATCGCCTCGTGGCGGATCTCCGCGAGTCGGGGGCGGCCCTCACGCATACGGCATCGATCGTGGACATTGCCAAGGAGACGCATCAAGCGCTGAATGCGAATGATACGGCCTTCTACGCGATTCCTCAGGAGCGGAGGCTGCTCGCCCAGGAACTTCTGCTCTTTGAAAACGGGGGTAGCGATGACCTGGAGAAGGTCGTCGACTCCAGCTTCAGCAAGGCCCGTTACAGCATCCGAATCACCTGGGACGACGGCGCGGATACCGCGAATTTCCTGGAGGAGTCGGAGCATCGTTTCCACGAAGCCGTGGGCCCCGACGCAAGGCTCCTCATCACTGGGATGGCAGCCGTAATCGCGCGAACGATTGCTGCGACGAGGGAGAGCATGCTAGGGAGCTATGCACTGGCCCTTGCATTGATCACGCCCCTCATGATCCTCTTGATCGGAAGCCTGCGTGCGGGGCTTGTCAGCATGGTTCCCAATCTGGTGCCGATCCTGCTCACCCTGGGCATGATGGCGCTCGCGGACATTCCGATCGACATGTTCACACTGCTCGCCGGCTGCATCGCCATCGGGCTCGCAGTGGATGACAGCATCCATTTCATTTCGAGCTTTCGGCGCTACCTCGCATTGGGCCACGATCCGATCGACGCGGTCGAAAGGACCATGCAATCGACGGGTCGAGCACTCCTGTTCACCTCGATCGTACTCACCACGGGCTTCCTCGTCCTGACGCTGTCGGCGATGCTGAACCTCCGGCAGGTCGGTGCGCTGACCGCCTTTGCGGTTGCGGCGGCATTCTTGCTGGACGTGACCGTGACTCCAGCGCTTCTGGTGTTGACACACCGCAAGCGGCACGCTGTGAGCAGTGCAGTCGATCTGCGAATTTGAAGCCGACGTCCTCCCCGGGTCGGGTTCCTCCGGGCTGCGAGTCTTCTGACATCATCGACCAGGGTCCGCGAGGTAGAAGAAGACCCAGGAGCTTGGCACGCTCGGTGCTACGTTTCCCCGATGTTCGAGCGAATGGATCCCAAGACGCTGATGAAGTGGCTGATCCTCGCTGCGATCGTCTACTTCCTGCTGCCCTACGATCTGCTTCCCGACTTCCTCGGCATCCCGGGGCGCATCGACGACGTGTTGATGATGGCGTGGCTCGCGTGGTTCTACCGGAACCACGTCCATCAGTACATCGCAAAGGGGTTCGAGCAGAAGCCGGCCGATCGCTCGGGGGACGCGGGCTCCGGGCAGGGCTCGGCGACGGGGTCGAAGCACTCGACGAAGACCTTCGATCCCTACGAGGTCCTCGGAGTCACGCGCTCTGCGTCGAGTGACACGATCCAGGCCGCTTACCGGTCGCGGATGAAGGAATACCATCCGGACAAGGTGGCTCATCTGGGCGAGGAGCTGCAGCAGTTGGCCCACGAGAAGTCCCAGCAGATCCAGCGCGCGTATCAGCAGCTGCAGGGATGACTCGAGCCGTGGGGCATCTTCACCGAACCCCCGATGAAATCAGCTCCGGGCTGATTCCATAGAGTGCCGCCGCGTTGCCAAAGGAAATCTTGTAGGCATCTTCCGCCGACACCTCGGCCAACTCCACCTGCTCCTCCAGAGACGCCCTGGAGTTGGGCCACGTACTGTCGGCATGGGGGTAGTCGCTAGCCCACATGATGTTGTCTACACCGATCAACTCCCGCTCGCGCAAGCCGACCAGATCCTCCATGAACGTGCCGAAGACCTGTTTGTGGAAGTAATGGCTCGGTAGCTCCGTCAACGGCGAACGCTGCCATTCGCGATGGCGTTGAAAGATCCGGTCCATCGACTCCACCACGAACGCCATCCAACCGATTCCCCCTTCGACCGAAACCAGCTTCAACTTGGGATGACGCTGCAACACCCCTCCGAAGATGACGCTGGTGATCGGCTCCGCCATCATCGCCTTGTTGCACACGATGTGACTCATCAGGCTCGATTCCATCAGCCCCTTGGTGATCGGTTGGGTACCGAGGTGCATATTGGCCGACATCTCGGTCTCTTCGAGCACCGACCAGAGCGGCTCCCAGAATGGATCGGTGTAGGGCCGATCGGCAGGTGTGGACCACGGCCCTTCCAGGGTGGGAATCGCCGGAATCAGAACGCCGCGATGCCCCAGCTCCCTCGCGCGCACCACTTCCGCAACACTCAGATCCATATCCCAGCTTGGAATCTCTGCGATGCCGATCATCCGTTCCGGACAGCTGCGGCACAGCTCGGAAAGCCAATCGTTATAGGCTCGAGTGAGCGCGAAGCGCAATTCGAGATCTCGGGTCCGAAACGTATAGGTGCCGCCGTAGATCACCTCCGCGACGACGCTGTCACGCTGCATATCCCTGAGGCGCACATCGGGATCCCAGCCGCCCGCTTTGAACTCCTTCTTGACGTCCCTGACCGGGTTGTTCATCTGCTTGGGGCTCTGACCTGCGGCATCCGACAAGGCGGAGATCCGCTGCTCGGTCCCCTCGAAGACCACATATTGACCCTCTTTGCGGTCTTCTACTCGCGGCGCTTTGTCGCGCAGGGCTGCAGGCAAACGGTCGCGCCATATCGCCGGGTCGGGATTGACATGGGAATCCGACGAGATGAAGGGGTGTGTGATTTTCACGCTGTTTCTCCTGGAATGAGCCCGCATGATATCCGGTCAGGATGGGGGCGCACTGTTTCGGGCCAGAACCCGGCGGAGCAGGACCGGCGTCAACACTGTGGTGACGACGGCCATGATGACGACCGCCGAGAACAGGCTGCTGACGATGGGTGGCGGCGGGTCGGGGACGAGGAACAGCCCCTCGCGCAGTGCGACGCCCGCGATGATGAGTTCGACGGCGCCCCGCCCGCTCATCCCGATTCCGACCAGCTGCGCCTCCTGGCGACTGAGGCCAGCCCAGAGCGCAGGCAGTCCCGCGCCGAGGATCTTGCCGACGAAGGCGACGATGATCAGAACGACCACGACGCCGGGGATGCTCCACAGCGCGCGCAGGTCGAGATTCAGGCCGATCGAGGCAAAGAAGATCGGGGCGAGAAAGCCCGTGGTGAGCCCCGAGACCTGTTTCTCCACGCGTTCGTAGATCTCGAGGTCGACCACGCTGCGCTCGAAGAAGACGCCGGCCAGGAATGCGCCGACGATGAAGTGCAGATCGAGCTCCTCCGCCAGCACCGCGTAGCCGAGGGCGGCGATGATGAGCATGCTCAGGTCGACCTCGGCGATGCGGAAGAAGCGGAAGCGGCGCCCGAACCACGGGAAGACGTACCAACCGACGGGCAGCGTGATCAGGAAGAAGAGGGTGACCTTGCCGATGAGGAGCGAGAGCATCGCAAGGGAGGGCAGCTCTCCGCTCTGGATCAGCGCCATCAGCACCGCCAGGATGACGAGGCTCAGCACGTCGTCGAAGAGCGCGGCCGACACGATCGTTCGCCCGGCCACGCTCTCGAGCAGGCCGAGATCCATCAGGATCCGCACGGACACCGGCACCGCTGTGATCGCCAGGGCAGTCCCCAGGAACAGGCACTGCGCGAATCTGTAGGGTGACGCGGGAAGCACGACCCAACCGAGTGCGAAGCCGGAGGCCAGAGGAACCAGGAGCCCGCCTAGCGCGACGAAGAACGCGCGACGGGAGGTCTCGACGAGGTCGCGCGGCTGCATCTCGATTCCGGCCAGCAGCATCAGGAAGAACATGCCCAGGTCCGTCAGAGCCGTGAAGGCCTCGTTGTGCGGACGCGCGAACGCTGGAAAGAAATCGTGGTACAGGCCCACGAGGATGCCGAGCATGATGCCGGCGAGCAGTTCGCCGACGAGAGCCGGCTGATCGAGCCGCTCCGCGATCTCGCCAAAATGCGAGTCACCGCGAGCAGAACGAGCAAGATGTAGAGAATCTCCAACCGCACGACCCCCAAGGCTCAAGCCGACCACCCCCTATGATAGGATCGAACGCCGCCAATGCATGAATCGCGGCGAAGATCGCGTGAATCATCCTGATCTCGGCCCATCCCGATCTTGGCCAGAAGGGGGCTCGGCGGGCCACGATCTCGGCCAAACTCGAGGGTGCATCCCCCAACGAGACGCTAAGTGGCAAGACGATGTGCCGAGTCACTGGGCTGACTACGACCTGACCACGACCGGTGCACTCCTACAGCGAGGGCATCACGATCGTCCGGCTGGATCTATAATCGTGGGTGGCTGGGAAGTCGGAGCTCCAGACGAGGCGCTCGGCGCCGGAATGCTCGGCCAGGAGCTCGACTCACTGCTGCGGATTTCGACCCGCGCGCTCCATGGGCTCGACGACGCGCGACGTAATCTTCAGGTCGAAGTTCGAAACGACGAGATCCGCACTGTGGCCCACTGCCTCATAGGTCTCCCAGCGCCTCACTGGAGAGGGATTGCACTGGGTCTCGGCCCCGCCAGAGACTGATTCCGGGTTCGGATCTGGAATATCATTGGCGGCTCGACGATCAGGGTTGGGTCGCAGGTCTCCAGCAGCTCTGGGACGCACCCAATGCTGAAAGGAGCGAAGGCCGAGCCAACAACAGGGAAATACGGTCCATGACCAGTACAGAGGCGCCCACAAATCCGGCGATGCAGAAGGCCGAACACTTCGACGTGTTGATCGTCGGGGCAGGCATTTCAGGTGTCGGTGCTGCCTATCATCTCGGAGAGCAGTGCCCCGGCAAGAGCTTCGTTGTACTCGAAGGGCTGGAGAGCTTCGGCGGTACCTGGCTGATGCACACCTATCCGGGTATCCGGTCCGACAGCGATCTCTACACATTCGGCTATCGCTTCAAACCGTGGACGGGCCCGCCGATCGCGACCGCTGAAGAGATCCTGGTGTATATGGGCGAAGTCATCGACGAGAACGATCTGGGCCGGCACATCCGGTACCAACACACGATCTCCTCGGCAAGTTGGTCGAGTGCAGAGAATCTCTGGACGCTCGAGGGCACCCGGATGGACATAGGCGAAGCGGTGCGCTTCACGGCCAACTTCCTCTGGATGTGCCAGGGCTACTACCGTCACTCGGAGGGCTACACGCCCGAGTGGGAGGGGATGGAAGATTTCAAGGGCGAGATCGTTCACCCGCAGACCTGGCCCGAGGACCTCGACTACAAGGACAAGAACGTCCTCGTGATCGGTTCCGGCGCGACTACGGCAACGCTGGTTCCGGCGATCGCTGGCGACTGCGCACACGTCCAGGTGCTGCAGCGCTCCCCGACCTATTTCATTCCCGGTCGCAATGAGAATGCGCTTGCCGACCAACTGCGCGAACTCGAGGTCGACGAGACGTGGATCCACGAGATCACACGCAAGAAGATCCTGCACGACCTTTCCACCCTCACGCGGATGTCATTCGAACAACCGGAGCTCGTGAAGCGGGAACTGATCGCAGGGGTCCGCAAGTATCTCGGGCCCGATTTCGACATCGAAAAACACTTCACGCCGAAGTACCGGCCGTGGAGGCAGCGCATCGCCTTCGTTCCGGACGGGGACATCTTCGAGGGGTTGGCTTCCGGCAAGGCATCGATCGTCACCGACGAGATAGACAAGTTCACCGAGAAGGGCATTCTCGTGAAGTCCGGCGAGGTTCTCGAAGCCGACATCATCATCACGGCGACGGGCTTCAATCTGAGCGTGTTCGGCGACATCAATTTCAGCGTCGACGACAAGCCCGTCGACTTCTCCGATACGCTCACGTATCGCGGCATGATGTTTACCGGCGTGCCCAACATGCTGTGGATCTTCGGGTATTTCCGGGCCAGCTGGACGTTGCGAGTGGACCTGCTGGGCGACTTCGTGTGTCGGCTGCTCAATCACATGCAGAAGACGGGCGCGCGCAAAGTGACCCCGATCCTCCGGCCGGAATACAAGGACATGCCCTGGCTGTCCTGGATGGATCCGGAAAGCTTCAATCCCGGCTACCTCATGCGGAGTATGCACATACTGCCGAAACGATTGGACAACCCCGAATGGCAGCACACCCAGGACTACTGGACCGAGAGGGAGCAGATCCCCGGCATCGACCTCGAGGATGTCGTCTTCGACTACGAATGAGACGTCCGATCGCGACACGGCGGGGAGCACGTGGGGAGCTGGCCGCTCTCGAGGGCATCGACAGGGAACGACACCCCTCATCGAGGCGTGTCGATGCTATGCGAGGACATGCAGGATGCGAGTCCGGAGCCGTTACTCATAGCGGAGAGCATCGATGGGGTTGAGCCTGGCGGCCCTGCGCGCGGGCCATAGGCCGAAGAAAACGCCCACGCAGGCGCTGAAGGCGAAGGCCAGGGCGATGGACAGCGCAGAGAGGTAGGCATTCCAGCCCGCCAGGCGCGAGAGGGCGAAGGCGCCCGCCGCGCCCAGGGCGACGCCTAGGACACCCCCGACCAGGCAGAGCACCACGGGCTCCACGAGGAAGTGGAGCAGAATGTCGAGGCGCGTCGCTCCGAGCGCCTTGCGGATCCCGATCTCCCTCGTGCGCTCGGTCACCGACACCAGCATGATGTTCATGATTCCGATGCCGCCGACCAGCAAGCTCACGCCCGCGATGCTCGCCAGCAGCGTCGTGAAGACCTCGGTGGTCTCCTGCTGCATGGAGAGGACATCGCGGCGGTTTCGAATACGAAAGTCGCTCTCCTCGCCGCTGTGCAGACGGTGCTCGCGCCGCAGGATGCGTTCGATTTCCACCATCCCCTGCTCGAGCGCAACGCCCTCGGCGATCTGGACGCTGATGGCGCGCAGGCGGTCCGCCCCGAAAAGCCGCAGCCGCGCGGTCGATAGAGGCACCCAGATCTGCTCGTCGGGGTTGCGCCAGGAGCCCTCCGCGCCTTTCTCCGCAGCCACGCCGATCACCTCGAACGGGATTCCGCCCAGCGTCACAGTCCGACCGAGCAGCGCCGACGGCGAGGTCGAAAGCTCGCGGGGCACGGAGGCACCGAGCACTGCGTAGCGGCGTCGCGCCTCGTCGTCTCCCAGGCTGAAGATGCGTCCGTGCTCCACGCGGAAGCCCTTCACCTCGAAGTACTCGGGCATCGTCCCCACCACGTTGAGGTTGGCGTTGCGGTTGCTCCACTTCACCTGGCGCTGCCCCTGAAGCTCGGGCACGACGGCGCTGAAGAGCTCGCCGTCCCGGGCAAGAGCCTCAGCGTCGTCCGTGGTGAGCGAGACCTGGCTCGCCGAGGCGACACCGTGGTGGTAGCTCTGCCCGGGATACACGGAGAGCAGATCGGCCCCCATGGCAGCGATCCGCTCATCCACAGCGCGCTCGGCCCCTGTGCCGAGAGCCACCATGGTGATGACCGCCGCCACGCCGATCACGATACCCAGCATGGTGAGCGCAGCGCGCAGCCAGTTCGCTGCGATGGACTGGAAGGCCGCGGTCAGCGTCTCGCCGAGCTGCATCTATCGCTCCGCGCGGCGTAAGCCGGGTAGGACTTCGCCGCGAACACGCTGCGCGCGGTTGCGAAAGCGTTCCTGGGAGCGAACCAATCCGGCGCTGGGGAGGAGCAGTACGCGCTCCCCCTCGGAGAGTCCGCTACGCACCTCCACGTAGTCGAAGTCGGTCAGACCCGTTTCGACTGCAGCGGCGCGGGGGCCCGCTGCGTCATCGACGAAGACCGCACCCCAACTGCCCGAGAGCTCGCGCTCGACCTGCTCCGGCGAAAGGCCCAGGAGCAGCGCCGCCGACTCCAGATCCTTCGGTTTGCGGAGCGCTGCGTACGGGACAGCGAGCACGTCCCGCCGCTCGTCGACTCGCACCTCGACGTCGCAGTTCATCCCCGGCTTGAGCAGACCCTCCGAGTTGTCGACCCGCACGAGCACGGGGAACATCGTGACGTTCTGCTCCGTGATCGACTGGGGCTCGATCTTGAGCACTTCCCCGACGAGCGCTCGGTCTGGGTAGGAGGCCGGTGTGACTCGCGCGCGCATACCGGCACGAAGCTTCCCGATGTCGGTCTCGTCGACGAAAGCGCGCACCCGCATGCGGCTGAGATCCGCCATGCGCATGAGGATGGTGCCACCCGCCACGTCGCGCATGGGCGAGGAGATGACCTGCCCCCGTTCGACGTTCTTCTCGATCACCGTGCCCGTCATGGGAGCCAACACCTCGGTGTCTTCGAGAGCGATCCCCGCGTTCTCCAGCGCCACGCGCGCACGAACCAGCTCGGAGCGAGCGTTGGCGACCTCGAGGCGTGCCGAGTCGAAGGCGCTCTCCGACAGCGAATCGGCCTGGAACAGCCGAGTGGCCCGGCCCGCTTCGTTCTCGGCGTTCGCGAGGCGGGCCCGCGCGACTTCGAGGGAGGCTTCGGCCTCGTCCACCCCGTTCTTCGCCTGGCGGCGATCGATGCGAAGCAGCAGGGTCGACTCTTCGACGCGGTCCCCGGTATCGACCCATAGCTCGAGGATCTCACCCGAGGCCTGACTCTTGACCTCCAGGGTGACGTCGGGCTCGAGCGTGCCCGCCGCCTCCACGACCACCATGATGTCACGCCGCTCGACCGGAAACGCGAGGTACTTCGGCGTGTCTTGCGACGCTTCTCCGCAGGCGAGCAGCGTCCCGGCGAGAGCCAGCGTTGCAACTCGGAGTCGCTGCACTCGGGCTAGCGGCGCCATCACGCGGTTGCCCTCCGCTCGTCGCGCTCGACGCGCCCATCCCTCAGGTGCAGCTCGCGATGGGCCCGCCGAGCGACCTCCCGTTCGTGAGTCACCAGCACGATGGTCTGCCCCGACGCGTGGAGCGCATCGAACAAGTCGAGGATCTCGGCGCTGGTCTCGGAGTCCAGGTTCCCGGTCGGCTCATCGGCCAGCAGGATGGTCGGCTCGTTGACGAGGGCGCGCGCGATGGCGACGCGCTGGCACTGTCCGCCCGAGAGCTCGTTGGGCCGATGCGCCACGAGCAGGCCTTCGCCATGTAGCCACGAGACGCTCAGTTCTCGAGGCTGGCTTCACATCTCGGAGCGCTTGCGTCCGTCACATCGCACAAAACAGAGAGGTGTGCTGGCGGCGGTCCGTGATGACTCGACCACGCCAGGACCCAAGCGTCCTCGTCGGGGAGGCACACGGCAACCGTTTGCTCGCTGACCGTGAGAGTTCCGAGTCTGGCGACATGCGATACGGTTGCGACGCCTCGGCCGTCGGTCGTGAGGTCGTAGCCGTCTCCAACGCAAGTGACACCCTGATCGATGAGGATCCGCACGGGGATGCCACCGAGTGGATCGTCGCCTGAGAGCGCGGTGACGACCATCTCCTGGTGGTGAGGACGACCATCGATAAAGACCGCAGTCGCGAAAATGGTGAACGGAACCACGATGAACATCGAGAAGAGGACCAGCTGACCGCGGCGGGCTGGCTTGCGTGCGGGCACCATGCGTTCGATTCGTCGCATAACTGACTAACCAACTAACTAACTCTTTGATTGCTCATCAACCTGCGCCACGCAGGCCGTACACCCAAGAAGAATGCAGTATCTCCGACGAGTGTCAATGACCTCGCATGGCCTCGCATGACCGCGAGTGGCCCTGAAGGCGTCCGCCGACGACCTCGCAGGCAATCAGGAAATCATGCGCCGATCGACTTCCGACCGGGGCGATGAACGTAGTAAAGCAAGACAGAATGTCATCAGCGAGGACAAAGCGTCACCCGCGTTGTCTCGAATCGCCGAAAGAGAGACTGCCCGATCGAGCCACCGGGGCTTCCAGGGCGGCTTGGCGACGCCGTCGAAGAACGGCTCCAGATCGAGGCTCGACGCAGCACGGGTTTCCGCAGCGACTCGAGCTTCGACGCAGCACGGTGGCGAAGGTCGTCATCGAGATTCCCCTCTCGAATCTCACACAGCATCAGAAGCGGCGGGCCAGCGGTGGCACTCGATTGGCGCCCTCGGTCAAGGCTTTGTCCGCTGTGGTCAAGGCCGACTACGCGAGCGTGCGTACCCTCCATTGTAGCCGCGAAGTATCGGGCCCAGTGCATATCCGGCTGCCCGCCCTCAAAAGACGGAGCGACGCGCGTGATGAACCGATGGATATCCGTGAACGGGAGTCAGCGTCCCCAGCAAACGACGCTGCTCTCTTTGGTGTTAGGTATATTTGCTTCGGGCAGCCAAGTCCGGCAGAAACGAAGGCGAATGGCGCAGCACGTGGACCGGCTCGTAGCTCGAGCAGTAGTTGAAGCCGACAAGCCTGACACGCAAGAGCAAGGAGGCTGGAGCGTGGTCGAGGACTCCTCGCACGCACGGCCTGTGGTCATCGACGAGCCCGATCAGGGGGCGCCCGCTCGTGGCATCGCCAACGGCATAGCGCTGAGTCTTTGTTTCTGGATCCCGCTGGGGCTGGCCATCTGGTCTTGGGAAGCAGACGCGACCACGACGATCAGCACTACAAGACCCCCGCTCCCAGAGATCCGAGCCAGCTACTTCGAGGGGGCGTCCATCGTCATGGGGACTGCGGGCTCGCAGAAGGCTGGGGAGCACCGATCTCCAGGCGGATGACGCCCCCCCGCTGAAGGTCCAGAAGAGCGTGGATGAAGAGGATGACTCCAAACATCTCCACACCCTCCTCCAGCGCCGTCCACATGTTGTAGTGAAGGCTGTTCACCGCCTCGTCGGTTACGTGCTCCACCCCCACCGCTCCCCCGACGTAGACGGCGCCGGCCACGAGAAAGCGGATCGCCGTGGCGCCGTCCAGGCTGCGCAGGAACGGCACGAAGCACAGGCCCAGCAGCGCCGCGAAGGGGATGGCCACAGCTGTCCAGGGCGTGTCCCCCAGCAGCGAGTTCATCAATTCGTGCAGTGCCACCACTTCGTCCAGGGACAGGAAACAGAACCCCAGCCCCAGCACCAGCCACCCGATCGCCCCGGGCTCTGCTGCCAGGCGGGCCGTCCGGGCCCGCAGCAGCAGCAGGCAGGCAAAGAAGAGCATGCCTGAGCTGAACCAAGTGCCGAAGCTCTCCTCCTCGTCCAGGTCCAGGGTGGAGAGATGCCAGTACTCGAGCCCCAGGACATCGCTCAACCCCAGGCCGTCGTTGAAGATGATCTGCATGGCCAGCAGGTGCAGGGCGACCAGCGAGAGGACCACGGCAGCGAGGGCCACGGCCACCCGCCTGGGATCGAGACGCAGGGGGGGAGCGGGACTCATGAGCCGAAAAGTAAGCTTTCCCGCCCCCTTACTCCATCGCACGGCGGATTCGGCCACAGGGGTCTGAATTAGCGGGTGGCCATCGCTGAAGACATGCTCCCCAGTCCGCATCGCTGAAAGCGGCCATTTTCGGCGGACCCCCAACAGCCGAGCGACCCGCCAATGGGCGTCGCGCACGCGATGGGCTGGGCCCTCTTCTTCGCAGGCCCCGGCGGTCTCGGCCGCCGTGCCGAGTCCGGATAGAGGGTCGTCGCCGTGCGGCCACGGGGCCGGCGGCGCTCGGCTCAGCGCTCACTTGCCGCCCTTACCGCCTTTGCCGCCCTTGCCGCCCTTGCCGCCGTCCGCGCCGGCCTGGCAGGCCTCGCCGGGTACGCTGGCTTCTCCTGCGGCCGGGAAGCAGTGGACCAGCTCCGTGCTCCCGTCGTCAAACTTCGTCAGGAACCAGCTGTCGAGCTCCATGGGCAGGCCGGCATTCGGAGTGGCCTTCGCCTCGTAGGCAAAGGCGCCCTCGCCCGCTCCGAGGGCGATCTCGAGGCCGTAGAACTTCCGGGCCGGCCGGTCCGGAAATCCGATCGACAGCAGATCGCTGGAGTAGCGTCCGTACTCCGTGAAGAACTCGGTCTCGAGCGTCTGGACCCTGCGAACGGCGACCTCGCCCTCCACCTCCCTGGCCTTGCGCGTAAAGCGGCCGTAGGCGGCGAGGCGAGCACACCGATGATGGCCAGGGTGACCATCAGCTCGATCAGGGTGAAGCCCCGCGCGCTGCGAGGGCGACTCGGTCGCGTCACGCGCGCTCGCCCACGTCCGAAGCGCCTCCGGGATCGGAGAGCTGAAATCGGCCGAGCACCTCCGCGAGCTGGCGCGTGCGCTTCACGGCCTCCTCGAGCTGCTCCAGGGTCTGTCGATCCGGAGCGCCCTCAGAGCGCAGACCCTCCAGGGCGGCCTCGAGGCGGTCCTGCGCCTCGATCTGGTGCTCGCGCACCTCGAGCAGTCCCCCCTCGAGCCGGTCGAGTGAGTGATTGATCAGCACGCTCAGCGGGTGAAGCTCGTCGCTGCTTCGCAGGCGAACCCGACTCGACAGATCGCCGTCGGCCAGGCCGCTGCAGAAGATCCGGAGGCGGTCCATCGGTCCGACGAACCGGCGCGCCAGCGAGATGCTGAAGATGGCCGACCCCATGATCAGACCGATAAAGACCGGCCAGAAGACGCCCCCGAGCGCCAGGAACTGCACGGCGGCCTCTTCTCTCACATCCAGCGGCAGAGACGACGCGAGCTTCGCGGCCGGGATGACGAACGCGGCCGCACCCATTCTGCCGAAGATGCGGATCCAGTGACGCCGCTGGCCCTGTTCTGTGGGTTCCATCGTCAGTTGATTCGGCCACACACAGCCGCTGCATTGGAATCGCTCAGTCGGCGTAGCCCACAGCCTCTTTCGGCTCATCCCCTCCCATCAAAGGCTCGAGCTGCAGACTGTTCAGCTGACCCGGCGAATGAGTCCGGGTGACAGAGACAGGCTCCGATGGCTGTGTGTGGGAGCGATCGAGCCACCGGCATTGCACAGCTGTCGGCTCGGCTGCGCTTCCGCACAGTGCGAGCAGAAGCCTCGAAGAGGCGCCGCATCAGCCGGTGCGATTGAGATAGGGGGCCAGTGCCTCGCGCATGGGTTTGGGCCAGGGTTCGGGCTCGAGCTCGCTGCGGCCCCGACCCTCGCGACGCATCATGCAGGCGAGTTCCTGGCCACCGCGGGCCACGAGCTCTTCGCCGTGGTCCTGCTCGCGCCAGTATTCGAACTCGAGTGACATCCGGTGGGGTGCGAGGTCGGCCAGGCGCATGCGGATCGTCAGGGCGTCGAAGGCCGCGAGCTCGTGGAAGAACTCGCAGCGCACACTCAGGGTCACCAGCGCCAGCCCCTGCTCCATCAGCCCAAGGATCTCGGGCACATGCTGGCGAAGGAAGATCTCCCGACAGCGCCCCTGCCAGCGGATGTGATTGGCGTAGTAGACGCTGCCGACGACGCTCGTCTCCTCGAAGGTGACGATGTGGTGGTACTCGAATTCAGGCATCGCCGCTCCGGGCAAGCACGCTGACTACCAGCGGCGTCGTGTCGAGTGGGCTGTCGGTGCCTGTGCGCAGTGCCAGGGTGAAGCTCAGGATCGTGTGCCCTCCGGCGGAAAGACGAAGGAAGCGCTCGCCCGGAATCGAGGCGTCGAGCAGGGGTGTCTCGCGCTGCAGTCCGCCCTTGCGGATGCACTCGATGGCGCCCCAGACTCGGGTGGCCGCCGTAGCGAGCTCCTCCTGCATTTGATCAGCGAGCCGCTGCGCGGTGCGGTAGCGCTCGGCTCCGAGCATGTCGCGCCAGAGCTCCGGCTCCCGCGCTGCAATGCATTCGATGTCGCAGGCGACTGGCAGGCGGGCGACGACGGCCAGGGTATGGCCCGCCGCGTGGCTGAGCGAGACCCCGGTCTCCGAACCGGTACGGGTCGATTCTGCGAAGGCGAGCAATGGCCGCCCATCCGGGCGGTGGCGCAGGGTTTCGCCGCCGGGAGCGGCCAGGGCCACCGCCCGCTCGCTCGCCGCGCGATCATCGCCCGCCACCAGGGCCGCCCGGAGTCCGAGCGGCTCGGGGCGATCCGACGTGTCGAAGCAGAGGCTCGAAAGCGCCTCGAGGTAGGGCGCCACCAGCCCGGCCGGCCACGTCGCGCGGTCGGGCGCGCCCCGGATCTCCTGCAGCGCGAGTCCGGTCCAGCGTTCGAGGAGGCGGCCGCCTGCCTCGCGAAGCTCGAGATCGTAGAGATAGCGCCCCTCGCCCCGCTGCTTCTCCTCGGCTTCGACCACCAGGGGCGGGGTCGCATCGACCGCTGCCCCCAGAGCGGCGAGCTCACCCGGGGCGGCGAATCGCTCGATGCGCTCGACGCCGGTCGGCAGCAGCGGGCGCTCGGGTACGCAGGCCTGGATCGCATGGATCGTCGCGTCCCGGGCACCCGGATCTCCCAGCACGAGGCCCCGGGGCTGAAAGGCGGAGAAGAAGTCCTCGCGCCGGCCTTCGACCAGAGCCCGGCAGCCGAAGGCACCCAGGGCGGCGTAGCCCTTCACGCGCGCGAACCGACCGGATTGGAAGAAGAGCTCGCCGTAGAGATCGCGGGTCGCGTCGAAAGCGACCCCCGGCCTGTCGGCGGCTGGGGCTGAGGTCGACTCGTGCAGCGGCGCCGGCGGTGTGTCCGGCCGCTCCAGGCGCAGCTCGGCGCTCATGTGATCGACCTGAAAATCGCTGGCATCACTGCGCAGGGCGAGGGAGAGCCGCCCGTCTTCACGCGCCAGTGCACAGACGCGAAGCACGCGCTTGCCCTCACGGGGGGCGACGATCGGCTGGCGAAAGCGAACAGCCTCGAATTGGGGCCGTGGAGCGACCGACTCTTCGCCGGCGGCGGCACCCGCCAGGGCCACGGCGACCTGGGCCATGGCCTCGAGCCCCATCACGCCGGGGAAGATCATCTCGCCACCGTAGACATGCTCGGCCAGGTAGGGATCGGACTCCAGGGCCAGCTCGCAATCGACGATCAGCTCGATGCCCGGTGTGTACTCGCGGATGCTCTCGAGAAAGCGCCCGATCGGCAACGGGCGCTCCGAGACCGCGAGAGTGGGCGGGTCGCCGAAGCGCCCGGAGAGGAACACGCGCACCGGGGTCTGCGGATCGAGCATCAGGCGCAGCAGCCACTCGATCCCCTCCTCGGGCGTGATGGCGCTGATATTCTGCGCCGCCAGAGCCTCGACGCGCCCGAGCCTCTCGCCCATGCCCACGCCCGACCAGATCGACCATTCCAGGCTCAGGCAGCGGACCTGGGGGTGGGCTTCGGCGTAGGCCTCGATGCGCCGGGTCATCAGCTCGTTCGCCAGCCCGTAGTGCGCTTCGCCGGGCAGACCGAGCTCGGCGATCACGGAGCCGAATCCCACCACGCAACGCAGCCGCGCGGGATCGAGTTGCTCGAGCAGGTGAGCGAGGCCGCCCGCCTTGGGCGCCAGGGCAGAGGAGAAATCCTCCTCGCTGAGCAGGGCGAGGGCCTTGGGCTGATTGACACCGGCACCGTGGATCAGACCGCGAACGGGTCCGAGCCGCTCCTCGATCTCCTTGAGCCCCCGGGCGAGCTCGCTGCGCCCCGTGACGTCGGCCTGGGCGTAGTGCCAACGGACGCCCGCGTCGTCCAGGCGCTCGAGGTTCTCCGCGAGCTCCCGGTCGCTCACCTTGGAGGAGCGCCCGAGCAGGCCGAGGGCACAGCCAAAACGGCGCGCCAGAGCCAGCGCGCACTCGGCCGCGATGCCCTTGCCGCCGCCCGTCACGAGCAGCACGTCGCCGTCTTCCAAGGGCAAGCCGCCCGCCGAGGACGCGCTCGCGCTGCGGACCGGCGCCAGCGCGACGAGCCGGCGCTCGAGCCGGCGGCCGGCCTCGTCATGCGCGACCTCGATGTAGGCACCGGCCGCACAGACCTCCTCGCAGATCCACTCGACCGCGTCGGCGGGCAGTTCGGCGGGCAGCTCCACGACGCGGCTGGTCAGGGCGTGGGCCTCCTGGTGCAGGGTCCGCGCCAGGCTGACGCCCGGATCGCCGTGGTGGACCAGGACGAAGTAGCGATCCTCCAGCCCCTCGCAGGCCGCCCGCACCGCCTCGAGCAGCAGTGGCAGGTTCGACGCCGACGCGCGGTCGGGCAGATGCACGAGCACGCCGCCAGCGCCCACGGTCGCGCGCAGGCGAGCTGCGATCGCATTGGCCAGTGGATCCCCTCGCGTGGCAAAGCTCTGCCAATCGCCCCGGACGCCGCCGTGTCGACCGACGACAGAGGAGCGCGGCCTTGCGCGCTCACACCGGACCAGAGCAAAAGGGCGCACCCAGCTCTCGATCCCGGCGGCGAGCAGACTCGGCGCCAGTACGCGCTCCTCGGACTCGATCGCGCTAGCCAGCTCCGAGAGCGTGGCGTCGGCAAACTCGCCGGGGGCCACCAGGGGCGGGAGCGCCAGCTCCCGGGTGGCCCGGGTGGCGAACTCGCTGACCGCGATCGAGGTGAGGTGGAGATCGCTCAGGAAGTGATCGTCCGGGGAGATCAGCTCGAGCGGAAGCTCGCAGCGCTCGGCGACCAGCGCGCGGAGCAGGTCGAGGGCGTCTTCGGCCTCGCCGACGGGCCGGACCGGGCTGCTGATCTCGGCTGCGGAGGCCGGATCTTGGGAGAGCAGCGGGCGGGCGGCGGGGTTCTCGAAGAAGCGCAGCGGCGCACCCGGTGAGAACGGCTTGCTCACGCGGTCGCCGAAGAGCGCCCCGATCCGCAACCGAGCACCCAGGGCGAAAGCCGCTCCCAGCGCCGAGAGCAGGCCCCGCAAGCTCGCTTCGCCGGTCTCTACGGCGACCACCGGAGTGGCGAGAAACTCGCCACACAATCCCGCGAGCATGCGTCCGGGACCGACCTCGATCAGCAGGTCCACCTCATCCGCCGCCCCCGTCACCGCCTCGGTGAAGAGCACGGGCTCGGTCAGCTGCGCGAGCAGATGCTCGGCGAGGTCGCACTGGCGCTCGAGGACAGTGCCCGTGACGGTCGAAAAAATGCGGCTCCTCGGCGGCGCGGACGCGAGATCTCGCAAGATCGCGCCCAGCGCCGGCGCGCAGGCCGCGACCTCGGGCGAGTGAAAAGCGTGGGAGACCGCCAGGCGCCGGCCGGCGATCTGCGCATCGCGCGCGCGGGCCAGCACGCGATCCACGGCGTCCGCGGGGCCGGAGATGGCGCAGCGCTGGGGGCCGTTGTGGGCGGCGACGCAGCAGGGCTCCCCATCGATGAGCGCGCGGGTGGCCTCTGCACCGAGCGCGAAGCTGGCCATGGCCCCGTTCTCGGCGCCGAGGGTCGACATGACGCGCCCGCGCTCGGCGGCCAGCCGGATGGCTTCATGGGTCGAGAGCGAGCCCGCCCACTCGAGCGCAGCGATCTCCCCCACGCTGTGACCGAGCGCCGCGACCGCCTCGATGCCGAGCTCGGAAAGCAGCGCCGACGTGGCCAGCGAAGCCGCGATGATGGCGGGCTGTGCGATGGCCGTGTCGACCACGTCCGGAATTCGATTCGCGCCCTCGCTCGAGGCGTCGGCCGGCGCCAGCCCGCGCGTGATCTCCCGGTGGCGTCGCGCGGCCTCGCCGGATTTCGCGCAGGCAAAGCGGGCGCCGAGCGCGCCGAGGTCGCTTCGAACCGGTGCGCCCTGACCCGGGAAGAGCAGCCCGATGGCGGCGGGCGTGCGTGGACTCGCAAGGAAGACTCCGCGTTCGGGCTCGATTCGGGCGGGCGACGGGGCCGAAGTCGCACCCTCGTCGGCATCGAGCCAGGCGTCGAGGGTCGCGAGCCGAGCCGCCAGCTCGGCGGGGCTCCGGGCGACGACCGCAGCGCGGACGCCGGTCAGGTCTCCAACACCTTCTTCACCTCTTTCAGCAACGCCCCCTTCACCGTCAACCCCCGCGGCCAGGGCGGCGGCGAGGTCGCCGAGCTCCGCGCGGGAGAGTCTTCCCGCCTGGGCCCGGATCGGCGCGATCCTGGCGCGCAGCGCCGCCTGATCGGGCGCCGCAAAGAGGAAGAGCTCGCAGTCCTGGGTGCTGCGCGCGAGGGCGTGCGTTCGCACCGGCAGTGCCGGCCGGCGTGCGGACACGTCGCGCTCGAGGGCAACGTGGGTGTTGATCCCGCCGAAGCCCATCGAGCTCACACCCGCGCGCAGCTCGCGATCGCGGGGCCAGAGCTCTACCTCCTCCACCAGCCGCAGCCGCGCGCCCGCCTCGGCGTCCACCAGGGCGTGGGGGCGCGAGCAGTCGGGCATCGGGGGCAGCGTCTCCTCTACCAGCGCCAGGGTGGCCTTGATCAGCCCCGCGATGCCCGAGGCGGCCTTGGTATGACCGATGTTGGCCTTGATGGATCCAATCGCAGTCGCGCCCGCTCGCGCGCCCGATTCCTCGAGCAGCTGGGTCAAGGCCGAGAGCTCCGTCGCATCGCCGATGACCGTCCCCGTGCCGTGTCCCTCGAAGTAGCCGACCGTCTCGGGCCCGAACCCGGCTCGCTCGTACGCGCGGCGCAGGGCCAGGACCTGGCCCGCCTGCTCGGGCCGCGAAATGCCGCCCGCGCCATCCGACGCGATGCCCCAGCCGCGAATCCTGGCGTAGATGCGCCGACCGGCGCGTCGGGCGGCGGACTCCCGCATCAGGACCAGGACCCCGCATCCCTCGCCGGGCCAGAAGCCCTCGGCGCGCTGGTCGTAGACGCGCATCTCATGGCGCGCCAGCGCACCGGCCCGGGCGAAGCCCACGAGTTCGAAGGGATCGAGGCTCAGGTCGACGCCCCCCGCCAGCGCGACCTCGAGATCGCCCTGCTCGAGCGACGAGCAGGCCTGGGCGACCGCCAACAGGCCAGAGGAGCAGGCCCCGTCGACGGTGTATCCGCCCCCGTGCAGATCGAAGTGATTGCAGATCCGACCCGCGATCGTGTTGGCGAGGCCGCCGGCCAGGCTCTCGTCTCCGAAGGGCTCGAAGGGCGCCTTGAAGCGTCGCTCGACCAGGGCGAGCAGGTCCGCCCGCTCGGCCTCTTCGGGGATCGCAGCGCGCAGCGAATCGGCCAGGATCTCCTCCACGTAGGGCCAGCGCAGACGCAGGCTCTGGGCCCGACTGAACTCTCCGGTCAAGGTATTGCCCAGCACCACGCCGGTGCGGTCGCGCGGGAGTCCTTCGCCGTCGTCGAAGCCCGCGTCTTGCAGGGCCCGGTCGGCGACGTCCAGCGCCAGCCAGTGGGTCAGATCCGCCGACCGGTAGGTACTGCCCACGACCTTGAAGCGCAGACGATCGAACACGTAGCCTTCGATCAGCGCCGCTTCGGTGACGTAGGTGCGATCGACGTCCGCGTCCGCCTCGGCTCCCGGGGGCTCACCGTAACGCTCCAGGGGAAGGCGCTCGTCCGGGATGCGCCGAAAGGCTCGCCGGCGCGCCAGGACGTTCTCGAAGAGCTCTGCCGGCGTCTCCGCGTCGGCGTACTGGCACGCCATCCCGACGATTGCGATCGGATCCCGCATGGCTCAGATCGTCCGGGGGGCCGGGGCGGCGCCGCGTTGTGTCAGCCACAGCCAGCTGCCGCGGATGAAGCAGACGATGACCAGGGCGAAGAAGAGCCCGAAGACGATGTGATTGATCACCAGCAGGCCATAGGTCGCGGCCACCGAGAGACCGAAGGCCAGCTGGGCGCGCGGCGAGCTCGGCGTCGTCGGCGGATCCGTGATCATGTAGAAGGTGAAGAGCAGGAAAGCGAGCCCCGTCATCGGGGCCAGGGCCGGCAGCAGGGCCGCGTCGAAGAGCCAGTGGCGGAGCAGGGCCTGCAGTGCGAAGCCACCGAGCCAGGCGGCCAGCAGCGGCAGGCGCGAGGTGTAGCGGGTGTTGATCAAGCTCCCGGTGCAGATGATGATCAGTGGGAAGATCCAGTCGGCGATGCCCGAGATGTTCTCGGTGAATTGATAGGGGGGCGCGATCCCCACCCAGGGGAAGAGCAGCAGGGTCGTGGCGATCCCCAGGTTCGAGGGGTTGAGGGGATGGCGCAGCCGCTCGCCGACGCGAACCCGGAAGATCACCTTCGAACCCACCGCCACCGCCGTGGCGAAGACCACCGGCCACAGGCGCTGGTTGGGATAGATGAGCATCGAGACGGCCAGCGATGAGATATGCGCCGAGAGCAGGAAGTCGACGAGGCCCTTCACACCGCCGCCCCGGAATCGCGGCGCTCGCCGGTTCGCGCGGGCGTCGATCGACTCGAGCAGCAGCTCGAGGCTGTAGCCCGTCGCGAGCGCGGCCAACGGATGGGCCCAGGAGGTCTCGAAGCCCAGGTAGAGGTGGCCCACGACATTCAACAACGTGATGGCAAATGCAAAGCGCCGCAGCCCTCCCAGGCGGATCTTCTGCCCCCAATCCTCCTTGGCCTCCTTGGGTAGGGCCTCGGCGCCCTGCGACGCACCCGGCGACGGCGGCTGCGAGTCGCCAAGACCCTGCTCCCGCCGAGCCTTCTCGATGGGCTTCGCGGCGAGCACGCTCATCGCACGACCCCCTCGATCGGGCGCAACGCGACCCCGAGCTCACCGGGCAGCATCGCGAGTACCTCGCCCGCGTCGGGCAACACCAGCGTGTGCCAGCCCGGGAGCAGCTCGAGCGTCAATTCCGCGGGGTCTCCAGATCGGTCGCGATAACGCACCTCGACCGATACCGGTGTGGCGGCATCCCGGCGCCCGAGTCCAAAGTGCAGCTCGGGGCTTCGCACGCCCGAATGGCCGTTGCCGCCATCGACCTGGCCCACCAGGATCCGATCGTCGGCAAGGCTGACGCGGACCGAAGCTCCGACGGCCGGGCGCGTTTCGCGAGAGCCGCTGGGGTGGCCCGGCGCAAGCGATAGATGGCCCGCGCCCGCGGTCGGCAGCAGCAGGTGGAGGCCCAGATATTGGTTCGCCGCCGCGCCGACTTCTGTCAGATGCTGGAGATCGTTTCGATAGAAATACGAGGCCTGCCATTGGTTGGCGATGGCGAAGTCGAGGTCTCCGTCGCCGTCCACATCCGCGGTCGCGATGCCGCGGGTCACCTGCTCGGCCGCGAGCCCGAGTTCGGCTGCGAGATCGTAGTAGCGCCCGTCCCGGGCCTTCACGTAGAAGGGGTTCGGAGCATGCCCGCTGAGATCATCGCCCAGCTCCAGGCGTGGCCAGGCGCCCGGTAGCGCCAGCAGCTCGTCGTTGGCGGTCGCGAGCTCCTGGAGCTCGGGCCAGCGGTCGACCTCCCCCTTGGCGAAGCCCGTGGCCTGCAGCGCCTCGGGCACGCCATCGTTGTCGAAATCGCCGAAGCGCGTATCCCAGCCCCAGCTGCTGCGCGCCACGCCGAGCGCTTCGCTCTGCTCGCGGTAAGGCGCTCGCCCCTCGAGCATGGCCGTGGGGTCGTCCTGGCGCACGAACAGGAAATGGCTCTCCAGCAGCGCGTACTCGTCCGCGATATTGCTGACGAAGAAGTCGAGCTCGCCGTCGCCGTTCACGTCGGCGAAATCGATCCCCATCCCCTTGAAGGAGTCGGCGCCGAGCACCTTGGAGCGCGGCGTGACCAGCTCGCGCTCGCCCTCGAGGAGCGCAAAGCGGGGCGCGCCGGAGCTCGAGCGGTTGTGGAAGAGACGATCGGGGCCGAAGTCGTTGGCGAAGTAGATCTCGGGCAGCAGATCGCCATCGAGGTCCGCAGCACCGATCGCCAGGGTCCAGGCGCTGTCGGCCCGGGCGGGAAATACGTCGACGATCTCCCGGAAGCGCACGCTCGGCGCCGCACCCGCCGTCGCGTCCTCGAAGAGGAAGAGACGGTTGCGCCCGCCGTTGTACGCCCGGGACATCGAGTGCTGCATGGAATCGGGTGCATCGGACTCGGCGTCGAGGATGCGAGCCCCGTCCTGGAAGTAGTTGCCGATCAGCAGGTCGAGATGCCCGTCGCCGTCGAGATCGGCAAAGCTGGCGGCCATCGTGTACCAGCGCTCGCCGCTGGCGCTGAGCTCCCGTGCCACGAAGGAGGCCGGCCCCGGGACACCCGGAGTCGGCGTTCGAAGGAAGAGCACCGGCGTGCGGCCCCAGTAGTAGACGAACAGATCCATGCGGCCGTCTTCGTTGAAATCACCGGGCACACAACCCATCGGCGCCATCACGCCAGCGTCGTAGGCGAGACCGCGGGGCTCGAGCGCGAAGATCCCATAGCGCGCTCCCGTCCCCGGGACCGGCGCGAGCGTCGCGAGATCGGTGCGCGGGTCGACCTGACACAGGTCGTTGGCGAGCCCATCGGCGTCGAGGTCGGCCAGGGCGACCGCCGCGCCGACCGCCGAGATCCAGGCGCGATGGCGCGCCAGGAAGGGGTTCACGATCCGCTGCGTCTGACGCGGCCCACCGGGCCACTCCTCCAGGGGCAGCTCGGTGAACTGGAAGCGCTCGGCCATGACGCGACGCTCCTCGACGTCGAGGCTCGGCAGCGCCGTCGCCAGATACAGCGCGAGGATGACGAGCAGGGCGACGATGCGTGCGGCGTGCCTGCGAGCGAGGCTCATGCGGGACCTCCCGCGTGCAGTGCAAAGCCCCGCTCGAGGCTCTGCCGGACCTTCACTCGCCAGCGTTCGAAGACTGGCTCGGCGTCGCCAAAGGCGGCGGCCTCAGCGGGCCGTCGCACGAGCCTTGCGAGCTCGCTGTCGCAGAGCTTGGCCGCAAGCTCGACGGGGCATGAGCAGATCTGCTCGACCGCGCGACGGGTGTGCTCGGTCGGGTTGCCCGCGCGCAATCTCGCCTTGGCAGCAAATGCTGCGCCCTGGGCGAGGGCGCCGCGAAGCGTTCCGGCCAGCTCGATCAGACGCGCGATGACGTCGTCGTCGACGCCGCCCGCATAGCTGCAGGCGAGCCCGCAGCCCGCCCAGAGTTCGGCCTGCCGAGAGGGCTCGAAGCCGCGAACGCGCTGCGCGAGCAGCTCGGGATCGGCCCCCGACACGAACCAGAGGCTGCGACCGACACCCGTATCGAAGGCGCGTTTCGCATAGCCCTTCAGGCGCGCCGGGCGAATTCCCGCGTCGATCGTGCGTGCGGGATGAAAATACCCCTCGTGAAAGCCATAACCGTCCAGGGCCAGCCAGCCCGTCACCGGATCGAGGCTTCGCAACAGCCCCCGCGGCCCGAGTCGCAGTCGGGCGAGGGCCCAACCGGCGCCGATCGTCAGCATGTACGTGTGGGGCTCGCCCGGACCGGCGAGGAAGACCCGGAGCCGGTCGCGGCGCCAGGGTGCGAGCCGATCCAGCAGCGCCAGGGCCATGCCCGCTCCCTCGTAGGCAAAGCCGCGAAACTCCGGGGGCAGGTCCTCGAGGCGTCGGGCCAGGGGAGCGGGAGCGGGCGCGTCGAGTGCCGCGCGATAGCCGGCTACGAAGAATCCGCCTACGCGCTCGAGCTGCCGAGCGGCCCCGGGGTCCCCCACCGGGAAGCCGCGAGTCGCGAACTCGACCTCCCGGTCATCGATCCCGAAGAGCCTTGTCCTGGCTATGGAGGAAAGTTGCGCCAATCTCGATCCATCGTCATGAGGCTCACGTCCGCGCGTCGCGGGATCGCGCCGCCCGGATCGACCGCCGCGATCTCCAGGCAGAAGGAATACCCGAACTAGTCTCCCACGCTGGCCCAAACAAGTAAACCAATTCCCCAGAGGAAGACACGAAATGGGGCAATCGAGACTGATCCCGCAACGGGAGACGAGACCGAGGTTTTCGACTCTACCGTGACGGGTGTCTTCGACGTCGGATCGGGTCCCGAGCTCGTCACCCTGTCCGGGCCCGTGCGCGTCGTGGTCGGCCGCAAGGGCGGCGCCACGACAGGCAGCTGGGATACGGAGATCCTCTCCATGAGCCTCAGCGACAACGTCGGTGGCGTTTCCCTCGAGGTCCGCGAGAGCCCGAGCCGGCAGTCGCCGGGCGAGACGCGGGTGGACGATCTGGGCGGGGGGCTGTTCGAGATAGACAGCTTCTTCGATGTCTTCACCGAGCTCTCCGTGGACGGCGGCCCCTTTATGCCGCAGGGCAACAAGGCGACGCGGATGGACCTTCCGGAGCCGGATCAGCTGCTGCTGCTGCTCTTCTCGCTGCCGTTGCTGCAATGGATGGGCCGACGTAGGGGAAGGCGTTAGGCACGTTGTGAAGATCGGGCCCGATCCGACCGATCGGGCCCGATCGGTCGGTCATCCCAGGGGAGTCTTGCGAACCCAGCTGCAGCATCTGGCCCGGCGCACGCGACCGCCGCTGCGGCGGCGTTCGGTTTTCGTAGCGGCTCTCGCGGCGTTGGCCCTCTGCCTCACCGCCTCGGACGCACTGGCAACCGGGTGTGGCGAGCTTTCCTTGGACGGCCCAGCGAGCCAGGCGGACCTTCTCATGGAGAGGCTCGAGCGGGATTTCCGCAGCCGGTCGCGAATCGTTCGAATGGACATCCGCACGACCTACCTGAGACCCTCCAGATCGTTTCGCCCCCCCATGAACGAAAGCAATCGCCGAACACTCTGGGGTGTCTTCGATAGCGACGCCGACGCGACTCGCCTGCTCTACGTCTTCTCGGGCCCGGGCCGACTGGCGGGCACCACGCTCCTCATGCACGACCGGATCGCCCCGAACGAGACCGACGCGATGTGGGTCTACCTGCGCAGCTTCGGCATCTTCAAGCAATTCGATTCCAGCAAGCAACGCATCAGGGTGCCGGGTACGGCGCTCACCTACGAAGACTCGCGAGGCTTCATACCGCTGGACAAATACCGCTTCTTCCGGCACGACGAACCCAGCCAGGACGCCCCGGCCATCCTCGCCTGCCCCCGAAGCCCCCGGATCCGGGAGGACGTGGGCTATCGCTCGCTGCTGCTCCGGGTCGACTCCGCGAAGAAGCTCGTACGCGAGGTCCGCTACGAAGGCCTCGGCGGTGGTCTTCTCAAGACCTACCGCCTGGTGCGCGAGATCGAGATCGGTGCAGCCTTCTTCCCCGCCGAGGTCGAGCTGACGCACCTCGCGGAGGGATTCCGCAGCGACATCCACTACGAGCACTGGATCCTCGAATCGCCTCCTCCGGCTGGATTCTTCACTCCGAATGCGGACGAGAGTCCCTTCCTCGATCGATTGAGGGCACAGGTCGAGGCCATCGGCGAGGGCGAAAGGATCCGCGCAGAGCTCGCCCGAGCCGACGAGCAGGTTCGAGAGTTCGAGGAGAAGCTGCGCAGGATCCAGGAGTCCGGGGGCGCTGCGCGGCCGATGCCCAAATGAGGCGGTCGACGGGAAGCGGCGGCGCTCTCTCTTGCCTCGAGAGTCGAGTGGTCGGGGTGGGGAGATTCGAACTCCCGACGCTGAACCCCCAAAGTTCAGGCTCTACCACTGAGCTACACCCCGACGTCTCGGCCACGGGCGGGCCCGAAGACCCGCGCGAAATCGTAGTCTACCCGATCGTCGTGCCGGCAAAGGGCCCCTGGGCGAGCCAGCCGAGCAGATCTCGCAGCGCCTGGGGGTTGATCTCGTGCCCCATCTCGTACTCGCCCCAGGCTGCTTTGATCCCCAGCTCGCCCAGCCTCGCCCGCGCCGCCTGGGCATTCTCGATCGAGATCATCGGGTCCTGGCTGCCGTGAATCAAAAGCGTTGGCAGCGCGGCCCGGGCCTCGCTCTCGGGCAAGCCTTCGAGCACCGCGTCGGGCAGCCATGAGGAGAGCGCGACCAGCGCCGCGAAGCGTTCCGGCCGGCCCAGCGCCAGGTCGTAGGCCATCACGCCACCCTGGCTGAAGCCGAGAGCGACCAGCCGCTGTGGGTCGATCGGATAGCGCTCGAGAGCATCTTCGAGAAACGCCTCCAGCACACCGCGGGCCCCAACGATCGCCGCGAGGTCCACCTCCCCGGCGCCCGTCAGCGGAAACCAGCCATAGGCGCGCTGTCCCGGTGCCGGCTCGAGCACTACCGGCCCCTGCGGACACAGGAAGACGACTTCTCCCTGCTGGATCTGAGGCGCGAGCCCGATCAGGTCGTGGGCACTCGCGCCCCAGCCGTGCAGCGCCAGGATCGTCGGAAAGGGTCCCCGGCCGGCGGGCACGTGGGCGGTGTACAGCAGATCCATGATTCCTCTTCTGCCTCGTGAAAGTGTGCCTCGTGCGAGCGAGGCGGGTCGTGTGGGTCGATCCGCAGCCGATGGGCGACGCGGGCCGGCGGAGGGTAGAGGACTCGGCCGGTCGTGCTATCCATGCGGTTCCCCGCACGGTGAGAACCGGCTCGGGCGCCCCTCTTCATCATGGCTCGAGCGCTCATCTCAGGACACATGGCCTGGACCCGTGATTCAGGCCGCTCCGATCCCGGCCCGGGTGGTCGCTCGGGAATTGGCCTGGGCTGATCGCGCAAAGCCCTGAATCGACGATCGAATCGCGACCGGATCGTCCTCGGGGTCTCGAACCTCCCAGCTGGCGTCGATCCCCCGGGGACCGGATGCGAGAGCACGAGAAGTATGAGCAGACGAGCCAAGAATCTCTTCGAGAAGGTGTGGGACGCCCATTGCATCCGGCAGCTGGCGACGGGGCAGACCCAGCTCCTGATCGGCACCCATCTCATCCACGAGGTCACGAGCCCCCAGGCTTTCGCGATGCTGCGCGAGCTGGGGCTGCCGGTCCGCTATCCGCATCGCACCTTCGCCACCGTCGACCACATCATTCCGACGGACGATCAGTCTCGCCCGCTCGCCGACGATCTGGCCGAGGCGATGATGTCCGAGCTCGAGCGCAACTGCCGCGACCACGACATTCAATTCTTCGGTCCCGACTCCGGGGTGCAGGGCATCGTCCACGTGATCGGTCCCGAGCTGGGTCTGACCCAGCCCGGCATGACGATCGCCTGCGGCGACTCCCATACCTCGACCCACGGCGCCTTCGGTGCCATCGCCTTCGGCATCGGAACCAGCCAGGTCCGCGATCTGCTGGCCACGCAATCGATGAACATCGCACCGCTCGAGGTGCGGCGCATCGAGGTGACGGGCGAGCTGGCGCCCGGCGTCCACGCCAAGGACGTGACCCTGGCGATCATCCGCAAGCTCGGCGTGAAGGGCGGCGTCGGCTACGCCTACGAGTACGCGGGCCCGGTCATCGAAGCCATGTCGATGGAAGAGCGCATGACGCTGTGCAACATGTCGATCGAGGGCGGCGCACGTTGCGGCTATGTGAATCCGGATCGGACCACCGTCGAATACCTGCGCGGTCGGCGCTACACGCCGGACGACGCCGACTTCGAAAGCAAGGCCCAGGGCTGGCTGGCGATGGCCAGCGATCCGGATTGCGAATACGGCGACCGGGTGCAGCTCGACGGCAACGCCATCGAACCCTCGATCACCTGGGGCATCCACCCCGGACATAACGTCGGCGTCAGTGAGAGCATCCCAACTCCGAACTCCGTCCCGGAGGGCGAGCGGGGGGGGGTCGAGGAGGCGCTCGAGTACATGGATTTCGCAGCGGGCGCCTCGATCGCGGGCACGCCGATCGACGTCGCCTTCATCGGTTCCTGCACCAACGGGCGCATCTCGGATCTGCGCGAGGCCGCGAAGATCGCCCAGACCGGCAAGGTCCGGGACGGCGTGCGGGCGCTGGTCGTGCCGGGCTCGATGCAGGTCCAGCAGCAGGCCGAAGCCGAGGGACTCCACGAAATCTTTCGCGCTGCGGGCTTTCAGTGGCGCGAGCCCGGCTGCTCGATGTGTCTCGCCATGAACCCCGACAAGCTGCGCGGCCGTGAAGTCTGCGCCTCGTCGAGCAACCGCAACTTCAAGGGGCGCCAGGGATCGCCTTCGGGTCGAACGCTCTTGATGTCTCCGGCGATGGTCGCCGCGGCCGCGATCGCCGGCCAGGTCGTCGACGTTCGAAAGATCCGTTCGTCACAGCTCGGAGGGAAGGGTTAGCGATGACCGAGTCGAATCAGAATCAGAATGGGGATGGCCTGGTGCGAATCGAGGCCGTGCGCGGTCGCGGCTGCGTGCTTCGCGGCGACGACGTCGATACCGACCGCATCATCCCGGCCCGCTTCATGAAGGACATCACCTTCGACGACATGGGCCGCCACGCCTTCGAGGACGCGCGCAAGGCCGCCAAGGGTCGACATCCCCTGGACGACGAACGCTTTTCGGGCGCCTCGATCCTCGTCGTCGGTCAGAATTTCGGCTGTGGCTCATCGCGGGAACACGCGCCCCAGGCGCTGATGCGCTTCGGCTTCAACGCCTTCATCGGCGGCTCCTTTGCCGAGATCTTCGCGGGCAATTGCACCAGCCTGGGCCTGCCCTGGGTGACGCTGGGCGAAGCGGACCTGGTGGGCCTGATGGACAGCGTCGAGCTGGATCCGAGCCAGGAGATCTCGATCGACCTCGAGACCCGCACGGTCACGTCGCGCGCCGGCCGGATGGAAGCGTTCATGCCCGATGGCGTGCGCCAACAACTGATGCAAGGCAGCTGGAACGCCACGCGAGTCCTGCTCGAAGCAGGAGACGCGATCGAGAAGACCGCGGCCTCACTTCGCTACATGCAACCCACCACGTAGCATCGCATCGCGCACGCGGGGACCGCCAAGACCCCTCGAGAGCTCTCAGCACCCCTTGAAAACGGGATCTCGCTTCTCCAGGAAGGCCTTGGTGCCTTCGACGCGATCGTTAGAAGCGAAGACCAGACCGAAGGCCTGCTGCTCGAGCGCGTGGGCGGTCCGGACATCCGCATCCTGCCCCTGCTGCATGACTCGCTTGGCCAGCCGAATCGCGACCGGGCCGCGCTGCGCGATCGCCTGGCCGGCGCCGAGCGCCGCCTCCAGCAGCTGCTCGGGCTCGAAGACCCGATTGAAGAGTCCGATGCGCGCGGCCTCCTCGGCCGTGATCGGCTCGCCCACCAACACCAGTTCCTTCGCCTGGGCCAGTCCCACCCGCCGCACCAGGCGGCTGGTGCCCCCGAAGCCGGGAATCAAGCCGAGCTTGGTCTCGGGCTGGCCGATCCGGGCCTTGCTCGAGGCGTAGATCCAGTCGCAGGCGAGCGCCAGCTCGCAGCCTCCGCCCAGTGCGAAGCCGTTCACGGCTGCGATCGTCGGAATCGCCAGCCCCTCCAGAGCTTCGAAGATCCGGTGCGCGGCGCAGGAGAATGCCTCGGCCTCCAGGGGCGTCATCGTCGTCATGGCGGCGATATCGGCTCCCGCAGCGAAGGCTCGACCGGCTCCCGTCACGACCAGGGCCCTCAGCTCGGCGTCGCCCTCGATCTCCGCCAGCCTCGCGCCCAGGGCCTCGAGCAGCGCCGGGTTCAGGGCATTCAACGCATCCGGTCGATCCAGGGTCAAGAGGGCCACGGCGCCACGCCGTTCGCAGTGGACGAGTTCAGCCACGATGGGCTCCTTTCTGTGCGCGAGCGGCGCGCTGTGGGTTGAATCCGCTGCGCTCGGGCAGCGAACTCGGTCGGGCTCGCTGCAGTGGAGCAGCGAGCCGTGGAATGTAACGCGCCACCACGCTTCGACCGGGGCCCGGCCCGAGACGGTCGCCGTGATATGCTCGGCTCAGCCACCTGACTCCACTCGACTCAGACACGAACTCGATCTCGAACACGAACGCAAACTCGAACTCGAACTCGAACTCGAACACGAACGCAAACTCGAACTCGAACTCGAACAGGAGGAGTACGCGATGGCCAAGGCCGCACCGATTCTGGCATTGATCGCGGGCGGCGTGGCCCTGTTCGGATTGCTCGGTGCCAACCTGGACATCGTCTCGCCCGTGACCGGCCTCATGACTTTCGTCGCGGGCGCGCTGCTCGGCGGTCTGCTGACGATCCTCGTGAGTCTGGTCGCGATCTTCCTGGCTCGCGGTGGCCGCAATCCCGATGGCCTGCGCATGGCACTCGCCACACTGACGGTCGGGCTGGGCCTGATGCTGATCGTCTTCGCCGCCGGCAGTCCCGGTCGCGGCCTGCCGGCGATCAACGACATCACGACCGATCTCGACAACCCGCCTGCCTTTGCCCCGGCGACCGTCGTCCCGGCGTACGTCGGCCGCAACATGGAGTATCCGGCGGAGTTCGTAGAGCAGGTGCGCCTCGCATACTCCGACCTGCAACCGATCCGCCTCTCCTCAGCGCCCCGCCAGAGCTTCGAGAAGGCGCTCGCAACAGCGGAGCGCCTGGGGTGGACGATATCCGCCAACAGCCCGCAGCAGCTGGTCTTCGATGCCGAGCACCAGACCCGGCTCTTTCACTTCGTCGACGATGTGACGGTCCGCGTCGTGGCGGACGGCGCAGACTCGCGGGTCGATGTGCGCTCGAAGTCACGAGACGGCCGGGGCGATCTCGGCGCCAACGCCGCGCGCATCCGCCGCTTCAGCCAGGCGCTGCAGTAGGGCGCTGCGGTAGGGCGCGCCCGCGCTCTGCGCGGCGCCACGCCCGAAATCACTCGCCGAGCACCGCGCACAGTCGAACGATGGCAAGCATGGCGTCGAAGGTCTGGCTCGTGCGCGTGTCCGGTCCGCCCAGGCCCAGCTCCGCAAAGCCGCCATCCCCGGCCTGTTCTTCGAGCAGCCGCACGAGAAGCTCCACGATGTCGAAGCTCGCGCCCGGCAGCGCCTGCGCATCGCAGGTCAGCAGCACGCGCAACGTCGACACCGCGTCGAGCTGGCGGCTCCGAAAACCCTTCTCGAGAGCGCGTCCACACCATTGCAGGGCTTCGTCCGAGAGATCGTGGGCGACGTTCGTGAAGAAATGAGAGTACGCGAGCAGCGCGGCGTAGCCATCGTGTTCGACCGCATTCGGATCGAATCGCGTCTCGAGAAATGCGCCGGCCGACTCGAGCAGACTCGGCCTCGAGACCGGCGTTCGCCCGAGGATGCCCGCGATCATCCCGGTCCAGAAGACCTCGGCCTCTCGCGCCTGCGCCTCATCTCCGATGGTCGGGACGCGAAACGCACCGTCCGCGTCCTGACAGTCTTCGAGAAAGCGCGCTGCCGCCTCGACCCATTTCGCGTGCAGCAGCCTCGCGTCACCGGCCTGCAAGAGGCCTTCGAGGGTGCCGACGATCTTGCGCTGCCTGGGGCTGAGCGACGCGAGATCGATCGGGGGAAAGCCCAGTGCTCCACCGGAGACGAGCGTCCCGATCGCCAGGCCGCCGTCTTCGCCCTGACTCGAAGCCAGAGCGTCGCTCAGATCCGACGCGGGTCGACCTTCGCACAGAACCTCGACGCGCAAGATCGCCCGGCGATCCGACTGACTGCGCAGAAAGCCGTAGGCTGCCTCGAGCGCCTCAGCCGACCGATTTCGCAGGCCCTCCACGAACTCGGCTTCCGAGGCCGAGTCCAGATGCTCTCCAGCGCCCGAGTCGAGATGCACGATGCTCACGCGTGGAACGTAGACGGCCGGAAGCGAACGCGCCCTGCCTGCCGGGATTCGAGCCGGCTAAGCTAGCCGCAGCCATGGCTGACTCAACGTCCCACGACGAGCCCGTTCGCGAGCGAGCGACCAATCGACTCGGCCTGGAAACCAGTGCCTATCTGCGCCAACACCGATTCAATCCGGTCGATTGGTATCCCTGGGGCGAAGAAGCCCTGGCGCGCGCGCGCGACGAAGACCGCCCGATCCTGGTTTCGATCGGCTACAGCGCCTGTCATTGGTGCCATGTGATGGAGCGCGAGTCCTTCGAAGATTCGAAGATCGCGGCGCGCATGAACGAAGCCTTCGTCAACATCAAGGTCGACCGCGAAGAACGGCCCGACATCGACCAGATCTACATGGATACGGCGCTCAAGCTGAACGGTCAGGGGGGCTGGCCACTCAACGCGGTCTGTACCCCCGACGGACGCCCCTTCTACGTCGGAACCTACTTCCCACCGGTTGCACGCGGTGGGATGCCGGCCTGGGCGGACGTCATCGACGCCGTCACACGTGCCTGGCGGGAACAACGCACTGAAATCGAACGCAATTCCAGTCAGATCGCAGCCGCCTTGAGCGCTCGGCCCGAGGGCGAAGCGGAGGGCGTCGCGGGGCCTGAGACCATTCGTCGCGCCGCACACGCGCTGATGCGAATCGCCGACTCCGCACATGGCGGATTCGGAAACGCCCCGAAATTCCCGACACCGACCAATCTCGAATTCCTGCTCGCGGCTCTCGACTTCGTCGAAGGCGAGCAGGCCACGACGATCGCGCAGTTCTTGAACCGGACCGCACGCGAGATGGCGCGCCGCGGTCTCTACGACCAGCTGGGCGGCGGTTTCCACCGCTATTGCGTCGACGCAAGCTGGACGATTCCGCACTTCGAGAAGATGCTCTACGACCAGGGATTGCTGCTCTCGTTCTACGCGGAGTTGGCGCGACGCTGTCCCGACGGCGAGGAGCTCATCTGGCCGATTCGAGAGACCGTGGATTATCTGCGCCGCGAGATGCGGGGCGAGGGCGGCGCCTGGTATGCCAGCCAGGATGCGGACAGCGAGGGTGTCGAAGGGAAGTTCTTCGTCTGGACGCCGGCAGAGATCCGCGACGTGCTCGGGAAGGAGGCCGATGCATTCTGCACGGCCTATGGCGTGCGGCCCGGTGGCAATTTCGAAGACGGCACGACGCACCTCGTCGACGAAGCGCGCCAGCCCCGGCCTCGACTCCAGCCACAGCGCGAGCGACTGCGGATCGAGCGCGCGAAACGCACTGCCCCCGCGACGGATCTGAAGCACGTCGCCGCCTGGAACGCCTACGCGATTTCTGGACTGGCACGGGCCGCATCGCTGGTCGGCGACGCGACGATGCTCGACGATGCAGCGCGGGCCGCGAATTTCGTGCTCGACGAGATGCGCAACGATCACGGCCAGCTACTGCGCGTGCACAACCAGGGACGCGCTCATGTTCTCGCATTCCTCGACGACCACGCCGCGCTACTGGGCGCCTGTCTCGATCTGCAACGGGCCGGCGCCGGCAATCGCTACCTGGAGCCGGCACTCTGGCTCGCCCAGGAAATACTGGATCGCTTTGCCAATCGCGCGACCGGCGAGCTCTACCTGACGCCCTGCGACGGCGAGCAGCTGATCCATCGCCCGCGATCGGATCACGATGACGCCACACCCGATGCCTCGGGGCTGGCCCTTCTGGGCCTCACACGCCTGGCCGCCCTCTCCCACTCCACGGAGATGGAGAGCTTCGTCGACGCGGCGATCCGGGAGCAGGCGATCGAGCTGACGCACGGCGCACACGCCTACCCGACGCTGCTCCGCGCGGTCGCCCTGCGCACGCGCGGGCTCTCCGTCGCAATCGTGATCGGCGATCCCGCCGCGACACGGACGAGCGCGCTCGCCAGTCGGGCGCGACGCGTGCTGCGCCCCGAGGACGCGGTCGTGGTGGTCGCACCCGGCGAGGACGCAGCGCCGGGAATCGCGGCGGACTGGCTTTCGGGGCGCGTTGCGCCCATGGACCGGCCGACCGCCTACATTTGTCGCGGAGACGCCTGCTCCCTACCGGTTCACGAGCCCGCCGAGCACGTCGCCGAGCTCAGTCTCCGGACTTGACCCAGGGTCGCGGCGCCAGGAACACGGCGAGAGGAGCTCGACATGCACAAGCCGCGCGATCCAAAGCAGCGCGATGCCAGCCAGTACGGCAGCGGCCACGATGACGGCCTCGTGCCGCTGGTGCCCCTCGATGTCGCCAAGCTCGATAGCGTCGACGCACTGCTCGGCGCGATGGCCAACACGGCCTTCGGTGGGCGGCGACTCGGCGAGGCCGCGGACGCGCTGGAGGCCATGGTCCGCGACGAAGACTGCTTCCGCGTCATCACGATCTCGGGGGCGATGACGATCGCGAAGCAGGGACTCGTGTTGTGCGAGATGATCGACCGGGGATGGGTCCAGGCGATCGTCGCAACCGGTGCGCTGATGACCCACGGATTTGTCGAAGGGGCGGGCATGCTCCATTTCAAGCATCGCCAGTCGATGCGCGACGAAGAGCTCTTCGAGAAGGGCTACAACCGCATCTACGACACGATCGAGCTCGAAAAGAATCTCGATGATGCCCAGGCCATGCTCGATCTCGTGCTATCGCAAATCGAGCCGGGCACGCTGCTCTCGAGCCACACGCTGCTGGCGAAGATGGGCGAGCTTCTGGACCGAAACGACGTCGGGCGGGCCATCGCGCGCAGCGCGGTCCGGATGCAGGTCCCGATCTATGTGCCCGCCTTCACGGATTCGGAGCTGGGCCTCGATCTGGCGATCTACAACCGACGCCTGCGGGCCGAGGGGAAGCCGGCCTTTGGCTTCGACCCCTTCCTCGATCTCGACGATTTCGCCGACCACATTCGCCAGCATGAGACCCTCGGCCTTTTCACGATCGGCGGCGGCGTACCGCGAAATTGGGCCCAGCAGGTGGGCCCCTATCTCGAGATCAGTGCCGACCGACTGGGCCTCGACGAACCCATCCGTCGCTATCGCTACGCGATTCGAATCTGCCCAGAGCCCGAGCATTGGGGAGGGCTGTCGGGCTGCAGCTACAGCGAGGGCGTTTCATGGGGCAAATTCGTGCCCGAGAGCCAGGGCGGACGACACGTCGAAGTCCATGCCGACGCCACGATCGCCTGGCCGATCATCGTGCGCGCCGTTCTCGAGCGCCTCGGCGGCGATCCGAAACGGCCCGACTGACACGCTGTTCGGTGGTCGGTGGTCGGTGGTCGGTGGTCGACACGATCGACGCATGGCGATCGCGTTCGACTCGAGGGCGGGTCCGCTACCCCGCACTCTCGAAGAGCGACGGGTCCGGGGTCTCCGCCAGCACCAGGGATTCGTTTCGCTCGAGCAGCCGATCGAAATCCCACTGGCCAAATGCCAGCAGCGCCCAGTTGTCGTCGCGATCGCGCACCACCCGAATCCGCTCTGCGTAGCGGAAATCATCGCGATCGAACCCCGACTGGGGCCAGCGCGCGAGCTTGTAGGGCAGGCTCGACAGCGTGAGTTCGACGCCGTACTCGGTTCGCAGTCGGTGCTGCATCACGTCGAACTGAAGCGGACCCATCGCCCCGAGGATCCAGCTCGCCGATCCGCCTTCCGGGTCGCGAAAGAGCTGCACGACGCCCTCCTGGACCAGCTGCTCGATGCCCTTCTCGAGAGCCTTGCGTTTCTGCACGCCCGCGACTTCGACGCGTTTATAGGATTCGGGAGCAAAGATGGGAATGCCGGCAAAGGCCAGCTCTGAATTGTCAGCCAGGGTGTCGCCGATGCGAAAGATCCCGGGATCGAAGAGACCGACGACGTCACCGGCGAAGGCCTCCTCCACCTCCACGCGGTCCTTGCCCATCAGCAGCGTCGAGTTGGTGAGCCGAATCGACTTGCCCGAGCGTACGTGGGAGGTCTGACAGCCCTTCTCGAATCGGCCCGAACAGATGCGCAGGAAGGCCACGCGATCCCGATGGTCTGGATCCATGTTCGCCTGGATCTTGAACACGAAGCCCGAGAAGGGCTGCGTGACGGGATCGATCTGGCGTCCCTGGCTTTCTCGAGCCATCGGTCCGGGGGCCATCTGCAGGAACTCCTCGAGGAAGGGACGCACCCCGAAGTTCGTCAGCGCACTGCCGAAGAACATTGGAGTCTGACCACCCTTCGCGACCAGGGCCGGGTCGAGTTCGGCGCCCGCGCCTTCGAGCAGCTCGAGACTGTCGAGGACCTCCTGGCCGAAGGGATCCATCGCGGCCTGGATCGCTTCGTTGCCGGGTTCGCCCTCGATGATCTGCTCGTCGACGCGATGCGTGCCATGGTCGCCGCCGGAGAAGAGTACGAGTCGGCGACCGAGGCGGTCGTAGATGCCGCAAAAATCACTGCCTGCACCGACGGGCCAATTCACCGGGACCACGTCCATTCCCAGGACGTCCTCGATCTCGCTCATGATGTCGAGCGGGTCGCGCCCGTAGCGATCCATCTTGTTGACGAAGGTGAAGATCGGAATGCGGCGCAACCGACACACCTCGCACAGCTTGCGCGTCTGCTCCTCGACGCCTCGCGCCGCGTCGATCAGCATCACGGCGCTATCCGCGGCCATCAGGGTCCGATAGGTGTCTTCGCTGAAGTCACGATGCCCAGGGGTATCCAGGATATTGACCCGATGCGCCTCGAATTCGAAATGCAGCACGGAGCTCGAGACCGAGATGCCGCGCTGCTTCTCGAGCTCGAGCCAGTCGCTCGTGGCATGGCGTGCGGCCTTCTGGGCTCGCACGGCCCCGGCTTCGCGCAGGGCACCACCGTAGAGCAGTAGCTTCTCGGTCAAGGTCGTCTTGCCCGCGTCGGGATGCGAGATGATCGCGAAGGTCCGACGTCGCTCGATCTGGCGCCGGATTTCGTCGGGGCTTGGTTGCGTGGACACGCTGGCGGCCTCAGCTCGGGTTTTTTGGCGGGCGACCGCGCACCGAATCCCGGGCGACAACAAATGACGGAAGACAGCGCTACGCGACGCGGCGCTTCGGTGTAACAGGTCGAAGGCGGCCGGTGCAAGTCGTTCTGCGCACCAACCCCCGAGACGGCCGCCGGCGCGAGCATGCGCGAGCCAGATCGTCCGACCCTGGCTTGCGCAAAGATGGCCACAGCGCGGCATTCCCCGAGCAAGAACGGCTGAAACCCAATACGGGGGATCCAGAGATCGGGAGATCGCGCTACATTATGCTCCTGTTTATCCCGCGGGGAGGAGGATCGGTGGCGAATCGCGTCGATGAAATTCTGAGCTGGTACGGAGCCGATCATCCCGGCGTTCTCAAGAATCTCCGCTGGATGCTGGAGAGCGGGCGCCTCGGCGGTTCGGGCAAGATGGTGATGCTGCCGGTCGACCAGGGTTTCGAGCACGGACCCGGCCGATCCTTCGCCAGGAACGCCCCGGGATACGACCCTTTCTACCACTTCCAGCTCGCCATCGATGCCGGTTGCAACGCCTACGCGGCCCCTCTGGGCTTTCTCGAAGCCGGCGCGCGCCAGTTCGCGGGACGCATCCCGACCATCCTCAAGCTGAACAACAGCGACAGTCTCTACTCATCCGCGGATCCCAGGCCGGCCGTCACGGGCTCGGTCGAAGACGCCCTGCGGCTCGGCTGTGCGGCCGTCGGCTTCACGATCTACCCCGGCTCGAGCGAACGCAACGAGATGTATGGCGAGTTTCGGGAGATCGCCGAAGACGCCAAGGCCGCCGGACTCGCCGTCGTCCTGTGGAGCTACCCGCGCGGTGCGGGTCTTTCCAAGGAAGGCGAGACGGCGATCGACATCATCGCCTACGCCGCTCAGATCGCTGCCCAGCTCGGGGCCCACATCATCAAGGTGAAACCACCGACCGAACTCATCGAGCAGGACGCGGCCCGCAAGGTCTACGAAGCCGAAGACATTCAGATCGCGACCCTGCCCGACCGGGTTCGCCACGTCATCCAGAGCGCATTTGACGGGCGGCGCATCGTGATCTTCTCGGGCGGCGCCGCACGGGGAACGGACGACGTTCTCGAAGAGGTGCGGGGAATCGCGGAGGGCGGCGGCTTCGGCAGCATCATGGGGCGAAACGCCTTTCAACGGCCCAAGAGCGAAGCGATCGAATTGCTCCACACCGTAATGGACATCCATCGAGCGCAGCTCTAGGCCTGCTCGGGCCGCAGGCGCTTTCGGGCACAGCTCCAGGCCTACTCGGGCCGCGGGCGCTTTCGAGCGCAGATCCGGGCCTGCTCGGGCCGCGAGCGCTTTCGGGCACAGTCGGGCCTGCTGAGGAGTCAGCTGCCGAGCAGCGTGTGGGTGATGAAGCGTCCCAGGGCTCGACGGTGGGCGGGGGGCAGGGCATGGAAGACCAGACCGGTGTCCGGCAGTAGTTGATAGGCGGCCTCGGCTTCGAGGGCGACCGGGGCCGTCTCGGGTAATACGATCTCGAGACGGATCTGCTGCCCGAGCAACATGGCCCCGCTGCTGCGAATCAGGCAGCCGTTTTCCGACAGCGAGAGCACACGCCCCTCCCAATGCTCCCCTTCCGACTCGCAACGTACGCGAAGCTGCGTGGCGATCCGCGGCGTGCAGCGAGGGTTGTCCTCGAAGATCTGCTGCAGCAATCGATACAGGTCGTGCAGGCCCGCCGGACGCTTGACGGCGCCCAGGATCCGCGAATCGGCCCCGGTGGCGCCGTGGCAGCCGCAGAGCAGCACGATCGGAACCGAGCCCCTGCCGACGCCTTCATCCGGCATGACCTCGGCGAGGCGCCGCTCGTCGACCAGCAGCAGGTCGGGACGCAGCTCGGGCTGCGTCCCGACCTGCTGATCGACGAAGTCCTGCGACATCACGATCCGGTAGCCGAGACGATTCAGCATCTGCCCAACCCGCGGCGCCAGAGCCTCGCCCGCTGCAAATTGAACGATCGTTCGCAGATGCTGGTCTTTTCCCATATCCACATTGAAATCGGATCATTCCGCCCGCCGATTGAGGGCATCTCACTTCATTCGCTCTCTTTGATGCATTGCCCCATCGTATCATCCCCAGGGGGCCAGGGCATCCTGGCAGCGACCCGCGACGAGAACGAGTCACAGGAATCTCGCTGGATTCGCGACGGCAGAGTGGTCGTGGGTATTTGGCTGCTAGTTTGTGTCCGTGGAAGATGCCGTCAGCGGGCAAGTGAATCGCGACCTGGCCACCTGGCTGATGGCGGGACGCCTTCAGATCGAGCGGGCCATGCACGAACGGCTGGGTGCCGCCGCGCCCGCCGCGTCCGGCCCCGAAGCCGAGACACTGCGACGCTTTCGCACGTTTGTGTCCACCGCCCTGATGCGTGGCGAGGCACCGCGCCCGGTTCTCGACGGGTTGCGGCCGAATGAACGCCGCGTCATGGCACTGCTCACGTGTTGGTCCGAGGCCGCCTGCGAAATAGCTGGACCCGAGGCGGAGGCCGTGGCGAGCGCCCTGGCGCCGCTGCTCGACGCCTTTCGACTCTCGATTCGGACCACCGGCGCAGGGCGCAAGTCGAGTGGCAAGCCCCGCGCATCGCGCCGCGCGATCACCGCGGCCATCGACCGCATCAGTGATCTCTTCCTGGCCCTCGATGTCGACACGGGCGAAATTCTCGATGCCAATCCCGCCGCCGGTGCCGCGCTCGGGGTTGCCCGAGACGCGCTGATCGGGGTCGAATTCAACGCCTTCGTCCCAGCCGATCTACAAGGCCCCTGGTGGACGTCGCTCGATGCCATCGCGGAAGGCCAGGACACTCAGGTCTTCATCGCCAAGATGCAGGATCGGGGGGGGCGGCGGCTTCGCCTCGAAGCCTCGGCCACGCGCTACCTCAGCCGAAACAAGATCGTCGCCCTCGTCGTCGCACGAGCCGCGACCAAGATTGACGCCCTGGTCGACGTCGATCCCGCCACGCCCCTTCAGCCCGGTTCGGAATGAAGAAGAAGAATCACGCGGCCCCAGGCCTCCCGAACTAGCTCCGGGTCGCTGGCAGCGCCGTGCGCCGCTGACTAGACTCCGCGCCGCTGCGAGGAGAAGCCGATGAGCGACGCCGCCACGCCGACCCGAATCATCCGCAAGAAGACCGGAAACTATCTGGAAGATTTCGAGCCGGACCAGATCTTCCGTCACAAGGGTGGGAAGACGATCACCGACGGCCTCTTCGCCACCTTCACCGAATTCGCGATGACCACGCATCCCCTCGCGAAGAACGCGCGCTATGCCCGAGCCTACGGCTTCGAGGGGCTGGTCTGTCCTGCCGGCCTCGTAATGCTCGTCGCCTTCAGCCAGACGGTCGAGGACATTTCAGAGAATGCCCGCGCGAATCTCGAATACATCGACATGAGATTCGGCGCACCCGTGTACATCGGCGACACCATCGAGGTCGAAACGAAGGTACTCGGCGTCCGCCCATCTTCGAGTCGACCCAATCTCGGAATCGTCCACGTTCAGTCGACCGCGCGCAAGAATATCGGCGACACCAGCGAAGCCATCGTCGCGACCTGGCAGCGCAAGGTCCAGGTCTACAAGGGAGACGAGTCGGCCGAGATCAGCGGCTTCCAGAACGAGGCGGATGAGATCGCCTGCGAGCTGTGGCTTCCAGCCTATGAGCCCAGTGCCAAACTCGGCGAGCTGGCTCATCTTTCGAGTGCGGACAGCTATTTCGAGGATCTCGAGCCCGGCACGCGCATCGAGCATTCCCGCGGTCGCACCATCACCGACGAACACATCCACATGACCGCCATCCTCGACAACACGAGTCAGGTGCACTGCAACCAGTACATGATCGATCTCGACCCCGAGCAATACGTGGGCGGTCAGCTGATCGTCTTCGGGGGCATCCCCTTCACGCTCTGCCTGGGCCTCTCATGTCCAGACATCGGCGACAATGCACTCGGCGACACCGTCTACACGACCGGTCGACACACCGCGCCGCTGCAGGCCGGCGACACCGTGTTTGCCGCCACCGAAGTGCTGGGGCGGCGAGACCACCCCGAACGCGAGGACCTCGGCATCGTCGAGACGCGCCTGTTCGGATACAAGTTCATGCGGGCCGAGGGCGAGATCCACGACGACGCGCCCGAGGGCTGGAAACGCGTGCAGATCTTCGAACTGGATCGACAGCTGGCGGTCAAGCGGCGCTCCCACTATGTCTGACTCAGAGGGTCTGACTCAGAGGGTCTGACTCAGAGGGTCTGACTCAGAGGGTCTGACTCAGAGGGTCTGACTCAGAGGGTCCAACCTAACCGCTGCGCTCGTACCGCCAGGGGCCGCCCTTGACCATCGTGAGTCGATGCAGTGGACCCGAAGCCGTAGCATCGCCATCTGCGTAGCCCGCGTCCCCATGCCATATCGCCACGGGCCCGATCTCGCTGACGCCAATCTGTGTCGAAAATCGCTCAAGGGTGCGATCGCGAATCGCGGACAGCGCAGCGTCGACATCCCCAAAGGCGGAAAGTTCGGAGAGCGTGACGTAGGTCGGCGGGGCGAGCTCGATTTCCTGCACGTTCTGACGGCGCAGGGCCCCTTCGGGGCTCATCCAGAGTGACTCCTTGATCTCTCCGTCGTCGATGGCGACGTCGCCTTCACGCGGCCGCGCCACGAAGAACCAGGTCAGGAAGCGCTTCGGCGTCACCAGCGGCGGGGTCCAATGGGAGAAGGGCAACATCGAGTCCGGATCCACCTGTAGCCCGCATTCCTCGATCGACTCCCGTGCGGCGGCGCGCCGCGAAGCCGCGAGTTCATCCCCAGCGGCGACACCCTCCCAGTCCTCGCGATCGACCCGTCCGCCCGGAAACACCCACATCCCGCCGAATACGATCCTGGAGTTGAGTCGCAGCATCAGGGTCTCGAGGCCCGTGTCACCATCCCGAAGCAGGATCACCGTGGCGGCGAGGACCGGAGGCGATCCCTGCTTGCCCTGCTTCACCCATTTCTCGAGGGTATTCGCATGTTCTTCGACTGATCGCTTGACCATTGCGATCAAGCGTAACACGGATCAGAACAGGCTGAGCGCCAACGCCGCGTGGCCGCGGTCGACGGCGAGCTCGGCGATCCAACCGTCGCGCAGCTCCACCGCGTAGTCCGGCATCCCGAGCTCGAGGCGATGGCCATCCTGCGCGAGCAGGCTGACGACGTTTCCCAGCAGCACATTCAGAAACTCAGCGACTCCATCCCTCTTCATCTCTGGCTCGAGGCTCGCCCGATCGAGCCCACTGGTCGCAATGGCCAGGGGTTGGGCGAACTCGACGTCGGCCAGCAGCGAAACCTCCAGACCGCGCAGGCCCCGGATCGGGATCGACACCTGCAACTCGACGAATTCGGGTACCTCATCGAAGACGCGCAGCGCGGCGACTCTGGCGTGAATCCGCGCCATGTGCAGCGTGAAGCGCGGGAGCAGCTCCAGCACGTGTCGCGTTGCCGGATGATTCGCGAGCGCATCCGGTAGATCGATCCGATCGAATTCGTATTGGGACTCTGCCGCCTTGAACGTTTCGAGCAGAACTGCGAGGCGGTCGGGTTCCAGATAACCCAGCTGCACGAGAGCTTCACCGAATCGTAGATGCTGGCTGTGTTGGTGCCGCAGGAGCTGGGCGAGCTGCTCGGAACCGAGCAATCCCATCTCGACGGCTAGATCTCCGAATGACGCATCCCGCGTGCGCTGTTCGGTGATTACGCGAGCCACGTCACGCTCCTGCATGAACGCCCAGGCGATCGCGTACTCGCCTAGCGTCGCATTCTCAGCCTCCATCAGCATCATGGCCTCGCGGATGTGGAACTCGTCCACCTCACCCCGGTCGGTCAGGAAGCGGCCGAAGAGCTGGACGGCCATCAAACCACGGCTGACGAAACCGTCTCGATCTCCAAGCGGATCTTCTCGATGAGTGCTTCGATCATCTCCGCATCGAAGGGCTTTCCGATGATCTGGCATGCGCCGAGCTTGAAGGCCTCCCTCTCCATGGTCATATCGCCAGCGAGCGAAGACACCATCGCCACTACGATCTCTGGATGCATGGAGCGGATCGTGCGCAGCGCAGAGAGCCCGTCGAGTCCGGGCATCACGATGTCCAGCAACACCAGGTCCGGCCTCGACTCGTTGGTCATCCGGATGGCCGCGGCCCCGGTCTGGGCCGTTCCGACGATCGACAGATCTTCGATCTCGCCGAGAATGCCCTCGAGCTTGTCGAGTACCGAACGACTGTCATCCACCAATAGGACATTCAGCTTGCGATCCATTGAGACCCCCGAAACACGTTTCTCATCGGAATCACGGTTCGCTCAGTTGAGCCCACATCAGATCCAGGCTGCGCTGGAGAGCGGCCGGTCGCGTCCGCGTGTGGAGCTCGAGTCGGCCTCTGCTTCTTGCCGTGAAGCTCGAAAATGCTTATGTTTCGCGACCTTACGAAACGGCCTGTGCTTGCGTTGCGGCTGCCTGACCCGTCTACTCCGATCGCTCGCGCGATGGCCGGCGACCCGGGTGGCCGTTGCCCCACTCGCGCCGCAACCCGATCGGAGCTGATTCGGATGCGATTCTATGAGTACGAGGCCAAGGCGCTGTTTCGCCGCCATGGATTGCCGTTGGCCAAGAGCCAGCTCGTTCACGACGTCGACGAAGCGCGCCAGGCCTTCGCCTCTCTGGCTGGAGTACCGGTCGTGCTGAAGAGTCAGGTGCTCTCCGGCGGTCGCATGAAGGCCGGCGCCGTGCTCTTCGCGAACGACGCCGACGAGGCCGCCGCCGGCACCGCCGCGATCTTCGGGGTCGAGGTGAACGGCCAGAAATGCCGCAGCGTACTGATCGAAGAAAAGACCTCGATCGCCCAGGAATATTTCGTCGCCATCACCTGGGACGGGCGAGCCAAACGACCCGTCTGTGTATTCAGTGACATGGGCGGCATCGACATCGAGGAAGTCGCCGTTTCCCATCCCGAACACGTCTCGAAGACGCGCTTCTCCAGCATCCTGCCCCTCACCCCACGCATCGCCAAGGAAGCCGTCGCGGCCAGTGGTGTAACGGGCGGAGACCTGAACAAGCTCACTTCGATCGTCTTCGAGCTGATCCAGATCTTTCTCGAGTACGACCTGACGCTGGCCGAGATCAATCCGCTGGCAAAGCTGGAAGATGGGCGCTTCGTCGTACTCGATGGGCACATCGACATGGAGGCGGAGGCGCGCGGGCTCCACAAGCCGCTGCTCGAAGAGCTCGGTATCGGGGACGACGAAACCCGCCAGGCACGCCCGCCCACGGAATTCGAGATCGCGGGCGCGCGCATCAACAGCAGCGATCATCGCGGCGTCGCCGGCAACGTGGTCGGATTCGATGGCAATCTCGGCCTGGTGATCGGGGCCGGGGGCGGCTCGCTGACGCTCTTCGACGCGGTCCGCAAGCATGGCGGGAAGCCGGCCAACTACTGTGAAATCGGCGGCAATCCCTCGATGAACAAGGCCAAAGAGCTGACCAAGTTGATCCTCTCCAAGCCGGGGGTCGAGAAGATCGCGGTCATGATGAACGTCGTGTCGAACACTCGCGTGGACATCGTCGCGCGGGGCGTCATCAAGGGTTGCCTCGAGTCGGGCAAAGACCCGGCGAACACGATCGCCATCTTTCGGATTCCGGGAGCCTGGGAAGAGGAGGGCTTCAAGATCCTGGAGAAATATGGCGTCGACTACTGTGATCGAAGCGTATCGATGTATGACGCAGCAGGCCGCGCAGTTGCCAAGATGCAGGGCGGAGCCTAGATGTCGATCCTCCTGACCAGGGCCACGCGCTTCATCATCCAGGGGATCACCGGGCGTGAAGCCGTCAACCTCACTCGGGAAAATCTCGACTACGGTGCGAAGATCGTCGGCGGCGTAACGCCTGGCCGCGCGGGTCGCGACGTCTACGGCGTACCGGTTTACGACTGTGTACGAGATGCGGTGGCCGCAAACGGCGGATCCATCGAAGGCTCGATCGTCTCGGTGCCTCCGAAATTCACCCAGGATGCCATCATCGAAGCCGTTGAAAACGGCATCAAGCTGATCGTCGTCGTGACCGAGAACGTGCCGCGCAAACAGGTCGCTCAGGCCGTCGAGCTCGCCGAGCTGCGTGGCGCTCGAATCATCGGCCCCAACTGTCTCGGCATCATCTCACCCGACGAGTGCAAGATGGGCGGTGTCGGTGGACCGGCGGCCAATACTCGCCAGGCTTACAAGAAAGGCCCCATCGGCGTGATGTCGCGCTCTGGGGGCATGACGACCGAAATCGCCTCGACCCTCACAGCGGCTGGCCTGGGTCAGTCGACCTGCGTCTCGATCGGGGGCGACGCGATCGTGGGCACCACCTACGCCGAGCTGATGCCCTTCTTCGAAGCCGATCCCGACACCCAGGCAATCGCGATCTACTCGGAGCCCGGCGGTCGCATGGAGGCCGAGCTCGCCGAATGGATCCGGGAACACGATTCGCGCCTTCCGATCGTCGCTTTCATGGCGGGCCGCTTCATGGACGATATGCAAGGCATGCGCTTCGGCCACGCCGGTACGATCGTCGAAGGCAAAGAAGACACGACGACCGAGAAGATCAAGCGAATGGAGGCGGCCGGCATCTCCGTCGCCGAACGAATCGAAGAGATCCCGGCGCTGCTGCAGCGTCATCTCGAAGCGAGCAAGCGCTAGTCGAGATTGCCGAGCATCCGGGGAGGAGTCTGATCATGCCGGGAGTCTTCATCGACGTTCGGGTCGATGCATCGATCGCATCGGATCCCGAGATCGCCAAGAAGCTCGAGGAGGTCTGTCCCGTCTCGATCTTCGAGGCCAGCGACGACGGCGTGCGCGTTGACGAGAAGAATCTCGACGAATGTGTGCTGTGCGATCTATGCCTCGAAGTGGTGCCCAGGGGCAACATCGAGATCATCAAGCTCTATCAATAGTACAGACCGAGTAGCGCCCGCTCTGACTGCTTCCGGCGAGCGTCCAGATCCCAGACTACGATGAAGCGAAAGCCAGCGAAAGTCAGCGAAAGACCAGGAGCCCCCATGCGAAGCGCAAAAGACTTCTTCCAGCCGATGGCCCTCGGTGCCCCCGAACCGATGCGCGAGATTCCCTTCAAGCCATCGCGGATGATCCACTTCTTCGATCCGAGCAACGCGAAGATGGCGGCCAAGGTTCCGGAGTTGGCCAAGAAATGCGACGTGCTGCTCGGCAATCTCGAGGACGCGATCCAGGCGGACAACAAGGTCGCGGCGCGAGAGGGACTCGTCGAGATCGCTCGTGAGGTCGACTTCGGAAGCTGCCAGCTCTGGACGCGGGTCAATAGCCTCGACTCCCCGTGGTTCCTCGACGACGTGACGACCCTGGTGACCGAGATCGGCGACAAGCTCGATGTCGTCATGCTGCCGAAGGTCGAGGGAGCCTGGGACATCCACTTCATGGACCGCTTCCTGGCTCAGCTCGAAGCCCGAGCCGGCCTCCGCAGGCCCCTGATGATCCATGCGATCCTCGAAACCGCCCTCGGCGTCGCCAACGTCGAGGAAATCTGTGCAGCCAGCCCCCGCATGCAGGGACTCTCGCTCGGGCCCGCCGACCTGGCGGCCAGCCGACGGATGAAGACGACCCGCGTCGGTGGCGGACATCCTGGATACGTGGTGCGTACGGATCCCGATCCAGACGACCCCGAGGCCGCTCGCCCGACGGCCCAGCAGGACCTCTGGCACTACACGATGGCCCGTATGGTGGATGCCTGTAACGCGAACGGCGTGCTGCCCTACTACGGACCTTTTGGCGACATCAAGGACACGGTCGCCTGCGAGGATCAGTTCCGAAATGCATTCCTGATGGGCTGCGTCGGCGCCTGGAGCCTGCACCCCGTCCAGATCGACCTCGCCAAGAAAGTCTTCTCGCCACCGGTCGACGAAGTCCTGTGGGCCAAGAAGGTCATCGAGGAAATGGGCGACGGGACCGGTGCGGTGATGATCGACGGCAAGATGCAGGACGACGCGACCGTCAAGCAATGCCGGGTGATGGTCGAGCTGGCGCGAATGCTCTCGCAGAACGACGAGCAGCTCCGGGCAGCCTACCAGTTTTGACCCGCGCACAGAGCACACGCCTCGAAGCACCCTGTCCACCCCATCCCGTGCGCGGCATGGGACGCGCGGCGCTGCATCGCCCGGCGCGAAGCAAGGGCTGACGTGAGCGCCCGGGTCTCGACTGCGCAGCTGGCCCTGTTGGGACCGCTGGCGATCCTCATCATGGCGCCGGTGACGCTGCCCGTACCGATCCTGCGGAGTCTGGTCGGCGAACGCTTCGCGGTCTCGGAGCTGCTCACCTCACTGTTCATGTCCGTGAACATGGTCGGCGCCGCGATCGCGGCGCCGCTGGCCGGTGCTCTCGCAGATCGCATCGGCCGTCGCCGTCCGCTGGTGATCGGCGCACTCGTCGCGGATGCGATCCTGTTTCTCGCCATGACCCTCGAGGTTCCCTTTCCCGTCTTTCTCGGCATCCGCTTCTTCGAGGGTTGCGCCCACATCTTCGCGCTCTCGCTGTTGCTCGGGGTCGCGGCGAGCGCCGGTGGGTCCCATGGACGAGGCCGGACGATGGGCATCACGGGAGCCGGCATGATGCTCGGCGTCGCGCTCGGCGCGCCGATCGGAGGCCTGCTGGGACGGACCGACACTCTACGACCGCTCTACTTCGGCGCCGCACTGCTGGTCGCTGCCGCGGCTCTGGCCGCCGCATCCCTGGTCGATCCGCCAGTCGAGCAGCGCCGCCCAGGCCTGGCTGCCATCTGGAAGACGATTCGAAAGAATCGGGCCATACTCGCACCCCTCGTCTTCGCCTTTGCCGATCGCTTTACCGTCGGCTTCTACACGACCACCTTTTCGCTCTTCGCTTCGGGACTTCACGGCGCGGCGCCGCCTCAGGTCGGCCTCTGGATCTCGGCCTTCATGCTGCCCTTCGCGCTGCTCTCCTTCCCCTTTGGCATACTCGCGGATCGGATCTCCAAGACGGGGTTGATCTGCATCGGAAGCGTCTGCTATGGGCTCCTCACCGCGAGCCTCGGATTCTGGCCGACGCAGATGATCGGCCCTGGGATGGCGCTGGTCGGGGCTCTTGCGGCGGTCATGTTCGTGCCCTCGATGCTGATGACGGCGGACCTGGCGCCACCGGAGATTCGTTCCACGGCGCTGGGCGCCTTCAACACGGCGGGCAGTCTCGGCTTCATCTTCGGGCCCTTGACCGGGGGTCTGGTGAGTGATGCCGTGCGGGCGAGTCACGGCCCCGCCGCCGGCTACCAGGCGGCCTTCGCGGTCGCGGGCATGACCGAGATCATGGTCGTGTTGTTGGTCTTGCCCTTCCTGCTGCGCTTGCGCGCGGCCGGACGCACGAGCTGACCACGAAGGGCGGCTTCGCGACCTGCTTTGATGGGCCCCCCAACTCCTGTAGCGTCAAGCCCGGTTCGCCCGGCTCCGGCGTACCATTGATGGCTCCGTCCGACACGGACCCTGCTGAGGACGCTTCGATGGCCAGGCTCGTCACTCCAGTCATCCTGTCGGGCGGCTCGGGCACCCGCTTGTGGCCCTCGTCCCGACGCGCCTACCCGAAACAGCTCTTGCCCTTGGCGGGCGAGGAAAGCTTGCTTCAGGCGACGGTTTCGCGCGTCCGGGATCCGGCGGCCTTCGAGGCACCGCTGATCCTGTGCAACGACGCCCACCGCTTCATCATCGCGGAACAGCTGCGAGCCCAGCACATCGAACCGATGGCGATCGCGCTGGAGCCCATGCCACGCAATACTGCCCCCGCGATCACGGCTGCAGCCCTGATCGTCGCCGAGCGTGACCCGGACGGAATCCTGCTCGTGTTGCCCTCAGATCACGTGATCCGCGATGTCCTGGCTTTTCGCGAGGCGCTGGAGACCGCGACCTCCGCCGCCCGGGGCGGGGCACTCACGACCTTCGGCATCGTCCCCGAACACCCCGAGACCGGCTTTGGCTACATCAGGCGGGGCGCGAGGCTCGGCGGCCAGGGCGATGCCTATCGGGTGGCGGAATTCGTCGAGAAGCCCGATCTCGAGCGCGCCCGGCAATATCTGGCTTCGGGCGAGTACGCGTGGAATAGCGGCATGTTCGTATTTCCCGTGCCGGTGCTGCTCGACGAGCTGGCGCGACTCCAGCCCGAGCTACTCAGGGCGGCCCGAAAGGCGGTCGAGCGAGCGCAACGCGATCTGACCTTCACTCGCCTGGACGAGGCTTCATTTGCCGCCTGCCCCTCGATTTCGATCGATCATGCCGTGATGGAACACACCCGTGACGCGGTCGTCGTCAGCGCCGACATCGGCTGGAACGACATCGGCTCCTGGAACGCGCTCTGGGAGATCGGGGAGCGCGATGCGTCGGGCAACGTGACCAGTGGTGACGTGATCCTCGAAGACGTCGAGAACAGCTACATCCGGGCCGAGAGGCGACTCGTCAGCGCGATCGGCGTACGCGACCTCGTGATCGTCGAAACCACGGATGCCATCCTGATCGTCCCGCGCGACCGGGCACAGGGCGTCAAGGACATCGTCGCGCAGCTCGACCGAAGAGATCGGATCGAGTCGGAGTTCCACGCCCGGGTGTATCGACCCTGGGGCTACTACGAGGGGGTCGCCGAGGGGGCGCGATTCCAGGTCAAGCAGATCTCGGTCGAGCCGGGCGCGAAGCTCTCACTCCAGATGCATCATCGCCGAGCCGAGCACTGGACCGTCGTGCAGGGCACGGCCCGCGTCACAAAGGGCAACGAGGAGCTCCTGCTGACCGAGAATCAGTCCACCTACATTCCGATCGGCACGACCCATCGACTGGAGAATCCCGGCGAGATCGAATTGCTTCTGATCGAGATCCAATCCGGCGGCTACCTCGGCGAGGACGACATCGTTCGATTCGACGACCTCTACGGACGCGATCTGCAGAAGCCGAAAGCCGGACCCGACTGACACACCCGCCGGGAGATCCCGAGTCTGGCCGCGTCCCCTTTGGACCATTATTGGACCATTCAGATTGGCGCAAACGAGTCTGCCCAGATGGCGTTTCGCTGTTTTCTTGCCCCATTCTGGCGATTCGATCCATCGTTCCGCGCGCGCCTTCCCCGATCCCTCGATGTCGGATCGCGGATCTGAGTTCTTCTGACAGATCGGGTGCTTGAGGTCGAAACACACAAAAAAATATCCTGCAACGCTGCATATTTCTGCTGGGCTTTTGAGCCGCCGTGTAGGGTGATCTCGTCACGGAGCCTCTCGGGATAGAGGCTCGGCTCACTGAGATCTTGGGAAGGACTCGGTTCATGCAATTGACCTTGCGGTTGTACTCACGTGCTGTCGTCGTCGTGCTGTCTTCCATGCTCTTTGCCACGTCTGTCCAGGCGACCATCTACGGAGACTTCGTGGACCCGGGCGGCACCGTCAGTTTTCTGGATGTCGAGGACCAGCACGGGCTCTTTGGCGCGCCGACGGTCAGCCTCGACACCCTCGACTTCACCCCCAATGCTTTCGAAGCGGACTGCGCACTCAGTGCGACCTGCCCGCCGACCCCGGTGATGGTCGACGACACGTTGACCATCACGATCCAGGCAAAGTCGGGTTCCTTTATCACCGACATCATCCTGAACGAAGCGGGCGACACGACGCTCTTCTCGCTGACCGCCGCGATCGGTGCGACCGTGGTCACCGCCACCGTCTTCATCGACATCTTCGAGATCGACGGCAGCCCAGTGAATAACATCAACGGCAACGCGGCGATGGTCTTCACCTCAGATGGCACCTTCGACACGACGGACGAAGGCAATGGAACCCACATCTGGACCGGGCTGCTCTCGATCGACATCGATCAGATGATTGCCGATGCGAACCTCAGCGGTCAGGCGACGCGCGTCGAGCTGAGCCTGGACAATACGTTGATCGCCATCGCGGACTCTGGCGCCGTCGCTCGCATCGAAAAGAAGGACATCGATGGTCTGGCGATCACGGTGATTCCCGAGCCGGGCACGGCGCTGCTGATGGGTCTCGGGTTGGTCGTCCTGGCCTCATCGGTTCGCAGTCATCGATTCGCGGGATGAACGGGACGAAGATGGAGATTCAATAGGATTTCAATACGTATAACCGCAAGCCGGGTTTTCTTGGGAAGGGGAACCCGGCCTCAAGTCTCAATCTGGTCCGATTCTGATTCCAGGCAGGCACGCCGACCATGAGAGATTTTCCGGGTGCTGTCTAGCTGTCTAAATGCTGTCGAGGAGATGGACATGTTTCGGTTTTTGTTGTCAGGGGCGCTCGCGCTCGCAACCCTGTTATGTTTTGTCTCTGTTTCCAGCGCAACCTCCTACGGAAACTTCTCCAGTCCGACCGGCGACGTATCGTTTCTCAACGTCGAAGACGCAAACGGACTCTACGGTAGTCCCACGGCCAGCGGAAACAGTCTCGACTTCAGCCCGAACGCCTTCGAAGCGGACTGCGCAGTCGCAGTCCTTCCCGCCTGTCCCCCGACGCCGCACGAGGTCTCCGACCTCCTGATCCTCCAGATCGACGCGAACGCCGGCTTCTTCATCGAAGAGATCCTGCTGACGGAAGCGGGCGATACGACGCTCTTCTCGCTCTCGGCGGCCATCGCCGCAACGACGATCGTGGGAGATGTATTCATCGACGTCCTCGAGATCGACGGCGCTCCCGTCAATGGCGTGAATGGGAACGCGACGATGGTGTTCACCTCGGATGGCACCTACGACACGACCGTCGAAGGCAGCGGGACCCACATCTGGACCGGCACCCTGCTGCTCGATGTCGACGCCGTCATCGCGGCGGCGGTCTTGACCGGCCAGGCACCCTCGTCGAGATCAGCTTGAGCAACACGCTCACTGCGTTGGCCGAGGACGGGACCTCCGCGCGGATCGAGAAGAAGGACATCGATGGTCTGGCGATCACGGTGGTCCCCGAGCCCGGCACGGCGCTCTTGCTGGGCCTCGGCCTGCTCAGCCTCGGCACACGGCGCCGCGCTGGGTCGCATTCCGAGCGCGAATGCGATCACCGGATTGGGACCTCGACGACCCCAAAGATCCTCCGGGCGTCGTGACAGAGCCGAAACGATCATGAAGCTGCAGCTCAGAATGTACGGGAAGGAATCTTTGATGAAGCGGGTAATTGCAATCGGAGCGATCGCACTCCTGGCGATCGCGAATCTCGCGGGTGTCGCCTCTGCCGTGTCCTACGCGGATCAGATGGACCCCACCGGGACGGTCTTCTATGAGAACATCTCGGACCTCCATGGTCTCTACGGCGCTCCGACCGTGAGCCTCAACAGCCTCGACTTCACGCCGCCGAGTTTCAGGGTCGAGTGTTCCAACTGTGGCGACGCCGGTGCATTGACTACGGACACCGTGACTCTCGACATCCGAGCCATCGCGGGACAACAGATCAGCGAGATCCGGGTCAACGAAGGACTCGACTACTCTCTCCAGGCCATCGGCAGCACCGCGGCGTTCGCCTCGATTTTCGCGAAGTCCGACATCTTCATCGACATCCTCGAGATCAACGGCGTGAGCGTGAACAACATCAATGCGAGCCTCGCGATGGGGTTCGACCCGGCGGACAACGCCTCCGTCTTCGGACCGACGGGATTCGGCAGCGGGATCATCACCGGCACCACCGGCGCCATCGACATCGCCCAGATCATCGCGAACGCAGGTGGGCCCCTGGGAGGAGAAGCGACCCTGGTCCGGATCAGCCTGGACAATTCGCTGTCGGCCTTCCACAGTGGCTCGGGCCAGGCAAGCCTTCGCAAGCGAGATGCGGATTTCGTGTCGATCACGATCAACGGCGGCAGTCCGATTCCCGAGCCCTCCACGGCATTGCTGGTGATGGGCGGGCTGGCCCTGCTCGGGTGGTGGAGTCGCTCGAACTGAGGCCGTCTTTCGCAGTCGCCCGCAGCACCAGGACTGCTAACCCGTTCGAACCGATTGATGCGCAGGGTGGGGGATTTAACCTCCATCCTGCATTATCTTTTGCGTGGCGGAAGTCGCCTACGCCGAGTTTGCATTCGAGGTCTGGGCTTCAATGTTCGAAGCTTGCAAGACGACGCTTTCCCGAGCCTGCCCAGCTGGCCTTCAGCTCTCGATGGCCCTCGTCCTGGGCGGGCTGGCTCTGCTCTGGGCGCCCGCTGCGGCGCCTGTCCTGACCACCAATCAGGGCGAAGCGGCACAGCGAAACACCTCGACCCAGGGCATGACCGTAGACGAGCTGGCCGCTTACCAGCTGCAGGGGGAATTCCGCGGCTTCCTCGGGACACCCATGGAGCAGAGCTACTTCTGACGGCCCGGCACATCGGCATCTCCATGAGCGACACGATCAGCTTCAGTCAGGGACCGAACACGGGGACCTACTCGATCGTGGGCTGGTTCGACGACCCGGCTTCGGACCTTCGAATCGTGGAGATCTCGGGCAGCTTCAGCGAATGGGCCACCCTTTTCGCATCCTCCAACGAACCTGGACGCACGGCGACGATCTTCGGACGCGGCGGCCGACCCGATGGCGAGGTCATCGCGAACGCCGAGCTCAAGGGATGGTTGGCGGCGGCACCCGACGGCGCGATCAGCTGGGGCCACAACGAAGTCACCAATTCTCTTGGGGCAATCCAGATCTACGCGCGCTTCGACAATTTCACCCTGAGCGACGAGGCCGGACTCTCCCCGGGCGACTCGGGCGGCGCCTGGTTCGTCCGCGATAGCCAGGGATTGCTGCGACTCGCCGGGATATCCGAAGCGGTCACTGGGCCTTTCCAGCACGACGACGGATACGGCGCTCCCGACGGAAATCTCTTCGAGGCGGCCATCTTCGACATCGGCGGGCTCTGGGTCGGTGGGCTGGGTGACGAGTTTTTCGTCATGGAAAATCCGGTCAATGTAGCGGGCGTCGGCGTGGCGACTCGGGTTTCCGACAGGCTTGATTGGATCACCTCCATCGTGCCCCTCACCATCGTGGATACGGATGACGACGGCGTCCCCAACGATCAGGACAACTGCCCCTTTCTCGCCAATTCAGATCAGTTGGATTCGGGTGGTCTGGGCGACGGCAGTGCCGCCGACGGCATCGGCAACGTCTGCCAGTGCGGGGACGTGACCGGCGAAGGCCAGGTCAACGACGTCGATTCTGCCTTCATCAAACGGCACGCGCTCGGGCTCTCCGCTCCTCTCTTCCTCGTTCCGCAGAATTGTGACGTGACCGGCGAGGGCGTTTGTAACGGAACCGACGCCACGCTGATTCGCCACGCCGCCAGTGGCGCAATCCCCGGGATCTTCGGTCAGAACTGCCCGAGCGCGATGCCAAAGCCATGAAGGCCTGTCAGGAAGACAAGCCGAAGGGAAGAGCAGACGTCATGGGACCGATCGTGCGAAACATCCTACTCGTGCTCCTGGGCCTCGGCCTTTGGGCGCAAGCTGCGGGTGCACAGGGACTCAGCATCTTCGAGGCGAGTGTCGGCCCCACACCGGGCCTTTCCAGGAGCCTGCCCGCACCGGCCAACGATGTTCTCATCGACATCGACTACGAACCCTTTACGGGAGAGGGCGGCGGTTTCTACGGAGTCAGTGAGTTGAGGATCGTCGCGACCGGCGACGTCATGCTGACCAACGTCGGCTTCGCCTGCCAGACCTTCGGTTGCCTCTTCTCGCCTTCACCATTCGTATCCGGGCAGTCGCTGACGCTGACTGGCGCGGACGATCTGGGCGGCGAGTTCGGGAGCGCCACCGACCTGCTCACGATCTCGGTGAGCGGAAACGAGGGGCATGTCATATTGGCTGGCGGTGAATACCTCGATGCGACCGACCCCGGCATGTGCGTGGGCACGATTCGAAAGCTCAGCCCCAAGACGCTGGTGACCGTGCCTGAACCCGATCTGGCACTTGGCCTCGGCATCGGCTCACTCGTCCTGATGGGAGCCGGTCGATCTCGTGCCCGCCGCACCGCAAGCTCGGATCGAACGCAGCACGCGTAATCTGCCATCGATCACCACTGGTTGCGAAGCCAGACTCTTTCGACGAGGCTCCTCGAATGGCTACGACCGAGCCCCTCACCAAGAAGAAGATCGAAGTCCTCGGCCATCAGATGGCCTATCACGAGCGCGGCACTGGCGACCCCATCGTCCTGCTCCACGGCAATCCGACCTCTTCCTATCTCTGGCGGGATGTGGTTCCTCATCTGGAGGCTTCCGGTCGCTGCATCGTGCCAGACCTGATCGGAATGGGAGACTCGCAGAAGCTCGCGGACTCGGGGCCCGACCAATACCGCTTCGTCGCGCATCGCCGATTCCTCGACGCGCTATTCGAGACACTCGACGTGCGCCAGAATGTGACCTTCGTGATCCACGATTGGGGCTCGGCCCTCGGTTTCGACTGGGCCAATCGACGTCGCGACGCGATTCGCGGCATCGCCTACATGGAGGCGATCGTTGCGCCCATCGAGGCCTGGACGGACTGGCCCAGGGCCGTCCAGCCGATCTTTCAGGGTTTCCGCTCCAAGAAGGGCGAGGCGATGATCCTCGAAAAGAACATGTTCATCGAGGGCGTGCTGCCGAGCTCGATCCAGCGCAAGCTCTCGGACGCGGAGATGAACGAGTACCGAAAGCCCTTCGTGAGGGCCGGCGAGGATCGACGCCCGATGCTGACCTGGCCGCGCGAGATCCCCATCGAGGGCGAACCGGCGGACGTCACGAAGATCGTCGCCGACTACGCTGACTGGCTCGCGAGCTCGCAGGTTCCGAAGCTCTTCTTCAATGCCGACCCCGGCGCGATTCTGCGTGGCAAAGCGCGAGATTTCTGCCGAACCTGGCCCAATCAGGAAGAGATCAGCGTCCAGGGCATCCACTTCATCCAGGAGGATTCCCACGACGAGATCGGTCAGGGCGTGGCCGACTGGCTCGCTCGGATCGGTTGAAAAGCTTCGTGGCGCAAACCGCTAGCTGAGCTCGAGCATGCGTTCGATCGGAAGCCGCGCCTGCTCGGCAAGCTCCTCGGGGACACTGACCCGGGGCGCTGCGTCGCGCAGACACCGGTAGAGCTTCTCGAGCGTATTCAACCGCATGTAGGGACAGCGGTTGCAAGCGCAGCTCTCGTCCACGCCTGGCGCCTGATACAGCACCTTGCCCGGCACCTGCTGCTGGATCGCATGAAAAACGCCGTCTTCGGTCGCGATGATCGACGGGCGATCGGGGCACTCGACCGCCCGGGCGATGATGCCGCTGGTGCTGGCAATGAAGTCGGCCTGATCGAGCACAGCCTGGTCGCATTCAGGATGGGCAAGCACCTCGGCGTCGGGATGTTGGACCTTGAGCCTGGCGAGACCCTTGGCACTGAAGAGCTCGTGCACGACACAGGCACCCGGCCACACGATCAGATCGTCCCGCCCGGTCTGCTTCGCCACCCAGCGTGCGAGGTGGCGGTCCGGAGCGAAGATCAGTGGCTCGCCCTCGAAGGACTCGACCATCTTGACGGCGTTGGAGGAGGTGCAGATCAGATCGCTCATCGCCTTCACACCCGCCGAGGTATTGATGTAGGTCAGCACCCTGGCGCCGGGGTGCTCGGCGATGAACTTCCCGAACTCGTCGGGCGGACAGCCATCGGCGAGCGAGCAGCCGGCCTCCAGGTCCGGGACGACGACGGGGATGCCGGGATTCAGGATCGCGGCGGTCTCGGCCATGAAATGAACGCCGCAAAAGACGATCATCTCGCAGTCGGTCTGCTGGGCCGCATAAGCGAGCGCCAGGGAATCCCCCACCACATCCGCCAGATCCTGAACCTCGGATTCCTGGTAGTAGTGCGCGAGCAATACCGCGTTTCGTTCTCGTTTCAGATCGGTGATGGCAGCTTCGAGATCCTCGGGCAGATCTGCTCGACTCGGTTCCGTCATGGGAAGGCCTCCTGGCTTGCGCGCGGGGGATTCAGCCCAACTCTAGCGAGAAACGGGCTCGATCAAGAGGGTCGGCACTCCGTGAACCGGATCAAGAACGGTACACACCCGGGTGCCGACTTTGTGCCCTTCTCGGAGCTCCGAAACATCGAATCCCAGACCCGCTAGACGCGTCTGTATGGCCTCTACGTCGTCGACCTGCCAGGCGAGCCCGCCGAAGCGATCGGGGCACTCAGGCTGAGCCTCGACCCCGAGGCGAGCACCCAACTCGATCGTGACGCCTGCCAGCCGAAAGAAGAGCAGCCGGACGCCGCGATTCTCGAAGCTCCGATCCAGTGCGAGCCGGATGCCGAGCCCTTCCCCGTAGAAGGCCCGGGTCGCTTCGAGGTCGGCGCTGAAGACGACGACGTGATCGAGCCCGCGCACGGCTGATTGCGCGTCATCGGCCTGGCCGGCCGCGGGCAGTTGCCAGCCCGTCTCCTGGCTGGCCAGCTCGATCGGGATCGAGCGACTCGAGGTCGGGGCGATGGGCAGACGAGTCCACTCCCGCCGCGAGACGCCATCGAGACCCTCGGCCACTTCGTGACAGCTTTCGAGGGTCGAAACACCCCGCGCCTCGAGCCGCTCGGCCGCCGCCCCATCGTCGTGCATCGATAGACGCATGCCAGCCAGGCCCTGGTGCGTCTGGTCTCCAGCGCCGGGGTCGCGAATCTCGAGGGTCATGTTGGCCAGCGGAAACAGCGCGCTGCGGCATCCGCGCATCGCATTCGCACCGATCCAAGCCGCCTCTCGACCCAGCAGGACCGCGTAGTGCTCGACGGCCGCAGTGAAATCGCGCACGTCGACCACTACGCTGTGGAAGGCGGACAACATCGGGAGAACATCGCACGTCTTTTTCGCTATGCCCTGCAGCATGAGTCGCTTTCGGAACACTGGGGCCCTGGCACGCTGGATCGGCCTCTGGCTAGCCTGCCTCGGGGGCGCATCGGCCTTCGGATGCGCCGACGAGGAGCTGCCCCGGCCCGATCTGGTCCTGATCAGCGTCGACCGCCTCGCCGCAGATCAGCTGGCCTGCTTTGGTGGACCCAGTGATTCGGGCCAGAGTATCTGCAGGCTGGCGGAGCAGGGTACGCTTTTCGCGTGGACGATGGCGCCCGGCCGAGGCGTCGCCTCGAGCGCCGCCAGTGTCCTGACTGGCCTGACCGAAGCCGACCACGGTGTCGACGACACGGGCCTCAGCTTCCTGCGCGATGCTCGGGAGACGCTCGCCGAGCGTCTGGGCCGCGTCGGATACGCGACCGCGGCTTTCGTCGCGAGCCCACGACTCAACCGGACCCGACGCCTCGATCAGGGCTTCGACCATTACGATGATCGCTTTGCCTCCAACCTGGAGCTCCCGACGCGGGTGCAGAAGTGGATCGCGACCGCGTCGACACCCTACTTCGTCTGGCTGCACCTGCGCGGCGAAGCGGGAGTCTCCGACATCGACCGGCTGCTCGCTCGGCTCGACGCCGTGCTGCAAGACGACGCCCGACAGACGGGTGTATTGTTCGCGGCGCTGCGCGGAGCCAATGCGAGCCAAACGGGGATCGAGCTTTCATCGCATCGCGTACCGATGATCTGGCGCGCTCCGGCAACGAGCCGATCGGACTCGCCCGCCCAGGTCTCCCAGGCACTCGCGAGCCTGCTCGACATCGCGCCAACGCTCACCGCCAGTGCGCGGATCGCCGGGCCGGAGTCTGGCGACACCCCGGCGACGGGTCGTCCCCTGGACCGCGCGCCCGGCTCCGTCGAGGACCGTTTCCTACTGCTCAGGGACACCGTGCTGGGCGGCGAAGTCGGACTCGCCTCGGGTCCCTATCTCTATGTGCGCAAGCGCAGCGCCCTCGATACAACGGGACGACCGGTCCCGAGCTCGGCGCTCGCAGCGCAGGCGCCGCGTTTCCTGACCCTTGTCTCAGACCACGCGGCGGCGACTGAGTCGGCGCAGCTGGCCCGGATGCGCTGGCGAAAGGACGTGCTGAGCGCGGACAGCCCGGTCCCGCGTCTCGAGTTCCATCTCGCGCGCCGACTCCGCGAAGAGGCCGAGTCGGCTCTTAAGTGATAGAGCGCAGAGTGCGAGCTCAGTCGTCGAGATCCCAGAAGAAATCCTTGTTGGTGAGCTCTTCGCTCCGGTCCGAGGTTCGGACCTCTTCGCGCTCGGCAGACGTGAGGAGATCTTCGCCCTTGCCGATCCGGTCGACCAGCTCCTCGAGATCCCGGGTCTCGTTTTCCCAGTACTCCTCCGTTCCAAAATGCGGAAAGGCGTCGGGAAAGGCCGGATCCTCCCAGCGCTTCGCGATCCAGCCCGCATAGAAGACGAAGCGGAATCCGCGCAACGGCTCGATCAAGCCGAGGCTGTGGTCGTCGAAGCTGCGGAAGGTCTTGTAGGCCTCGACCAATACCCGCCGCTGTCGCTGCGCTTCGACATCGCGACCCGGCAGCAGCATCCAGACGTCCTGGACCGGCGGGCCGATCACCATGTCGTCGAAATCGAGAAAGAACCAGCCCGCGTCCCCGTGCAGCAGGTTGCCGCCATGGCAATCGCCGTGAATCGGCTGGAGCTCGGTGCCGCGACTGCGCTCGCGATACACATCGACGAGCGCCTCGACGGCCCGTGCATAACGGGGACGACAAGCCGGGGGCAGCCAGTCACCGTCTTCGAGCCGCTCCAGGACCTCGAGCGGGACACTCTCCGGATCCAGGCTGCGCCGATTGGGAGCGCCGAGGTCGGCGGCGATCGCATGGATGCGTGCGAGCAGGCGACCGAGCATCTGAATCTGATCGTCTGAGAACTCATCGGGCGAGCGGCCACCGGTTCGCGGCCAGAGCGCATAGTGAATGTCCTCGATCTGGTGCAGGGTGTCGCCGTCTGGAAACTGAAGCGGAGCACAGACGGGGATCTCCGCCTCGACCAGCGCAGCCAGGAGTCGATGTTCGTCGAGGATCGACTCCCGACTCCAGCGACCGGGTCGATAGAACTTGGCGACCACGCTTTCGCCATCCTCGAGACGCACGTCGTAGACGCGATTTTCCAGGGCGTTCAAGGCGAAGCAGTGGCCCGAGGGCGTGTGCCCAGCCGCGTCGACGGCCTGAAGAACACGCTCCGGCGAAAGGCGGAAGAAGAACTCACTGAGATCACGACTCATGCCGTGAGCATACCGCGCCGATGAAATTGGTCCGACGAGACGTTATCATCAGCTTTTTCGGCTACTTAGATCCCTTCCAGCCCGCCGCCCGAGGCGACCCGAAAACGGAGCCCCCGAGTGTCCTCCGAACGCGACCCCGCCTGGCTGATTCGAACCTATTCCGGACATTCTTCGGCCCGGGCCAGCAATGCGCTGTATCGCAGCAATCTCGCCAGCGGCCAGACCGGCCTCTCCGTCGCCTTCGATCTGCCGACCCAGACCGGATACGACTCGGACCATCCCCTCGCGCGCGGAGAGGTCGGCAAGGTCGGCGTGCCGATCTGCCATATCGACGACATGCAGACACTCTTCGACGAGATCCCTCTGGGCCGCATGAACACGTCGATGACCATCAACGCTACGGCCGCCTGGCTGCTCGCGCTCTACATCGCGACCGCCGAACGCGAGGGCGTGTGCGCCTCGGAGCTCTCCGGAACGACCCAGAACGACATCGTGAAGGAATACCTCTCACGCGGCACCTATGTCTTCCCGCCCGACGCCTCGATGCGGCTCACCAGCGAGATCGTCGCCTATACGGTGCGCGAGGTGCCGCGCTGGAACCCGATCAACATCTGCTCGTACCATCTCCAGGAGGCGGGGGCGACGCCGGTCCAGGAGATCGCCTTCGCCATGGCCAACGCGATCTCGGTGCTCGATCGTGTGCGCGATCACGACGATGTTTCCGAAGAGGTCCTGCCCCGGGTCTTCGGGCGCATCTCGTTCTTCTTGAATGCCGGCATCCGCTTCGTGGAAGAGATGTGCAAATGCCGGGCGATGACCCAGCTCTGGAGCGAAATCGGTCGCGAGCGCTACGGCATCGATGACGAGAAGATGCTTCGGTTCCGCTACGGCGTGCAGGTCAACAGCCTGGGACTCACGGAAGCACAGCCCGAGAACAACATCATCCGCATCGCTCTCGAGGCCCTCGGTGTGATTGCTTCGAAACGCGCACGCACGCGCTCGCTGCAGCTGCCGGCCTGGAATGAGGCCCTCGGCCTACCGCGTCCCTGGGATCAGCAACTCTCGCTCCGCACCCAGCAGATCCTCGCCTTCGAAACCGACCTGCTCGACTACGAGGACCTCTTCGATGGATCGCACGTCGTCGAAGCCCTCACGAAGCGGCTTCTCGAAGCGGCGCGCGCAGAGCTGCAGCGCGTGCTCGATATGGGTGGGGCGATCAGCGCCGTCGAGAACGCCTACATGAAATCTCGCCTCGTCGAGAGTCACACCGCACGCCTGCGTGCGATCGAATCCGGAGACCTGACGATCGTGGGCGTCAACCGCTTCCAGGACTGTGTCGACTCACCGCTGGTGGCGGGCGGCTCCGAGTCGGTCCTCAAGGTCGACGAGTCAGCCGAACGCGAGCAGATCGCCCGTCTCGAGGTTTTCCGCAACGCGCGCAACGAGCAAGAGGTGAATCGCGCGCTGCGCCAGTTGCGCGACGCCGTCAAGAACGGCGCCAACATCATGCCAGCATCGATCGAGGCAGCGAAGGCATGCGCGACGACCGGCGAATGGTCGGATGTCCTGCGCGCGGTCTTCGGCGAGTACCGCGCCCCCACCGGCGTCGGCAGCATCCCCATCGCTGCGACCACAACCGAGGCGGGCGAGGTCCAGCGGCGCGTCGACGACCTCTCCAAGAAGCTCGGTCGACGACTCAAGATGCTGGTCGGGAAGCCGGGCCTGGATGGACATAGCAACGGCGCCGAGCAGATTGCGGTCAGGGCCCGGGACATCGGCATGGAGGTCGTCTACGACGGCATCCGCCTCACGCCCGAGGAGATCGTTCAATCGGCCCGGGACGAGGGCGTCCATGTGATTGGCCTCTCGATTCTGTCGGGCTCGCACGGCGTGCTCGTGGTCGACGTGGTCGATCGACTCCGCAAGCAGGGCCTCGGCGCCATCCCCGTCGTAGTCGGTGGCATCATCCCAGACGATGATGCGCGAAAGCTCGAGAAGGCCGGTGTGAGCCGGGTCTACACACCCAAGGACTTCGATCTGACTCGCATCATGGGCGAGATCGTCGACGTCGTATCGGAGTCGAATGCCGCCTGAAGCGTCTCCCAGCGAGCTCGCGAAGCGGGTCCTCGATGGCGACCGATCTGCCGTATCGAATGCCCTGAACCTGGTGGATGACGATCGGCCGAGGCATCGGAAACGGGCACTCGAGCTGCTCGACGCCCTCGAAGGACGCGGCCACGGCGCACGCATCGGAGTCACCGGAGCGCCGGGCTCGGGCAAATCGACGCTGCTCGATGCGGTGGTCTCGGGATTGCGCGGGCGCAGCCGCTCGGTCGGCATTCTCGCCGTCGACCCCTCGAGCCAGCGCACGGGAGGTGCGCTGCTCGGCGATCGCATGCGGCTCGGACCCCGCAGCCGAGATGCCGGCGTCTTCCTGCGCTCGATGGCGGCTCGCGATCAGCTCGGAGGCCTCTCCGAAGCGACGGGTCCAAGCCTCGATGTACTGGTCGCCGCCTTCGACGCCGTCTTCGTCGAAACCGTCGGGGTCGGTCAGTCCGAAGCCGAAGTCATCGATATCGTGGACAGCCTCGTCTTCGTCGCACAACCCGCAGCGGGCGATCTCATCCAGTTCATGAAGGCGGGCATCCTGGAATGGCCCGACATCTTCTTCGTCAACAAGAGCGATCTCGGCGATGCCGCGACCCGAACGGCCGCGGAGCTGCGCGCCGGACTCGAACTCGGCCGGCGACGGGATGCGGAGTTCGCGCCGCCGGTTCTAACCGGCTCGGCGCGCGACGGCGTCGGCATCGATAAACTGATCGACGCACTCGATGCGCATCGAGAGCATCTGCTCGGTTCTGGGGCACTCGCAACTCGACGCGAGCATGGCCGCGCTGCGCGAATTCGAAGTGCGCTCACGACACGCTACGGGCGCTTCGGGTTGGCGCGACTGCACGGAAGACTCGAGATCGAATCCTTCATGCAAGACCGTGCCGATGAGTCGGTGGACCGAATCGTGACCGAGCTCGGACACGCCATCGAAAATGCGATCGCAGCGGATGCCGGCTGATCCGCGGCAGCGCTCGAAGATCGCTGCCCTGCTGCGAAGGATTCTCTACGCGCTGGCGATCGGATTCGTAATCGGCACGCTGATTCGACGCGAGCTCTCGCGTCCGGTTCGCTACATCGGCGCGCAGATTCGCGGCGATGCCCTCGCCGCCTCAGCTCTTGCGACCCACCCAGGCCACATCCGCGACGCCGAGACGTGCATTCTCGTGCCGAGCCATCACGAAGAGAAGGTCTGAGAGGCGATTCAGGTAGCGAAGCGACCCCTCGTCGACCGACTCGCCCGGCCTGCCGGCCAGGCGAACCACGGCGCGTTCCGCCCGCCGGCAAACCGTCCGCGCGACGTGAAACTGCGCGGCGAGGGCGCTGCCCCCAGGAAGGATGAAGGAGCGCAGGGGCTCGAGATCTTCTTCCAGCCGATCGATCAACGCTTCCAGGGCTTCGACGTCGACGACACCCACCCCCGCCACCCCGGCCTTCGCGCGGTGCGCCGGATCCGGCGTCGCCAGCGAGGCGCCGAGGTCGAAGAGCGCGTTTTGAATCGTCCGCAGCGACTCCGCGAGCTCCGCTTCACAACCGGTCGCCGCCACCACACCGAGCGTCGCGTTCAGCTCGTCGACATCACCGTATGCCGCGACGCGAAGCACGTCCTTGGCGACGCGATCGCCCCCGAAGAGGTCGGTCTGACCCGCGTCGCCTCGTTTGGTGTAGATCTTCACAGGAGCACTATACCCCGGAACCCCGCAACCCCGGAGCCCGGGCAGCAGGCCCGCGTCGCTTCGCCATCGACTCGAACTCGGACTCATCGCGAGTCAGGCTCGAAGCTCGAGATCCGCGTCGACGATCCGAGCGAGCTCGGCATCCGTCTCCGGAGCGGCCGGATTCGGACTCGCGGAGATCGGTCCCGTGGCCTGGAGCGCCGAAATGGCGCTGCCCGGCTGGCGACCCGCGACGATGCGACGCAGCGCGAGAAAGGCGATGCCACCCCCGACCAAGAACCCGAGGACCGGAAAGATATAGGCCCACAGGGTGATTCCCCTGGCCGGCGGCGCCCCGAGAATCTGCTCGCCGAAGCGCTCGATGAGCATTTCGATGACCTGTTCCCGAGTCAGACCGGCCGCTTCTTGCATGACGATCCATTGGACCAGCTCGGCGGCATTCGGACTCGGACAGGTCGCCAGCGTGCGTCCCGGACAGAAGGGGCTCATCAGGTCGTGTCCCAGCGCATAGCCCCAGGACTCCTCGGCGAAGCTCGCGCTGGCCATGGCCAGCAGCATCGCCGCAGCGGCGAGCAGCAGCACCGCAGACTTTCGAAGCCGGGCCGATCGGGCCCAGCGATTCGAGGCGTCGTGCTGCTCCGCCATGGCTAGATATCCCAATTCAGCGAATTCGATTCACCGAGCACATCGCTGCCCTCGCCGGGCTTCTGCACGCGCTGGCGGGGGGCCTCGGCCATCACCCGTGAGCCCTTCGGCACGCTCTGGGTCAACCAGACGTTGCCGCCGATGATGCTGCCTTCGCCGATGACGGTCTCACCGCCCAGGATCGTGGCGCCCGCGTAGATCGTGACGTCGTCCTCGATCGTCGGGTGGCGCTTCTTGCCACGCAGCGACGAGCTGTCGCGAAGCGAGGTCGCTCCGAGCGTGACGCCCTGGTAGAGACGCACCCGATCGCCGATCACCGCCGTCTCACCAATGACGACGCCCGTGCCGTGGTCGATGAAGAATCGCTCCCCGATCTGGGCGCCGGGATGAATATCGATGCCGGTTCGGTCGTGGGCGTATTCGCTCATGATCCGGGGCAGCAGGGGGACACCGTAATTGGAGAGCTGATGAGCGATTCGGTGAATCGCGAGGGCGCGTATCACCGGGTAGGCGACCACGATTTCGTCGTATCCCTTCGCCGCGGGATCGCCGTCGTAGGCCGCCTCGACGTCGAGCGACAGCATCGTGCGCATCTCGACCAGGCTGGCGACGAATCGGATCGCAATCTCCTCGGCGGATTGCCGCGGCGGGAGATCGACCTGGAGGAGCAGCTCGTGGAGGCCATCGGCCACCGCCGGCACCTCGAAACGAAGCTCCGCCTCGTCGACCCGAAAGCGCAGTAGGCGCTTGGTGCGGTCGACCCAGTCGGCGACTTCGTTCGGATCGAGGATCCCGCCACAGACCGTTTCGGAGAGCACGGTGTCCTCGCAGCCCGCGAGTCCTTCGATCGCCGCCGCCAGCACCTCTTCCGGACACGCAAAGGGCTCGCCGCCAGGCCCCGCGGAATCGGCGCCTGCTCTCCGGAGTGATCGGGGTATGGGATTGCTGGCCATTTGGGACTCCTCGCTGGCTCGACCTACCGGGGCGTCGTCAGCCGCGCTTTCTCCCCGCTGATAGGATGCCCCACATCACCCGAAGAGACACGCCCGGCAGCTGATTCCGCTCACAACCCAGCAAGAAGGCGGCAACCCACGACAGAAAATCCTATCCTCCCCCGAATTCCAGCCATTCCCCAGCACCGGAGTCCGCTTGGGCGCTGTTTTTAGTCACTCCCGCCTGTCGAGCTTCGAGAACTGTCGCAAGCAGTTCGAGTTTCGCTACATCCAGAAGATCCCGAGCGAGACCGAGTCGATCGAAGCCTTCGTCGGAAAGCGTGTCCACGAGATTCTCGAGCGCCTCTATCTCTTCGTGGGTCGCGGCCAGATCCCGAGCGTCGAGAAGGTCGTCGACCGCTATCAGAAGCTCTGGGAAGACAGCTACGATGCGGATCGCGTTCGAATCGTGCGCGAGGCCACGCCACTCGCCTACTATCGCAAGCTCGGAGAGAGCTGCATCCGCGGCTACTACGTGCGTCATTACCCCTTCGATGATGGCGAGACGCTCGACATCGAGAAGCGTGTCATCTTCGCCCTCGACCAGGCCGGCGACTACAAGATGCAGGGGATCATCGATCGCATCTCCCGCGCGCGAGACGGCAGCATCGAAATCCACGACTACAAGACCGGCGCCCGGGTTCCAAGTCAGCGAGTCCTCGATCAGGATCGACAGCTCGCCCTCTATCAGATCGGCCTCACCAGCCGCTTTGGCGAGGACCAGCGCTTTCGACTCGTCTGGCATTACGTCGCCAAGAACCGCACACACTCCTCCACACGCACGCCGGAGGAGCTGCGGGCGCTGCGCGATTCGACGATCGCACGCATCGACGAGATCCGATCGACCACGGTGTTTGCGCCCAAGAAGATCGCACTCTGTGCCTGGTGCGAGTACAAGAGCCGCTGTCCTCTGTTTGCGACGGAAGAGGTTGCGACGGAAGAGGTTGCGACGGAAGAGGCTACGGCGGGAGGGGCGACAGAAGCCGTCTCAGCGACCCCAGCGGCGCCTCCGACGGCCGCCGCGACTGTCGCGCCCGCGGGTCCGGCGGCGACGACCCCGTCATCCAATGCGACCCCTTCCAGCGCGACACCGGCCCGCGCGCAGCCCGCGGGCGAACAACTGGACCTGCTCTAGGCTGCAGCGCTCTGAATCTGCTCGCAGCCCGTTGGCCCCGCGGCGCCATCGACTCTATGTCCGAGGTCGAGCCGCGCGATCGACGCGTGAGGGAGGTCCCGCGAGATTTCGCTTTGTGGGGGTCGGGCGGTGCCTGGCGATTCGGGGATTTCTCGACGGGCTGCTGGCCAGCCGGCGCGATGGCTTGCTAGCCTCGCAGCATGGGACTCCAGATCGAACGCATCCCGACCTTCGGTGACAACTACACCTACCTGGCAATCTGCGACGAGACGCGGGACGCCGCAATCATCGATGCTCCCGAGGAAGAGCCCGTCGTGAAACGCGTCGACGCGACCGGTGCCCATGTCAAGCTGATCCTGTCGACGCACCATCATCCCGATCACGCGATGGCGAATCCGCCTCTCGCCCAGCGCTACGGGGTCCCGGTTTACGGACATGTATCGGATGCCGAACGCCTTCCCGGCATGACGCAGGGTGTCGATGAAGAGGACACTGTGAGTGTCGGCAGCCAATCGGCTCGAGTGCTCTTCATTCCCTCCCACACGATGGGCCATGTCGCCTATGTCTTCGATGATGCGAAGGCCGTCTTCACCGGCGACATGCTCTTCGCCGCTGGCTGCGGCCGCCTCTTCGAAGGCAACGCGCAGATGATGTACGACGCGCTATGCGTGAAGCTGGCGGCATTGCCCAACGACTATCTCGTCTACTGTGGCCACGAGTACACCGAGAGCAATCTCCGCTTCGCTCTCACCACCGATCCCGAGAATTCAGAGATTCGCGAGCGCTACGCGCGGGTCCAGGAAATCCGCTCCGGCGCCGCCGACGACTGGCACGACGCGACGCCTGCAGAGATGACGATCCCCTCGACCATCGGGGAAGAGAAGGCGACCAATCCCTTCATGCGCGCCGAGTCCGCCAAGGAACTCGGCAGACTCCGCGAGCTCAAGGACAGCTTCTAGTCCCGAGAGCCGGTCGTCGGGATCTCTCATTGGGGAGCCCCCGCTGACCCTCCGAGCCGAAGAGAGCCCCCGATCGTGGTTAGAGCCGTGTCCGACGAAGAGGGACCACCGAAGGGCGCGACCACGATCAGCTTCGAGCATCGTGTCGGCTTCCACGAGACCGACGCGATGGGCGTTGTCCATCACGCGAATCACTTGAAGTTTTGCGAGAACGCGCGGGTTCTCTGGCTCGAGACCCACGACAAACCGTATCCGGAATGGATTGCGATGGGTCTGCATTTCGCAGTGACCCGGGCCGAACTTCAATATCGCAAGGCGGCTCGCTTCGACGACATCCTCGAGGTCACGACCTGGCTCGAATGGGTGCGAGGCGCATCGCTGGCAATGGCCTACCAGATCATGTGTCGCGACCAGCTCATCTTCACCGGGCGAACCGAGCACGCTTCGATCGACGACGAAGGGCGCCTGCGACGGATTCCGAAGCCGGATCGCATTCGGCTGGCACAGCACGCGCCAGCAGCCCGTTGAAGAACCCCCGCGGAGCAAACGCGTGGCGACAGCGCGGGCTCGGCGGGCTGTCAACCCGAATGGCGACGCCCCAGTACCCTCGAAAGATCTGAGACTCGCAGCTTCAGCTGCTGCTCGAACCAGCTCGTCACTGTCTGGATCACTTCGAGCGCATCGCCCTGACCAGACCATTGGCTACGCACAACGTCGGGATGGACCTGGTTCAGGAGTCGGGAGAGGCAGGCCGCCACGACAAAGAGATCGTCGAGAAAGCCGAGGGGCCCGAAGATCATGGCCGGCAGCAGATCGATCGGCGACACGACATAAGCCAGGCCTGCGATCGCAATGGCCTTCTCCAGCAGTGGGACGCGCCGGTCACGCAGCAATCGCCCGAGCAGGATCGTCAGATCCGGCAACAACAGAATCAGATCGCGAAGACCGCTGCCCGCCCCGGGCGCCGATTCGACCAGCCGCACCCGCAGGCGATCGTAGAGGCGCTGCTCGCGAGGATTCAGCTCGATCATCACGACGCGGTCCCTCATCGCCCGCCTCCCATCTCACGCAATGTGCGTTCCGCGTCGCCCTTCGACCCCACCCCGAGACGCTTGGGCCCTGGAGGCGGTGGTGGAACCGCGGCACGCAGGATTCCGGACAAGGCCGTTCCGTCGATGTCGTCATCGAGGCGCAGTCCCAACAACATCGCGATCGTCGGAGCGAGGTCGACGAGTTCGAGTCGGGGGACGCGGACCTGCGCGCGGATTCCGCGCCCCCAGGCGACGAAGCCCACCGCGCCGGCCGGCTCACCCGGAAGGCTCAATGCCCCGGCGCTGGCGCGCGTCTCGGTCGGTCGCAACACCGGTCGCAGCAGCCCATCACCAATCTCGAAGCCCGGTGCGGCCTCGAGTCCGAACCAGGCTTGCGGATCCACACCCGCCTGCGCGAGCTCCGCCGCTGACACGACTCGAAAGGCACCGGTGCGCGCGGCCTCTGTTTCCAGGATCTCCCGGGCAGCCAGCGCATTCGCAGCGTCTTTCGCATAGACGTAGGCCGACCGACCATGAGTCCTCGCGATCGCCAACCAGCTCCGCACACCGCTCGCCGATCGCGGATCGCGCCCGATCAGCCCCTTCGCAACCAGAGCGACATTCGGATCGACCCGAGTGTGAACGGGGCGATACGCCACGTCCCCGACCACAAAGATCGCGGTATCCGCGAGCTGACCGACCTCCTCGAGACAATCGAAGAGATAGCCGATCTCCTGATCGATGCGTCGCAGCGCCGCTGCCAGCTCGACGCTCCCAGTACCCGCGCTGCGCTGGGCGGCCTCGGTCTGATCCAACCGGATCAGCCAAAGCCCCGGATTGCGCTCGGACAGCGCGACGTGGCACGCCACCTCCATCAACGCCGCATCCTTTTCGGCGGGGGTCGGCCAGGTTGCGGGTTCGCGCTCCGAGGCCAGGAAACCCTCCTGATCGCCGAGTGCCTCGGCGGCGATCACCTCGAGCTCGTGAATCACGAAAGGACTCGACATACCCCGCATCAGGTCGAGCCAGGACCGACTGGGATCGCTCGATCGCGCCTCGGGCAAGACCAGCTCGATGCGCGCGCCGACGGTCGTCGGCCAGCCCAGCGCCAGCACGCTGCGTCCGATCGCCGCATCCCAGAGAGTCTCCGCCTCGAGCATTCGGCTATCCCAGAACGGTATTGCCAGCCTCCCCTCAGCGTCGAACCTCACATCGGCCAGCACACCGTGGCGCGCGGGCAGCCGTCCCGTCACGAGGCTCGCATGCGAGGCGTATTTGGATCCGGGGGACGGTGGCATCGCGCGGTCGCCGACGACCCCCTCCCGAGCGAGCTGCGCCAGTCGCGGCATGCGTACGCGATCGCCCTCAGCCGCGACGTATCCATCAGCCGCCAGAAAATCCGAGGCCACGAGCCCGGCCACGGAAATCATCAGGACACGTGCCGGTGGCCCCGGAGCATTCAGCGCCAGGGTGCGGCCGAACGGGTTCTCCTCCAGCTCTGCATCGGTGGACGAGGGCGTGACACAGGACGCTGCGCCGATCGCTGCCAGCCCCATCGCGCCGACCACGCCGACGCGGGTTGCCAGACCGCGCCCCCAGCTCATCCCAGCCACCAGCCCAGTCATGCGAATCCTCTCTGCCTCCCCCGAGGTCAAAAGCATTTCCTTTGAAAGTCCGGGCACCTGCAGGACAGCCGCCGGAACCGGGGGAGTTTTGGCGTAATCTACCTGCTGTGGCCCGTCCCGCGCCAACCCGAATGACTCGGGAGGCGTCGGCGAGCCGAACCTCGCCGAGGGTGCCCGAGGAAGGGGCCCGACAAGACTGGCAAGCCTGGAAAGAGCCTCAAATCGATGGAGCCGAGCGCACACTTCGAGGAATTCGACATCCCGCTCGCGGAGCCGATCCATGGCTGCGAGGCGATTCGCGGCGTCCTCGGGATCCCCGAATGGTGGCCGACCGGCGAGCGTGTCGCCGTTGTCATCGCACACGGCAGCACCAGCGACTATCGGGACCCGCTGATCGCCACCCTCGCGACGGCGCTTGCCGAGCAGGGCTATCTGACCCTGCGCTTCAACTTTGCCTTCGCCGAAACCGGTAAGCGCAGCAGCGCGAATAGCCCTGCCCAGCTCGAACACTGCTTCAGGGCCGCACTGAACGCCCTGGGCCGCGACCCCACGGCACTGCCGGCACGACTCGTGATCGGGGGCGTGGGCCTGGGCGGCCGGGTGGCCGCCGGACTCGTCGCCAATCAGCTCCGCGCCGACGGCCTCTTCCTGCTCGGCTTCCCGCTGCACCCCCAAGGCAAGCCGGACCAGTGCGACGCGGAAACGCTATACCGCGTGACGTCGCCGATGCTCTTCGTCCAGGGAACCCGCGATCGCCGCTGCGACCGCCAGGCCCTACGATCGGCACTTCGACGGGTTGGCGCGCCACTCGAACTCCACGATGTCGAGGACGCCGACGCTTCGTTCCACCTGCCCAAGAAGTCAGGCCGTAGCAACGAGGAGCTGCAGGCCCAGGTCTGCGGTGTGGTCTCGAACTGGATCGCGCGGAGGCTGGCCTGAAACCGCGGTGTGGCGGATTGAGCCCACCACAGAAGACACCTGGAAGAAGACACCCAGAAAAGGAAAACGAACCATGGCGGAGGCCAGTGACCTCTACTTTGCTCAACTGCAGGTCGGCGAGATGGCCAACCTCGCGTATCTCGTTGGAAGCCGCAGCCAGCGCAAGGCCTTCGTCGTCGACCCCGCTTGGGACGTCGACGGCCTGCTCGACCAGGCTGCGCGCGACGACATCGAAGTCGTTGGCGCGCTCATCACCCATTATCACCAGGACCACGTCGGCGGAGAGATCTTCGGCTATCAAATCGAAGGCCTGGGCAAGCTCCTCGAACGACACGACGTCCCGGTTCACGTAAACAAGCACGAAGCCCAGGGGCTCATCCAGGTGACGGGCGTTTCCGAAAACGATGTCAAAGGGCACGAGGGAGGAGATCTGCTCGAGCTCGGCGCAGTCGGCATTCGGCTCCTCCACACACCGGGGCACACCCCGGGCAGCCAGTGCTTCCTGCTCGAAGAGCACGATCATCCCGGCCATCTGGTGGCGGGTGACACCCTGTTCCTGGACGGCTGCGGGCGCGTCGACCTGCCCGGCAGCGACCCGCGCGCGATGTACGAGAGTCTGGAAACACTGAAGCGCCTGCCGGACGACACCACGCTCTACCCGGGACATCTCTACTCCCCAGAGGGACAAGGCGTCCTGGGCGATCAGAAGCGCACCAACCCCTATCTGCGGGCCGCGACAGTCGAGATGTTTCTGGGTTTCATGGGCTACTGAGCCGGCGGCGAGGCGGCCGAGAGCGTTGAAATCCAACCCCTCGGACGTTAGAGTCCGGCCCGTTCGTGACCCCGGCGCGGCCGCGCTGAGGTGTCTGCCGAAAACCGCTTCAACCTCGGAGGCCCACCCCCCATGAAGGTCATGGTGTGCCTGAAGCAGGTGCCCCATCAGGATGCACGTCTCGACGTGAACTCCGATGGAACCTGGATTCAGGAAGACAACATCAAGTTCGAAATCAATAGCTACGACACCTACGCCGTCGAAGAGGCGCTTCGCCTCAAGGACGACGGCGATGCGGAAGTCGTCGTCGTCTCGATCGGTCCCGACCGTGTGAGCCAGGCCCTGCGCACTGCGCTCGGCATGGGCGCCGACAGCGCAGTTCATGTCAATGATCCCGCTGCCGCGGGAGTGGACTCCCTCGGCACCGCCAAGATCCTGGCGGCGGTGGCCAAGGATATCGGCGCCGAGGTCATCATTGCCGGCCTGATGTCCGACGACAGCAACGCCGCCTCGGTGCCACCGATGGTCGCCCAACTCCTCGACATGCCGTCGGCAACGAGCGTGCTCGCAACCGATGTGAGCGACGCCTCGATCAAGGTCGAGCGCGAGCTCGAGGGTGGCGCTCTCGAGGTCGTCGAGCTGCCGAAGCCGTGTTTGTTGGCGATCCAGACCGGTGCCAACCAGGTCCGCTACGCCTCGCTCAAGGGCATCATGCAGGCCAAGAAGAAGCCCGTCGATGTAAAGACCCTGGCCGACCTCGGCCTCGCGGATTCCGTCGGCACAGCCCACAACAAGGCCCAAATCGACAAGATCTACGTGCCCCAGAGAGGCGACAGTGCCGAGATCCTCGAAGGATCGACGGACGAGATCATTTCACAGCTACTGACGAAGATCAAAGAGCAGGGCTTGCTCTAGATCCCGCGCCGCGCCGGAGCAGCACCCCTTCTCCGCCCATCCATCCGTTCGTGAATGGACGACCAGCGGCGCAGCAATCACGGCACGATCGAAAGTCGATTTCGACCCGGACCCAGGTCACTGGTTGGCCAACAAGAAAAGGAGAGAACGATGGGCACGATCCTCGTCGTTGCAGAAATTCAGAAGGATGCCATCCGCGAGTCGAGCTATGAGCTCGTGGCCCTGGCGCGCCAGGCTGCGGAGGCCGCCGGCCACGAAGTAAACGGTCTCGTGATCGGTTCCGGCGTCGGCGACCTCGCATCGCAATTCGCCAGCAAGGGCGCCGGTAAGACGTTCGTCGTCGACGATGCCGCGACGGCCGACTACAACGTGGATATCTGGACCAACATGATCAGGGCCGCCGCCGAAGCCTCTGGCGCCGACCTCATCCTGATCTCCAACACCCCGACGGGCTGGGATGTTGCGCCGCGGATTGCCGCCGCGCTCGACTGTGCCTTCGTCTCGGACGCCTTCAGAGCCGAAGCCAAGGGCAGCGACTGGGGCTTCGTGCGCCGAGTCTTCAACGGCAAGCTCAACGCAGAGATCACGACCTCGGGTACGACTGTCGCCACGGTCCAGCCGGGTGCTCTGTCGCCCTTCGAGGGCTCGAGCGACGGCGCGACGGAAGCACTGCCGGTCAACACCGACGCCCGAGCGAAGTTCGTCGAGACCAAGCTCGCTGCGGCGACCGGAGTCGACCTCACCAAGGCTGATGTCATCGTCGCAGGTGGCCGCGGCGTCGGTGATCCCGAGAAGTTCCCGGAAGTGATCCAGCCTCTTGCCGAAGCGCTCGGCGGTGCGATGGGCGCCTCGCGCCCCGTTGTCGACGCCGGCTGGCTCGACCATCCCTATCAGGTGGGTTCCTCGGGTCAGGTCGTGGCACCCAAGCTCTACATTGCGGCCGGCATCTCGGGTGCGATCCAGCACCTCGTCGGCATGAAGGCTTCGAACTACATCATCGCGATCAACAAGGATCCCGACGCCCCGATCTTCGAGGTTGCGAACATCGGTGTCGTGGCGGACCTCTTCGACATCGTGCCCGCCCTGACCGACGCGGTGAAGTCAGCCAAGGGTTAGCGCCAGCCCGGGGACTCGCGTCCATTGCCACGAAATCTGCCGAGCCGGTAGGCCGGCAGGGTAGAGCCAAGACAAAGAGGCCAGCGGTGAGAGCCGTTGGCCTCTTTGTCTTGTCCGACTGCCAGCAGCCCGCCAACGAACCCCCGCGGAGCCGGGCGCGTGCCTGGCCATTCGGGGGTTCGTTGGCGGCCTGCTAGATCCCCAGCTGGCTCAGCGCATCCGCAATTCGCCCGAGGACGAGGGCCACCTTGGGGTGGGACTCCTCGAAACGCTCGGCGAACTCGCGGAGCTCGTCGAAGTGCTCACTGCCGGTCGAGGACTCGCCAGCTTCTGATTCGAGAAGCTCCGACACCTCGCCGAGCACACCCTCGAGCCGAGCCCGATCCTCACTCGAAAGGGGTTCGCCGCCCGCGAGCTCGTCTCGGAGGTGGTGGAGAATTCTCGCAGCTGGTCTTTCGGCACGATCACGACTCCTCGTTCGGTTCCTCGATGCGTCTCTCGTCCGCCTGCCCGTCCGGAAACCCGGACTCCAAAATCCTCCAGGGACATGCCCGAATAGACACCCTCGGAATCGATCTCGGTGAATTCATCCGCCATGCATCGAACCTCGAAGCCGGCAATTCGACACGCCGCAGCGGACGCCCAGCAGGCGTGCCCCCCAGCATACCGCACTCGCCTTGCCGAGACGGAGGCGACGATTCCGGCCAGCGAACCGGACTTGGGGACGCGGGGTCCTTGGACGGGGGCCGAGTCGCCCCGTGACCCGGAGCGCTCTTCTGACTCGCATAACAGATGGGATCGGAAGTCCCGATTGGTCCTCCATCGACTTCGAAGGGCCGCATCCCTTCGAGGATCTCAGCCAAGAACTGGACTGGAGGGTTCGATGCAACCTATGCAACCGATGCAGATGATCCAGCTGATCTTCCTGCTCACGACGGCTAGCACGACGGCGGCCTCAGCCACCGAATTGGGCCGCGTGACCCGGCCCTCGGAGGTGGGAGTAGGCAGCCTCCTGGTCGAGGGAACCGAAGGGCTGCGAACGGCACCGAACGTCTCGACCGATGTCGCAGTCGATGTCACCGGGCTGATCGCTCGGACCCGCGTCGTCCAACGCTTCTACAATCCGACCCCTGACTGGGTCGAAGGCGTCTACGTCTTCCCTCTCCCCGAAGACGCTGCGGTGGACTCGCTGCAGATGCGCATCGGGGAGCGACGCCTCGAAGGACAGATCCAGCAGCGCGCGAAGGCCCGCGCGACCTACACCAAAGCCAAGCGCCAGGGACGCAAGGCGACGCTCGTTACGCAGGAACGACCCAATATCTTTACCACCTCCGTCGCAAACCTGGGCCCCGGAGAGGAGCTCGAGATCGCGCTGACCTACCAGGAAGACGTCCCCTATGACCAGGGGCGCTTCTCGCTTCGCTTCCCGATGGTCGTCGGCCCGCGCTACATCCCCGGTACCCATGCGAGCCAGGGCTTCACGGGAACCGGTTGGGCCGTCAACACCGACGCCGTTCCCGACGCCGCGCGCATCACGCCACCCGTTGTGGGTTCCGACGCGACACGCAGCAACCCGGTCTCGATCGCGGTGCATCTGGATACCGGCTTTGCGCTTGCGGACATCGGGAGCCCGAGCCACCCGGTCCTCGTCGACGCCCGGCCCGGCAACGTCTATGAAATCGTTCTCGACGGCGGGTCGGTCTCGGCCAACTCCGATTTCATGCTCGGTTGGAGCCCGATCGTCGGGCAGGCGCCGAGCGCCGCGCTCTTCCACGAGCAATGGGGAGGCGATCACTACGCGCTGCTGATGGTGGTGCCTCCGCGGCCTGAGGCCGCAGCTCGCGTGCGTCTTTCGCGGGAGACGATCTTCGTGATCGACACCTCGGGTTCGATGGCAGGAGAGTCCATCACCCAGGCGCGCAAGGCCCTCGACCACGCCCTGGCTCGACTTCATCCCGAGGATTTCTTCAACATCGTCCGATTCGATTCGACTTTCAGCCGCCTCTATCCAGAGTCACGCAGCGCCGACGCAGGCACGATCTCCGATGCACGCACCTGGGTTCGGAATCTCGAGGCAAACGGCGGAACGCAGTTGCTGCCCGCTCTCGAGGCCGCCCTCGAACAGGGCGCCGAACGAAGAGCCGTGCGCCAGATCATCTTCATCACCGATGGCGCGGTCGGTAACGAATCGGCGCTCTTTGGAGCCATACACGATCGACTCGGCAAGAGCCGGCTCTACACGATCGGGATCGGCTCCGCTCCAAACTCGCATTTCATGACTAAAGCGGCCGAATTCAGCCGCGGAACCTTCACCTACATCGCAAGCCCGGCGCAGGTCGAGGAGAAGATGAACGAGCTCTTCGCCAAGCTGGACAGCCCGGTGCTCCACGATCTCGAGATGTCGTGGGACGTGCTCGGCATCGAGGCCTGGCCCGAGCGGATTCCCGATGTCTACCTGGGTGAACCCGTCGTGGTCGCGGTGCGCATGCCGGAATGGACCGGCGGGGTCGTTCTCGAAGGTCGACGTGGGGCTGAACGGGTTCGCATCGATCTCCCCATGACCGGGGGCTCGAAGCACAGTGGCATCGCTCGGCTCTGGGCGCGACGCAAGGTCGAGGCCCTTCTCGACTCGCTGCAAGGCGGTGCCGAACTCGATCGCGTTTCCGAACAAGTCACCACGCTCGGAATTCGACACCACATGGTGACACGCTGGACAAGCCTGGTCGCCGTCGATGTGACGCCCAGCGCGCCCATCGACGTTCGGCCTGAAACTCGGGCCGTGCCGTCACTGCTCCCCAGGGGTTGGACTCTCTGGGGCCTCTTCGGCGGGGGGCCACGCGAGGATGAAACGCTCCATCAGCGGCCTTCACCTCTCCAGCCCACCAGCGAGCTTCGTACCGCGATGAAACTCTCCACCTCCCAGCCAAACGCCTTCGCCATGCCCGGTCGCCTGCCTCAGGGTGCCACACCGGCAGCGTTGCTGATCTGCTTGGGAAGCCTGCTCTTCGGTAGCTCCGCGCTGGTCTGGCAGTGCGGGCGCCGATCATGAAGCAGCGCGCCGCCTGCACCGCGATCGGGACTGCGGCGATCGGGCTGACCTGCATCACCTGGGGCCTGTGGATCCCAGCCAAGGCCGCGTTGGCACAGAGCCTGATCGAGAAGGCGTGGCAACGCGCTCGATCAGGAGAGGAGCGCCCTCGACCCTGGCCCTGGGCAGATACCTGGCCGGTGGCGAGGCTCACGGCGCCGCGTCTCGATGTCGAGCTATACGCGCTGGCTGGCGCCAGCGGACACACCCTCGCCTTTGGGCCCGCGCACGTCGCGGTGACCGCGGCACCTGGCAGCGGCGACAACGTCGCGTTCGCGGGCCATCGCGACACCCATTTCGCCTTTCTGCGCAACCTCGCCCTGGGCGATCAGCTGGTGCTGGAATCCCGTACGCACAGCCTCCGCTATCGCGTCACCGAGACCCGCGTAGTCCACGAATCCGACACGGCGATCCTCGAACGCAGCGGGCGAGCGGAGCTCACCCTGATCACGTGTTTTCCCTTCGATGCGATCGTGCCGGGCGGCCCGCTGCGCTACATCGTGCGCGCGTCCCTATCAGGGAGACCTACGCGGCTCTCAGCCGCCGCGGTTCTGCTCCGCCAACTCGGCCTCCACATCCTGGTAGTGGAACATGCCGAAGATCAAGACCTGCACGAAATGATGACCGAGCGAGCCCTCCGCCCGGCGCAAGGTCGGGCGGTAGATGAAGAATTCGACAATGTGGGCCAGCAGCGTGACGAAGAAGGCGATGCGTCCGATCCATCCACCCGTCGAGTCGTCCGGCAGTACGAAGAACGAAGAAAGCAGCACGATCCAGAGTACGATGACGCCGATCTTCTTGTAGTCCATGCAGGCTCCTCGTTTGAGACGCGCGGGTGGCGCCAGAACCCAGTTTAGCCTGCATCATGCACGCTGTTCGAGCGGGAGCTCTGCGCAGCAGGGCCAGTCGTGCAGATTCGTGTTCTGGCCGGTCGATCGGCGTTCGGCCGCGCTCTATAGCCTACCCTCCGCCCTGCCGCCGGACGTCGATTCGCCAGCCAGAACGCGGAGATGCGCTGCCACGGTCCAGATCACGAAGCGTGCAATCGTGCAGTAGTCGATCAGGGGCCGCTGTGGGTGCTTCCTCGAACATTTCTGTGCGCACGCCAATCGACCAGCACCGCATCGACCGAAGCCAGGAGCTGAATTTCCAGCGCGGTGAGCGAGACCCGAGACCGGTCTGATGGGTCGCAGCGAAATGCGGGGCCCGGGCCCGCCCCCAAAGGAAATGCAGACTGTGCGGACGGGCGCCACCGGGAAAACCGATTGCTCGAAGGTCGCGCTCAGTCTGGGGACCGAATCGACCGATTCTGAGATCGGGCCCGTTGCTAGCAGGAAACAGGCTCTCCGCTATTCTCGGCGCCCGTCGAGGAGCCCTCGTGAGCGGATCCTGCAACTGCTGGATCTCGGCTCTACCTCAATCGGTGCGCCCCGACGAGGACACCTCAGGAAGACACGGCAACACCACGGCAACACCACGGCAACACCACCGCAAGACCACCGCAAGACCACCGCAAGGCGACTCCAACATGGCGACCACCGACACATCGCAGTTCAAGAACGGTTTGAAGATCGAGCTCGATGGCTCCCCCTTCACGATCGTATATTTCCAGCATGTGAAGCCCGGCAAGGGCGGCGCGTTCGTGCGCACGAAGATCAAGAACATGCTCAATGGCCGAACCATCGACCGCACGTTCCGCTCCGGCGAAAAGGCGGAGCTCGCGGATATCGAGGAAACCAGGATGCAGTACCTCTACAACGATGGTGAGAATCTGGTGTTCATGGACCATGATACCTACGACCAGATCCCGATCGCGCCGGCGGTGATCGGCGATCAGATCGACTACATGCTCGAGAACACGAACGTCGAGGTCCTGTTCTGGAACGGCAAGCCGATCAACGTCCAACTGCCGAACTACATCGAAGCCAGGGTCACGAAATCCGACCCCGGCGTGAAGGGCGATACGAGCTCGGGCGCTTCGAAGCCGGCTACACTCGAATGTGGCGCAACGATCAACGTGCCCCTCTTCATCAAAGAAGGCGACGTCCTGCGCGTCGACACGCGAACCGGTGAATACGCGGAGCGCGTCAACCAATAGGCGAACCGCTACGACGTCCATGTCAGCTTTGCATCCGGAAAAACCCCGCCCCCCCGACGCGCCCGCGCGCGCTGTCGTGCTCTCCGGAGGTGGCGCGCGAGGCGCCTACGAGGCGGGCGTGCTGCGCTTCATTCTCGATGAGCTCCCCAAGCGGACGGGTGTACACCCGGATTTCGAGATCGTCTGCGGAACTTCGGTCGGCGCCATTCACGCATGCTTCCTGGCCGCCACCGCCCACGAGACGGAGACTCGCGGCGATCGTCTCGTCGACATCTGGCATCGCATGAAGGTCCACGAGATATTCAATTTCAAGACTCGCGACTTCTTCAAACTGCCCCGTCGAATACTCGGCGTCAAACGCGTCGCACAGCAGCTTCGCGAAGGTCAGCGACCCGATCGCCTCTACGGCCTGCTCGATACCGAACCCCTGGAAAGACTCGTCCTACAGTCGATTCCCTGGCGAAACATTCGCCGCAACATTCTCACTGGCCGTGTCGACGCGGTCTGCGTCGCCGCCACCCAGGTCGCGACCGGCAAGGCCGTCATCTTCTGCGACAGCGCCCGCCCCGAGCTTCCGCCCTGGGCGAGCTTTGCCAATATCCGGATGCAGCGAATCCGACTCTCACCGCTTCATGCCCTCGCCTCCGCTGCGATCCCACTCCTGTTCCCCTCCGTTCGAGTGGGTGCGCGCTACTACGCCGACGGCGGGCTGCGTCTGAATACGCCTCTGGCCCCAGCGGTGCGCCTCGGTGCCGACCGCATCCTCGTCATCGGGCTGACTCACGAGGTCGGCCCCTCTGTCAGCGAGGCCGTCGCCCAGGAGCGCACGACCGAGTTCGGCAACCCGATGTACCTCTTCGGCAAGGTGCTGAACGCATTGATGTTGTCGCCGATCGAAGCCGATGTCGCGCGGCTGCATTTTATCAACAACATCATCGAGACGGGCAAGGAAGTCTTCGGTGAATCCTTCCTGGAGAAGCTGAACTCCGGCATGGATCCCCAGGGCCTACGCCCCCTCAAACGCATCGACAACCTCGTCATCCGGCCGTCCTCGGATCTTGGCCGGATCGCCGCGGACGTCGTCCGCGAAGACACCGAGCTCGATTTCGGCGCCTTCCTCGGGATGCTGCGAAAACTCACCGGCGCGGGAGAGAGCGCTCGCGAAGCAGACCTCGTCTCCTATCTCCTCTTCGATGACGCCTACGCCCGCCGGCTGATCGAAATCGGATACAAGGATGCCGAGGCGTCGGAGCAGGAGTTCGCGGCGTTCTTCTCCCACGAGGGCTGACGCAAACCTCAGCGCGGGCGCCCCCCGAAGCGCAGCCGCGCCATTCGGGGCGCGAGCATCCGAGGCGAGCCCCGCCTGACGTTTGCGGACGATGTCGGTACCGTTCGGCCATGCGGGGAGACCAGCTCGCAAGACAGTGGCAGCTGATCCAGCGCCTTGCGCGCAGTCGTAGCGGGGTGGGTCTCGACGAGCTCGCCGAAGAGCTCGGCTGTGTCCGACGAACCGTGTACCGGGATCTCGATGCCTTGATGTACGCGGGCTTTCCCGTGACCAGCGAAAAGCGCGACGGAAAGGCTTTGTATCGGTTTCTCGACACCTTCCAGATGGGCCAGGTGCCCTTTACTGCCGACGAGCTGCTCGCTCTCGCCTTCAGCGAAGACCTGCTGAAGACCCTCGAAGGCACCGTCTTTCACGATTCGATCCAGGCCGCCCTGGCCAAGATCCGCGCCGGACTCGGTCCCGAGCTCTCTGCCTACCTCGAACGACTCGGCGACGGATTCCGCGTGCTGCCCGGCCCACACAAACTCTATGCCGCGTTCCGCGACAGGATCCGCACCCTGAACAACGGCGTGCTCGCAAACCAGACTCTCGAAATGCGCTATCGCACGGGGCGGACCGGCGAGGAATCAACCCGCCGCATCGATCCCTACAAGGTCTGGTATCACGCCGGCGGACTCTACGTGATTGGCCACGATCATCGTTCGGACGAGATCCGAACCTTCGCAGTCGATCGGATCCAGAGCATCGACGCGACGAACGCGCGATTCGAAATCGAGCCGGACTTCGATTTCGATACCTATACGGCGTCGAGCTTCGGCGTCGTCGCCGAACCCGCGGTCCTCGTGCGAATCCAGTTCACCGGGCAGTGGGCGTCCTACGTCCGCGAACGCGAGTGGCACACTAGCCAGGTGACTCGAGAACTCGCCGACGGGAGTCTCGAGCTCACGATGCAGGTCGGCGGAACGCGCGAGCTCGCGAGCTGGGTCCTGTCTTTCGGCGGCGGCGCGGAAGTGATGGAGCCGGTGACGCTTCGAGAGGAGGTCCAGTCTCGGCTGAAGGCCGGGCTGGCGCGCTACGCGTCGTAGATCATCTCGATCTGGGCCGACCAGCGCGGAGTCTCGACCCAAGCCACTGCTCGGATGGAATCTTCTCGATTCGGGTTCTGCCGGGTTGGGATGCAGAGGCCGCTCTCGCGGACGGGTGGCGGAGTCTCATGCGAGCAATCCGCGACGGATGAAATTGGTGACTTCGTTTCGGCGTCGTTCGGCGAGCGGGGCTGCGACGCTCGATTCGCCGAGCAGGACCTGGCCGAGGGTGCCCGAAGCGAAATGAAAGACGATCGTGCCGATCGTGGTCTGAGCCGCGTCGTCGATCGACAGCGGCCGAAAGACTCCGGCGGCCACGCCCTCCTCCAGCAGGGCCCCCAGGCGGCCGAGGATGCGCGCCAATAGCATCTCAGGGGCCATCATCGGGCGCCCTGCCCTCGGCTCGGGAGAAGAGGCGAAGAGGGCTCTTCCTCCAGCATCGTGCGCATCAGCAAGCGAGCCGAGGGAAGATCCTCGGCGAGGGCGAGAATGGCCGAATCGATCCAGGCCTCGAGGCACTCGACGGGTCCGCCGTGCGTCTTTCGCCCAGCATCCAGAGCCAGCTCGAGGCGCTCGAGAACTCGATCCAGTACTTCCTCGTAGAGCTCGAGCTTGGTCGAAAAATGATGAAAAAGCGCTAACTTGGAGAGACCGACCTCAGTCGCCAAGCCACGCATGCCCACACCCCGATAGCCCCCACGCGCGAAATGGACTGCCGCCACCTCGAGGATCTTGTCACGGCTGTGCTGCGAGGTCGGATCGCTCGATGGAATTTCTCGAGGCATGGGAATAGAATACTGTCCGACCGGTCGGTCAGCAATTGTGCCACCCCACCCAAGGTCAAGAAACGCAAAACCTTCTCCGACGTCGGGAACCGGGACCGGCTGCAGACGTTCCAAGCTGCCGGGGGGAGAGTGTCCACAACAAACGCAACGATTCGAAGCGGATTCCTGCCCTCCGATGAGGAGGCTGGCAGCGGATCTCGCTATGGTCCGCCTCGCCCAGCGTCCTCACCGAATGAGGCTCGGGACCCAGTGCGGCAACTCGGTGCGCGCACGTCCCCGAAAGGGCCTCGACATCTTCAGTTCCGCTCGGCACGGGCAGCTCGACTCGCGGACGCTCGGAAACACAAACCCATTCGCGACGATGAGCCCAAAAGCAACGATGTCCCGGCCCCGCCACTCCAATTCCGAAATCCTCCCGCTCGGGGCTGTTCGACACACTTCTTCCCTGGCGATCGCCGCCCTTCTCGCGTCGCTGGCTCTTCTGGGCGATCCGGCCGCGGCCCAGGTCTTGCTGCCCGAGGACTCAGGAGCCCGGGTTTTCCCCGTCGCGCGGCTGGAGCTCGTCTACTCGGATCCACATCCCGACCAGCCCGCGCTCGAGAGCATCGTGCCGGTCTCGGTCGAACTCCGAAGAACCGAGTTCGGCTGGGCCGCACCCGTTCCCGGGGAACCGACGCAATCGCTCGAGATCGGCGGGCCACACAGCGCGACCGTGGCTCTGGAAGCGAGCGGGCTCGCACGAACTCTACGCGCCCTGGTGGCGGCGATTCACGACACGGGGCTCTATGGAGTCGACGTGCGTCCCTCGAGCGGAGACATCGACCTCGAATCCGAACGCGACCTGCGTCCGCCGGGACGAGACTCCCTGCAAATCGTCGTGAGCGTCGGCCGCGTCACCCTGGTGCGGACGATCGCCGTGGGCGACCGATTTCCGGGGGACTGGAAGATCGATCACGAGCTTCACGAGGGGATTCGCGCGAAGTCCCCGCTGCAGCCGGCCGGCAGCAGCGACGACGACTCGACCGAGCTGCTCGATCGACGCGAGCTCGAGGACTACCTGTTCCGCTTGAATCGCCATTCCGGTCGACGTGTCGAGGCGGCACTCTCGCCTGCTGAGGAACCCGGAGGCATCGTGCTCGACTACCGCGTCTTCGAAGCCCGCCCCTGGTTCGTGTACGGACAGGTTTCCAACACCGGGACTGACCGAACCTCCGACTGGCAGACGCGCGTTGGTGCGGTGCATCGCCAACTCAGCGATCGAGATGACGTCCTCTCGATCGAGTACCTCAACGGCGGTACAAACGTGAACGGGTTTCGAGCGCAATACCAGGCGCCCTTCTTCGACTCGGAACGACCCGACTGGATGAACCGACGAAAGGGTGATCCCGGTTGGATCGACTGGTTCCCGCGAGAGAAGATTCCGTGGTGGGGTGTCGAGAATCTCCGCTGGGAGGTAGAGCTCGCCTATGGCGACTTCGAAGCCAAGTCTACCTCGAGCACCCCCCCCGATGACAAGGTTTCGAGCGAGCAACTGCACGCGTCTGGGCGGCTCATCTATCAAGCCTGGCAGGTTCGCGACTTCTTCCTCGACGTGTGGACCGGCCTGCGCGTCGAGAATTTCAAGGTCAAGAACGATACCGGACCCACAAGAGCCTCGGGCGATGAAGTCTTCCTGCTTCCGCGATTCGGGATCCACGCCGAACGCATCAATGCGATCTCCTTTTTCAGCCTCGATCTGGACGCAGAAGTCCAGGTTCTAGAGGCAACCAACGATGGAGCCGAGAAGCTCGGTCGCCAGGATGTCGATTCACGTTATGCGCTGCTCAATTTCAATCTCGGGTTCACGACCTATCTCGAGCCCATTCTCTTTCCGAAGGGCTTTCGAGATCCCGAAAGCCGGCGCAGCTCGACGCTCGCCCACGAAATCGCCATCGGCCTGCGTGGCCAATATGCCTTCGACTATCGACTGATCCCCCAGGCCAGTCAGATCATCGGTGGTATCTACAGCGTTCGGGGCTTCCCTCAATCGCTGGCGGTCGGCGACAGCGTGATCATCTCGTCCCTCGAGTACCGCTTCCATATTCCGCGCGCCCTGCCCATCATGCGCGAGCCCCTGAAGCTACCCCTCCTCGGGGACTTCCGAGCCACTCCCCAACAGGTCTACGGTCGCCCGGACTGGGACCTGACCCTACGCGCGTTCGTGGACGTGGGACGCTCGATTCGGAATTCGAACAACGTCGCGGGCGGGAGCTTCGAGCCCGACGAGACTCTCGTCGGCATCGGAGTCGGCGCCGAACTACAGTTGCGCTCGAATCTCCGTGCGCGAATCGACTGGGCGACTCCTCTCAAGTCGACGAACGACAACGTGAGCCCCACCGTCAAGCCGGGGGAAGACAGTGAGATCCATCTCCTGTTCAGCATCCTCTTCTAGAGGGACCCGATCGAAGCGGCGTCGGGGCGGCCCGCACCAGCGGGCGATCGCACGTCTCGTGCTGCTGCTGTGCCTCGCGACAGCCTCGCTGCCCGCCAGCGCTGAGAGATGGCAGGACCCCGACAACACGACCTTCGGCGAGGACGTCTCGCTCGACAACAGCGCCGATGGCCTGCTGACCGAATTCATGATCGACAGCAACCGGACGACGATCGGCTGGCAAGATCTTCAGCAACCCGAAGACAACACGCTGCGCTTCAGCTTCACCAATCCCGGGGATCAACCCACGGTCCTCAACTACATCGGGGCTCAGCATCCGAGCAATCTAAACGGACGGGTCGACTGCAACGGGTGTACCGTGGTCTTCTCGAATCCCTACGGCGTCTACATCGGCAATCGGACGGTCATCGAGACCGGCAATCTGGTCATGGTCGCCGGCGAGATCGATCGCCAGGAGTTCCTGTCGAAGGGCTTTCTCGACGCCCGTCTCGAGGGGATCGTCCAGAACGACGGGCAAATCCTCGCGGACGGAAATGTTCTTCTGCTGGGACGCGAGGTCGTCAACAACGGCGAGATCCAGGTGGGCACCGGCGTTCTCCTGATGCTTGCGGGAGAGGCGATCCACGACCTCGACTGGGATGCCATCACCGATGATTTCCTGGACCGCACGGATTTTCGGGCCACGCTCTCGGGCGGGCGGGTCGAGAACAACGGAACGATCGAGGCCCATGATGCCGCCCTGATCGGCGCTCGCATCGTCAACCGCGGCGAGATCACGATCGCCGATGGAAGCTTCCTGATGCTCGCAGCCGATGAAGTCTGGATTCGTCGCTTCGATGACCCGGTGACGATCCGACTTCCGACTTTCGATGGCAAACGAGAGCGCACGAAGCAGGACGTCGAGTACGCGATCGAGAACCATGGCCGCATCGACGCGGGACTGGGCCACGTTCGACTCTCGGCAGCGGACCCGCTCGGCTACGGCATTCGCCAGGGCAGTGGCGGATCGATTGCGGCGCGAAAGATCGAGCTGGCCGGGGGCGAAGTCGGTCGCGTTCATCTCTCGGGCGAGATCAGCGCCCGCGACGACTCGCCCGAAGGCGTAGGCGGTGAGATCGACATCACGGGATCGATCATCGCCCTCGTCGACGCCACGGTCGATGCCTCCGGCACTCGCGGCGGCGGCACGATCCAGATTGGCGGCGAGCAGGAGGGCCGGGGCGAGCTGCAGCGCGCGCGCAGCGTCATCATCGACGACGCGAGTGAGGTCCGCGCAGACGCCCTTTCAGAGGGCGACGGCGGCCGTGTGATCGTCTTCTCGGAAGAGTTCACCTCGGTGGACGGCGAGCTCTCCGCAAGGGGGGGCGCCAGGGGGGGCGACGGCGGCTTCATCGAAACCTCGGGGCTGATGCGATTCATGATTTCGGAGACACCCGACCTCTCGGCGCCCCAGGGCCAGGCGGGCGACTGGCTGATCGATCCCTTCGACATCACGATTCGGTCGGCGACGGACGTGCCTGCATGTGGCGTAGCGCTCGAGTGCATGAATGACGAGATCGAAGCCATTCTCGATCCTGAATTCGACGACACGGCCTTCGCAGATAGCATCATACGCACCATCGCGACGAGTGAAATCGACGCGGAGGTGATTGCCAAAGCCCTCGCCGTCGGGACCGACGTGGTGCTCAGCACCGAGGCCTTCGGACTCGTTGCGGCACCGGACATGGGAAATATCACGATCGCATCGGAAATCAGGATCCAGAACGCCGACACCCTTGCGAGCACGACCGCGACGTTCCGCCTACTCGCCGCCAATCACATCAGCGTCGATGCCGACATCGTTTCAGAAGCCGCTGCGCCGGGCGAAGACCCGAACCTCGCTCTCGACGTGATCCTACAGGCGAATGACCTGGAGCAGGCGGATCCCACCGCAAGCTTCAGCTACGAGCTGATCCGGGGAGATGTCGAGATCAACGCGAATATCGAGACCGGCGGCGGCGATCTGACGGTTCACGGCGTCGCGATTCACCAGGCTGCGGGCAGCTCGATCCTCACCAACGGCGGACGCGTCGATTTCCGATCCGGCTCGCTGGATTCGAGCGGCAACCCCGGCACGCTGACCCGCAGTGCTGGCGATCCGCCAATCAATTCCAGTGTCTTCGCTCCGGCGAGCACGACCGGCTACGCGCCGGTGGCGATCAGCATCGACGGGACGGTCGACACCACAGACAACACCAGCCTGGCCGGCCGGGGTGGCAACGTCACGATGAGTGCCACCGGCATCGACGTATTGACGCCCGGCTCTCAGCTCGATGTCGTCACCGGCCTGCTCACGATCGATAGCGGCGCAGTCATCGCAACGGGCGGCGGAAGTATGACTCTGGCCGGGGGACAGCAGCCGGCCATCGGGGACCAGGACTTCGCCGGCAATGTGCTGGTGGCCGGAGCCCTCAATTCCTCCTGCGTCGCCGGCTGCAGCGGCGATGACGCTGACATCGGCGGAGCAGTCTCGATCGACGCGACGCATATCGATCCAGTGAGCGACTCGGGTCTCGTCGTCCAATTCATCGAGGCCGACCTCAGCGAGATCCCCGCCCGCCGGGAGGGAGGTCAGATCGGCATCGATGTCGGGAGCAACACCCTCCAGACCGGAGGGGCGACCCTTTCCATCGGCGGCCTGGCGACGCGGACCATTTCGATCGACGGCATGCTCGATACGCGAAGAATGCTCGGCTCCAACGAAAATGGTCTGACCTCCATCGTCGCCTTCGACGAGCTCGCAGTCGATGAGGATGCGCTGAGCTTTGGCGATGGCCTGATCACGATCGGAGCCAATGCGGCCACGACGCTCTCGAGCGGCGGGATCTCCATCCAGGCGCGCACGGTCGAAACCTCAGGCGCCGATCCGGTCTTCGCCAATGCGGTCGTCCTGGAAGCCGTCGGGGCCTCCTCGACGGCGCTTGGCGAGGCCGTCGAAGACGTGCTCCAGATCGAAGGTCGACGCAGCCTGGATTTCGGCATCAACACCCGGCTGGAAGGCGAGACCGTCCAGATCGCCGCGGCGACTCGCCCCGCCGAGCTGAGCGCCGATGAGCAGATGAGCCCTGCCGCAGATGCCGCAGAGCTGCAGTTTCAGGGCATCACCGGAGCCGTGGTAGACGGGGTCCGGATCAACGCCTCCACGGTCTCGATCACGGTCGGAGACGGAACCACCTCGACGAGCGATCTCACCTCCGAGCCCGTCGATCCAATGGGCGTGCCCTTCGTTCGCGGTTCCGTCGGATCCTACGAGGGTCTTCAGCTCGCGAGCGAGGACGACACTACTCGACCAGACCAGATCACGATCTCACAGGATGGCGACCTCACGATCGCCGCGACGGTCACCAACGGCGAGCTCAGTCTCGAGAGTGCCTTCGACACCCGTGCGATCGGCCAGAACGGAATGCAGCTCAGCCTGGAATCCGCCGACGGCGTGCTGACGATCGAAGACGCGACCGCACTGAACAACACGATCCCCATGGCCCCCGTGAGCCCCGATGACGGCAAGAGCTGGGTGACGCTGCTCGGCGGTCTGCTCGAGGTGACGAGCGATCCGGCGGTCGTCTTCGGCAGCGCTGGCGCGCCGCTTTCTGGAGCGGCCCGCTTCGATGTCGAAGCGCTGGTGGTGTCGACGCCGGGGGACTTTGGCGTCGACTCTCAGATCGTGGACAGCATCCTGTCTGTCAACGACCTCGCCTTCGAGGCCGGGCGAAACACCGGTGTCGAGGATACGGCCGAGAGCGGCGATCTCACGATCGGCGACGCGACGGCGACAGTCACGCTGCGAGCAGGAGAGCGCCTTTCTCTACGGGCGGGCGCGAGCGGCTTCGGCGATCTCACTTTCAGCCCCGGCGCGGGCCAGTCCATCGAGCTCCACGCCGATGACATCGGGCTCCGGGCGGGTGCAGGGGCCGCGAGTCTGAACCCCGATGCCGGCGATCTCTCGCTGATCGCGGGTCTAGCCCAGACGAACATCGCGATCCGCCGTGCCGATGGCAGCGATTTCGGATCCGACACCCCGGGCTCGAACCTCGCGTTCCGCTACCAACAGGATGCGGCCATCGACGCGGCCATCGATCTACCACCGGACTTCGCTCAGTTCGGGACGGGGCTGACCAACGGCTTCGGCCTGGCTCGTGATGTCGTCTACTCCGTCCGATCCGACATGGGCAGCATCGACCTCGACGACGGCATGTCCGGAACCAACGAGCTAGACCGCTTCCGCAACGCGGCACTCCAGCTCATCGGGCTCGAGATCGGCTCCACCCCCGCCATCATCGTCTCCACCGACTCCATCGCGCTCGGCTTCGAGGCAGACTCCGTCGATCTCGGCGGGGTCGGCGACTTCGAATTCACGACCGACCTCGCCGCGGCATTCAATCGGACGGCCGGCAATTCCGACCCGGCCAGCTCTCATATGACTTTGCGCTCGGGCGTCGGGGGGCAGGGCAATCTCAGCTTCGATCCCGGCACGCAGGCCTCGGTGCAGGTCACGGCGGCGCGCATCGATCTCGTCGTGGGCGACGGAGCCGGTGGCGAGACCGGCTCGAGGATCGATCCAAACAACGCAGAGTTTGATCTCTCGGGCGCGGCGCCCGGCGCAAAGATCTTCGTCTACCAGCAAGACGATGAGACTTTCGACATCGGCGAGCTTCCGAGCATCAGCCAGTTTGTCGGTGGGGCTTCGCCGATCGAGTCGGCCCCCGACATCCTGGCGATCCGATCCGATTCAGACCTGCTCGACCTCGAGAACCTCGACTTCGCAGCCCTGCCCATCGACACCACCGGGGCTGTTCGCCGCCTGATTCTCGAAGCCGACGAGATTCGGCTGACCCAGACCGACGGCAGCGACCTCGACCTCCAGTTCAGCGGCCCGACTGACCTGCGGCTGCGGCTGCGGACGAATGACCTCGTCCTCGGCGCCACGGACACACTCCAGAGCGAGAGCGGCGCGAAGGTTCTCGCCGGAACGACCAGCCCGCAAGTCTCCGGCGACGACGCGGATTTCGATGCGGAGACGCTGCTGATCGAAGCCTTCGATACCGAGTCACAGATCGCGACGGTGAAGAACCTGAGCGCACTCTCAGCCGACGCGAATGCCATGGTCGAGTTCGACCTCGCAGACGGTCGCGGTCCGACCTCGATTGCGATCGATCAGAACGGATCCCTCGATGCCACGAACCTACCGGATCGCGGATCGATCTCCGGCGAGCTGGGCCGCACTCTAAACGACGATCAGGACGGCAACGCTGTCGCGACCGACTACTCGATCCGGAGTCGCTTCGGCAGGGTCGGGATCAATTCCAACAAGGTCGACGGCAGCAACCTGTCTCTCGTCGGCACCTCGGGCTCGCTGCTCACCGCTGCGGACAGCGCCTTCGATATCGCGGCAGAGACATACGATCTCGCCGGCCTCGCCGTCGCGACCGAAGATTCGATCGTGATCCTGGACGACACGATCTTCGACGTCGAAAACAGCCTCTTCTTCGCCGCAGCGGTGATCGGAGCACCCGATGCGCAGGTCACGACACCGCTCGGAAGAGTGCAATTCGGGACTGTTGCCGGCGCAGCTCAAACCATCGACCTCAGCGCCAACCAGATCGTTCTCAGCGCCGGCCCCGACGGGACCCTGGAGAACCCCGACGGGACAGCGGTGAACGAGGGATTTCTCCCCACCATCGTCCTGGACGGACTCAGGCAAGTCAGCAGGACGGGCGATCAGCAGGGGTCTGTCATCAGCCTCGAGCAGAGTGCCAGCCTGGACCTCGGCGCAACCGCCACCACGAACCTGACCGACTTCCTCGATGCGACCACTCAATGGGAGACGATCGCGCTCTCATCGCTCCAGGGCGGCGTCGATCCGCTCCAGGTTGGCGGCGATCCGTTCCAGGGCGGCGTCAGGCTGGTCGGGTTCGGCGTGCTGCCGAACCTCACCCAGAACTTGACGGTCCATACGGGACCCGACGGCGCCATCGTCGCCGACCTCGAGGATCAGTCGATGCTATTTGATGACTTCGACGGTAGGGTGCTCTTCGCTTCCAACGACATCCTGTTCACGACCGACGACGCGACGACGCAGCTCGATCTGGCCTCGCGCAAGCTCGAGCTGCGCTCCGCCGAAACCATCACCGCATTCCCGAGCGACGACGAACTTTCTCGGATTCGCGACGATCCGGATGCACTCGATCGGCCGATCGTTCGCGTCCATCAGAGGGCAGATTTCGACACCCCGGGTGCACTGCCGCTCCCCGAGCAGTACACCGTCGAGCAAACCTTCTTCGACTTCGACGGCACTCCTTTGACGAACACCTCGAAGCGTACGGACCTCGGCGGTCTCGACGGTCTGGACATCGAGCTCGCGGTGACCGATCCCGCACAGACGCTGACCCTGGACAACGCGATTCGAGATCGCGCGATGGGAAGCAACCTGATCCTCAAATCCACCTCGGACGTCGACATCTCCATCGATGGCGCGGCTGCGGGCTTCGAGGCGATCGATGCCGCGGCGCTGCCACTCAGCTCGCTGGACATCCGAACGATATTCAATTTCGCCACGGGAACCGGCGGTGGAGGCGGTCAGATCGGCGTCTCCGCCCAGAACTTCCCCACCACCGGCCAGGCCGGCTTCGATCCGCCGCCGCCGCTGATCTCGACCACCGGCGATCAACGCTCGACGGCAGCCTCGACCTCCAGGACAACTTCGTCAACCGAGGACGCGACATCGCGATCAAGGGCGTCGTCACGACGGCCAACGGCTCGGGTCTCGAGCTCCGGACCTCCGGCAAGGTCAGCTTCGAGGACGATATCGGATCGAATTCAGCCCGACTCAGTTCTCTCAGCGTGTTCTTCGACGTCGACGCGACGGGCGTCCCCAACGTCGAATTTGCAAAGACCACTGACCAGACGGTCTACGTGGACGGCGACATCGTCTTCGAAGCCAATAACGCGACGACGTCGGGTGAAGGCTACGGGGTGAGAACGCAAGACGTCCTCTTCGCGAGCATCGGAAAGGCTCTCGGCAATCTGACTCTCGACTCCCTGACGGGCGATTTTCTGATGGGCGCCGGCGAAAAGCTCTCCGTCGGCGGCACGGCGCAGATCGATGCGATGGGAGGCCGGGTCCAGCTCGGCGACGTCGCGGCCCTGGACCTCGTCGTCAATACTCCCGGCCCGGTCGGCCTCGTCCGACGAGAATCCGACAGCTATCTGGATCGCGGCGGAGACACTCAAACCAATAACGGACCCACGATCGTCGCCAACAGCATCAGCTTCAACTCCAGCGTGAATCCCGATCCCGTCCTTCTAGGCACTGGCAAGGCGACGGTTTTCGGCGTTCCCGACCCCTACGCGGCCAACCTACCGTCCTTCCTCGACGACTTCGCTCTCTTCGAGATCCACCCCGGTGGACGCGCGCTGAATACGAGCGACTTCCGATTCGCCTCCTCCTCGGGCCCTGCTCTCCTGGCACAGATTCCGGCCTTGCCGCCGACGGGTTCGTCTCGTTCGGACCTGTCCGGCGCCTTCGGGCCCAGAAGGACGCCCGGGCTCACGCGAGAGATCCCCGAGCCGTTGCAGATCGCGGATCTGGATCGGCTCCGCGCTCTCGGGATCGAGGCCCGGCCGACCTCCAACCGGGTCAAGTTCGCACGGCTCGAAGACGCGGCTGTGATCGATGATCTCGGATTCAGATCCGATGTCGAGTCCATATCGGTGACGGATTCGCGACTCGATGCACGCGACGCGGCTCTCGCGATCGAACTCTACGAGGAGCTCTTCGGTCCCGAGGATGACCTCACAGACAGGGTTCGAGAGGTGCTTCAGGCGGCCGTCGACCGCTACCTCGAACAGACGCGGGCGCGCAGGGTGATCGGCTTCGAACTGCGTCGCTTCGTGAAGAATCGGCCGAGCACGATGCTCGAGGCCTTCAAGACTCTCGAATCCCTCGACGCCCTGTTCCGCTACCACCGCCGCCTCGGCCTCTCGCCAGGGGAGTTCCGCAGCATTCAGAACGGCTGGCTGCGCCGAATCCAGCCCGATGGGATCACTCTCGAAGAACTCTCTGAGGCCATCCACCCCTCACGCTATGTGCGGGGCAGCGACATTCTGGACATCTTCGGCCGCTGACCACATCACTGCGGGTTCGAGCCGTCACGACAGCTATGGCTCCCAGATCTCGACCGATCCCAGACTTTCGAGCTGCGGAACGAGATCGGCGGCTGGCCCGAGCACGACGATCGCAGCCCGCGCCGGATGCAGTCGCATAGCCGCCGCTTCGGCGACATCCGCCGGCCCGACCTGGCGCACCCGCGCTCGATAGGTGTCGAGGGAATCCCCCGGAAGCCCATGCACTTCGAGATCGACCAACGACGACAGGACGGCTCGTGATGTCTCGAGGGAGAGGCCGAAGCGGCCGATGTTGTAGCGGACGAAGCTTCGAAGCTCCGCCTCGTCCACAGGTCGATCGGTGCGAATCGCAGCGATCTCCAAGAGCAGCAGATCGACGACTCGCCGAACCTCGGACACACGCGTGAAGGTCGAGACTGAAAAGGGGCCCGGTTGACTGCGCAAGGAGAATCTCGAGCCGACCCCGTAGGTAAGCCCTGCATCCGCGCGCACCGTCTGCATCAGACGAGAAGAGAAACCGCTGCCTCCGAGCGCGTCGTTCATGAGGTCGACCGCGATGCGCGTCGGCTCCGTTCGCGATATGCCTTCGTGGGCGACGATGATGCGAGCCTGACCGAGCTCCGGCTTGTCCACCACCACGATGCGTCGTGCCTCGGGTGTGCGCGACGGCGGCGGCGGGGTCCCGGGTGGGACCGGCGCGTCCGGCAAGAAGCCAAAACGTCTCGTCACCTCCTCGATCATGTCAGCCGAAGACAGATCCCCGACGGCCCAGAAGATCGTGTTGCGCGGCACGAAGCGAGATGTCCAGTAATCGCGGACGGCATCGACATCGATGCGTGCCAGGGTCTCGTCCGTCCCGGGCCGGGGCAGGCCGTAGCGATGATCGTCATAGAGTGCCCGGGCCGCGTACCAACCCACGAGGGTGGCGGGGTCGTCCTGGGCGGCCACCAGCGCGGCCTTCTGCTCGGCGAGGGCCTTGTCGAACTCGCCCGAGTCGAAGCGCGGCCGGATCGCGACATCTTCCAGGATTTCCAGCAACAGATCCCGGTCCTCGGAGAGTCCTGAGATCGACACGCTGGTCGTATCCCAATACGCCGAGACCGAGAGCGATGCACCCGCCTCCTCGACGACCTGCGCCAGCTCCATGGCGTCCCGATCGCCGGCACCGCGCTGCATCACCTCGCTGGCAAGGGCCGCCACGCCGGCCAGCTCCGGGGCCACGCTGCCCGCACCGCGCCGCAGCTGCAAGCCGATGCCGAGACGCGGCAGCCGGTGGTCCTCGAGCACCATCAAGGTGAGGCCGTTCGGCAGGCTGACGCGACGAAAATCCTCAGGCGCGACGATCGGCCCTTCGGCCGGCGCAGGCGGCGGCTGCTCCCAGGCCGGTCGCTCGGGCAGCAACATGCAGCCAGACAACCAGAGGAGCAGGCCAGAAAAAACCGAGAGCAGGCGATTGCACATCATTGCGGGCTCACCTCCTCACCGCCGTCCACGACGGGTGGCGGCGAACCCACATGGACGACGCTCCGAGTCTCGCGCTTCAGATAGGTCGCAACGACGCGCTGCACGTCGTTGCGGTCCACCCGCCGAATCGCGGCCAAGCGTTCCTCGAGCGGCCGAACCTGGCCGAAGGCGACGATTTCGCGACCGATGCGACTGGCCTGCGCGTGATTCGTCGTGAATCGATTCACGAGCCCGACCTCCATCTGGCGCTTTGCCTTCGCCAGCTCCTCCTCACCGACCCCTTGCGTCGCCAGCCGATCGATCTCCGCCATGAAGAGCTCTTCGAGCTCATCGAGTGTGGTCTGGGGACGCGCGCCGGCGATTGCGTAGAAGATCCCGGCGTCTCGGAGCTCCATGTAGCCGCCGTGGGCATAGAGCGCCTTTGCCTGCTCGTAGACCAGTGATCGGTAGAGACGACTCGATCGGCCTCCGGATAGGATTTCACTGGCGATATCGAGCGCCTCGCCATCGGGGTGGCCCGAAGGGGGTGCATGCCAACCAGCGAACAGCAGCGGGATCTTGGCATCGAAGATGACTCTCGAACGACGCTCGCCCCGCTGTTCGACGACAGAGGTCGGATTACGGGGAATCCTTGCGGCCGGTTTCAGACGACCAAAGGCGCGGCGAATCCGTGCCAGGGTGCCTTCGGTTTCGAAATCGCCAACGATCACGACCGTGAGATTGTTGGCCGCATAGTAGGTATCGAAGAAGTCCTGACACGCCTCGACGCCAACCTTCTCGACGTCACTGCGCCAGCCGATCACGGGCCAGCGATATGGATGGGCCTTCCATACCAACGCCATCAGGGCTTCGAAGCCACGACCGTCGGGTGTATCTTCCGTCCGCATGCGCCGTTCCTCGAGCACGACTTCGCGTTCACTCTGCAGGGTCTCATCGGTGATTGCGAGGTTGAGAAAGCGCTCGGCCTCTAGATCGATGACGAGGGGCAGCGACTCTGCGGTGACATCTTCGTGATATACGGTGACGTCACGACTGGTGTAGGCATTGATTCGGCCACCGCGCTCATTGATCAGTTGGGCATGCATTTCGGGTGCGATGTTCTTCGATCCCTTGAACATCATATGTTCGAAGAGATGCGCGATTCCTGTGTAGAAGGATTCGTCCGAAGACCCGGCGTCGACCCAGACCTGAAAGGCGACGACGGGCGTGCGATGGTCCTCGAGGAGTACGACTCGGAGTCCGTTTTGGAGCCGGATCTCGTTGAGATCTTCTGCGAGGTCACGCACCGAAGAACCTCGGGAGGGCGACTGCGACCAGGCGACCGGCGTGAGCACCGCCACGACCAGGACGCCACAAATCAGCGAAACGCCGTGCCGCACCCGTCGGCTCCCCGCTCGATTCCCCATTGCCAAGAACCCCCTCGAAACCCCGATTCGTGCATTCATGGCCGGGACCGTATCCTCTGGACCGGAGGGTGTCGACCGCGAAAACGTAGTTCCCGGGTTACGACGCGCCCCGAGTGGCTCGAGGCGGGCGCCGCCAGGGCTCCGCTTCGCCAACGATCCACCAGCGATCCACCAACGATCCACCAACGATGAGGTTCGCCACCGAACGCTGTATCATGCCATCTTCGCCGAGTTCGAAACCGAATCCTCCTGGCAAGGACTCCTTATGGAAAGCGACGAAAGCCTGAGAGAGCTGCTCCAGAATGCACGCACCATCGCGGTGGTAGGCATGAAGGAAGGCGAAAACGACGATGCGTTTCGCGTCCCTCGCTACCTGCAGCAAGCGGGCTATCGGATCCTTCCGGTGAACCCGAAGCTCGATCGCGTGCTCGGCGAAGCCTGTGCCCCGACCCTGGGCGAAATTCGAGACATCGGCTCGGGCATCGATATCGTGAACATCTTCCGCGCCTCGGAGAATGTGCCCGGCCACGTCGACGAAATCCTTGCACTCGACCCCAGGCCCCGAGCCGTCTGGATGCAGCTGGGGATCCATCACGGCCCCTCAGCACGGAGATTGCGCGAGGCTGGAATTCTCGTTCTCCACGATCGCTGCATCATGGTGGATCATCGCCGCCTGTTCGGAACGAGCACACGAGAATGACTCGCAGCGGCGGCGATCGACTCGTCTACTCGAGCGAACACGGGCGGGTCTGCCCGGCATGTGGCCGCAGCGAATCGCGCTGCCAGTGCCGTGGCAAGGGGGCCCGCGCGCGCATTGGGGCGCGTGAGGCCGCCGCGGCTGCCCAGGCGAGTGACGGCATCGTGCGCGTTGGACGTTCGACGAAAGGAAGAAAGGGCAAGACGGTCTCGACCGTGATCGGCGTGCCCAGCGAAGATCAAGTTGCCCTGACCAGCGAACTCAAACGCCGCTGTGGCTCGGGGGGCGCGCTGAAGAACGGAACCACCGAAATCCAGGGCGATCATCGAGACGTATTAGTCGAAGAGCTCGAGAGACGGGGCTACTCTGTCAAGCGCTCCGGCTGAATCAGGCAGTGGCTGAGCTCCTTGACTTCGTAGCGCGAGATCCGGCGACTCATCCAGAAGACAGCGCAGAGATCGACCCCGGCTGCGAGGAGTCGGTCGCCGATTCCGTACTTCGATACGCCGTGACGCCGCGGACGGTGGCGCACGGGCAATTCGACAATTCGTGCCCCTTCCATGGCCAGCAGCGTCGGCAGGAATCGATGGGATCCGCGAAACAGCTTGACCCGCCGCAGCGGCTCCGCTCGCATCACGCGCAGCGAGCAACCGATGTCCTGTACTCCGTCTTTGAGAACCCGACGTCGAATCGCGTTGGCAAATCGCGACGCAAGCCGCTTCGAGAGGCCATCCCGGTGTGGCGTCCGAATCCCATTGACGCAGTCGGCCTCGTCATGAAAAGGCACCACGACCGACAGCCGCAGGGGCATCTCAGTCCAACCGGCTCAGCACGAAATAGCTGCCGAGTTCCCGCCCGTTGCGCAGCGCCGATCCAATCGTCACGTACTGCGACACGCGCCGAAGGCGATCGACCATGAAGCCGTAGACGAGACGCGCGAGTCCCGACTCGTTCGATCGAATTTCGGGCCAGGCCTCTGGGCGCGACTCGGGCAGACGACCGTAGTCGATCAAGACCTCACCGCGATCGACATCATCGCGGGCGAGGAAATAGCCGGGCCCCGTGATCAGGGCCATCGTCTGGTGGTTGTAGCCAGCGAGCCAGTCCGGCGCGGACGCGACCTGACCAGGCATGCGACAGAAGCGCTTCTCGAAGAGCCGAAAGGCGGGCAGCGTATTTCGGCCGAGGTGGCGAACCTCTTCGTAATCCTTGCGGCCTGCCGGTACGAGGTCGACGAGCTGGAGGCAGGCGAAGCCCTCGACCTTCTCGTAGAGAGCACGCTGGGCCCTACCTCCGAGCCGCCGCACGAGCCGGGTCCGGGGCTCGAAGGACAACCCGTCGAGCAGGACCGCGATTGCATCCGGCCGAGTCTGGGCATCGAATATCATCGTAGTCAGGTCCGAAAAGTCGTCGTTCTCAGAGCGTTCGTCGGCATCCGATATGACCACGTTGGATCTCCTCGCGCGGCAAGGGTACCGTCGATCCCGCTCGTGCAGAAGCCATCCACCTCGAATCCATCCCACAACCCCGCAAGAGAACCCGTGCCCGCCCGGTGTGCGGCCCTGATCCTGGTCCTCGCCAGCTGTCTGCTCTACGGGTTTCGCCTGGGAAGCCTCGAGTTCTGGGCACCCGACGAGCCGCGCTACGGCGCGATCGCCGAGGAGCTTCGCAGCCTTCAGCACGGCGTGTCGGGTCTCGTCCTGCTGCATCTCAACGACGAGCCCTATACCCAGAAGCCACCACTCTAATTTCTGGTTGGCGGCGCGCCGGGCGGGCGTGTGAGCGAAACGGCGGCGCGGTTCCCCTCCGCAATCGCGGGGGTTGGCTGCGTCGGCCTGACGGTCCTGCTCGGTCGCTGGCTGCTCGGGAATCCAACCTCGGCACTGCTGGCCGCAGGCCTGCTCGCAACGAGCTTTCGGTTCGCCTTCACGGCACGGCACGCTCAGCTCGATGTCCTGTTGACCGCCCTGGAACTACTCGCAATCGCGGTTTTCGTCCATCTCGAGTTCATCCGCAACGTGCTCGGATCTGGCCGCGACACGCCCGCGTGCAGACACGACACGCTGGTCGCCGGGCGCGAGCGGCCGCTCGATCCAAGGCCATCACGACTGGTGATCGCCGGTCTTCACACCGCCCTCGGAGCCGCGGCACTCGTCAAGGGACCCGTCGCCTGGCTTCCGCTCGCCATCATCGCCACCTACCTGGCGTGGGAGGGCCGTATCCGGACCTTCCACGCCATCGCACCGGCCTGGGCATGGTCGCTTTCACTCGGCCCCATCTGTCTCTGGATGCTCGCCGCAATCGCCCTCGCACCGCCCGGTTTCGCCGAGGTCGCAGTCGGCGAGAACCTGATCGGGCGCTTCTTCGCTGGCACTTCGCACGCCCGACCGTTCTACTACTTCCTGTACCAGACGCCGGCCGACTTCCTGCCCTGGACCGTGCTGCTGCCCTTCGGGCTGTTCCGGATTGCCCAGTGGGCGCGTCGTCCAACCAGCCGGCCGCGTCCCGACTGGCCGCAAGAGGTTTCGGCAGCTCGCTTCATACTCGCCTGGATCGGTGTGCCACTGCTGTTTTTCAGTCTCTCCGCTGGAAAGCGCGGGCTCTACCTGCTGCCGCTGTTTCCGGCGCTGTCCTTGATGGCGGCGCTGGGCGTGGCCGTTCTCGGCGGCGCAAAGACGCTCGATCCGCGCACGACCCGGCGCGCCGGGATGATGATCGCGATCGTGGCGGGCCTCGAACTCGTGCTCTTTGCGATCGCCCTGCCCCACCTGAACCCCGACAAGTCGCCGCGGCCGATCGCGATCGCGGCGGCCCGGGCGACCCGACCGAAGCAAGCCGTCGGAGTCTACGGGCTGCGCCCGATCGAGGGTGCGATCGCCTACTACGGAGATCGGCGAGTTGCATCACTACGAGACGAAGACGAGCTCCGCGCATTCCTGGCCAGGGGCGGAAGCACCATCTTGCTCCGAGCAGGTGATTTCGAAGAGCTGGGCCCGTCCCTGGGACTCGATCGGCCCCTCAGGTTTCGAAGCGGGCGGCGCAAATTGGTACTGGCGAGCTCAGGCAGCCCCTCGCCCCGCGGGTCGACCACCCCGAAACCCGCCGAGAGGGCAATGCAGTCCCCGTAAATCCCCGGATGCAGGATGCTTTCCGGATGGATGGGCTGCCATCGATAGAACCGATCCGCTAATCTAGGAGCGGTCTGAGCCCGACAATGAACCCGGTTTTCCGGGTTCATCTCCGAGTCGTAGGCCGCGTTTCGAGGCCAGCCCGAGAGCGCAGCCCGGCGCTACTCGGGTGACGCTGGGTCAGACTCCTGTGAAGCCAACTGGTCCGTTCCTCACTCGCGCCGTCACGCGAGCAGCTTGGAGCCGGCGCGCAGATTGGCAGCCGAGGCGAGCGCCCGAGTGCCCTCTACGAGCCCCGGCTTCAGGGAGACCGCGAGGTCGAGCGAGCAGTCGAAGCAAGAGAATTAGACAGAGGAGCCCATAATGTCCGAAACCGCCGAACTCCGACTCGGAAACCAGACCCTGCAATTTCCGATCGTTCGCGGGAGTGAAGGCGAGCAGGCTGTCGACATCCGCAAGCTGCGCGCCGAATCGGGGTTCATCACTCTCGACCCGGGCTACGCCAACTCCGGCTCATGCAAGAGCGCCATCACCTTCATCGACGGCGAAAAGGGCATCCTCCGCTATCGCGGCATCCCGATCGAAGAGCTTGCCGAGAAGTCGAGTTTCATCGAGGTCTCCTATCTGCTCATGTACGGCCAGCTGCCGACCAGCGCCGAACTCGAGGATTTCGCCGCAAAGGTCAGCCGACATACGATGCTTCACGAGGATTTCAAGATGATCTTCTCGGCGCTGCCCAAGGACGCGCATCCCATGGCGGCCTGTGCGGCGACGGTCGGGGCGATGGCGACCTTCTACCCAGACGCTCTGGATCCGCGAAAGCCCGAAGAAGTCGATATCTCAATGCTTCGCCTGTTTGCGAAGCTTCCCACCCTCGCCGCGTACTCCTACAAGCATTCGGTTGGCCAGCCCTTCCTGTATCCGAAGAACGAGCTCGATTACGTCGGCAATTTCCTGCGCATGATGTTCGGCAATCCCTGTGAGGAGTTCGAGGTCGACCCGGTCATCCAGAAGGCCCTCGACCTGCTCTTCATCCTGCATGCCGACCACGAGCAGAACTGCTCGACCAGCACTGTGCGGCTCGTCGGATCGTCGATGGTGAACCTCTTCGGCGCCGTCTCGGCGGGCATCAACGCGCTCTGGGGCCCCCTGCATGGCGGGGCCAATCAGGCCGTGATCGAGATGCTCAGCGCGATCGCCGAAGAAGGCACGACCGCGCGGGATTTCCTCGAACGCGCCAAGAGCGGTGACGAGAGCGCGCGCCTGATGGGGTTCGGCCATCGCGTCTACAAGAACCACGATCCACGCGCAAAGGTGATCAAGGCGGCTTGTGACGAGGTCCTGGAACGCCTCGGCATCCATAGCTCGCTGCTCGAGATCGCAAAGGAGCTCGAGGAGATCACCCTCAAAGACGACTACTTCGTCGAGCGCAAGCTGTATCCGAACGTCGATTTCTACTCTGGCGTGATCTACAACGCCATCGGCACGCCATCGAACATGTTCACGGCGATGTTTGCGATCGGGCGCCTGCCGGGCTGGATCGCCCAGTGGAAGGAGCTGCACGAGGATCCGGCGTTCAAGATCGGCCGACCGCGGCAGGTCTACACGGGCCCCACCAGGACGGCCTACACCGCGATCGAAAAGCGCTAGCCAGGCGGCGGTCGCGGGCATGCCCCGTCCCTCGATCTCATCGCTCCCGGCAGTCTCATCGCTCTCGGCAGTCTCATCGCTCTCGGCGATCGCTCCCTCGAGAGCGCGATCCGGGCGGATCGGCTCCTACACGACGGCCCGAGTCTCCGGCGGACGCGTCGAACGCGTCGAACGGCATGCCTCGCGACTGCGCCGAGATGCGGCACGCCTCGGACTGATCGCCCCAGGACGACTCGAGATCGAGGCACTCCTGCTCGAAACCGCTCGGGAGGCATTTGGCCGAGGCGACGGCATCGTACGCATCGAATGGTCGTGCGAACTCGGCGCTTCGCCGAGCCTCGTGGCCACCCACCGCACACTCGGAGACGATTCGAAGCGCTGGCGAGCCCGGGTCTCGAAAATCACCCATCCCGGGCCCGGGCAGCGACACAACACGAAATCCGTCGATGTCGACGCCTACGATCGGGCTCGTCGAGCGGCTCGGACCCAGGGCGTCGACGAGGTTCTGCTCTTCGACCGCGGCGGCCTTCTGGTCGAAGGTGGCCATGCGAACCTGCTGCTCGTCGACGATGGGGGGATCCTGTGGACACCGGATTTGAGCCTCGGCGCCGTCGAGGGACTCGGCCTGAGCCTGCTGCGCGAACGCCAGCGCGAGCTTCGCGAAGCGAGACTCTCGCTCGAACAGGTACGTGCCGCTCGAGAATTGATGGCGGTCAACGCCGTCCGCGGCGTCATCCCTATCATCGAACTGGATGGAAGACCGGTCGCCGGAGGCGAACCGGGCAGCTGGGCGCGGAGGCTACGACGCCTCTCTTCCCGGGACTAGACCATATGGAGTGACTGGCTCCATATGGTCTAGTGGAGCGTGTCCATTGAGCTGAAGACCGAGGTCAGTACATCTTTGACCGAAAGGGGCCCGAGCCCGGGCCGCACCTCCAGCATGCGCTGCTTGTACTCCGGCATGTCGGCGGTGGGGAACTCCGCGCAGAACTCCGAAAAGATCCGCACCAGGATTTCGGCGGCACAGGTCGCATCGGAATCCGCGAGATAGAGCACCGCTCGTTCGCGGGTCATCCGGTAGATCTGATCCTCGACCCGCAGCGTGCTCTCGAGATAGGCCAGATAGTCCGGGAAGAGCAGATCGCCTTCCGGCGCAGCGATCCCGACCATCACCGAACTGACGGCATGGGCTTCGGCGAGGTCCGACACGCGGGAGATCATCGCCGTGAGTTTGCGCGGATCATCATTTTTTTCACCAGTCATTTGTGCTTCGACCATAACATCCCCTGTATCGACGCTTCGGCAGGAGTTCTGAAGGAGCAATCCCATCAACCGTCCGGAATCCGTGCCCCATGGGGGTCCAATTCTCGCCCAAGCCGAGAGCGTCTCTCGCAGCGATCTTCTAGAGTCCCGCCGCCGCCCGACCGGCATTCCCGATTCGCAAATGATGGCAGGTAGATGGCTCTTCGATCCCAGGATCGGCGGGCCGCCTGGGCCAGGGAGATCTGCGAGCCTTGGTGACTGCCCCCCGATCCCTCGATTCCACGGATCTACGCGCCTCCGCGCAATTGGCGCGCGGACTCTTCGCTCTTGCCGGACTGACCTATTGCCTGATCGTACTCGGCGCCCTCGTGCGGGCTCATGGCGCGGGGCTCGCTTGCCCAGACTGGCCGCTCTGCTTCGGCAATCTGATTCCCGAGTTCGACTTCAAGGTCGCCTTCGAATGGAGTCACCGTGCGCTGGCGGCCAGCGTCGGGATCCTGTTCTCCGTGATCGCGGTCCTCAGCCTGCGGCGGCCTGGTCTGCGCGAACGAATGTGGCGAGGGTTGCTCGTCACGGCGCTGATCCTGGCCGTCCAGATCGTGCTCGGCGGGCGCACGGTGCTCGATCTGCTGGCCTACTGGACCGTCACTTCGCATCTCGTGACGGGCAACGCGTTCGCCCTGGCCCTGGTTCTGCTCGGGCGCAGGCTGGCATCCTTCGAGGCCGAGGCAGGCGACGCCTCCCTCGACGCGCGCCTCGATCAGCGACTCGCGACGACGACGGCGGGCATGCTGCTGGGGATCCAGATCGTGCTGGGTGGACTCGTCTCATCGAGCTACGCCGGTCTCGCCTGTCCGGATTGGCCGACCTGCATGAGCGGGGAGTTCTTCCCGACCTGGAGCGGGATCCAGGGCCTCAATCTATTTCATCGCTGGCTTGGCTACGCGGTGGCCCTCTCGATTGGGTTCGCCGCCTGGGTCGACCGCAGCCATCTGGGCAGTCGCCGCTGGATCGGGGCGGCGGCGGCACTGGCCGTGGCCCAGCTCGCAGTGGGGGTGGCGAATGTCCTGCTTCGCATTCCCGCAGAAGTCACAGGACTCCATTCGGCACTCGCTGCCGGGCTGGTCTGCGCGGTCGGGGTCGGCCTCCGCGAAGTCTGGCGACGTCGCGACGCCATCTCGACCAGCGACTGACCGAGCCGCCATGCGACCGATACCGATAGGGATGCTACATCCTGCTCGCGGCCTGGAGGCCCGGGCAGACAGGAGATCCGATGAAGCCGAACCAGATCTTTGCGGCGATGCCCCAGGATCGATGTGAACACGTCATGTCACAAATCTCGGAAGCTTCGCCCGATGCCTTCAAGCAGATTGTCCAGTCCGCCGCGATCGCGCTGAAGTTCCGCCCCCAATACCTGCTGAAACAACCGGCCTCGAGTCAGATCCGGTCGCTGCGTCGGGTGCTGGCCCGAGTGGGTTCGGGTCGGCTCGCCGAGGAACTCCTGGCCATCTATTTCCTGAAGTGCCACCTCGAGTTGCTGACTGAGTGGCTCGACCTGCTGGGTCTGAAGCACGAGGAGGGAATCCTCCAGGACGACGTCATCGAATCTCCCGACCCGAGCGAAGTCGAGAAACACGTCGCAACATTTCGATCGGTCTCGGAGGACGAGGATCGCGAGCTGCTTCTGCAGACCTTTTCTGCCCAGGCGGCGATCGACTGGCCGGCGCTCGACGCCCTCGTAGAGGGCCTCGCCCCGGCTCGCTAGCAGCCGGTTGAAGAACCCCCGCTGTCGCCAGGCACGCATCTTTCGCACGATCTCTGCGTTGCGAAAGCTTGCCCTAGCCAGCTAGGGCTGCGCTTCCGCGCCTTGATCTCGCACGAAATC
>PVBE010335879.1_pt1 | contig 118182 bp, 110 predicted proteins | sample 1631181 | NCBI WGS metagenome assembly PVBE01 (sample SAMN08397723, study PRJNA350692) | Marine metagenome, whole genome shotgun sequencing project. | isolation source: water | place: Pacific Ocean | collected 2012-04 | reverse complement strand
GGGGTGGGGCGAGTCGTATTGTTGGATGGGGCTGTGATAGGAGGGGGGGGGGGGGGGGGGGGGGGGAGCATGGCGGCACTCGCACTGTTGCAGGTCGGGATGACCGCAATCGCGGCGCGGCAGATCGGTATGCGGCTGATGGGCTCGCGGTGGCGGCTGGAGCCTGCTGGCCTGCAGCTCGCCGCCGAGACCGGGTTCGGCCTGCTGGTGATCTCGTACCTGATCTACGGCGCGGCGATGATCGGCTATGTGCTGCCGGTCGGCGGAGTTCTGTCGCCGACCCTCCTTTGGGCGTTGCTCGCGCTGCTCGCCGGGCTCGCGCTGACTGGCATCCCCGACTTGTTGGGGGCGGGCCGCACCGTTGTCGGAGCGCTGGGCGACGATCGCTGGCTGATGCTGGGTGCTCTTGGCGCGTTGCTGTACTTCGCCTGGATGCTGATGGGAACGACATTGCCGCCGACATCGCTGGACGAGATGGTCTATCACCTCGAGGTTCCGGCGCAGCTCCTGCGTGTCGGTTACCTGCCAGCGTTCACCGACAACGTGCTGGCTTACTACCCGATGGGCCCGCAGATGCTGTTTGCCTTCGGTCTCGGCATCGCGGGGGATACCGCCTCGCGGATGTTCCACCTGCTCTACCTCGGGCTGGTCATGGTGGCTTTGTACAGCTACACACGCACGTTCGTACCGAGCCGCAGTGCGGTTCTCGGGACGGCGCTGTTCATGACCGTGCCCACGGTGATGGTGATCGGCCACTGGGCGTACATCGACATGAACTTCACGCTGTACGCCCTGCTGGCGCCGGTTGGCACCATTCGCTACGTCAAAGAGCGCCAGGACAGCGAAGCCACGGCGCTTCACTGGGCGGTGTTCGCCGGCCTCATGGCCGGGGCGGCATGGACCATCAAGTACACGGCGCTGCAGCTCGTGCTGCTGCTCGTGTTGGTGGTGCTCGTCGAGCACCTGCGCACCCGCCCCCGGGAGATTCCCTACGGAACGGTCGCCATCGGCGCGATCGCCGTGTTGATGTTTGCTCCGTACCTGGCGCGGCGATTGATTCCCTATCAGATCTACGCCGAGGCCAATCGTCGGCTGGGACCGGGCGACCGACTGTACCTGGTGAACATGCGTACCTGGGGCTATCTGTTGGACCTGCCGGGTCGCGGTGAGATGACACCGTTTCCGAACGGCTGGCGATCCGACTATACGTTCGAGCACTATCGCCTCGAGCGGGCGCTGGTCGAGTCGGTCGGTCCCGGCGACATTGCCGCGTATTTCCGCGACCAGGGCATCACGCACCTGATGATCGACGAGGAGCTGACTCTGTCGCCCGACGCCTTGGCGCCCCGCGAGGGCCGTTTGTTGGCCGACTTCATGCGGCGTTACGGCGAGCTCCTGTACCGCAACCCGCGCGATGCGGGCCAGTCTCTCTGGCACTTGAACCTTGCAGGAGGAGCTCGGCCCTGATGAAGCGGCTTTATCAGCAGTACTTGCTTCCCGGGGTTATCTTCCAGTCGGTGCTGATCGGCGGCGCGTACGCTACCGGCCGCGAGATTGTCGAGTACGGTGCGAAGTTCGGTGGCTTCGGCCTGTGGAGCGTCGCGGCGATCGGAATCGGCTTCGCGCTCATGACGGCGATCTGCTACGAGTTCGTGCGGGTCACCGGGGCCTTCGACTATCGGAGCCTGGTCCGCGAGCTCATCGGTCCGGCTTGGCCGCTCTTCGACGTGCTGTATGTCGCGATGGCCGTGGTGGTCATTGCCGTGGTCAGCGCCGCTACCGGTAGCGTCGGCGAGCGCGTGCTCGGGATGCCCTACTGGCTTGGCGTCGGGCTCGTGATCCTGCTCGTTGGAATCATCAACGCGCGTGGCCGCGCCACCATCGAAGCGTTCAAGACCGTCGGCTCGGCGCTCCTGTACTTGGGCTACGCGGGATTCGCCTGGACGGTATTGAGCCGATCGGGGCCAGCGATTGGCCGCGTGTTGGTCAGCGGAGACTCTTCATACGTAACGGATGCGTCGCTCGGAACCGTCCTCGGCACCGGGTTGCTGTACGTTGGCTACAACCTGGCCGGACTTCCCAGCACCCTGTTTGCGCTCGACCGGCACACGTCACGCCGTCAGGCAATCGGTGCCGGATTGATCACCGGCCTGCTGTCGACGATCCCCTTCGTTCTTACCTTTCTCGCGGTGCTGGCCTTTTATCCCGATCCGGCGGTCCTCGGCGCCGAGGTCCCCTGGCTGGAGATGCTGGAGCGTACGGGGGGCCGCGGGCTGATCGTCTTCTACGCCCTCGTGGTGGTGTGGACGCTGGTGGAGACGAGCGTCGGTATGATCCACGCCCTGATTGACCGTATCTCGGTGAACCGGGTCGAATCCGGCGGTGCGGTGCTGACGCCGCGGGCGGCCGGGTTGATCAGCGTCGGCCTGTTGGCCTCGGCGGCTATGTTGTCGCAGCTCGGGATCATCGCGCTGGTCGCCCAGGGCTACACGCTGATGGCCTACGGATTCCTGGCACTGTTCGCGCTGCCGTTGTTGACCGTCGGGGTGGCTCGCATCTACCGGGCTTGACAGATGCGTCGCGATTAATCAGTCTATCCGCATGAACGGATTGACAACGGTGATCGAAGAGCCCCGTATCTTCGATCTGCTGGCCAACCTCGCCGATACCACGCGCACGCGGCTCTTGCTGGTGCTGGAGGGCCAGGAGTTCACCGTCGGCGAGCTCTGCACGGTGCTGCAGATGCCGCAGTCTACCGTCAGCCGGCACCTCAAGGTGTTGGTGGAGGACGGCTGGCTGGCGGCGTTGCCAGACGGCACCAGCCGCCGGTATCGCATGCTGGCCCGCAGCCTGGACCCCGACGCAGCTGAGCTTTGGGCGCTGGTGCGGGAGCGCTCGATAGGGCTGCCGGCCGCCGGTCAGGACGCCGCGCGGGTACGCTCGGTCCTCACCGCTCGGCGCAGCCGCTCGCAGGAGTTCTTTGCCTCCGCGGCGGGCGATTGGGATCGCCTGCGCCGCGACATGTTCGGTGAGCGCGTCGACCTGCAGGCGTTGCTCGGTCTCGCCGATCCGGACTGGGTGGTTGGCGACCTGGGTTGCGGAACCGGCCGCGTTGCCGAGTCGTTGGCGCCCTTCGTCCGCCGCGTGGTGGCGGTGGATAGCTCGCGCGAGATGTTCCTTGCGGCCCGCGATCGCCTGCGCGAGGCCGACAACATCGACGTGCGGGAAGGGCGGCTGGAATCCTTGCCGCTGGCCGACGGTGAGCTCGACGTGGCCCTCATGTTCCTGGTGTTGCACTACGTCGTACAGCCCGAAATTGCGTTGGCCGAGGCAGCGCGGACGCTGCGTCCGAACGGGCGACTGCTGATCGCCGACATGACGCCGCACGACCGGCGCGTCTACCAGCACGACATGGGGCACGCCTGGCTCGGGTTCGAACGCCAGCAGGTTGCTGGTTGGCTGCGCGATGCCGGACTGGATTCGATCACCTACCACGAGCTACCGCCGGATCCCGATGCGTCGGGGCCGGCGATCTTCGTCGCCTCGGCACGCCGGGGGGCGGACCCTGACCAGGAGTAGTCAGAATGGAAGCCGTTACCGAACAACTGCACGCCTTCGATGCCGCTCGCCAGGTCGGCCGTGAGCCCTTCAAGGTTGCCGACCTCGCGCTTGCCGAGCTCGGCCGCAAGGAGATCACGCTTGCCGAGCACGAGATGCCCGGATTGATGGAAGTGCGCCGTCGCTACCACGCCGATCAGCCGCTGGCGGGTGCCAAGATCATGGGCAGCCTTCATATGACGGTGCAGACAGCCGTGTTGATCGAGACGCTCGCCGACCTCGGTGCCGATCTGCGTTGGGTGTCGTGCAACATCTTCTCGACCCAGGATCCGGCGGCGGCGGCAGTTGCTGTGGGGCGTCCCGAGACCGGCGGCACGGTGGACAACCCGCGTGGCGTTCCCGTATACGCCTGGAAGGGGGAGACCCTCGAGGAGTACTGGTGGTGCACTTCCGAGGCCCTTACGTGGCCCGACGGCTCCGGCCCTGACCTGATTGTCGATGACGGTGGCGATGCGACGCTGGTGATCCACAAGGGTGTCGAGTTCGAGGAGGCCGGCGCCGTACCGGACTTTGTTCCCGAGTCCGACCCCGAGGAATGGGGCGTGATCCTCGACTTGCTGCGCAGCGATCTCGAGCGAGATCCGCAGCGCTGGCACAAGATCGCCGAGTCGTTGCGCGGCGTCTCCGAAGAGACCACGACGGGCATCAATCGCCTGCGGCAGATGGAGAAGGCCGGCACCCTGCTGGTCCCGGCAATGAACGTCAACGACTCCGTCACCAAGTCGAAGTTCGACAATATCTATGGCTGTCGCCATTCGGTGGTCGATGGACTCAACCGCGCCACCGACGTCATGATCGGCGGCAAGCTCGCCGTGGTGTGCGGTTTCGGTGAGGTCGGCAAGGGGTGTGCTCAGGCGTTGCGCGGCCAGGGAGCGCGCGTCATCGTGACCGAGATCGATCCGATCTGTGCCCTGCAAGCCGCGATGGAGGGCTACGAGGTTCGGGCGCTCGAGAGCGTTGTGGAGTCGGCAGACATCTTTGTCACATCCACGGGTAACTTCGACATCATCACCGCCGACCACATGGCGTCGATGAAGGACAAGGCGATCGTCTGCAACATCGGCCATTTCGACAACGAGATCGACATGGCAGGGCTGGCGCGCGTGCCCGGTATCGAGAAGGTCAACGTCAAGCCGCAATACGACGAGTGGACGTTCGCCGACGGCCACAGCGTGCTCGTGCTCGCCGAGGGCCGCTTGATGAACCTCGGTTGTGCCACCGGCCACCCGAGCTTCGTGATGTCGGCGTCGTTCACCAACCAGGTCTTGGCGCAGATGGCGCTATGGAAGGACGAGGAGGGGTTCGGCAGGCACGTCTACGTGTTGCCGAAGAAGCTGGACGAGGAGGTAGCACGGCTGCACCTCGAGCATCTCAGCGTCGAGCTGACGCGGCTGACCCAGGAGCAGGCCGACTATCTCGGCGTCGATCTGGACGGCCCCTACAAGCCGGACGAGTATCGCTACTGATCGGGTCGCTATTGATCGAGCGGCGGTATGCGTAGTACCTGGCCGGGATAGATTCGGTCGGGGTCGTCGAGCAACGGTCGGTTGGCCTCGAAGATCACCATGTACTTCATGGCGTTGCCGTAGTGCGTCTTGGCGATGCCTGACAGGGTGTCGCCGCGCTCGACCGTGTAGAACACCGGATCCGGAGCGTCGCCCTCCAGCGTCATCTGGTCGTCAACCTGTGATACGCCGCGTACGTTGCCGACGGCCAGGATGATCTTCTCGTGCTGCTCGGCGGAGCTCGCGGTCCCTTGCAAGGTCACCACTCCATCGGCGTACCCGATGCTGAGATCGTCGGGGCGAGGTCGTGCTTGGTCAGCATCAGATGCAACGTCGCTGCCGAAGTGTTCGCTCCTGCCGGCTTGACCTCCGGCACCTCGGCGGCTGCGGGCTCTTCGTCGTCCAGGCCGAGAAGCTTCTCGCCGGCTTCCTTGACGAAACTGAACAGGCTCATTCGGTTGCTCCTGGCTGAGTGGGTAGGGCGCTAGGGTACGCTGTCACTGTCGAACTTGCGGCGCAATATAACGCAGCCGCAACCTCCCGGTCTGCGTTGATTTCTCGAAGCGCAGGCTCAGAGTGGCCGCCAGACGAATCCCTCGCCGCGCCGCAGGAACACGGCGATGGCGCGACCGTAAATGCTCGCCTCGGAGATGCGCCCGAACATGCGACCATCGTGGCTGTTGCCACGATAGTCTCCCATTACCAACACGTGGCCCGGCTCGATGGCCACCGGACCGTACGGCCCGCCGCCACCGTTCGAGAGGTTGAGCTCGGCGCGGCGCTCGCCGAAGCCCTCGATCCAGGCGTCCTCGGAGATTTTGCGGGTCTCGCCATTGACCAACAGCTCGCCGCGCCGGATCTCGACTTCGTCGTCGGCGACGGCGACTACTCGCTTGATCAATCGCTTGCCGGTTTCGGGGGAGTCGAAGACCACCACCTCGCCCACTTCCGGGGTGTCGCCACCGGTGAGCTGCCAGCCGAGGAACGGCACGCGGATGCCGTAGGTGGTCTTGTTGACGAGCACGCGATCCCCGGGCATGAGCGTGTACTCCATCGAGCTCGTCGGCACGACATAGTGGTCGGCGAGTGACGACCGTCCGGAGAACAACACCAGCGCCAAGGCGCCGATGGCCAGGACTTCCTTCCCGATGGAGCGAATACGAGTTCCCATTGCCATGGGATTCTGCACGTTCGCCCGGCCTGGGTGCTAGTCGGACTCCACAATCACCGAATCACCCCGCGATGACCGCCAGGAGGAAACCGACTCCCAGCGCGGGTACAGTTACTCTTCGGGCAGACAGGATCGCTTGTCGACGCGGGGCTCGGCGGCGACCTTCGGGCTGTTTTTCGGTGGTACCGTCGCCCTGGTAGGTCTCGCTGATCACGCCTGAGACCCGCGCGCACGAGAGGCGCGCTGCCGGCTGTCGGAGGGCGTGGTCGCCGACCGTGGACAAAGCGAGGAAAGACGAGTGACGGACGACGGCAACCACCCGACACCGTGGGTCGATGGCCTGACGATCGGAGCGATGCTGCGGGCGGTGGCCGAGAGGGCCCCCGAGCAGCCGGGGATGATCTTCCCTTCCCACAGCTATCGGGTTACTTACGGGGAGCTCGATCGGCGTGTGGACGAGGTCGCCCGGGGGTTGCTGGCTCTGGACATCGCCCACGGTGACCGCGTTGCCGTCTGGTCGACAAACCGACCCGAGTGGGTGCTTCTGCAGCTCGGTGCGGCACGCATCGGCGCCGTGCTCGTCACGGTGAATCCGGCCTTCCACGAGGAAGAGTTGTTGTACGTGTTGCAGCAGTCGGGATCCAAGGCCTTGTTCCTCACCGATCGGTTCAAGTCGACGGACTACTTCGCCACCGCCATGGCAGCCGTGCCGGCACTGTCGAGGGCGGCTCCGGGACAGCTGAGCGACTCGCTGGCCACCGATCTGCGCTGGGTGGTAGCGTTCCCCGACGCACATCCGGAGTGCATGTTGGGATGGAACGCGATGGTTGGCCTCGGAGCCGATGTGGCGGCCGACGCGCTGCGCCGTTGCGAGCAGGCGCTGGACCCGAGCGATCCGATCAATCTGCAATACACGTCGGGCACCACCGGGTTTCCGAAGGGTGCCCTGCTGTCGCACCGTAACCTGCTCTACAACGGCTGGTACGTCGGCGCCGCACAGTCATTCACCGCGGCCGATCGAATCTGTTCGCCGGTGCCGCTGTACCATTGCTTTGGCTGCGTGATCGGAGTAGTGGGGGCGATCACCCACGGTGCCACGTTGCTGGTTCCTGCGGAGTATTTCGATCCTGTCAAGACGCTCGACTGCATGGAAAGTGAGCGCGCCACGGCCATATACGGGGTGCCGACCATGTTCATCGCCGAGCTCGAGCATCCCTCATATTCGAACCGCGACCTATCGTCGCTACGTACCGGGGTCATGGCGGGGGCCCCATGCCCGGTGGAGCTGATGCGGCGCGTTCTCGATGACATGGGGGCGAGTGAGATGACGATTGCGTACGGGCTCACCGAGACGTCACCCGTCGCTACCCAGACTCTCCCCGACGATGCCATCGAGAAGCGCGTCGAGACGGTGGGCATACCGTTTCCCGGCGTCGAAGTTCGCGTCGTCGATCCGGCAAGCGGAGAGCCATGCGTCGATGGTGTTGCTGGCGAGATCTGTATCCGCGGCCACAACGTCATGCTGGGCTACTACAACATGCCCGAGGCGACCGCGGAGACGATCGATTCCGCTGGCTGGTTGCATTCCGGCGACCTCGGCATGCGTGACCCCGACGGGTACCTTCGGATCACCGGGCGCATCAAGGACATGCTCATTCGAGGTGGTGAGAACATCTACCCGCGCGAGGTCGAGGAGGTGCTCTACCAGCATCCGTCGGTGGAGCAGGCAGAAGTGATCGGCGTGCCCGACGAGCGCCTCGGTGAGGAGGTTTGCGCCTGGGTGAAGCCGTTGGCGGGAACCGCAGCCTCGGCCGATGAGCTACGTGACTTCTGCAAGACCAAGCTCGCCTACTGCAAGGTGCCACGATACGTGATCTTCACCGATGACTTTCCGACCACGGTGAGCGGCAAGGTGCAGAAGTTCAAGCTGCGCGAGCTAGCTTCCGATCGCCTAGAGAGCGACGAATCTCGATGACCCGTTTCAGCTGGATCGATTCTCCCGTAGGGCGCCTGCTAGGGGTGATCGATTCGGCGGGTTTGCGAATGCTGGAGTTCGAGGGGCCGAGGTGCGACGCGATCGGTGATGACTGGATCGAAGACGCAGAAGCGCTCTCGGATGTGGAGCGACAGCTTGCCGAGTACTTCGCCGGTGAACGGAGGACCTTCTCGCTGCCGCTGGCGCTGCAGGGCAGCGTCTTTCAGCAGCGAGTTTGGGAGCAGCTACAACGTATCGACTACGGCGCGACGATCTCGTACGGAGAGCTTGCCCGGCGTATCGGTGACCCGAAGGCGGCGCGGGCCGTGGGGCTGGCCAACGGCGCCAATCCCATCGCCATCATCATTCCGTGCCACCGAGTGATCGGGTCCGACGGAAGCCTGACCGGGTACGGTGGCGGTCTGGAGCGTAAGCGCCAGCTGCTCGAGCTCGAAGGGGCTCGAATCACCCAGCCGACCCTGTTTGGCTGAACCCTGTCGCCCCTATCGCAGGCGGCCCGCCGAGCGGGACCTCATTCTGCGCCGCCGGCAACCCGAGCGAACATCGCCCGCAGATCGTCCGGAGCGCGGCAAGGACGGCTTTCGGCATCGATCCAAACATGGTCGGTACGGCCGGTCGCCAGCAGCACGGCGTTGCAATGAACCTCGTAGGCGAACTGCATGCCTCGGCTACCGAGTCGGTGGATCCAGGCGCTCACCTCGACGATGTCGCCGTAGCGTGCTGGTTGTCGGTAGCGTACCGAGGTGCCGGTTACTGTGAGCCGTACGCCGGTGCGTTCGATATCGGCGTAGTGGTGTCCAGCATCCGCGCACAGCTTGGTTCGCGATAGCTCGAGCCACACGAGGTAGTTCGCATGATGAACGATCCCCATGCTGTCGGTCTCCGCGTAGCGGACCTCCACCGGAACCGTCGCTCGCTGCGCCTCAGTCATCGGGCGCCAGCCCCTCCGGCGACGGGCGCCAGGCGGCGGGCTTGCCTCGCATGTGCCGCCATGCCGAGGCGGTGGCCATCGCTGCGCACATGATCGATGACGCTGGCAACGTCAACGCGAAGCTCGCCGGCGCGCCGAGATAGCCGACCACGGGCAAGAAGTTCACTGTGGCCAATGCCCACGCCAGCAGCGCTGGCACTCCCAGTAGCAGGTCGAGTCGTATGGCGCCGTATATCGCCAGGGCCGGGGGAAGGGCGAACATCAGGAGCACCCCCAACCACACGACGGGAACCAGGCTGTAGCGGTAGCGAAGCTGCTCGAAGGTGGTGCGCTCGACGGTTGCACGTACTCTGCCCAGCGAGCCGTAGCTTCGTAGCGACATCAGGTCTGGATCGAGTCCCAACCAGCATTTACCGCCGCTACGCTTGATGCGCCTCGCCAGCGCCAGCTCGTCGATGTGCCGCCCGAGCGCTTCCAGGCCGCCGATGTCGTCGAACACGCGACGCCGAAGGAGCATCACGCTTCCCGCCGCGGCGGCCGTCCGTGAGCGCGGATCGGAAGCGCTGCGAAACGGAAACATGAAATGGAAGAAGTACAAGAAGGGCGGGATCAGCAGCCACTCCCAGAGGGTGTCGCAGCGTTGCTTCACGACCACTGACACGAGGTCGAGGTCTTCGCCGGAGGCCTTCGAGAGCAACCGTCCAAGGGAGTTCGTAGGGTGAAGCACGTCGGCATCGGTGCACAGGATCCACTGGTGCTCCGCATCGCCCTCCCAACCGTCCAGAGCGGCCGCCGCCCCGGCGTTCACGGCGTGCAGCTTCCCGGTCCAACCGGGTTCCGGCTCGCCGACGCTGATGACCTTCAGCTTGGCCTCTGCGTCGGTTCCGTGGGCAAGTCGCGTGGCCAGCGAGGCGGTGTTGTCGGATGAGCGATCGTCGACCACCACCAGGCGGTGGTACCAGTCACTCTGTTTAAGCAGCCGCGGCAGCGTGCGTGGCAATACCGCGGCCTCGTTACGTGCCGGAATTACTAGCACCAGCTCACCGTGGTCGCCTGGTCGCGGCTGTCGCGATGCAGCGTCTAGATGCAGGCTCCATTGCGACGGCCACCAGCGGCGCCGTTCGACCACGACAATCAGCCACAGCAGCAGGGAAGCGGCGGCAGTTGCACGTAGGCCCAGGTCGAGTAGTTCCGTCGTCACGTTTGCCTCGGCGTACGGGAGGTGGTCTCGATTATCGATGTTCTGATGTGATCGAGCCTAGCAGGCCCCGTGGGAGTGTAGTCGGCTTCTCGGGCGAGTAGTGGTATGCGGTCGAGGCTAGACGACGTCGATGCGGCCGTCGATGCCTATGTGTAGCTTCTCCGCGGAGGCCAGCGTTGCGAAGTCGTCAGCGTTGACCGATACCACGACAAAGGTCCGTTCGTACATCTCGTCGGCGACGATTGCGGCCAGCGTCAGGAACGTATCGGCCCCATCAGTGATGATCGCCGCCGGTGCGGTACCGCGGCGTACCGCTTCGAGCAGAACAGCAGCGGTCGTGCTGGACCCGCGCGAGGCGGGCAGAGCCAGGATCTTGCCGGTCGCTACGTGGCCCGACAAGGGGTGCCGCCGGTCGATGATCTCGCCCGAAGTTTGATCGTAGCCTCCCCAGAAGCTCAGCGGCTCGGTGCTGGCGAGCGCCTCGCCTTCGACGTCGCCTGCCACCAGTACCCTTCCGCGGATCACCCTTGCCACAACGACTCGTCCCGCTCGATCTGGCCGGCGATCGCCGAGCGAACACAGTCTTCGAGGCTGCCGAAGGCGACCTGGGTGTTTAGCAGACCGGGTGAGTAATAGGCGTACTTTGCCGAGTTGGTCATCAAGGTATCGACGTCGCTGGGTAGCATTGGCGAGGTGAGGATGCAGGTATCTACGGTGATCTTGGCTCCAAACTCGCGCAGCGGCCCCAACAAGCCGGCCTGTTCGGCGAGGGCGCGCATCATGCGCCCCGTGGTAACCAGAAAGAGCACGTCAGGATGGCATCGTCGACCGTCGAGCAGCGGCGCCAGGTGGCAAAACTCCTCGAGCGAAAAGTGCGGGCTGCCCAGGGCCACAACGTCGACGCGATTGCCGTCGAACGTGGTGAGCTCGGCCCGCGCCCGGCGTAGGTCAGCGACAGTCAGCTCGTGGGTCTCGGTTGGCTCCCCACCGCGAAACGCATCCTCCAGGGTAGGTGCCTCCGGAGTGTGGCCGACAAGGTGAAACAACGCCACAGCGCCGGCCGACGCCCCGCCGGCGCCAAGGGCCTTGAGGTCGTCCTCTGTGGGCGTCGCGGTGAACCCGTCGATCACCGGCACCCTCTCCTGCGCGATCTTCCCCATCAGGTAGCCGAGAACGGCGCAGAAGGAATCATCGCGTTGCAACGCCTCAGGGACATCAACAAGTCGCAGCAGCACATCACCGGCGCGGTTGCTGTCCAGGTGCAGACCGCGTGCCGGTACTCGGGCGGTGATCGCGGCGCAAATATCCATCAAGTCGGGATAGCGTTCGGTGCGCGCGCCGATGACCGAGTTGGCGAAGGCGATGGCGTTCGATTCTCCCCAGGCGATTTGCTGGCCGCGGCTCGGCCGCATCGCTGTTTGGTAGGGAGCACACGTCCACGTTGGCGTGCATCCCATACGCTCGTAGGCCTGCATCTGCCGATAGGCCTTCTCGGCCCATTCCCCCGGTACCTCCCAGTCCTGCCAGTTGTCGACGTCCACGCCGCTGACATTCGCCGTCGATGGAACGGCGACGCGTGCGCCCATCTCGGCGAGACGCTCGGCGAACTCCAGCGTAGCCTCGCCCTGGTACACGGTGCTATCGATGTGGGCCTGTGAGATGTCGATCATGCCCTCCGCATCGAAGGCTTCAGCCATGCGAACGAGGATCGACATCGCAAATCTGCCCGCCGGGCCGTGCTCACCGGCGAGCAATGAGTGATCCTTGGAGGTCAGCTGGAGCGTCATCAGATCCGCCTTCGGGGGACTTCAGCGTCGCGCCGACCAGTCGGCCGGACGCAGGACACTTCCACCACGGGCTGGAGGTCAAGAGCATTGATTGAAGCACGACTGCCGATGTTGCGCCGGCTGCGCGAGCAATTCTGGTCGCGCCCGGCTGTGCTCGGCAATCTGCTCGCCCTTCCGGCCGCGTTGCTGATGCAGCAAATCGCGTTCGGGATGCCCGACCTCGTCGAGCGCGTCTACAGTCGCACGCTCTACCCGGTGATTGCGCATGTGCTCGGCTGGGCCAACGCCTGGTTCCCTGTCTCGGTTGCCGAAGCCGGCACGCTGGGATTGGGTGTCTGGCTGATCTGGCGCCTTACTCGGAAGCGCGGCGGAAGCGCCGGGGGCGGCGACGATCCGCGGCCCTGGCCTCGACGAGCGCTTGCTGCGGCGGGCCGGCTCGCGGTGCGCACTTGGATCTTCGTGGGCTGGGTACTTCTGGGGTTCCTGTTGCTGTGGGGATTCAACTACGCGCGGCCGCCACTGGCGGTGCGACTGGGCCTCGAGACGGCGGCGATCGAGGCGCCGGAGGTGCTGGAGCTCGCTCGGCGGGCGGTCGATACGGCGAACCACGAGTACCGACGACTCGGGATCGCCTCCGATGAGGCGAGTCGGTTGCCGATGACCATGAAGACGTTGAACGCGGCAATCGACGCCAGCTATGGAGAGCTCCGACTGCCTGGCGATGAGCTGGGCAGCTTGGTCTCGCGAGCCAAGCCGCTGCTGTCCTCGACCGCCTTTGCGTATCTCGGGATCAGTGGCATATACGTTCCCTTCACCGGCGAGCCGTCGTTCAACCGGCTCGTGCCCGCCGCCTCCCTGCCTATCACGGTGGCGCACGAGAAAGCCCACCAGCGTGGCATTACCGACGAGGGCGAGGCGAACCTGGCCGCCGCGCTAGCTTGTGGCGGCGCCGACAGTGGCTACCTTCGTTATGCAGGGCATCTGTACATGGGTATCTCCCTGATCGCCGCCGCCGCGCGCTACATGCCGGACGAAGCGGCCGAGGTCTGGGCACGCCTTGATGAGGGGCCTGCGGCCGACGTACGGGCAATACGCGAGTTCTGGGTTAGCTATCGCAGCCGGGCCACTCCCGTCGCGGCAAGCATCAACGATGCTTACTTGCGCTCCAACCGCGTACCCGGCGGTGTGCAGAGCTACGGACGCGTCGTTGATCTCCTCGTGCGTTTGAGTCGCAGGGGAGATGTGCTCGCTGATCCGGAGGGTGGATCGTAGCGGTCAGGCCGATAGCGTGGAGCGGGCCCACTGCACGCCATCGGCACTCCACTACGCAAGCAACTGGTGAGCCGCGTCGGCGACCTCGTCGACCGTGATGGTCTCGATCTGGCCCCCGGTAGCGACAATGTGTCGGTGTGGCGGTGGTGGTATGAAGTGCGGGTTGCGGTCGCGGAAGATGCCCAGCGTCGGGGTTCCGACTGCGGCACTCAGATGCAGCGGACCGGTGTCGTTGCTCACCGTGGCGCTGCACGACCCGAACGCGGCGGCCAGTGTCGCGAGATCGCCGCAGCCTCCGTCGACCACGCGACCCGCCAGCCCCTGGCGAGTCGCGTGGTCGATCACTTGCCGCGTGATCGCTTGTTCTCCGGGGCCGGCGAAGATCAGAAACGAGTGCGGTACGTCGTTGGACAGACGCCGTGCGAGTTGCGCGAACCGCTCCGGCGGCCAGAGCTTGTCGGCCTTGGCAGCACCCACGAAGAAGGCGATGTGGGGTACCGGCTCGGCGGTCGGGGTGTGCGGTAGCGGCGACCTGTCTTGCCAGCGACGCGTGGCCTCGGGAGGGATGCTGAAGAAGCTCGGTAGCCCGTCTGGGCTTGCCGGCGGTGCCGGTACCAAGCCGGCGCGGGTGATCGTGTCGATGTGGGCACCCGTCATGTAGCTCGGTGGATGCGGGGTGTCGATCCAGGGCCGGTACAGGCGGCGTGCGCCGGTCTTGTAGCGGCGCCCGATGCGGATTGGCGCCCTGGTGAGGGCGCCGATCGCGGCGGTCTCGGTGAACCCCTGGAAGTCGACGACTATGTCCCAGCGCCCGAGCAAGCTCGGGCACAGCACATTGCTCCACAGCTGCGCTGCGGCACGCGGTTGCAAGCTCTTGAGCGCGAGACGGTCCAGCGTGAGGAGCTCGTCGAGCACTTCGAGCCCATCGAACAGGCCGGCGCAGCGCACGTCGGTGAGGAAGGCGAGGTGGGCGTGTGGGTAAGTGGCCTTGAGTAACCTCAGCGCCGGAAAAGTCAGCAGTGTGTCGCCGAGTGCTGAAAACCGGATACCCAGTACACGGGCCGTCGCAGAAACCTCGAGGGGCTCGGGGCGGGCGAGCGCCGAATCTTGGGAAGGCATGGCGGCGCGCACGATAGCACGACAACGGGATGCGTCGGGGTGCGACGCGGCCCGATGGCCGAGTGTCGGTGCGCGTTGTCGCCTCTAGGGAACCTCCGCTTCCTCGTCTTCCGGCGCCTCGGGCAGCCCGAGGGCCGCCCGTGCAATGCGCTGCTCGAGGTCGGATGCGGTCGGCCCAGGCGTATTGGTCAGGACAATCACGTTGAGGTCATCGTCGGGATAGCGTGCCGCCATCGTGACGAAGCCGTTGATGCCGCCGCCGTGCGCGATGCGTCGATGATCCTCCACCGTGTCGACGCCGATCCCGTAACCGTAGTCGGTCTCGGTGCTGTCGTTGAGGGCCGTCGGCGTCGTCATGAGCGCGTACGATTCGGCGCTCACCACCTCGCCACGCTCGAGAGCTTGTTGCCAGCGCAGCAGGTCGATGACGTTCGAGCACAACGCCCCGGCGGCAAAGGGGTGCGTCATGTCAATCAGATCGTCGTTGACGAGCTCGCCGTCCTCGCTCTCGTAGCCTTCGGCACGATGGGGAATCAGCTTCTTCTCGTCGCAGTAGCTGGTGTCGTCGAGCCCCAGCGGATCGAATACCTCCTGCTGCAAGTACTCCTCATAGGACTTGTCGGTGACGTTTTCGACGATCACGCCCAGCAGATAGAACCCGGTGTTGTTGTAGCGCCACTCGTCGCCCGGAGCGAAGTCGAACGGTATGTCCGTGAGCAGCCCGAACAACACTTCGTGCGTTACCGGTAGCGGTATCGTGCGGGTCCACACATCGCCGAGGCCCGTGTAGCTCTTGATCCCGGAGGTGTGGTTGAGGAGCTGATGGACCGTCACCCGGTGGCCGCCGGTGGGAAAATCGACGTACTCGCCGATCTCATCGTCGAGTGCCACCTTGCCGCGCTCGACCAGCTGCATGATGGCGGCAGCGGTGAACTGCTTGGTGATCGAGCCGATCCGGTAGACGGTCTCGGCAGCGGCGAGCACGCCGTTCTCGAGGTCGGCGCTTCCGTAGCCCTTGGCGAACTGCAGCTTGTCGCCCTGCCGGACGGCGAGCGACAGTCCGGCGACTGCACCGTTATCGACCGCTTCGTTCGCCCAACGGTCGGTGCTCGATTCGAGCTCGGAGACCGCGCGCGGGGACGAGCTCTGGTGCTCGATGTCGATGGAGCAGCCCGCAGCTAGTAGCGTCCAGGCGGCCACGATTCCCACACGTCGTTGCAGCGAGCTCATTCCGCCTCCCGGTTGCTGACGCCCCCGGCGGATACGACTGAGGTTCGCAGGCGCCGGTGCCGTCCAGAAGTAGACGGAGGATTCTATCGACGCGGTAGTCACCTCACCACGTCGGCCCGCTGTCGCCGGCGCGAGGTATGGTTGCATGCGCTGTCCGGCGAAGGTGGGTGAAGAGACGATGCGACAAGCGATTCTAAGCGAGCTTCCGGACGCTGCGGTGATCGCTCGGGCTCCGGGCCGTGTGAACCTGATCGGCGAGCACACCGACTACAACGGGTTCCCGGTGTTTCCCATGGCCATCGATCGCAGCGTATGGGTGGCCGTGGCGCCGCGGGCCGCGCCCGAGCTGCGCATCCGCAGTGTCACGCCGAATCAGTATCCGTCTGAAGAGGTACCGCTCGAGCAGCTCGGCCGACGGCCGCCAGCCGGCACCTGGATCGACTACGTGATCGCGGCGGCGCGCGCGCGGCCACCATCCACCGGGCTGGAACTGGTGGTTGGTGGTGACGTGCCACCCGCGGCAGGTCTGTCGTCTTCCTCCGCGATGGTTGTGGCGAGCCTGCTGGCGTTGTCGCCGGTCAGTGATCGTGCCGCGCTCGCCGAGGAGGCCCGGCTTGCGGAGCGCTACGTCGGCACGCTCTCCGGCGGCATGGATCACGCGATTTCGTTGCTTGCGCGACCCGGGCACGCGCTGCGGATCGACTTCAGGCCAGTGCGGGTGCAGGCGGTCCGGATGCCCGAAGCGCTCGGCGTGGTGGTCGCTGACTCCGGTGTAGCTGCGGCCAAGTCAGGTGCTGTCCGCGATGCCTACAACGAGCGGGTGCGCCAGTGTTTGTCGGCAGCCCGCCGGCTCGGTGTCGACGACGGCCTGCTGGCCGACGTGCCCGAGTCGGATCGTCGCCCGGATGCGATCGAGAACCCGGTGGTTCGCCGCCGAGCCAGCTTCGTGTTCGACGAGGCCAAGCGCGTAGAGGCGGCGGTCGCGATGCTCGACTCCGGAGATCTGCATGGTCTCGGCGCGCTCATCGACGCGTCGCATGCCGGCCTACGTGACCAGTACGAGGTCAGCCACGTTGCTGTCGACCGACTGGTCGAGACGGCTCGCGGCGCTGGAGCGCTGGGCGCCCGTGTTGTCGGAGCCGGGTTCGGAGGCTGTATCGTTGCGGTCTGCGAGCGCCAGAAAGTCCCCGATTTGGTCGCCGCGCTCGGCCCGCGGGCGTGGTGCTTCGAGGCGTCGGGCCCGGCCATGCGCGACAGCCTCTGAGCGCTGCCAGTTCCGGCTCGAGACCATCGACCGGTGTTCAACCTGCTCGGCTAAACACGCTTGAGCTTCCAGCTCCCCTTGCGGAAGTAGTAGGCAGACACCACGGCCAAGGCCGAGAACGAGACCGTCATCGCTATGAAGACGCCGTTCGGACCCCAGCCGAGCAGGTACGCCGCGAACCAGGCGAGCGGCAGCTCGATGATCCAGAAGCAGAAGAGGTTGATCCAGGTCGGCGTCCACGGGTCTCCGGCGCCATTGAAGGCATTCTCCAGCACCATCCCGTAGGCGTAGAACAGGAAGCCGGAGGAGACGATCCGCAGGCACAGCACGCCCCAGCGGTGGGGCTCCGGTAGGGTGGTGAACATGCTGACTATGAAGGGCGCGAAGACAATGAACAGCAGGCCGATCGAGCCCAGAAAGACTACGTTGTAGAAGCCGGCAATCCATACGGACCTCTCGGCTCGCTCAGGCTTCCCGGCCCCGAGACTCTGCCCCACCATGGTGGCGGCGGCATTGCTCATCCCCCAGCTCGGCAGGAGCGCGAAGAGTATGAGCCGGATACCGATCGCATAGCCGGCGAGCACCTGGTCGCCGAAGCCGGCGAGGATGCGGATGAGTCCCACCCAGCTGGCCATGCTGATGAACACCTGGAACATGCCCGCCCCGGAGAGTCGGACCAACCTCCACATCAACGCGGGCAGCACTTGGAGATGCTCGCGACGCACGTGCAACCTGCCGCCAGCCCGACTGAGCAGCCAGAACTGGGCCACCACCGCCGTGCCGCGGCCGATGTTCGTTGCGACCCCGGCGCCCAGAACTCCGAGCTCCGGAAACGGCCCGATGCCGAAGATGAACATCGGATCGAGAAAGATGTTGATGCCGTTGGCCAGCCACAACACGCGCATCGCCACGGCGGCGTCACCAGCGCCGCGGAAGGCGGCGTTGATCAGAAATAGAAGCAAGACGGTCGCGTTGCCGCCCAGCATCACACGGGTGTAGCTGCTGTTGGCGATCACGTCGTCGGAGGCGCCCATCAGCGCGAGCAGCTGCGGCGCGGTGATCGAGCCGACGACAGCGATCACCGCCGCGATCGCCATGCCCAGCCCGATGGCCTGCACCGTTGTTCGCGCTGCCGCGTCGGGGTCGTGCTCGCCGATACGCCGGGCGACCATGGCGGTGACGCCGATCGATAGGCCCAGGCCGACGGTGAAGACCAGGGTCATCATCGATTCGCTGAGGGCGACGGTTGCGACCGCCGCGGGGCCGAGCCTGGAGACGAAGAAGACGTCGACAATGGCGAACAGTGACTCCATCGCCGTCTCCAGCACCATCGGCACGGCGAGCAGCAGCACGGCACGCCCGACCGTGCCCTCGGTATAGTCCTGTTGGGTGCCGCGGACGGCGTCCTTGAAGTCGTTCCAGAAGGAAGATGCAGTACTCACGGGAGGTCTCCGGCGAGGAGGGTGTCGAGAAGCAGGCGCTACCAGACCGTATGGAGATCGCGGGCGATTAGTTCGCCGGCGATACGATCGTTGGCTGAGCTCGGTTGGCGCGCTTTCTCATCGGCGAGACCCCGTGAATGGAACGGGTCATGGATGCCCGAACCTTAACGCTGTGCCACGGGGCTGTCTAGTTCGGCTGCCGCAGGCGGGGCATGAGTGAGCCTGTCTCGGCAGCCCTCCCCTCTGGCCTTGGTCGTGTCGCCGCCGTCGCTACAGACGGCGCCAAAGGCGCGTGATGGCGGCCGTTGCCCCGGTCGCCATCAGGGCGAGGAGAAGAGCTAACCCGGTGCGTCCGTATAACAGGTAGCCGATCGAGAACAGCGTCATGTAGACGGCCGCGGACCCCAACAGCATGCAACTAAGCGCCGCCGGGAACGAAGCCGCCGCGGTATTCGTTGTCTCTAGCGGCTCGCCGTCTGCCGCGGCACGCTCGGCGACGGCGGCCCACCCACGCCCACCGGGTCGAATCTGTTGACAAAACGAGCGCAGCGTCGACTCGTCAGTGGCCGGCGTCAGTAGGGTCACGAGCAACCATCCGATGGTGGTGATGGCCACCCCGGTGAGCAGTTGCTGGTGCGGGGCGGGCACGGTACCGAAGACGCTCGCATGTGCGAACTGGAACCAACCCGCGACCAGGAAGGAGATGGTCATCGCGGCGATCTCGCTGGCGGCGCTGATGCGCCACCAGAACCATCTCAGGATGAACAACAAGCCGGTGCCGGCGCCGATCTGCAACAGAATCTGGAACGCTTGCAGGGCGTTGGACAGCAACAGTGATACGGCGCACGCGGCGATCATCAAGGCGGCGGTAGACAGTCGGCCGACCAGCACCAGCTTCTGTTCGGAAGCGTCTGGCCGTACGAAGCGTCGGTACCAGTCGTTGACGATGTATGACGCTCCCCAGTTGAGGTGCGTCGAGATCGTCGACATGTAGGCAGCCACCAGCGAGGCGATGACCAGGCCGAGCAGGCCGGTCGGCAGGAAGGTCAGCATCGCCGGGTAGGCGAGGTCGTGTCGGACGACGCCCGGATCGACCTCCGGGAAAGCTGCACGCAGTGATTCGAGGTCAGGGAAGACGACCAGAGAAGCGAGTGCCACGACAATCCAGGGCCACGGACGCAGCGCATAGTGGGCGACGTTGAATAGCAGCGTGGCCCCCTGCGCATGGGACTCGTTCTTGGCCGCCAGCATGCGCTGGGCGATGTAGCCGCCACCCCCCGGCTCAGCGCCGGGGTACCAGGTGGCCCACCACTGCACCGCCAACGGCACCACGAAGACTCCCACGACCAGCGACGAGTCCGAGAAATCGGGTATGAGGCCGAGCTTCGGGGCGACCTCCGGATGTGCCAGGAGGGCTCTGAGCCCGCCGACCTCGGGCTGCTGGAGCGCGTACCAGGCGGCGGCAATCGAACCGAACAGCGCCATCCCGAACTGTACGAAATCGGTGAGGATCACCCCGGTGAGACCACCCAGCGTCGCATACAGCAAGGTCACCGAGCCGGCAATCAACACCGTTGCGGCCGGACTCAGACCCAGCATAACGCCGCCGATCTTGATCGCTGCGAGCGTCACCGACGCCATGATCATGACGTTGAAGAACACGCCGAGGTACAAGGCCCGGAATCCACGGAGAAAGGCGGCGGCCCGGCCCGAATAGCGGATCTCGTAGAACCCGATGTCGGTCTCCATTCCAGAGCGTCGCCACAAGCGCGAGTAGACGAAGGTCGTGAGCATGCCGGTGAGCAGGAACGCCCACCACACCCAGTTACCGGCGACCCCGGTGGTCCGTACGATGTCGGTGACCAGGTTCGGGGTGTCGGTGGAGAACGTGGTGGCGACCATCGACACGCCCAGCAGCCACCAGGGCATGTTCCGACCCGACAGGAAGAACTCACCGGAACTCGCGCCGGCACGGCGCGCGAACGCCACGCCGATGAGTAGCGACAACGCCAGGAAGCCGAGGACGATCGTCAGGTCGAGGGGAGCGAGTTGCATGGTCAACCCAGTAGGAGCGGGCTAGCGATAGCTGCGTTACGCCTGAGACTCGTCCTTCATCACCTCCAGGTGCTCGACGTAGCGCGCGCGCGCGGCGATGAAATCTCGGTGGTCGAGCTTGAGCTCGGAGGCGATCTTGCGGACCTCCGCGTCCTCATCTCCGGACACGGAGCCGTCGCTAGCCGATACGGCAAACAGACAATCGAGTAGTGCCAGCTTCTGGCCACGGTCGGCCAGGCGCTCGAACTCGCGCGTGACCAGGAAGTTCTCGGTGCCGCCGAACAGCTCGTTGTGCTGCTTTGCCATCGCCGCCACCAGTACCGCCTGATCGGCCGGCAATGCTGCGCGCTCAGAGATCAACTCCTCCATCGCGCGGGTCTCGTCCTCGCTGATATCGAGGTCGGCGTGTGCTACGCGGCCGAGGACGTAGGCGAAGCAGGCAACATAGCGCGCGTGGTCGGGCTCGAGTTCGTCGAGCTCCCGCGTGATGCGTCGCACCGTCTCGACGTCGGCCTCGCCCGATTGCGGTCGCGGCGCGCGACCGGTGAGCCACTCGAACAACCCCATCAGTGCACGGTGCTCGAGTCGCCGCCCTGTAGCACGGCCATGTTCATGATCGCGATGACCAGGCGGCTCCGGTGCTCGAGGTTCGGTGCTTCGAGCAAAGCCTGTTTCTCGGCGTTGTCGAACGGACACACCATCGCCAGTGAGTTGACGAGCTCCTCGTCGCCGCTGTCGTCGATGGCCCGCCAGCTTGCATCGAGGCCGAACGTCTCGAAGTAGGTGCGCAGGTTCGCCACGAGTCCATCACGGTCGATCTCCGCCGGCCGGGTGGTGCCGATGTCATAGGTGAAGCGCTCCCACTGCGGCTCGACCAATCGGTAGAGCCGATCCGATGCGACCTCCCGGATGACCTCGAAGCGCGAGATTCCCACCAGGCTGACCAGGTAGTGGCCGCCTTCCGCCTCCTTGAGCGAGGCGATCCTTCCAGCACAGCCAACCGACTGAAGAGACGGCTCGACCTCGTCGGCGCCGGAGCTAGCCGGCTGAATCATCCCGATGAGGCGGTCGCCCGCCAGGGCATCCTCGACCATCTGCAGGTACCGTGGCTCGAAGATCCTCAGTGGCAGGCGGCATCCGGGAAGCAGCAGCGCAGAGGCAAGAGGGAAGACGGGCAGAAGCTCGGGTAAGCGCTGCGTCTCATGATCGTCGCTTTCGTTGCCCATCCCCCTGTTATAGCACCCTGAGCCACCGCGCTGCCGGACGCCGGGCGAGACGGCCGTGGCGACTTGCTAGCGTTGGTCGTTAACGGCTGTCATGAACAAGGGTCCGCCGCGCTCTTGATATTCTTGCCGGGGCTCCCCCGACCGAGCAGCGTTGAGACAACGGCGCGGAGATTTCGCATGACCGACGAGCGGAGGTGCACTCCCAGCACGGTATGTTCCGTGGTTGCTGCGCTCCTTGCCTCGACGATCGCGGCAGCGGCAATGGCCGGACCGACACCGCTGCTGCAGGAAGAAGACATCGATGTCTTCATGCAGAAGGTGCTGCAGCGCCGGGTGACCAATTGGGAGGATCTCTACCGGTACACGGTTCGCGATCGCGAGAGCTTCGAGGTGAAGGGCCCATCAGCGGTGGCCCTGGGCAGCTACCGAGGCGAGTACACCTGGTATGTCCGCGACGGGTACATGGTCCGCAGCCCCGATCGCATAGACGGACATGCGGTCAGCGATACGGAGCGTCAGAAGTTCGAACGAGATTGGCTGCGGCGTGCCCGCGAGCGTGAGCAGAAGCGCCAGGAGCAGCGTCAGGAGCGAGCTGCTGAAGCCGCCGAGTCGGGCGCCGAGCGTCCGCTGGAGCGCGACTATTTCCTCGGGTTCCCGTTCGAGCCGGGTAACTACTACGTTGCCGGTTGGGAGGATCTCGAGGGCATGAGCCTAGTGAAGATCGAATACTACCCGAAGAAGCTCTTCGAGGACGAGGACGAGGACGAGGACGAGGACCAGCCTGATCCGGAAGACATCGAATGGGCGCGTCGATTCCAGAAGACCTCGGTGGTGACGATGTGGGTGCTTCCGGAGGAGCACCAGATCATCAAGATCGGCTACGACAACATCGGTCTCGACTTCATGCCGCTGCGCTGGCTGGTGCAGGTGGGTGACATCGGTGCCGAGATGATCATGCACAAGCCCTTCCCGGAGATGGACGTCTGGCTGCCCCGTGAGATCCGCGCCTCGGGCGAAGCGACGTTCGCCAACGGCTCCTACGATGTGCGCTACTCGCTCGAGTACCACGACTACCGCGAGACAGAGGTCGACGCCAAGGTCCGGTTCGGCATCCCGGGGTTGGCGCAGCAGAATGACTGATGCTGTCCGCGGCGTCGGCACGGCGCGCTGCGGCCCGGTATGGCGATGCGCATCGTTCGCCATCACAGCCGCCGCTCTCGGCGCCGCGCTGCCGGCGATGGCGCAGGATCCCCGAGCCCGGTTGGCGTCCGAGTTGGTGGTCGAAGTGCGAGTGCACGGGAACTACTCGCTTTCCGACGAGGAGGTGCTACAGATCGCCGCTGTGGAAGTGGGCGATCGGGTAACCACAGCCGATCGTGCCGCGATTGCACAGCGGTTGCTCGACAGCGGCCGTTTCGCGACCGTAGAGGTGCTCAGGCGCTATCGGTCACTGACCCCGACCGACCGTGTGCAGTTGATTCTGTCGGTACAGCAGAAAACGTCGACGGGCGACAAGCTACTGCTCATGCCGGAGTTGCAATACAACGAGAACGAGAAACTCAGTATCGGCGCGCGCATCGCCGCGAAGAGCCTCTTTGGTGGCGGTGAGCTGATCTCTGTTCCCCTGACCTACGGCGGCGTCGATCAGCTGGCGGTCGAGGTGACGCGTGACTGGGACAGTGGCTATCGGGTAGGTGGCTCGGTCGGTGCACGTCGGTTCGAGAACCCGCATGCTCGCCTCGACGACGCCCGCCTGCACGCCGCGGCGTTCATCGAGCGCAACCTTACCGACACTCTGCAGCTTCGATTCGATGGCGAGATTGCCGACGTCGATTTCGGTGGCCTGGACGAGACCCTGTGGACCTACGGAGCAGGGGTGCGCTTCGACACGCGCCCCAACCTGTCCTTCCCTTATGATGCCGTGGTCGTCGGGGCTAGGTGGCAACGCCTGGATCCAGCCACCGGCGTCAGCGCCAACCGGCTCCGCTTTGAGCTCGCAGCGTACAAGACGATCGTCGGCCAGCTGGTGCTGGCGGCACGGGCTGTTCTGCACACTGCCGATGCGCCGCTGCCGGTCTACGAGCGGCCGTACGTGGGCGGCATGGTGTCGTTGCGCGGCTACCGGGCCGGCGCGCTCGGCGGCGACAACGCCATCTTTGGAGGCGCCGAGCTGCGCCTGCCGGTCACGACCTCGTTCAGCGTTGCGCGGTTGGGTTTCACGGCCTTCTGGGACATCGGCACCGCATACCCGTATGGCCTGCCGATGGCACGCGCCCAGTTCGAGAACGGCGTCGGCGCCGGAGTCTTCCTGGTAGCGCCGCTAGTGCGCCTGAACCTCGATGTTGCCAACAACCTGGAGGGCGACACACGCGTGCATTTCGGCCTCGGTTTTCGCTTCTGAGGCGTGCCGCCGGGTAAGAGCTGCCGGCCGGCTGCGGCCCGTAGTCAGGAGGTCGGTCCCCGTCGTCGGCGCGGTCAATGCTACCTGCCGAGGTGCCGAGCCAGCAGCTTCACGCCGCGCCGGGTGCGCTCTGGTCGTGCTGCCGTGAAACAGGCGCGCACGTGTGTCGGATACGGTCCGAAGCTGGGTCCCGGCGCCACCAGAACTCCGTCGTCCAAGCAGTCCTCGAGGAACCCCATGAGGCCACGCTCGTCGAGACGCTCGGCAACGTCGAGCCAGAGAAACTGGCTACCCTCCGGAGCTGATACGCCGAGTAGGCTCGCCGCTTCGGCACCTAGTTGCTCGTAGAGGGGCTTGGCGGCGGCCACCCAGGCCGCACCGCGACCGTCCAACGCCTTCGCCGCAGCGATCTGCGAAGCCGTCGGGGTGCTGTAGAAGCTGTGGACGCTCACCTTACGCAGCTCGCGCATATGCTCCGCTGGCCCCACGACGTAGCCGCAGCGGTTGCCTGCCATCCCGTACGCCTTGGAGAAGGAGTGCACCGAGAACGTTCGCTCGGGCGCCAGGGTGCGCGCGTAGCAATGCGCGCCCCGGTACACGTAGTCCTCGTAGACCTCGTCGGCGAGGACCCAGAGATCGTGTCGCCGCGCCCAATCGACCACCGCCGCTACGATCGGCGCCGGAATCACCCGGCCGGTAGGGTTGTTGGGCGTGCTCAGATAGATCGCCGCCGAGCGCGCGGTGTGCTTCGCGTCGAGTACCTCGACGGCAGCCTCGGCCGAGTCGGCGACACCGATGAACGGCACCGCGACCGGAGTCCCGGAGAACGACTGGACGATCCCTGCGAAGAGCGGCCAATAAGGGGCGAGCACCAACACCTCGTCGCCGGGATCGACCGTCGCGCCGACGGCAGCCCCTAGGGCGCCGGTGGCGCCGGCGGTGATGAGGACGCTCTCGGCAGTCGTGTCGGTGGCAGTGTTGGCACGATGTCGGTCGACGACGCGCTCGAGCAGCAGCGGCAACCCGTGCGGCGAAGCGTAGCGGTGCATGCCCGGATGCTCCTCGACCCGCAGGTCTTGCATGCGGCACCCTTCGGCCGGCTCCATCCAAGTATCCCCGACGTGCAGAGGGAATATCTCACCCTCAAGTGTCTTGAGACGCGGCGCTAGCTTGGAGAACAGGGAGCCCTCCATGCCGGCGACCGAGCGAGCTATGTCGGGGTGTGCGGGCATGGCGGGTACGATAGGGCATGTGAAGCAGCACTTCTATTCGAGCTCGTGGATCGATCGCGCCGCACAACTGCGCCTCGATGCGGACTGGCTCCGGGAGCGTGCCGCTGACCCTGAGTCGGTGTTCGCGCCCGTGTGGCAGGATCGCAGCCTGGTAACCACAACCGATGTGCCGGCGGCCGGATTGCTGCGCGCTGCGGAGTTGCCGGCGCAACTCTTGGCGAAGGAGTTGGTCTTTCTCGGCTTGGCCGAGGGCGGCCCCGCCTGTTTCGCCCTGTTGCTCCCGAATGCGCCGGAGCCCGACCCGTCCTGGCTCGACGGTGCGGCGACCTTCGGCGACCTACGGCGGCTCGGCCCGGTGATGGCGCCGCAGGACGCCGGTCTATTGGCCTACGCCCGCGCGGTCGCTCATTGGCATGCGACCCATCGGTTCTGCGGCGCCTGCGGCGCGGCCACGGACTCGCTCAATGGCGGCTGGCTACGACGCTGCAGCGATACCGGCTGTGGGCGTCAGCACTTCCCTCGCACCGATCCGGCGATCATCGTCCGTGTGGTACATGGCGAACGCATTCTCCTTGGCCGACAGGCGTCGTGGCCGGAGCACCGCTACTCGGTGCTCGCTGGCTTCGTCGAGCCTGGCGAGAGCCTCGAGGACGCGGTGCGTCGCGAAGTCATGGAGGAGACGGGGATCGTCTGTGACGATGTTCGCTACGTGAGTGCGCAGCCATGGCCATTTCCGGCGTCGCTGATGCTCGGCTTCAGCGCCGTGGCCGCAACCGACACGATCACGCTCGGGGACGAGGAGCTGGAGGACGCGCGCTGGTTCTCGCGCCAACAGATTGTCGCCGCGGTCGAGGCGGGTGAGCTACGCCTGTCGCCACAGATCTCGATCTCGCGCAGCCTCATCGACTCCTGGATCGATCGCCGGCCCGTCTAGTCAAGGGGTCGAGCTGCGCCGCAGGTGGATCTGCCTGGATAGAGCCGCGCGGGCTTGACGAGTTGAGATGTGTCGTCTAGAGTCGTAATGAAATTACACAATACGGAGAAGTCGTATGACCGAAAAAGATAAGGACGACGCGGCGAACAGCCTCTGGGAACGGATTCGACGCAAGCTGGCGGAAAACGGCGTCTACCTCGGCGTCAGCAGCGGCCGCGGCCTGGAAGGCCTCGAAGACGTCTTGGACAACCTGATGGTCGATCTGGGCGAAGCGGCCGATGGGATCAAGGTGGTTTGCGTGTCGCCGGACCTCAAGGCACATGCCGAGGAGATGAGCGAGACTCAGCGCGATCAGGTGGTCATGGTGCGCGTCGACGAGGAGACGCGTGACCGGCTTGACGACTGGGTCAAGACCGGCGCGGTGAAGAGTCGTTCGGAGGCGGCGGCCCTGTTCATTCGTGAGGGTCTCGGCGTGCGGGCCGACGAGCTCGAGCGCCTGCGCGAGGCGCTGCACGAGGTCGAGGAGGCGCAGGCGCGGCTACACAAGAAGGCGAGCGAGATCTTCGACGCGTCGGCCGCCGGCTGAGCTGCGACCGGAGCGTAGACCGCCAGCGTAGATCGGCGGCTCGCTACTCGTTCCCTTGCAGCCGCAGCACGATGCGGCCTTCGCGGGTTCGGGCGGCCAGGCCGGGTCCCCCACCGTTCAACGTGCCGCGGATGACGCGGCGATCCAGCTGACCATCGAAGCTCACCTCGCTGCGCATCGAGAGCTGCTCGCCGCGTAGGTCGAGGTCAGCCGCCAGGCCCTCTGCGGCGCGAATCGTGATGTCACCCTCCGCGGTGCGGAGGCTGGTGTCGCCCAACTGCTCGATGCTCACGTGAATGTCGCCATCGGTGGTCTGTGCTTCCATCGGCCCCTGGACGGCGCTCAAGACGATGTCGCCGTCGGAGGTGTCGATGACGATCCGCGTCGCCTGCAGATCGCCCAGGCTGACGTCGCCATCGGAGGTGCCGATCTCGATCTGGCCGCCAACCATCCGCTGGACACTGATATCGCCGTCGGAGGTGTGAATGGTGACGTCGCCGGTCAAACTGTCGGCCGTAATATCGCCGTCGGAGGATCGCAGCCGCAGGTCGCCCGACAGGCTCTGTACCGCGACGTCGCCGTCCTGGGTACGCACGTCAGCGTCGAACTCTTCCGGCACGGTTACCTCGACCTCGATCGCGAAGCTGCCCCAGTTGCGCCAATCCCAGTCGACACCACGCTGCTCGTCGGACCGTACGCTCACCTCGTCAGCGTTGCCTTCGGCGCGGAAGTTCATCGCCTCGAACCTCACCCGGCCACGCTCCATCTCTCGTGCCCTGAGGTACACCTCGAACGTGACCTGGCCCCCGGCCCCGTTGCGTACGGTCACGTCGGCGTCAGAAACGTCGATCGTCAGGTGAGCACCCGGCCGCGTGTCGAACTCGGCCGCCATGATTAGCTCGCGGGATTCTTGCGCGTAGCCTGGTATGGCGAGCAGCAGGGCGGCGGCGCCAATACCGGCTGTGACTCCCACTCGAAGCGAAGCTGCCGAACGACTGTGCTGCATGATCTCCTCCCTTCATTCGAATGTGCGGCGCATCTTCGCCGGCTCGGGACCCAGGCGGCCTCGAACGATCGTCGTCGCCGTAACGCCGTCTCTATGTGTCTGACGTTCGAAATCATCGCCAGGTTGCAAGGCTCCCGACATAGCCGTCGCGAGTCCTCAGCGGCCGCACCGTCGGCAACGCCGGCTGATACTCTCTGCGATCATGAGCCGCGCCCGGTGTTTTCAGGCAGCCGTCATCAGCTTGCTGCTCGGTGTCACCCAGGTTCCGCAGGTTGCGGGGCGTACGGCAACGCCGGCGCAACGGCCCGCCGCGCAAGGGCACAACATCAACGGCATGACGGTTTCCACCCCGCGTGGTAGCGCCGAGTGGGGCAAGGACGCCATCGTCGGCACCATTACCGAGCTCAAGCAGCTCGGGGTCAACTGGATCTCGATCCATCCGTACGCCCGCATCGGTCGGGATGGATCGGTCAGCTGGAGGCGAGGCGAGGGCGATGACACGGCGACGGCGCCCACATGGCTGCGCCGACCGATCGAGGAAGCCCATCGACAGGGCCTGAAGATCTTCATCAAGCCGCACCTGGGCCACTGGGGCAGCTTCTCGTGGCGGGGTGAGATCGCCTTCGACACCGAGGCCGAGTGGCAACGATTCTTCGACGGCTACCGCCAATGGATCACGGCGATCGCCACATTCAGCCACGACGCCGACGCGTTCGCCGTCGGAACCGAGCTCGACAAGACGGTCGGCCACGAGGCCGACTGGCGTGAAGTGATTCGAGCCGTTCGCGAAGAATATGGCGGGCCGCTCACCTACGCGGCCAACTGGACAGACTACGAGCGCATCCCGTTCTGGGACGCTCTCGATGCCATCGGCGTGCAGGCGTATTTCCCGGTGCTCGAGGATTCCGGGAATACTGACCGCCTGCCACCGCAGGAGGCATTCGACGCCGGATGGGTACGCATCATGGATCGCATGCGGGCGTTCAGCGAGCGCTACGGTAAGACGGTTGTCTTCACCGAGCTGGGTTACAACCGCTCAGCGCGAGCCCCCTACGAGCCCTGGGCCTACGAGGTAGGCGGACCCAACGCCGACGAGCTGCAGGAGCGCTGCATGCGCGCCGCCCTCCGGGCTTTGGAAGGGGAGCCGAGCGTGGTGGGAGCGTTTCTGTGGAAGTGGTTCCCGGGGGACGCGCGACCACGCGACTTCGAGATGTCGAGCACCGCTATGCGCCAAGTGATCTCGCGGTACTGGAACGTCAACGGCTAGCTGCGTCCCCCGAGAACGGCGTCTGCGCCCGGGGTGCTAGTGTGCCTCGGCCATGGCCAAACCGACCGACGACAACAAGGCGCCCGCCAAGACACCGCCTCAGCCGAAGACACCGGCTCAGCCCGAGGCGGTGCTCACCCGTCGTGGAGCCCAGCGCGTGCGCGGGCTGCACCCGTGGATCTATCGCAGCGACGTGCAATCGGTTCGCGCTGCCGGTGGCGATCTGGTGCGCGTCAAGGGGCCGCGCGGGCGCGAAGTCGGATACGCGCTCTACAGCGACGCCTCTCAGATCGCGCTACGTCGCTTTGCTGGGCGCGGGCCGCGGCCAGGTCGCGAGGTGTGGCGGGATCGCCTGGAGGCTGCCATTGCCTACCGCCACTCGCTGCAGATCGACGCCGACGCGTACCGATTGGTGCACGCCGAGGCCGACGGGTTACCCGCGCTGATCGTCGACCGGTACGCAGATTGTCTGGTCGTGCAGTTGCTCACCCAGGGGGTGGACCGCGGCAGCGACGAGATCGTCGAGCTGCTCGTCGAGCTGCTCGAGCCAACCGGCATCCTCGCCCGCAACGACCGGCGAGTGCGCGAGCTCGAGGGGCTGGAGCGACGGATCGACGTGCTGTACGGCGAGGTTCCCAGTCGCGTGCGCATACGCGACGGCGCCGCCCACCTGGAGGTCGACCTCAGAAGCGGACAGAAGACGGGTCTGTTCCTGGATCAGCGCGAGAATCGCGCCGCGGCGCGTGACTACGCGCACGGCCGGTTGCTCGATTGCTTTAGCTACCACGGCGCGTTCGCCCTGCAGCTAGCGGCGCGCTGCGACGAGGTGATCGCGCTCGACATTTCCGAGGATGCCGTGGCGGCGATTCAACGCAACGCCGCCATCAACGAGGTGGCGCTCGAAGCACGCTGCGTCAATGCCTTCGACCACTTGCGCGAGCTCAGCGACCGGGGCGAGACGTTCGACACGATCGTGCTCGATCCGCCGGCGTTCGCCAAGAACAAGGCGGCGCTGAAGGGCGCGCTCGGTGGCTACAAGGAGATCAACCTGCGGGCTCTGAAGCTACTGCGACCCGGTGGCCACCTGGTGACCTCGAGCTGCTCCTACCACGTTGGCGATACGGCGTTCCTGGGAGTGATCGAGGCGGCAGCCGCCGACGTCGGGGCCGAGCTGGTTCTGGTGGAGCGGCGTGGCCAGAGCCGCGACCATCCGGTTCGCATTGGCATGCCAGAGAGCCGGTACCTGAAGTGCATGATCCTCAGGAAGCGCGCCTGACGATCTGTTTCGACGCCGGCGCCACGTGACGACCGGCGCGCGGTCCCTGTCGGGACCGACCCTACGCCGGCAGTCGCCTCAGTCGGGGTGAGAGGATTTGAACCTCCGGCCCCCTGCTCCCAAAGCAGGTGCGCTTCCAAGCTGCGCCACACCCCGCGGTGAGCGCTCAGGATACAACGCCGAGCCGCGTTGGTTGGTGCTATGCGCCGTGCCTGGAATCCGGCGACCAGCCGCGCAGAAACTCGGTCATCGCGTTGATGGCCTTGCCGCGATGGGAGCGTCGCGACTTTTCCTCGCGGCTCAACTCGGCGAAGGTGCGCGTGTCGCCAACGGCTCGAAAGATCGGGTCGTAGCCGAATCCTGCGGTGCCGTGCGGCTGTCGCGTTATGCGCCCGTTGCAGACCCCACACTGCTCGTGGACGACCGCATCCGGCAGGGCCAGCACGACATGGCACACGAATCGCGCGCCGCGGGCCTCGTCGGCGACATCGACAAGACGCTCGAGCACGGCGAGATTACGCTGCTGCTGAGACAGCTCCGGGTCGATGTAGCGGGCCGAGTAGACTCCCGGCTCGCCGTGGAGGGCGTCGATCTCCAGGCCCGAGTCGTCGGCCAGCGTGACGCGCCCGGTGAGCTGGGCGTAGTACAGCGCCTTGCCGCGGGCGTTGTCGGCGAAGGTGTCGCCGGTCTCGAGATACTCGTCGGTTCCCTCCGGCAGTGCATGACACCGCCAAGGTCCGCCGGCAAGTAGCCTCTCGATCTCTTCAACCTTGCCGCGGTTGTGGGTACCGATGAGCAGGTCGGTGTGGGCACCGTCGCCGGGTGGCGGCGACCCGGGGCTCATTGAGCCAGCTCCGACCTGCTCCTCACTAGTACAGCCAGTCCCCATGAGGCGGCACGGGCTCGGCGAGGTCGAAATGTCCGGTGAGCGTGTCAACGCCGCTGCCGTCGATGAGGAACTGTACTGCTCGTATCTGCGGAAACGACGCCGTCAAGGTGCCGACGACCCCATAGATAGCGTGGATCTCCGCCAAGCTTCCCTTCGGCATCGCTACTGGCAGATCGGCACCGAAGTCGACGTAGGCTATGCCGGCAGTCGATATCCAGACCTCACGCACCTCGGTGTCCGGGGGCAACGGCGAACCCACCGTGCTGATCAGCTGCTCGATCGCTACCTGGGCCTTGGCGGCGAGCGTCATCGGTGCCTCGAGGCGTTGGATCCGCGGCACCAGGCGGCGATTCGAGGAATCGATCAGGAACAGTTGCAAGGTCACCGGTTCGGTAGCCACCTGCAAGGGGTCATCGATCTCCGGCAAGGCCGCATCGGGACTCGCGGCGATGCCGGCGCCGGGCTCGTCGGTGACCAGTGCATCGGTCGGCGCCGCCGGGCGCCCCAGACGATTCACCACCAGCAGCAGGACGGCGAGTCCGATGGTAATCGTGGCGGCGATTACGCCGACCCGAAGTGGGAGCGAGCTAGGGCGAGAGGCCATGGCCTGATGCGTATGCCGAGCGACTTAAGGGTTGGGCGCGCCGGCGAGCGCGGCGTGCTGCTGACGGAAACTGTTGATGCCGCGAAACACGGCTTCGGCGAGCTGCTGCCGGAACCCGGGATCGGCGATCATGGCGGCGTCGTCGGGATTGGAGAGGTAGCCCAACTCCACCAACACGGCGGGCATCGTCGCGCCCTTGAGCACACGGAGGGGTGCCTGCTTGACGCCACGATCGCGTAGTTGCCACACGCTGTTCATCGACTGTTGGATCTCCTCGGCCAACAGGCTACTTTCGCGTAGGTGTTGGGTGTGGGCCAGATCCCACAGGATGAACTCCAGCGCCTGTCCGTCGACGCCGCGTACCGCTTGCGTACCGCTGCCGTTCTCACGCTGCGCCACGCTGCTGGCGATGGTGTCGCTTGCCGCATCCGATAAGAAATACGTCTCCGGACCGCGTACGTCGTTGATTCGGTAGGCGTTCGCGTGGATGGACACGAACAGATCGGCCTGCCAGTTGTTGGCCTTCTCGGTGCGGCTATCCAAGTCCAGGTCGACGTCATCCTCGCGAGTCATGAACACTTGCAGGCCAAGGCGTCGATAGATCAGCTCGCGTAGGCGCACCGCGATATCGAGGGTAATGTCCTTTTCCGAGAGGCCGCCGATACCGGGCGCTCCCGCCGCGCGCCCGCCGTGCCCCGGGTCCAGCGCAATCGTGCGCAGGCCGCCGCCGAACGACGGGGTCTGCTCCGCTGCGTCGAGCGGCCCTTCCACTGCTGGCGTGGGGTTACCCGATAGCAGTAGAGCGATCGCTACCAGCAGCGCCACCGGCAGGTATATCAGGCTGCTTGTCGGCCCCTGGTGGGACTGTTGGAGGTCAACTGGCACGGTGAATTTCCAGCGGAGGCTCTGCATAGTCCGTCCAACCACGTGGTTAGCGCCACTTCGAGAGCCTTTGCTCGTGCGGCTGCCTCCCGGCGTCGCGACGCGAACCATTGCTGTTGGCCTCTGCGTCGGATACCACCCCACTCTGGCTCCGAAGAATAGCTCCATTCTAGCAGGGTGCCGAAGCGTTCTGGTGAGAATGGCGCGTCAGACGGTGCCTCGCTAGATCATGTCGTGCTCCTCTAACACCTGACGAGCTATTCGGAAGCACTCGAGCGCCTGCGGGACCCCGCAGTAGATTCCCACCACGTGGATGATGCCGCGGATCTCCTCGAGGCTCACGCCGTTGCCGATCGCGCCGCGGCAGTGAAGCTCCCATTCGTGCATCCTGCCCAGGGCGCCGATCATCGCCAGGTTCATCATCGAGCGTGTCTTGGCATCGATTGCCTCGTCGCCCCATCCGAAGCCCCAGCACCAGGCGGTCATGGCTTCCTGGAAGGGGCGCGTCAGGGCGTCCGCATCTCTCAGGCTCTGGTCGACGTACTCCTTTCCGAGCGTCGCGCGACGATGTTTCAGACCTTTCTCGAGCAATCCAGCGTCCATCCGTTACTCCTCAACTTGCCAGCGCGCGGGCCGTCTGCCGGCGACGTCCTAGCGCATTATGAACGGATCGGCCATAGGCACGTCCGAGGTGTTGATCCAGATCGTCTTGACGCGCGTATAGTCGCGAATCGCGTCGCTGCCGCCCTCGCGCCCGAAGCCGGAGTGCTGGTTGCCGCCGAACGGTGCGATGGGTGACACGACGCGCCACGTGTTGATGTAGGCGATGCCGCTCGACAGGGCATGGCCGACACGCATGGCGCGGCCGACGTCGCGTGTGAATGCCCCGCCGGCAAGTGCGTAGCGGCTACTGTTGGCGATCCGGATCGCCTCGTCCTCGTCGGCGAACTGCCGCACGCTCAGAACCGGGCCGAAGAGCTCTTCCTCGAGCGTCGGCAGTCCGTCGTGCGGGCAATCGATGATGGTCGGTTGCCAGTAAAAGCCCTTCGGCTGGTCGGCAGGGCGCGCTCCGCCGGTCAACACCGTGGCGCCGGCGGCGACCGTTTCGGCCACCAACTGCTCGATGCGGTCGCGCTGCCGTGCGGTGCAAAGCGGTCCCATCTCGGTGGCGTGGTCGAGCGGGTCACCGATGCGGATCGACTCTGCGGTCTTGATCAGCCGCCCCATCAGCTCACCGTGCACGCTTTCATGTACCAGCAGACGCGAGCTCGACACACACGACTGGCCGGCGGCACCGAATACGCCTGCCACGATGCCGTTGGCCGCGCTGTCCAGATCGGCATCCTCGAAGACGATCAGCGGTGACTTGCCGCCCAGCTCCAGCGAGAGCGTTGCCAGGTTCTCTGCGGTGTTGCGAACTATATGGCGAGCTGTCTCGGTGCCACCGGTGAACGCCACCCGGGCGACGTCAGGGTGGCTGGTGAGCCGCTTGCCGCAGCGGTCGCCGAAACCGGTGATGACGTTGACCACCCCCGGGGGGAAGCCCGCCGCGTCGATCAGCTCGGAGAACTTCAGGAGCGTCGCGGGGCCATCCTCTGATGCCTTGATCACAACCGTGTTGCCAGCCGCCAGCGCCGGCGCGAGCTTCGATGCGGTCAGCAGGATCTGCCCGTTCCACGGAATCACGGCGGCCACCACGCCGAGCGGCTCACGCACCGTCATGGTGATCATGTCGGGCTTGTCGATCGGCAGCACGGCGCCTTCAATCTTGTCGGCCATGCCGCCGAAGTAGTGGTAGTAGCTCGCCATGTAGGCGGCCTGCCCTGCAGTCTCACGAATGATCTTCCCGGTATCTTTGGTCTCGATCTCGGCGAACTCCGAGGACCGCTCTACCAAGAGGTCGCCAAGTCGGCGCAACAGGTGCCCGCGTTCCGTGGCGGTCATCGCAGCCCAAGGCCCCGTGGTAAGGGCAGCTCGGGCAGCCGCAACGGCACGGTCGACGTCGGTCTCGCGTGCCTCGGGCACGGTGGCCCACACTGTCTCTAGTGCCGGGTCGATGCTCTCGAACTGAGCGCCGTCTGCTGCGTCGCAAAACACGCCATCGATAAACAGCTTGAATTCCACTGGAGTCATTCCTCTTCAGGCAGTAGTTGCAGGTCGGAAGCATGCTCGCTCAGGAAGTCGAGGATCAACTCGGCTACCATATCGGCACCCTCGACAGGCGCCATGTGCGCGAGGTCGGGCAGGACCACGGCACGGCCGTCGCCGAGGGTCGCTGCGAGCGCTTTGGTCATCCTCGGCGTCGATCCCGTGTCGAGGGCCCCCGTGGTCACCAGCGCGGGGCAGGTGATGCGGCGCAACTCCTCGTCGTCCGGACGACTCGACTGGGCGAATATCCCGTAGGCAGCGATGAAATCCTGTGGGCTGTTGCGTTGCAGTCGCGCACGCACCTGATCGATCACATCAGGCTCACGTTCGATGAATGTCGGCGTGAACCAACGGTCGATCGCCGCATCGATGATGCTGTCGGGGCCGGCCTCGGTGGCCTGGGCAAGCCTCGATTGGACGGCGGCGATCTGCTCGGGACGACGACGGAAGACACTGCTCATCAGAATCAAGTGAGTCAGCCTGTGGGGGCACGTCAGCGCGAACTGACGGCCGATCAATGCGCCGAGTGAGAATCCGGCGAGCGCCACGCGATCTAGCTTCAGGTGATCGAGCAGGTGCTCGAGCTGATCGGTGAACCCCTCCAGGCTGACGCCGCGCCTCCCGCGGCCCGACTCGCCGTGCCCCACCAGGTCGTAGCCCACAATCGTGTGCCGGTGGGCAAGCCTGCGCGCTAGCGGCCCCCACATGGTGCGGTCGAGGCCGACGCCATGGATCAGCACCAGCGCCGGCCCCGATCCCGTTACGTCGTAGGCGTTATTCGCAGTATCCGCGGTAGCGTCGGTGATTGAGTCGGTCATCGGTCTCAAGGGTGGATTGGGCGATCTACGGTACTTCGGGAGCTGCTCCTACCGCGAGGGGTAGGGAACGACCAGCGGCGGCCGCTGGCGTCTGGCGAAACCGCGCGCCCTGTGTTTGAGTGCCGTCGCTGGGCGTAGCGGTGTCCCATCGCGAGGCGGATGAAAGATGAACTTGCCAGGTAGCCGACGGTTGGCGCTCACCCTCGCCGTGCTCATTACCCTGGCGGTGCCGGTGATCGGATGCGCCGGGACCGACGATGAGGCGGCAGCCCCCTCCGACGTCACGGCGATTATTGGCGCGCGCATTATCGATGGCAACGGCGGCGTGCCGGTAGTGGATGGCGTGCTCGTGATCCGCGGTGACCGCATCGAGGCGGTCGGGGCCGCGGCCGCAGTGACTGTGCCCGACGGCGCTCGGATCATCGATGCCATCGGGCGGACTGCCTTGCCGGGCTTGGCGGACATGCACGTTCACCTGGGACAGGGAGGCTGGGACGGCACGACGGCGGATTTCCTCGGGTTTCAGCGCTATGTCAACGCGCTCCTCTATGCCGGCGTTACCACGGTTCTGACGCTGGGCGACTCCGGGCCGCACATCCACCAGATCCACGACGAGATAGAGGCAGACCGACTGTTGGGCCCCCGCGTGTACTTCGCTGGTCCCTTGTTTGACGGACCGGAGCCACAGTGGCCTGAAACGTCCTATGCGATCTCGTCGGTGCCGCAGATGCAGGGCTATGTACGCAAGCTGAAGGCCGCCGGCGTCCATGTCATCAAGGGCTACGTGGGCCTCTCCGACGAGATGCTCGTACAGCTGGTCGAGGCGGCGGCGTTGGAAGAGCTCCCGGTTATTGTGGACGTCTGGCGCCGTAATGGCTCTGCGGGGTCTGCGGCCACCGGAATCGCCGCGTTCGCACACCTGGGAGGCCAGGTGACCGACGAAGCGATCGAAGTAATGCTCCGTGAGGGTGTGGCCACGATCACGACCGCTACCTTGGCCGATGCGCGGTTGCGGTGGCAGGAGCGCGGTGGTGACTTCGCCGCTGCACCCCTCGTGGGGGCGGTTACCCCGCCGTGGCGGTTCGAGCCTCTTACCGACGTGGTGATCCGGGGGCAGGGGACGACCTACGGCAGCGGTGGGGCGGAGCGACGAAGCGCCTTGTTACAGAATGCCAAACGCATGTTCGACGCCGGCGTGATGTTGGTGGCGGGCACCGACACGCCGGCCCCCGGGTTGTTCTTTGGTGAGGGGCTGCATCGTGAGCTCGAGCTGCTGGTCGAAGCCGGGTTGACGCCTCTGCAGGCAATCTCGACGGCGACGCGCAACGCTGCGCTGCTGATGCAAGCAGAGGACTGGGGCACCCTCGAGGCGGGGAAGCGTGCCGACGTATTGGTCGTCGACGGTGACCCCAGCGTCAGTATCGGTGATACACGGAACATCACCATGCTCCTGCAAGACGGCAGGATCGTCGATCGTCGTCAGCTCGAGTTCGACTCCGCGACAGATCCCGGCTACAGAGCGGCTGGTAACGTAACGCGCCCGCAGTAGCCTCGTAGCTGACAGACTGTTGTGGTCGACTCGATCCGTTCGTGCCACTTCGGAGGGACATAGATGCGGTTCAACTTGGTGATCAATATGGAGCGCATGGGTCCCGACGAGGACATGCGCGAGGTGTCGAGCCACACCACCGAGATGGTGCAGATGGCCGACGCCGGTGGCTTCGACATCGTCTGGGCCGCCGAGCATCACGCCATCGAGATGACCATCGCGCCGGGTCCGTTCCAGCTGCTGGCGCACTTTGCTGCCCATACGTCGCGCATTCGGCTCGGCACCGCCGTCGTCGTGGCGCCCTACTGGCACCCGATCAAGTTGGCCGGGGAGGTCGGCATGATTGACGTGCTTTCGGGCGGTCGCTTCGAGTTCGGCATCGGCAAGGGCGCCTATCAGCGTGAGTTCGACCGCATGGCCGACGGACTGGAGCAGAATCTGGGCGTGCCGATGATGCTCGAGATGGTGCCGGCGCTGAAGGCTCTGTGGCAGGGGGACTACGCGCACCATGGCGAGTACTGGTCGTTTCCCGCCGCCACCTCGTGCCCCAAACCACTACAGAAGCCGCATCCGCCGTTGTGGGTGGCGGCGCGCGACCCGTCGACGTTCGACTCCGCGGTGAAGAGCGGCTGCAGCGTGATGACCTGGGCGCTGACGCGGCCGTTTGCTGAGGTCGAGGCCTACATGGGTCGTTTCGAGGATGCTCTTGCCAAGCATCCGGAAGTAGAGCGGCCTCGCTTCATGACGATGCGTCAGGCGGCCGTCTATGAGCGCCCCGAGGAGGCCGACACGTACATCAAGGCGGTCACCACGCAAGGGGGGCAGTTCGAGAACCTGTTCGGGCAGCTGGCGCCGGTGGTGGAGGGATTCCCGGAGGCCGTGCCGTTCGAGAAGCTTCGCAACCGCGCCGAGTACGAGCCTGAGGTGTTGCTCGAAAACCTCATCTTCGGGTCTCCCGAACAGGTGGTTGAGAAGCTCAGACCCTACGAGGCACTAGGTGTCGACTACTTCTGTTACTGCGCCAGCTACGGTTGCCCGATGCCGGAACAGAAGAGGTCGTTGCGGCTATTCATTGACGAGGTGATGCCGGCTTTCCAATGATCCAAGGGCGGAGTAGCCAAGCCTCCCCCGATGACTCTGCAGACGGCGCGCGACGTGCGAGAATCTGCGGAACGATTCCAGGAGCCGCCATGCCGATCTACGAGTACTCGTGTACTGCCTGCAGCAGCGAGTTCGAGATCCTCGTGTTGAAGGACACCACGCCCGAGTGCCCGTCGTGCGCCAGCCGCGACCTCGAGCGGCTGATCTCCCAGCCCGCCGTGCAGTCAGAGGGTACGCATCGCATGGCCATGCGCGCCGCCAAGAAGCGTGACCGGGCGCTGGCCACCGATCGCGCCGTCGAACAGCGCAAGTACGAAGAGAGCCACGACCGGCACGGTTGAGCGTTGATCCGAGCCGTCGCTCCTGTTGCCACGTTGTTGATCGGCGTGGCGATCCTGCTCGCCGGACAAGGCCTGCAGAGCGTGTTGATTCCTGTCAGGGCGTCGCTCGAGCACTTCTCGACGATTGCCATCGGCCTGATGGGCGGTGCGTACTTCCTCGGCTTTACCGTGGGCTGCCTGCGCGGTGGCGACTTGGTGCGCCGCGTAGGCCACGTGAGGGTTTTCGCTGCGATGACGGCTGTGGCATCGGCAGCGCCGTTGTTGCACGGGCTTTGGACGGTCGTCTGGGCGTGGGCAGTACTGCGGATCGTCTCCGGCTACTGCTTCGCGGTGCTGTACGTCGTCATCGAGAGCTGGCTGAATGAACACGCCACCAACGAGACACGTGGAACGGTGTTCTCGGCGTACGTTCTGATTACCCTGACCCTTCTCGCCGTCGGGCAGCAGATGTTGCTGCTGTACGATCCGCATCGCATGGCGCTGTTCGCGATCGCCTCGGCGCTGGTTTCGCTGGCCGCGGTGCCGGTCGTGCTGTCGAGCTCCGCCACGCCGCAGCAGCCTGAGACGATCAGGGTCGATATCCCGCACTTGTACGGGCTATCGCCGGCTGGCATCACCGGATCGCTTGCGGCCGGGCTTGCCGCGGGCACGTTTTGGTCATTGGCGCCGGTGTTCACTGCCGCGCAGTCGTCGGACGTGGGCCTGGCAGCGTGGTTCATGACCGCCAGCGTGCTGGGCGGAGCCGTCGGTCAGTGGCCCCTCGGCCGTTGGTCTGATCGCGTCGACCGGCGTCTCGTGCTAGGGGTGATCACGTTCGTGGCGGCTGCTACCGGTGCTGCCATGTGGCTCCTGGCGCCGCAGCTGTCGACCTCCGGAATCATCGTGCTCGCCGCCGTCTGGGGAGCGGTGTCGTTCCCCATGTACTCGATCTCTGCGGCTCATGCCAATGACTACGCCGAGCCCGACGAGTACGTCTTGGTGTCGGCCGGACTGCTGCTGATGTACGGAGTCGGCGCCGTCGTGGGGCCGTTCGTCGCATCCGCGATGATGACCAGCCTGTCGCCGGCGAGCCTCTACCTGTTCACCGGAGGCGTCAACGTTCTCTTCGGCGTGTACCTGGTGTTCCGCACATTGCGGCATGCACCGCCGTCGGATCGCGCCCAGTTCACCGATGCCCTGGCGTCGGTGCAGACGGCATCGAGCGTGTACGAGGAGGAGCTCGTTAGCGGGGGCTCGTAGGCAGGATCCGTGCCCGACGCGCACCGCTCACCGCTCGCCGCCGAGCTCCAACGTACCTGGCGCCATCTCCTCGATCCGATCGTTGTTCTCGGTGATGCGGATGAAGCGGTCGGCGAGGACATCACGAAAGATCTGCGTCTGCCCGCTCGCTGGCCAGTAGACCTCGAGCAGATCCACGCTCGAGGCCGCTCCCAGCCCGATCTCGGCGCGCAGCGGGTTGGCGCCGAAGCTGCTGCCGCTGCCGATGTGTCGGTAGACTGAACGCCGGTGCCCGCCAGCCTCGATGTCGAGGCGGATGCGCGCACCGATTGCCGCCCGGTTCGAGTGCGTGCCGACCACCTTGATGGCGATCCAGTGGTTTCCAAAGCCGGGGTTTTCGTACAGCGCGTTGAAGTAGGCGTCCTGGGGATAAAAGCCGCCGAGCTGTTCGAAGACGTCCTGATCGCCATCATTGTCGATATCGGCGAAGGCGACCGCGTGACCCTTGGCGAGGTGGCCGAAACCGCCCGCATAAGTCACGTTGGCGAAGTGCTCTCCGCCGATGCTCCGGTATATCACGTTGGGCAGTAGGGCCTCGTAGCCTGGGTAACCGGTGCCAAGGAAGTAGTCGAGGTAGCCGTCGTTGTCGAGGTCGCCGAAGTTCGAACCCATCGGCAATGTTGATTGGTCGATACCGTATTGCGCTGCCGCCTCCCGGAAGCCTCCCTGGCCGTCGCCGAGGTAGAGACGGGGAATCTTAGTGGCGCGCGCCTCACCCATGAGGCTCGCCGCCGCGGGCGCCACCCGCGGACCCCGGTGCGTGTCCGGGACCCCATAGTTGTTCACCAGCAAGTCGAGCGACCCGTCGTTGTTGACGTCCCAGAACCAGGTCGAGAATCCGGAGCTCGGCGCCACAACCCCGAGCTCGGGTGCCAGGTCGGTAAACGTGCCGTCGCGATTGTTGTGGTAAAGGCGGTTGTCGCCGCCCAGGTTCGACACGTAGAGATCGGCAAAACGGTCGCTGTCGTAGTCGCCCCACGCGACGCCCTTGGCACGGCGGAAGTTCAGTACTCCGGCGTGTTCCGCGACCTCGTCGAACGTGCCGTTGCCGTTGTTGCGGAACAGCTGGGACGGGCTTAGCTGAGCCGCGTTCGACTCGTTGCCCACGAACAGGTCGAGGTCACCGTCGTTGTCGTAGTCGGCCCACCCAGCTGTCTGTGTCGGATAGTGAGCATCCGCCAGGCCAGCTTCGAAGGTAACGTCGGTGAAGGTCAGGTTGCCGTTGTTGCGCAGCAACGAGTTCGGCAGGCGTCCGTCGGCTTGCAGCCAGGCACCGCGCAGCACCATGACGTCGAGATCACCGTCGTTGTCGTAGTCGGCTTGGTTGATGTTGAGCCCGCCGAAGATGCCAGCGAGGTTTGCCGATTCCGTGAGCTCAGCGAACATGCCATCGCCCTGGTTGCGGAAGAAGCGCAGCTGACCGTTGGAATCCAACGTCGAGGACACGACGTCGAGGTAGCCGTCGTTGTCGAAGTCGTCGACGATGGCACCGCCGGCATGGTCAAAGGTGTCGAGTCCGACTCTCTTAGCGACGTTCTCGAAGCGCGGAAAACCTTCCTCCGATTCAAACACCGTCGGACTGATCGCCAAACCGTCGGGAACGTCGGCCGGATAGCGCCCCGCCTGCATGTACGCGATGTTCGCCAACCACCTGGCCGTGAGATGAAGCTCGTGCTGCGGGGGAGTGTTCCGCAGCAGCCGTACCAGATGGCCCAGCGCCGCCTCGACCGCGACTAGCTCGCGATGCGCGCCGCCCGCTCCGGCAGCGACAACACAGCCGTCGTCGATGCGCAGATCTACGCAGTTCAACGTCATGGCCTCGCGCAGATACCCGACTGCCATCCAGAAGTCGACATTCGGTCCCACCGACGCCCGCTCCGGGCCAGACAGGTCCGGGAGCAACTGGAGCGCCTGCTCGAGACGCTCGATTCCGCCGCGAACATCGAGGCGGAGCTCGAACGCACCGAGGGTGCTGAGCCTTGCCGCGCGCTCGAGCGGCGAGGAATCGTCTGCAGTCGCGTCGAGCTCCCTCCGAAGCCGCTCGATATCCGCCGCTTCCTGGAAGCCGAGGGGCTTCGTGAGGCCGATTTCTGCCAGCAACGCCACCATCTGGTGGTGGCCGGAGGGCGCCGTCTCCTGTTGAACGCTCAGGGCGTTGAGCGTCCTCGCGACGCCGGCGACAGAGCTCCCCGCCTGGGCAGGCCGCCGAATCGACGGACCGGCGAACCATGGAACCATCGAGGTTCCGGTCAAGAGCAGCAATAGCGCCAAGCGGAACCGGGACATGTCGCGATTCTAAGCTGCCCCTTGCTATCCAACTAGGGAGCGAATCGGCTCGGTGTCCAAAGGTTGGTGGCGAGGTCGTCGATTGAGCGCCTACGAGCCTCGGGCGGCTGACCTCGTCTGGACTGATTTTGATCCTCGTGTCGGGCGACTGCAGGGCGGCCGCCGGCCAGCCGTGCCGGGTCCGCTCGACGTCCCGGCCGGGATCTGATCAATCATGAAGTCGCCGTCGGCATCGGTGGTGGCGTGGTACGGATGGCCGAACACGCTCAGGAATGCTGTCATCCAGGGATGTACGTCGCAGCGGATCGGGATCCCGAGCTCGGGAGTATCGAAGGTGCGCCGTGTCTCGAGCAACTTGCCGCCGGATGAGGACGAGAGCCGCCGGCCGGTGTAGATTTCGCACACACGGTGGCGCGCAGCACATCGAGCGCGCTCTGAGTCGAGCGAGGGAATCGTGAGCGGGAGCGACTGCATCGAGGTTCGCAATCTGAGGATCGCCAGATCTCTATACGACCTGGTTCAATCCGAGATTGCGCCTGGTACGGGGCTGGACCCGGACGAGGTGTGGAGCGCTCTCGGCGCCATCGTCGAAGATCTCGGGCCGGAGAATCGTCGGCTGCTGGAGGTCCGTGCTCTCCACGAGCAACAGCTCGACGACTGGTATCAGGAGCGCTCTGGGCAGGCTCTCGACGAGCACGAGTACCGGGACTTTCTCTTGTCGACGGGCTACCTGCTCCCCGAAGGGGAGGAGTTTCAGATCACGACTGAGAACGTCGACCCTGAGGTCGCCTCGATCGCCGGCCCGCATCTCGTGGTACCGGTGGACAACGCTCGGTACGCTTTGAACGCCGCCAATGCACGGTGGGGAAGCCTCTACGATGCGCTCTACGGGACCGACGTGATCCCCGAGGAGGGCGGGGCGGCGCGGGGGAACGACTACAACTCAGTCAGAGGCTCTCGAGTCGTCGAGTGGACCGAACAGTTCCTCGATGAGGCCGCCCCGCTTGCCGAGGGCAGCCACGCCGAGGCCGTCGCATTCGAGCTCGAAGACCGTGAGGACGGCAAGCGGCTGATCGTTCGGTGCGCCGACGGACGGCAGACACAGCTCGCGGAGGAGTCGAAGTTCGTTGGCTACAACGAAGAGGCGGGCGCCCTGAGCGTTGTACTGCTGTGCAACAACGACCTGCACATCGAGGTCCGCATCGATCGTCGCCATCCGGTCGGAGCAACGCATCCGGCAGGCGTGACCGATGTGCAGCTAGAGAGCGCCGTCACGACGATCCAGGACTGTGAGGATTCCGTTTCCGCGGTCGATGCCGCCGACAAGGTCCTCGTCTATCGAAACTGGCTCGGCCTCATGAAGGGATCTCTGGAGGCGTCCTTCACGAAGAATCGCGAGCGTGTCATCCGCCGGCTCGATCCCGACCGGGAGTATCGGGCCGCGAGCGGCGGAACGCGCACCTTGCCTGGCCGTAGCGTGCTGTTCGTGCGCAATGTCGGGATCCACATGTACACGGATGCCGTAACGACCAGCGCGGGGGAGGCGATCCCCGAGGGGTTCCTCGACGCGCTGATCACCGTCTTTGCCGCCCTTCACGACCTGAACGGAAACGGCTCGGTGCGCAACAGCCGTACGGGCAGCATTTACATCGTCAAGCCCAAGCTGCACGGGCCAGAGGAGGTGGCCGCCACGATCGAGCTGTTCGAGCGTGTCGAGCAGGCGCTGGAGCTGCCGCCCCGGACGGTCAAGATCGGCATCATGGACGAGGAGCGGCGCACTACGGTGAATCTCAAGGAGTGCATTCGCGCCGCCAAGGACCGGGTGGTCTTCATCAACACCGGGTTTCTGGATCGCACCGGTGATGAGATCCACACGAGCATGCAGGCCGGGCCGATGAGCCCGAAGCCGGAGATCAAGAGCTGCCCGTGGATGCTGGCGTATGAGGACTGGAACGTCGACGTGGGCATCGAATGTGGCCTCCCCGGGCGCGCCCAGATCGGCAAAGGCATGTGGGCGATGCCCGACTTGATGGGTGCGATGGTCGAGACCAAGGGCGAACATCCTGCTGCCGGGGCCAACACCGCTTGGGTGCCCTCGCCGACCGCCGCGACGCTGCACGCCCTGCACTACCACCGAACGAACGTGCGCGAGGCGCAGAGGACGATCGCCACCCGCGCCCGAGCGGACCTGGGCGCCATCCTCACGCTACCGCTCCTCGGGGACCGCCGACTGACAGGAGAGGAGATCCAGCAGGAGCTCGACAACAACGCGCAGGGCATTCTCGGCTACGTCGTTCGTTGGGTCGGACAGGGGGTGGGGTGTTCCAAGGTTCCGGATATCCGCGACGTGGGGTTGATGGAGGATCGAGCCACCCTACGAATCTCCAGCCAGCACATCGCCAACTGGCTCCACCATGAGGTGATCAGTCGGGAGCAGGTCGTCGCCACCTTCGAACGCATGGCCGCCATCGTCGATCGGCAGAATGCTGCCGATCCGACGTACGTGCCGATGGCCCCGGACTGGGCAAGCAGCCTCGAGTTCCAAGCTGCGTTGGATCTCGTTCTGAAGGGCCGGGAGGAGCTGAACGGCTACACCGAGACCGTCCTCCATTCACGGCGCCGGGAGTTGAAGGCTCGCAGCTGAGTGGCGGCACTCGGGCGCCGCCGATCAGCGAAGCTGTCGAAAGAAGGCTCGGATATCGTCGACCAGCAGCTCGGGCTCCTCGAGCGCGTCGAAGTGGCCTCTGCGGGGCATCTCCGTCCAGCGGGTGATGTTGTAACGAGCCTCGACCCAGCTGCGCGGCGACAGCACGACCTCTTTGGGAAACACTGCGTACGCGGTAGGAACCTCCACCGGACCAGCCACTCCCGGGCTGGCCGAGTGCCGCGCCTCGTAGTAGAGCCGTGCGGAGGAGGTGATCGACTGCGTCACCCATTAGAGCATGACGTTGGTGATCAACTCATCCTTGCTGAACCTGCTCTCCACATGGCCGTTGCTGTCGCTCCAGGTGCGGAACTTCTCGACCAACCAGGCGGCCAGGCCGGCCGGTGAGTCGTTGAGGCCGTACCCTAGCGTCTGTGGCTTGGTGCCCTGGATCTGGCCATAGGCCCATTCCTCACTCATCCAGTTCTGGCGCCGCTCCAACCACTCGAGCTCCTGCGGGGAGAGGCCCGCGTTGGGGGCCTCGGCGCCAGCCGGCGGGCCGACCCAGATGAAGTTCAGATGCACGCCGGCAACGTGATCGGGCTCGTTGCGACCCAGCCAGGCGCTCACCGAGGAGCCCCAATCTCCTCCCTGCACACCGTAGCGCTCGTAGCCGAGGCGGGCCATGAGCTGCGCGACGACCTGGCCCACCCGACCGCTGTTGAATCCCTTCACGGTCGGTTTCCCCGAGAAGCCATATCCGGGCATCGATGGAGCGATCACATGAAATGCATCCTCGGCACGGCCCCCATGGCCAACCGGATCGATCAGCGGTCCGATGATCTTGGCGAATTCGAATACCGATCCGGGCCAACCGTGGCTGATCACCAGCGGCATCGCATCCGGATGTTTCGAGCGTTGATGGATGAAATGAACCTGCAGGCCGTCGATCTCGGTGATGAACTGATCGAAGCGGTTGAGTTGGCGCTCCTGCTCGCGCCAGTCGTACTCGGTAAGCCAGTAGCCGATCAGCTCACGCAGGTAGCCGATCTCGGTACCGTAGCTCCATCCGGCTCCCTCGATCTGATCCGGGTAGCGGGTACGCTCGAGACGCTGCTGCAGATCGTCGAGAACCGCGTCGTCGACGCTGATCTCGAAGGCGTCAACAGAGGGGTCCTGAGCTCGACCGACGCCGGCGGAAGGCAACCCCGACACGACAAGGAGCGAGACGATGATGCGTTTCCGTATGCTGGACCCCGTAACCCTCATTGTGAGCGACGGCCCGGCTCGGGACCGTTTGCCTTGGCTTCGCGCTCCTGCGCACGCACGCCGCTCAGGATATTGAACAGCGCGTAGTTGGCCTCATGGCAGGCGTATTCGTAGATCTGCCCACCGAGCGCCTTGAATGGCACCTCACCACTCCACGGGCGCGTATAGGTGAGCGGATCGTGCACGGTGAATCGGTAGTTGATCGTCTGCTCGTCGGCGCGCATGAAGCGCTCGGTCACCGTCATGTTCTCGGAGCCTCCGGGATAGACCCACAGCTGCCCGTTGATCTGCTTCAGCGGGAGGTTGGTGGTCTTGACGACCAGCGTGTCGCCTTCCCACCAGCCCCACGAGTCACCCATCCATGGACGGACGTGCCCCGCCAGAGGGGTGCGCTCGCCCAGCCTGATGATCCGCACATCGTGGACCATCTCGGTCATGATCATCACGTGGTCCGCCGTCTGCACGATGGTGTAGTTGTTGTTGTAGAAGTAGTTAGGAAGCATCGGCGGGCCGGCGTTGGAGCCGAACGATTTGATGCAGCGCTCACCTAAGAGTCGGTTCTCGGGGTTGTCGTACGTGCCGAATTCGTTGGCTTGCGCGGCGGCTTCGCGGTCGCGGATGGTCTCCGGCGTCAGGGGCGGGAACCGTCCGTTCGATGGATCGACCAGCAGTGAGCTGCGCGGCTCGCCGTTGTAAACGGCCACCCGGTCGCCGGCATCGATATAGAAGTAGTTGTAGCCGCCGACGCCACCTGCGGCTCCTGTGGAGCCATCGCCACCCACCGGCGGCGCGACTCGGTCCGGGTCGCTGGGCTGCGCGAGCTCGTTGATCAGAGCCCCCCGGCGCCCCTCGATCTCGGCCACCCGTTCCGGCGAGAGCACAGGCTCCCAACCCTCCGGCCGCTGAATCGGGGTGATGGTCGCGTTCGTCCAGCTACCCTGCAGATCAGGATTCCCTTCGGGGGTCCGGAGCATGACCCATGGCGTTGTCTCCTGGCGCGCGGTCAACGATACGGCAGGTAGGGCCAGCGCCGCCACCATCGCGCTGCACCACCAAAGAGCCGTGCTGTACCGGAGCCGGATCCTCATCGCGCCTCCACCGACTGGTTCAATGACTTGACCAACGAGATGGCCATGCCGATGCCTATGAACAACACCGGGAATGATCCGATCAACACCCCCAGGCGAATAACCTGAAGGCCGCCGACAAGCATCATGAAGATGGGTAGCACGCCGATGATCAGCGCCCAGAACAGGCGGTGCTCACGAGTGGGGTTCTGGTTTGGTCCGAGCTCGGCGGTGACCGTGGCGGCGAGCGTGTACGACGCCGAATCGTAGGTCGTGGCCACCGAAATGCTGCTCACTACGGCCAGGACGGCGAGCGCCAAGGCGCCGAACGGCAGCGACGCGACGATCTGTGCCGTGGCGACGTTCATGCCGCTGTCCGCCAGGATGGCGCTCAGCGGAACGATGTTCTCCAGCTCCAGATACAGGGCGTAGTTGCCCATGACGAAGTAGAAGATCCAGCATCCCAGAGTGCCGAAGAAGATCATTGACAGGATCACCTGCCGGATGGTGCGCCCCCGAGAGATACGGGTCACGAAGATCCCGATGACCGGGGCGAACGCGATCCACCAGGCCCAGTAGAAGATCGTCCAGGCCTCTACGAAGCCGGTCGATTCCACGGCATCGGTCCAGGTCATCATGCGGACGAAGTTCTGAGCCATGAAGCCCACGGTGTCGGTCGCCGTCTTGAGGATGAAGAGCGTCGGTCCCACAACGAGGATGTAGGCGAGGAACAACAACGCCAGCACTACGTTGAGATCGCTGAGTCGCTTGATGCCCCTTTCGAGCCCCAGGTAGACGCTGATTCCGAAGAGTCCGACGCAGAAGACCACCACGGCCGTCTCGAGGGCGAACGACGACTCGAGGCTGAAGAGCTCGGCGGTAACGGCAGCGATCATCGGAGCGATGAGGCCGAGCGAAGTGCCGGCACCGCCCAGAAGGCCCAGCATGGCGGCCAGGTTGACGGCGCGTCCGACGACGCTGCGATGCCCCTGTGGCCCGAGCAAGGCGTGCCACGAAGTGCTGGCGCACAGATGGGGAACGCGCTGCACGTAGAACGGATATGCGATTGCGATGGTCGCCAGGGCGTAGAGGCTCCAAGCAGTCACGCCCCAGTGGAATGGACCATAGGCGGTGGCCCATTCGATCGCCTCGACGGAGCGCGGCGCAGCTCCGAACGGCGGAGCGTTGTAGTAGGTGATCCACTCCACGCCTCCCCAGACCAGCAGGGAAGCGCCGGTGCCGGCGCAGAACAACATGCCGGCCCATGAGAACGTCGAGAAATCCGGCCGTTCGTCGGCCCCTCCCAGCCGCAAGTGACCGAAACGGCCGGTCGCCAACCAGATCAGAAAGAGGATCGTGGCGATGGCACACCACTGGTAGAGGAACCCGAAGTTGTGCGTGATGCCGTCGTACAGATCGGAAACGAACGCAGCAGCTCGCTCGGGCATGAGGCCCAGCGGAATGCAGCTGGCGGTGACGACGATAATCACCACGGCGAACATCACGCGATCGATGGTCGGGCTTGCGGCGGGGTCGTTGCCGGTCGCCGGGCGGTCTATTTCCAGAGGTTCCATTGATGCCATGGCCTAGGGGTGTTGACTCAGGGCGTTCGTCACCGCCTCCGTGCGCAGCTAGTTGTGCATCCTGATTGCGTATACATCAAGTGACGGCGAGGAACCCCACGCATAAGATGAGGGGCCGGCGCCAGGAGAGGCTTGCCGGGAGTCCGATGGAGGAGGCTGGCGATTGGGCAATGGACGACAGGTGGTCGGCGGCGCCGTCAGCATCGGCGGCCGCAAGCTGTCGGTCTCGACGGCGATTCGGGCCGGGGATTTCGTCTTCCTGGCCGGCCAGATTCCGATTCGTAACGGCGAGGTGGTGACCGAAGGCTCGATCGAAGACCAGACCAAGATCGTGCTCGATCTGATCAAGAGCACGCTGGCCGAGGCCGGATGCGGTCTGGAGGATGTCGTGAAGTCGATGGTCTGGCTACGCGAGCGCGCTGACTTCGCAGGGTTCAACGCGGTGTACGGTGACTATTTTCCGACGGAGCCGCCGGCCCGATCGGCGGTTATCAGCGATCTGCTGGTCGACGTTCGGGTGGAAGTCGAGGTGGTCGCCTACCGGCCGACGCCGACTGTACGGGAGCCGGCTGAAGCATGATCGTGGCGAGTCGGCGCACATCGTGGGCGGCAGCGTCTTGACAAAGTCCACAGCGTCCTCGACCTCGGCTGTCGGGATCGTCGGCACCGGTGTCATCGGTGGAGGCTGGGCGCTGCACTTTCTGGCTCAGGGGCTCGACGTCGTCGCCTTCGACCCGCATCCTGAGGCTCGCCTGCGCCTCGACCGCCTCGCCGAGACGGCCTGGCCGGCGCTCGAGAAGCTCGGCCTAGAGCCGGGTGCCTCACTGCGGCGCCTCAGGTTCGTCGATACCCTCGAGGAGGCGGTTGCAGACGTCGACGTGGTTCAGGAAAGCACGCCGGAGAACCTCGATTCGAAGATCGAGGTGTTCCGCCGCATGGACGCTGCCGCGCCGCCCACGACGCTACTTCTGTCGAGCACCTCCGGCCTTGCCATGTCCGACATGCAGGTTGCGTGTGAGCATCCGGAGCGCACCGTGGTCGGCCATCCCTTCAATCCCCCCTACCTCGTGCCGCTCGTCGAAGTGGTCGGCGGACGACACAGCAGCGCCGCGGCCATCGACCGCGCGGCAGCCTTCTATTCGGCGTTCGGCAAGCGCGCCGTAAAGCTCCGCAAGGAGCTACCGGGATTCATCGCCTCGCGACTGCAGGAGGCGATGTGGCGCGAGATGCTCCATATGGTCGCCAACGACGAGGCGACCGTGCAGGAGATCGACGAAGCCGTGGTCGCCGGACCGGGACTGCGCTGGGCGTTCATGGGACCAGGCCTGGCGTTCCACGTAGCAGGGGGAGAGGGGGGGATGGCACATGTTCTCGACCAGTTCGGGCCCACTCTGAAGTGGCCGTGGACGCGGCTGGAAGCTCCCGAGCTGACGGAAGATCTCCGTCGCCGCATGATTGACGGCTGCAACGAGGAAGCGAACGGTCGCAGCATCGCGGAGCTGATCCGCGAGCGCGACGATAGCCTGATCGAGATCATCAAGGCGCTCGATCGGCGCAACCCGGAGGGCACTTGATGAGTGAGGCCGTTGCGGTGGTGCGACGAGGCGGCGTGCTGGAGGTCACCCTCGACCGGCCACCGGTCAACGCCATCGACGTACCTACCAGCGTCGCCCTCGGCGAGGCGTTTGCCGAGCTGCGCGATGATCCCGACCTGCGCGTCGGTATCGTCACCGGCGGTGGCGAGAAGATCTTCTGTGCCGGCTGGGACCTGAAGGCACTCGACGCCGGTGACATGGCGCTGGAGCGCTGGTGGGAAGCGGACTACGGGCCCGGCGGGTTCGCCGGCCTGACGGAGCTTTGGGACCTCAACAAGCCGGTGATTGGCGCGCTCAACGGCCACGCGATCGGTGGCGGATTCGAGCTTGCGCTGGCCTGTGATCTCTTGCTGGCGACGAATCAGATGAGCTTCCGGCTCCCCGAGCTTCCGCTCGGCATGGTGCCCGATGCCGGCGCCGTGCAGCGCCTGCCGCGCCGCCTGCCCCGCAACATCGCCATGGAGATGCTCTATCTGGGACGCTGGCTCAGCGCCGAAGAAGCGGCCGGTCTCGGGTTGGTCAACGGAGTCGTCGAGCCTGCCGAGCTCATGAGCAAGGCACGCGAGTGGGCGGATCGGATCGCCGAAGTGGCCCCGTTGGCGGTGCAGGCGATGAAGGAAGTGACCTCGGGCCTCGAGGGCCTGGCGCCACGACACGCCTACGACACGCTGCGGCAAGGCAAGTTCGAGCACTATGAGCGGATGATGGCCTCCGACGATGCCAAGGAGGGGGTCAACGCGTTCGTCGAGAAGCGTGACCCCACGTTCAAGAGCGAGTAGCGCCACATGGACTTGAGGCGCCTGCTATCGCCGCGAAGCGTGGCGTTCGTTGGCGGGCGGATCGCCGAGATGACGATCCGGCGGTGCCAACAGCTCGGTTTCGCCGGAGAGATGATGCCGGTCCACCCCGACCGCCAGTCGGTGGCCGGACTTCGTTGCTATCCGACGCTCGAATCTCTCCCCCAAGTACCGGACGCGGCGTACGTCGGGGTAAACCGCCGGCTCACCATCGACATCGTGGCACGGCTGTCTGCAATGGGCGCCGGTGGTTGTGTGTGCTACGCGGCCGGGTTTGCCGAGATCGGAGATGGCGGGGAGGAGTTCCAAGATCGCCTCGTCGAGGCCGCTGGGCACATGCCGCTGGTCGGCCCCAACACCTTCGGCTTCCTGAACCTGTTGGAGGACTGCGCGCTGTGGCCCTACCTGTTCGGTGGCGGGCATGTTGACGAGGGTGTGGCGCTGATCTCCCAAAGCGGCAACATTGCCATGAACCTCACCATGAACCAGCGATCTGTGAGGTTCACTCACGTGATCGGGACAGGAAACCAGGCCGTTCTCGGACCGGGCGACTATCTCGACGCGTTGCTCGACGACAGCCGGGTGCGCGCCGTGGGCATGTATCTCGAGGGGTTGGACGACGTGGATGGGCTCAGTCGAGCTGCGTCGCGCGCCCTCGAGCAGCGCGTCCCGGTGGTGGTGTTGAAGGTGGGACGTACCGAGGCGGCCGCCGAGCGCGCCAGCACGCACACCAGCTCGATCGTCGGCTCCGACACGCTCGTCGATGCCTATTTCGAACGTCTGGGAATCGTTCGGGTGGGCTCGCTGACCCAGCTGCTCGAGACCCTCAAGCTATTCGACGTATCGGGCCCGCTGCGCGGCAACGATCTGGTGACGCTTTCGTGCTCGGGAGGTGAAGCTGCCATCCTCGCTGACCTGACCGACGAGCACGGGCTCAGGACCTCGCCGTTCTCGCAGGCACAGCGCCGCGAGCTCGAGTCAGAGTCCGCCAATTACGTGACGGTCTCCAACCCGTTCGACTACAACACGTCGATCTGGGGCGACGCAGCCGCGCAGGAGCGCTGCTTCACGATATCGATGAGCGGCGAGCACGATGCGGCTGTGCTCGTCTACGACCATCCGACGGTGCAGGCGGCGGAGGTCGACGAATGGATCATTGCTCTGGATGCCTTCATCGCGGCGCAGCAGGCGACAGGCATGCGGGCGTTCGTCGTCTGTACGATCACCGAGCTGCTACCCGAGCCACTGCGCGAGCGCCTCATTGCCCACGGAATCACGCCCCTTCAGGGGCTCGACGATGCGCTTTTCGCACTCGCCGCGGCCGCCGCTTACGAGCACCGACGCGGACAGTTGCCCCGAGCGGTTGATCCAACGGACGGCGTCCCCGTAGACGCCGTTGTCCTCGACGAGTGGGAGAGCAAGCAGCGGCTGAGCGCCTATGGTCTGGTGCCGCCGGCCGGCGAGGTGGGTTCGGCCAGCGAGGCAGCGCAGATCGCCGACCGCATCGGATACCCGGTGGTCATCAAGGCGCTGGGGGCGGAGTTGGCGCACAAATCGGAGCTCGGCGCGGTGCTGGTCGGCCTGCACAGCGAGGCTGAAGTGGTGGCTGGCGTAGCCGCGATCGCCGAGTCAATTACCGGGCACGGTGCGCGGTCCGAGCGTTTCCTGGTCGAGCGGATGGTCGAGGGCGCGGTCGCCGAGCTCCTCGTCGGGGTGAAGCGTGACCCGCAGTTCGGCCCAGCCCTGGTGATCGGAACAGGCGGGACCCTGGTCGAGCTGTTGGCCGATACCGTTGCGCTGCTGCTTCCGACCGAGCGGCAGGCGGTGGAGGCGGCCGTGTCTTCGCTCAAGGTGTCTCGCTTGCTGGATGGTTTCCGTGGCGCGCCGGCAGGCGATCGGGGCGCGGCGATCGACGCGATTGTCTCGGTGGCGGACTTCGCCGCCGACCATTGGGATACCCTCGTGGAGCTCGACATCAACCCGCTCATGGTTCTTCCTGCCGGCGGCGGTGTTGTGGTCGCCGACGCGTTGATTCGAATCTCCCTGCAGGAGTCCGAGCTTGGGGCGACAACATGAATAGCGGCGTGATCATCACCTGTGCCGTCACCGGCTCGGGCGACACCGTTGGCAAGAACCCTGCCGTGCCGGTAACCCCGACGCAGATTTCCGAGGCGTGCATTCAGGCTGCCAGCGCCGGGGCTGCCGTGGTGCACGTTCACGTGCGCGATCCCGAGACCCGCCGGGGATGCCGCGACACCAACCTGTTTCGCGAAGTCGTCGAGCAGGTGCGGCAACGCGATCCCGACCTGATCATCAATTTGACGTCGGGGATGGGTGGCGACTTCGTTCCGGGGGAAGACGATCCGACCGTACCGGGCCCCGGAACCGATCTCATTGGCCCGCTCGATCGCCTGACTCACATCGAGGAGCTACGTCCCGAGATCTGTAGCCTCGACTGCGGCAGCATGAACTTCGGCCTCGGCCACGAGGTCTACATCAATACCACCGCAAGCCTGGAGATCATGGCGGGGCGCTGCCAGCAGATCGGCGTCAAGCCGGAGCTCGAGGTCTTCGATCTCGGCCAGATCCGTTGCGCCAAGTACCTGCGCGACCAGGGACTGGTGGATGACCCTCCGGTGTACCAGATCTGTCTCGGGCTGGCGTGGGGTGCGGGCGCCGACGCCGAGTCGATGCTGGCGATGCGCAACGAGCTGCCGGAAGGCGCCAAGTGGTTCGCCTTCGGTGTCGGTCGCCAACAAATGCCGATGGCCGCCCAGGCGGTCCTGCTCGGTGGCAACGTGCGTGTCGGGCTCGAGGACAATCTCTACCTGAGCCGCGGCGTGCTGGCCAACAACGGCGAGCTGGTCGAGAAGGCAGCGCGGATCATCGAGGAGCTCGGTGGGCAGGTGCTCGGGCCCGATGCGGCGCGCCAAGAGCTCGGATTGGTCGGCGCCTGAGACAGTAGGCCCGCCTCCGAGCGCCGGCGAGCCCTTCGGCGCTGAGCTGCCGTGCAGCGCCCGTTGCCGGCTATGACGCTTGTGGTGGGGCGACCGCGCCGCCAGCGGTGAGCCCGCGCGCCCATTGCAAGAAGCCGCTGGCGGCCGTCTCGTGACCACCCGATGTGGCGAGCTGCCGGAACTTGGTCTCGAGCTCGCCATCAGACAGAGGGTTCTCCGGGTCACCCTTGGGCGAGCTGACATGTCGGTCCCACGAATCACCTGATGTCGATCGCAGCCGCAGCCGCACCGGCCATTCGCGAGGATACAGAGTCTCGAATTCGGGCTCTGCGTGGACTGAGACGTTAGGAAGTAGGAGGCGCACGGCGGGGTCGGCAATCGACACGGGGCTGAAGTCAGCCGGAGACACGTGCCCTCGCGTCAACGCGGCAGCGATGCAGTACTGCAAGCTGAACTTTGCCGCGTAGGGGTCCTCCGGCTCCGGGTTGTCGCACAGGTCGAGGGCCGCCTGGTAGGTGCCGACCTCGATGGCGTCTAGCTGCTGTCCGGAGATCTGGGGGCGTAGGTCGAGCGCCGCATCGATGCCGGCGTGCGTGTGCCGGCAGCTGGAATGCGGCTTGATCGACACGCCGCTGATCCGCGGATCTTCGGCCCAACCGTCGAGCCCTTCGATTACTCGCTCGGGCTCGGCGTCCGGAGCCGTGGCCGCGAAGAAGCCGCGCTTGCCCTCGAGAATCTGTCGTGCACCGGTGAAGCCCCGACCGCCGAGCTCGGCCGCCACTAGCCCGGCCGCAGCGGCGCGTCCGGCGTGCAGGTGCTTGCTCATGGCGCCGTCGGCATTGAATTCCCAGAGGCCACAGGCTTGCGTGCCGGCGTTGCCGAACGCCCAGACGAGCTCGTCGGCGTTGAGGCCGAGCAGCCAGCCCGCCGCGGCGGCGGCGCCGAACACGCCGCACGTCGAGGTGTTGTGGAAGTATCGATAGTGCCGCTTGCCGACCGCCTCACCGATTCGAATGGCGACCTCGTAGCCGGCGACGACAGCCGACAAGAGATCGTCGCCGCGGGCGTTGGTGGTCTCCGCTGCGGCCAGCGCCGCCGGAATCACCACGGCGCCGGGGTGGAGCACGGAGGCGCGATGCAGGTCATCCATCTCGACGATGTGCGACAGTCCGCCGTTTACAAAGGCGGCCACTTCCGGGGAGCATCGCAGCCCCGTACCCACAACGCTCGCTGTGCCCTCGGGTCGCTGGCGGGCATGCTCGACAAGCATGCCTCCGGCTTCGGTAGGGGCGCCTGCCAGCGCCGATCCCAGCCAGTCGATCACGTAGGTGGGCGCCGCGGCGATCGAAGCGGCCGGGAGTCCGCGTTCGCGACCGGTCACAAGCTGCCGCGCCAGCTGCCCAGTCAGGGAGGTTGCGCCCATCGGTCCCTCGTTGCGCGTTCTGTTGGCCGAGAGTCTGGTAGATTAGCACCGCCGCGCGGACTGGACCGAGGGCGGCCTCCACCCCGACCGATGGCACAACGGCTCAGTTCCGAACAAGAGCAGATCCGGCAGGCGGTTCGCGAGCTCTGCGCCGACTACCCCGATGAGTACTGGCGTCAGGTCGATGCCGATCTGAGGTACCCGGAGGAGTTTGTTGCGGCGCTGAGCCAGGGTGGCTGGCTGGCGGCGCTGATCCCCGAGGAGTATGGCGGCTCTGGTTTGGGGGTACTCGAAGCCAGCATCATCCTCGAGGAAATGAATCGCTCGGGGGGGAACGCCGCTGCTTGCCACGCACAGATGTACATCATGGGCACGCTGCTGCGGCATGGCTCCGAGGCGCAAAAGGCAAGGTACCTGCCTGACATCGCCAGCGGCACACTCCGTCTGCAGGCCTTTGGCGTAACCGAGCCGACGACGGGATCCGACACGACGCAGCTCAAGACCACGGCGGTGCGGCAGGGTGACCGCTATGTGGTCAATGGGCAGAAGGTGTTTATCTCGCGGGTCGAGTACTCGGATCTCATGCTCTTGCTGGTACGAACTACGCCCGCCAGCGAGGTGACCAAACGCACCGACGGGCTGTCGGTGTTGCTCGTCGATCTCCGAGAGGCGAGTGGCAAGGGCATCACGGTCCGACCGCTGCGCACCATGATGAACCACCAAACGACCGAGCTATTCATCGATGATCTCGAGGTGCCGGTGGATGCGCTGGTCGGCGAGGAGGACAAGGGATTCCGCTACATCCTCGATGGCTGGAATGCGGAGCGCATCCTGATCGCGGCGGAGTGCATCGGCGACGCGCGGTGGTTCGTCGAGCGCACCTGCCAGTACGCCAGCGAGCGCGTCGTGTTCGGCCGTCCCATCGGGCAGAACCAAGGGATTCAATTCCCTCTCGCCCGCGCTTATGCTGATCTCGAGGCCGCCGATCTCATGCGCTATCGGGCCGCCGAGCTATTCGACAACGGCGAGCCGTGCGGCGCCGAGGCCAACATGGCGAAGTTGCTGGCCGCCGATGCGTCGGCCGAGGCTGGTCGGGTTGCGTTGCAGACGCACGGCGGCTTCGGCTTTGCCGAGGAGTTCGACGTCGAGCGCAAGTATCGGGAGACGCTCCTGTATCAGGTGGCTCCGGTATCGACCAACCTCATCCTCGCCTACATCGGTGAGCACGTCCTCGGGTTACCGAGGTCGTACTAGCAGACCGTGATGGACGTGACACGGCCCTCCCCAGCCGGCGCGTCGTCTGGCGCTCGCCCGCTCGAAGGCATCACCGTGGTCTCTGTCGAGCAAGCCGTTGCTGCACCGTTTGCCAGCCGTCACCTGGCCGACCTCGGGGCGCGTGTCATCAAGATCGAGCGCCCTGGCGTTGGCGATTTCGCTCGCTCGTACGACACAGTCGTCAACGGGCTCTCGAGCCACTTCGTTTGGCTGAATCGCTCGAAGGAATCGCTGGCGCTCGACCTCAAGAGCGCTGGCTCGCGTTCGGTGCTGGAGCGTCTGCTCGAGCGCGCCGACGTATTCCTGCACAACCTCGGCCCCGGGGCAGCGGAACGTCTCGGCCTCGACGCGCCGACGCTGCGCGGTCGTTATCCGCGGCTCATCGTCTGCACGATCTCGGGATATGGCTCGACCGGTCCGTACGGCGATCGCAAAGCCTACGATCTGTTGGTGCAGGCCGAAAGCGGCCTGATGTCGATCACCGGCTCGGAGCAGACGCCCAGCAAGGTGGGGATCCCGGTCGCCGACATCGCCGCCGGCTCGTATGCGTACTCGGGTGTGCTGGCGGCGTTGATTGCCCGTGGCCGCACGGGCGAAGGAGCGGCGCTCGAGGTTTCGCTGCTCGATGCGCTCGCCGAATGGATGGGCTTTCCGCTTTACTACACGGCCTACTCGGGTGCGGCGCCGCGGCGCAGTGGCCCCCGGCATGCGGCGATCGCCCCCTACGGGCCGTTTCGCTGTGGCGACGGCAACGCGGTGTTTCTGGCGGTTCAGAACGAGCGTGAGTGGTCCCGCTTCTGCGAGCACGTGCTCGGTGATGCAACGCTTGCCACCGATCCCCGCTACGCGAGCGGGACGCAACGTGTAGCCAACAGCGACGCGCTCACCGAATACATCGAGGGCATCTTCGGGGCACGGACTGCCCAGGAGGTGCACGATGCGCTGGAGGCCGCTGGCATGGCGCATGCCGAGATGAACGGCGTCGAGGAGTTCCTGGATCACCCGCAGCTCGAGTCCCGCGATCGCTGGTGTGAGGTCGACTCGGTGAGCGGAAAGCTACGTACGCTGTTGCCACCGGTAACCACGAACGCGTACGAGCCTGCCCTGGGCCCGATTCCGGAGGTGGGCCAGCATTCCGAGACCATTCTCGAGGAGCTCGGCTTCGATGCTGCGGAGATCGCCGAGCTACGGCAAGCACAGGTAATCTGAATACCCTGGAACAACCGTCAGGAGTCGACGAAATGGCCGTCAAGCGAGGCTGGCAAGGAAGGGTCTACGAAGACTTCGAGGTGGGCGACGTCTACCCGCATCCGCTCGGTCGAACGATTACCACCGCCGACAACATCTGGTTCACCATGATGACCCAGAACACCAACCCCATTCACTTCGATCATGAGTACGCCAAGGGCACCGAGTTCGGCCGCCCGCTGGTCAACTCGACGTTCACGCTAGCGCTGGTGACCGGTCAGTCTGTGACCGATATCTCCCAGAACGTCATGGCCAACCTCGGCTGGGACAAGGTGCGGCTCCCGCACCCGGTGTTCGAGGGCGACACCATCTACTCGCGCACCGAGGTCCTGGAGGCGCGCGAGAGCAAGTCGCGCCCCAATGTCGGCATCGTTCGCGTCAAGACCACCGGCTTCAACCAGGACAACGTCACTGTGATCGAGTACGAGCGCACCATCATGGTCTACAAGCGCGGCCATGTGCCGCCGACCGCGCACGATCAGATCGACGGATAGTCTGCTCCCCGCGAACGGTCCTGTCGCCGTGCGTCACACTACGTCCGGTGGGCGTCAAAGGCGGTGCCGCACGATTGTTCGCGCCACCGTGCGGCCGCTGGCGCAGGCTCCACCCGTGTGTGCGTGACTCAGGTACTCGCCGACGAAGTAGATGCCCCGCCGCCGCCGTTCCTGCTCTTCTAGAAACGTCGCCATGAGCTTCACGAAGCCGGGAGGTATATAGATGAGATCGTCGCCGGCCACCACCACCACATCGTCGATCATTTGCGGAGTAAGCGGTGGGTAGAAGCTCTGCGCGAGCGGCAGGCAGTAGTCGGGGAGCGGCACATTTGTCGAGCTCCAGCGGAAGGTCTCGCGGCGCGAGAGCATCACCGAAACCCCGGGTCTCTGCTCCCGGTCTCCGGGATATGTCGGGTAAGCGCTCCAGCCAAACACCCGCTCCTTCAGCGGGTCGGGGTGATCGGGGATATACTGTCCTCCGGACGCCTCCGCAGGTGCGTGCTGCGGGTGCAAGAGGTAGACGACGTAGGCGTACTTGGTGAAGAACACCTGCTCGAACAATGCACGCTGAGCGCGCGTCAGTTCCTCGAGCATTGGCAGCACGTAGCGCCCCTCGACAGCGCAGACCACGACGTCGGGGGTTGCAGCAGCACGGCGTCCTCCGGGCATCAGGTAGTGCACCGTATGTCGACCGTTGGCAGCGGGCCCGGTGATGCGCATGACCGTTGTGTCAAGGCGGATGTCGAGCAAGGTGGCTAGCTTCCGGGTCAGTACGCCGATGCCTTCGTCCGGGACGACGAACGTCGCCTCCTGGTGTGCAAACCAGGAAAGGAGGGCGATGCGCGAGGTGTTCTCAGGCTCGAACCCCCAAGCGTCGAAGATTGGGTCGATCCAATAATCCAATAGCTCCTGCGCCGCCTCGGCGCCGAGCTTGCGAACGTAGTAGTCGTGCATGCTCTCGTCGTCGTACCTCGCGCCGGTGGCGAGCAGACACGGGTCTACATGGGTGCGAATCTCCGCCAGATCGGCCAGCAGCAACGGCAGCCTTCGCTTGGTCTCGCCGCTGAGCCCTGGGACATTGAGGACTTCCGACAGGTGAAACCGGAGTCCGTAGGAGTACGTGCCGTGGCCACTCTCGATTGGCCCGTCGTCGTAGGGTTGAGAGCCGCTCAACGAAGCTCCCACCTCACTGGCCAGCGCGTACATCTCGGTGCTAGCCCCATAAACGCCGCCGGCGTGGGGGTTCGTGTAGATCGGACCGATCCAGTCGTCGGTCATGCGTCCGCCGGCCAAGGAACCCTTCTCCAGAACCGTTACCTGGAAACCGGCCTGCTGTAGATCCCAGGCGGCGCTCATGCCGGAGATCCCCGCGCCCACGACGACCGCAGTCGGCTGCCGGCCACTGCCTGTAAGGGCCAACGCTGTGCTGCGCGCCGGCCGGATTCCGAGCGCCGCTCCGGCGCCGACCGCCCCGATCCCTTTGATCAGCTCACGTCGTCTCACGATCGCTCCTCGGTTGCCAGGAACCGCGGTGGCTAGTCGGACCCATAGCTCGCCGAGATCTTCTTGAGTGGACCGAGCTGTTTCCAAGTGCCCGAGAACCCTTGCGGCATGACCAACATGTCACCGGGGCCGTAGATCTTGCGTTTGCCCGCGCGGTCGATGATCTCGACCTCGCCGTCGATGAGGTACATGAACTCGTCCCATGGCCAGTCCTTGATTTCCAACGTCATGGTTTCGTACTGGCTATAGCCGACGTGGAACGAGCCGTCCGCCGAGAGGAAGTCATCGCGCTCCGCGTAGAGTGGGGTATCACCCGCAGCCACCTGCCACACGGAGGTGTTCTCCATCGGCCGCGCATCGATTCGGGCTGGGGTGGTCGTCGCCACATCGACGATGCCGATTACCTCCGTCTGAGCGGCGTCTTCCCCGAACTCGACCTCCCACCACTCGGCGAGGGCCTTGCACGGCTCCGCCTCGAGATTGTCGCAGCGCTGGCCACCGATATGGGCCGGTCGGTCGGGCCGTATGCTGCGCACGTTGGCCAGCTTATCGGTCAGCGCGTTATTGTCCGCGGCCCTGCCCATGGCGAGATAGGGCAGCAGTTCTCGATAGGTAATCGAGGGATGTACATACCCGGGGGCGGGTATATGGCAGCTGACGCAACCATTGGCCACGAGCTCCATGTATACGCGCTGCTCGAAGAACTCCTCGCCGTCGCCGGTCGGCGCGGCGTCGGCTGATGTGAGCCACGCACCCACGCCGGCCAGCATCGCTGCGGCGAGCACGGCTAGCCTTCTAAGCTTCATGATCTCTCTCCGTCTGACGGATTCCAGCGCGCGTTTCGCTGGAGCGAATCTGCATGATGATGCGGTGTCGAGGTGAGCACTCAGTGCGCCTGGATAAACGGGATGTCGGCCTCCAGAATGCGACGATTGAGCTCACCAAGCTCTTGCTGAACCAACCTGTCGAGACCGGCAAGCTCCTCCTCGAGGTCGACCCCCAGCCGCTCGAGCCAGTCGGCCTGGACCTGCGTCGGGGCGGCGGAGGCTCGGCCAACGGCGGAGGCTAGCGTGCGGAGCTTTTCGTGAATCTCCGGACCGGAAATGTACGGTCCCGCGGGCCCGCTGTCGGTATCTGGGCGGCGCTGGTTGGTGATTCGAGACCGGATCTCGTTGAGGCGTGTGGAGAGATCCTCGGCGGTAGTCGTGAGGTCGTCCCGTGCATCGGAGTCGCCGATGCGATCGGCGAGGGACTGCAGCTGCCCCACGAGGCCGTCGATGAGCTCGATGCCCTCCTGTGAGCGAGCGCGCAGGTCAACCAGGCGTAGCAGCGCGTCGCGCTGGGCCCGCAGGTCTGCCATCGAGACGTCGACACGCGGGTCCATCCGCACTTCGAGCTCGGTCGCCGATTCGTCTCCTCCCGCTTTCAGGATCACCCGGTAAGCGCCCGGGATCACCAACGGTGCGGTTGGTCCGGACCCGGGGAACGTGGCGGCCGGCCCCTGCTCTTCCTCTGATTGCTGCCGCAGATCCCAGACCACGCGGTTGACGCCCATCTCGGAGGGCGCCTCGAGGGTACGGACGACTTCACCGTCGGAGGATTGGATCTCGATTTCGATGGTGGCGTCCCCGTTTGCTTTGTCGGTGTCTTCCGGATCCCCTTCGTCGGGGGAGGTGGTGTCCTCCAGCTCCAGTCCCGCTGGCACGAAGTAGGAGATCACCGCGCCGTAGGGTGGGTTCTCCCCGACGAACACCTTGTCGCCCAAGTCGACGCGTAGCTCGCGCGTGTACGGCTGAAAGCGCGTCGTTGTGCCGAGATCGAACAGAGAAACGGCGGTGCTGTCGGCGGCGGCTGCTCGCAGCTGCTGCAACGGCGTGACGTCATCGAGAATGAGAATCGAGCGCCCGTGGGTGCCGATGATCAGGTCGTTGTCGCGTGGGTGGATCAAGATGTCGCGAACCGCCACCGGTGGTAGCCCGAGGCGTAGAGAGGTCCAGGCGCGATGGTCCGAGTCGCTCCCTGCCTCCGACCCCCACGAAGCGAAGATGCCCAGCTCGGTGCCGACGTACAGCAGGTCGGGGTTGCGAGGATCTTCACGCACGACGTGTAGGTAGCCGGGGTCGGGGAGGCCCGAGCCGATATCGGTCCAGCTGTCGCCGTAGTCGGTGGTCATGAACAAATAGGGAGCGAAGTCGTCGAGGCGGTGGCGATCGAAGGCGACGTAAGCGGTTCCGGCCTCGCGCCGCGAGGCCTCGATGCGCGACACCCAGGACTCCGATGGCACCGGGATGTTGCCAACGACGTTGGTCCAATTCGCTCCATCGTCGCGGGTTATCTGCACGTTGCCGTCATCGGTGCCAACCCAGATCACTCCGGCCTGCAGCGGCGACTCGGCGATCGTGTAGATCGTGGTGTGATACTCGGCGGTGGTGTTGTCGGGGGTAATCGGGCCCCCTGATGAGCCCTGCTTTTCCTCGTCGTTGGTCGTCAGATCGGGGCTGATCTCTTCCCAGGAGTCGCCGCCGTCGTTGGTGCGAAACAGCACGTTGCCGCCCAGATAGACGGCCTTCGGGTCATGCGGAGAAATGTAGATGGGCGAGTTCCAGTTGAAGCGGTACGGGTGCTCGCCGACGGCGCCGCCTGAGAACGGGTAGGGGCGGATCGAGCGGTTCTCGTTGGTGCGCAGGTCGATGCGCAGGATGCTCCCTCCCTGGGAGCCGGCGTAGACGATGTTGTGATCGCTGGGGTCGGGCTGGATGTAGGTGCCGTCGCCATACTGCACGTGGTACCAGTCGGCCTCGAGGATGCCGGTGCTGGTCATGGTGTTGCTCGGGCCGCACCAGGCGTCGTTGTCCTGGAAGCCAGCGCACACGAAGTAGGGATCGCGCATATCGGCGCCAAGCTGATAGGCCTGCTGCAGCGGCAGGTTGTTGACCAGCTCCCAGGTCTCACCGCCGTTGTAGGAATAGGCGATGCCGCCGTCGTTGCCGTCGACCACCATCATCGGATCGTCGGGATTGATCCAGAACGATTGGTGGTCGCCGTGGTGCGTCGTGGCGATCCGCCGCCAGGTGCGGCCGCCGTCGGTAGACAGGTTCAGCCGGCCGCCCACCATGTAGAGGCGGTCCTCGTTCGACGGATCGATGCGGAAGTCGGTGTAGTAGAAGGGCCGCGAAGCGATGGCGCGGTCGTCGTTGACGTGCTCCCAGGAGCTGCCGCCGTCGCTGCTGCGCCACAGGGCCCCCTCAGTCGACTCGATCATGGCGTAGACCACATCGTGGTCGGATACGGCAACGGCTACACCGATACGGCCGAGCACCCCGGAAGGCAGCCCGTTGTCGAGCCCTGCTTCGGTGAGGTTGGCCCAGCTGTCGCCGCCGTCGCGGCTCACGTACAGGCCGCCGCCCGGGCCGCCGGAGCGGAAGCCCCACGGCTGGCGTAGGAAATCCCACATGCCGGCGTACAGCACGCGCGGGTTGGTAACGTCGATCGTCAGATCAGATACGCCGGTGGTCTCGTCGACGTAGAGGACCTTGTCCCAGGTTTCGCCACCGTCGTGGCTGCGGTAGACGCCGCGGTCCGGGTGGGCTCCCCAAGCGTGCCCCATGGCGCCGACGTAGACGTGGTCGGGGTCGTCGGGATGCACACGGATGCGGGCGATGCGCTCGGTGGTTTCCAGGCCAATGTGCGTCCACGTGTCGCCGCCGTCGGTGGAGCGGTACACTCCGTCGCCGAACGACGTCGAGTTGCGCGGATTGTGCTCGCCGGTACCCAGGTAGACGACATTCGGGTCCGAGGGCGCCACGGCCACTGCCCCTAGCGACAACGTCCCGCCGTCGTCGAAGATCGACTCCCAGGTGATGCCCCGATCCTCGGTGCGCCACAGCCCACCCGAAGCGGTGGCCATGTAGAGCAGGTTCGGCCGTCCCGGAACCCCTGCCAGATCGACCGTGCGCCCACCCATGAATGCCGGGCCGATCGAGCGCCACGCAAGGCCGTCCAGCAGATCTTCGACGGTGGCGTTGTCGTCCGCCTGCGGGGCTATTGCCTGACCGACTGCCGGGACCATTGCCTGGGCGATGAGCAGGACCAATAGAAGGGTAACGGACAGCGCACGCATCGAAGCCTCCGTGGTTCAGTCGAGGATCGGCAGGGTACCGCGCGGCGGTCTCGGGAGACAGGAAGTCTTGAGCCCGTGCCTATGAGCTCGCCGAGGTGTAGTTCGCCAGGCTGCGCTTCCAAGCCCACCGTGAGCCCACCAGGAAAGCTAGCGACACGGCGCCGGCGACGGTGAGCGTCTGCAGCGACCAGGTGCCGCGCACCGCATCAGCCGGGAAGCTGGTGATCAGCGCCACCGGCACCAGCGCAACAAGCAGGAAGCGCGCCACGCCGGTAAACACGTCGATGGGCCAACGGCCGGCGTCGGTGACCGCCCACAGCAGAAAGCGTAGGTTGTCGACCCGTACGAAGAAGAAGCTCACGCAGATGGCGAGCAGCCACAGCCCATACATTGCCACCACCCCCGTTCCGAACAGCGCCACGGCAAGCAGGAGATCCTCGACCCCCGAGGCTTGCAACGAGGAGCTGGCGACAGCCGCCACCACCACGCCCGCCACCAGGTCCCACACGGCCGCCGCGTTGAACTTGCGCAGGCTCACGAGTAGCTGCGCATCGACCGGCTTCATCAGCATCAGGTCCAGCGTGCCGAGGCGGATCGACTCGACCGCCTCGCCCAGGTTGGGTTCGAAGATCCCCGACTGGATGCCGCTCATCAACAGGAAGAACGCCATCACCAGCAGCGCGTGCGGTAGCTCCCAGCCGCCGATGTTGTCGCGATGCCAGAATACGAGAGCCAGTGGGGTGATGGTGCCGACGGCGTGCAGCATTCCGGTCGCCATGCCGAGCAGGAAGTTGCTCCGGTACTGCATCACCGTGGCCAGCGACACACGTAGCAGCGCTTTGACAGCGCGGATCTGCCGCAGGATCTTAGGCACCGAAAGCCCCGTAGCGGCGGATGCCGCGACGCCAGGTGGCTGCAGCCGCTGACGCCAGCACCACCACCCACATCACCTGCGCACCGATGTCGAAGAGCGCATCCTCAGGAGCCAGAAAACCACCGAGCAGCTCCACTGGTACGGCGATCATGCCGCGGAACGGCAGCCAGGCGAGGACCGCCTGCATCGGCTCCGGGAACATGGCGAGCGGCGCGATGTAGCCCGACAGGAGCATCCACACGGTGAACCAGACGCCGAACATGCCCTCGCTCTGGTCGGTCCAGAAGGCGACCATACCGAACAGGGCCTGTACGAGGAATGTCATGAGCCACGCCAGTAGCACGCTCACCGAGAACAGCGCCAGCGCCTCGAGCCCCGGCCACGCCAGCAGCTCCGGTCGCCACAACACCAGCCCCACCATCATCGGCGCAACGACGAGCAGTCGCATTGGCATGGCCGCCAGCATGGTCACGCCTTCGTAGACCAAGGGGTTGATGGGGCGGAGTAGCCTCGCTGACAGGCCGCCGGTGCGGATAAGCCAGTTCAGGTGCCAGAGCACCCAGGCCGAGGTGAGTTGCCGTACCACCAGGGTAGCGGCGAAGTAGCGGGTGATCTCGGTCGGCCCGTAGCCAGCCACCGGGGCGTCCTCGACGACCGTGTTCCACAGCGCCAGCATGATCAGCGGCATCGTGGCGGTGAGAATCCAGATCACCATCTCAGCGCGATAGGCGACCAGCTCCGCCATTCCGATGCGGAACATCGCCGGCATGGCCCGGGCCACGCGGACAAGGCTCACGCGTCCTCCCGTGTCGTCTCCGGGTTGTCCACGAGGTTGCTTTCCGGGTCGCGCTCCCTCGCGAAGGCGGTGGCTAGCACCTCCTCGAGCGGTGGATCCTCGACCGTGACGTCGGCGTCAGGATGTCGCTGCAGCACCTCGCCGAGCAGGCCGTTGACCTGCTCGGGCCCGACGGTGGCCACCCAGCGGCCCGGCTCGTCGGCGACGAACCCGAGATCTTCCAGGCCGTCGGAGCTGCGCGTCACCACCCGTCGCCCGCCCCCGAAGGTTTGCTGAAAGGCCTCCAGACGGCCGTCGAAACGGATCACCCCTTGATCGATCAGCACGATGCGCTCGGCGATGGCGCCCACGTCCGACATATCGTGGCTCGTCAGCATCACCGTGGCCTCGTGTCGCCGCTGGTACTCCTTCACGAACCGGCGCACCGTCCGCTGCACCTGCACGTCGAGCCCGATGGTCGGCTCGTCGAGGAACAGCACCTTCGGTCGGTGCAGCAACGACGCTGCCAGCTCGCAACGCATGCGCTGGCCCAGGGAGAGGTTGCGTACCGGCTGGTCCATGAACGCGCCCAGCTCCAGTAGCTCCACAAGCTCGTCGCGGATCTCCCGAAACGCAGCGCGCGGCACGTCGAACAGCGCGCGGTTCAGGGCGAACGTTTCGGTGGGCGGCAGGTCCCAGAGCAGTTGCTGTTTCTGCCCCATGACCAGGGTTACCGATCGGAGGAAGTCGGGATGGCGCCCCGAGGGGGTGTAGCCGGCCACTTCGCAGCTGCCCGAGGTGGGGTACAGCAGGCCGGTCAGCATTTTCAGCGTCGTCGTCTTGCCCGCGCCGTTGGGCCCCAGGAAGCCGACGCGCTCACCCGGCTCCACCGTCAGCTCGATCTCGTCGACGGCCCGCACGTCGCGGTACTCTCGATTGAATAACGATCGCACCGAGTTCCACAGGCCCGGTTCTTTGAGCGGCACCTGATAGGTCTTGGTGAGCGCGTGGGTGCGAATCACCGAGTCACTCCATCATCGGGTCTGTAGGCCAAGATCGAACAGCGAATCTATCAGGCGTCGCCCCCACGGCTCACCAACGTCATGGCGCACGTTGGGCAGAGATCTCCTCCATCGTGTAGCGGGGGGTGATGTGCTGGGGGCAGTTCGCGTCCCACGCCTCGACATGAAATACCAGCGCTCGCTCGACCTTCCCGCCGTACGCCGGGTCGACGAGGCGCTCCAGGAGCTCCGGCGAATCCTCCACGAACTCCGCGCGACCCCAGATCTTGATGCGCCGGCGATTCGGGTAGTCCATCAGAAAGATGAACGCGCGGTCGTTCTCATCGAGGTTGCCGAGCGAGATGTACTGGCGGTTGCCGGAGAAGTCGGCGAGCGCCAGGGTCCGGGTATCTACCACCTTGAGGAAGCCCTTCGGCCCACCGCGATGCTGGATGTAGGGTTGGCCGTCGGCGCTCGCCGTACCGAGATAGAGCGAGTCGCGCTCGCCGATGAAGTTGGCGAGATCGGCAGTAACCTCGTTGCTCCAGCCGCCCTTGCGCTCCATGGTCGCGTATCCGCCGCGGGATCCGCGTTGTTGCTGTGCAGCCTTGACCGACGATGTGAAGGCTATGTCGCTGACCGGCTGTGTCATCTGTTGGATTCTCCTTTGAGGGAAGCCTGAGGCCGGTTCAATATCAATGCTGCCGCCTGACTACCGCTTGGCGAGGCTATGCCCGGAAGCCTCGACGATCGTCGACCGATCGCCGGGGTCGATCGTACGGAACTCGTAGGCAAGGTCCTTGGCCCCCAACGCCACCCGAACCTTGTAGTTGTTCGAGGTCTCGAACCCGTAGACGATCATGGCTACGCTGCTTGTCCTTTGTGAGTCCTACAGCGAGCGCAGGAATTCCTGCAGCGCCTGGCGACTGCTCTTGTCCAGTCGCCGATACGCTTTGCGTGCCGCGGCAGCTTCCACCCCATGCCGTTGGATTGCCTCCCCAGTCGAGCCGGCGGAGCCATCGTGCAGCAGAATGCGGCGAAAACGCAGCCCCCACAGCGCCGGGGTGCGAATCTCGCTCGGTGCCGCGTCCGCTTGGCCGATGCCGTCGCCCGTTCCGATATCGTGCAGCAAGAGGTCCGAGAACAGCGGTACGGGCTGCCGGTCGAAGAGCGGATTGTTCGATGGGCCGGTGCGCAGCGTCGGCACGTGACAGGCCGAGCAACCGATCGAGCGAAATACGTCCTCGCCGCGTTGCTCTGCACCGCTGCTCGCGTCGCGTGATGGCGGCGCGAGAAACTGCATGAACGCGGTGAAATTGTCGACGCCGCTCAGGCCGGTGACCGGATCGGTGACGTCCTCGGGATCCGGGATGGGATCGCAGAGGGCCATCTTCTCGGGTGGAATACCGAAAGCGAGTTCCTGCGGGAAGATCTCATTGGTGATGCCCATCTCGTTGCGGTACGCGTCGCCAGCGAAGTCCGGCAAGGTGGCGAGCTGCGCCTTCCAGCCGAATCGCCCCACACGCAGCTCCCCGGTTACGAGGTCTTGTACCAAGGCCGCTCGGCCGCTGATGCCGTCGGCGTCGAGGTCGTCGGGATCAGCCCACGCCGCGATCTCGGCATCGGGGATGGCTTCCACTAGGCCGGCTCCGAACAGCGGAATCGGTATGCGCCGTGCGACGACCTTGGCATCGGCCGGCGGAACAGGCTGGCAGGCGTGGTCGGGTATGGAAAACACCTGAAAGAGAGTGTCACCCGGAGTGCCATCCGGAAGCAGGGGGGGGCCGAAGACCCCAGCGGCGTCGCGCACGCCGAAGCGCACCTCGGTGGTGAGCCCACTGCCGCCGACTGCCGGAATGCTGTGGCAAACGCCGCAGCTGGTCCCGTTGTAGGCGGGGCCGAGCCCCTCCTCCGACGTTTCCACCTCGAGAAAGTCCTCGAGCCCGAGACGGAAACGCTCGAACTCGTGCGGTGTGATGCCGCGCATAGGCTGGCCCACGGCCACCGCCGCTGACTGGCCGCTGGCTTGCCAGGAGATCGCTGCCAGCGCGACGAGCGCCGTCCCCCCGACAACCAGTAGTGCGCTCCTCATGGGGCCGCTCCCTCTGGCTCTGTTGCAGCAGCCGTCACGTGAATGACGCCGCTCATGTACAGGTGACCGGCGCCGCAGATGCGCGAGCACTCGAAGCGGTAGTCGCCGGGCTCGGTAGGTGTGAAGAATACGCTTGCCGTGCCGCGGTTGCGCTTCGGAATATCGCTGTCGATGTCGGTGTCCCCGGGCCCCACGATGCGGAACCCGTGATCGGTATCCTCGCTGGTGAGCTGGAACTCCACCGTTGTGCCAGCCTCCATCGTGACCTCGGAGGGGGTGAACAGGAACCGTTCAGCGACGATCTCGATGACCCGGTCGGGCTGGGGTCGTTCGTCTGCCTCCTGAACCGGAGCGGGCGGGAACGCGGCGCCGGCCAGGACGCCACACAGAATCACGAAACAAACAGTCGCAGCGTGCCTCTTCATCAGAACCACCATCCGATTCCCAGGTTTAGCGAACGCGGTCCGGCGATGATGTCGCTTTGCGAGCGCACGTGGGAGTAGTCGACCTTCAGGACCACATCGGGATCCAGCCAGTAGTTGGCGCCGATAACCCATGCATCGCGGTCGAACTGCGGTAGCCCGACGTTGCCCTCGTCCATGCGGAATTGGGTGTCGAAGTTCTCGTAGCGGACGAACAGCCCGAGCTCGTGCGGGAAGTCGCGGGGCAGCACGCTGTATGCCCCCTCCACGTAGAACCCACGGATCTGACTCCCGACGTTCGGATCGACTCCCGTCAAACGAAATACGGCATCGTTCAATTCGGCCGCATTCTCGACGAAGCCGTGGGCGTACTGGGCGCGGCCTTCGAAGCGCCCGCGGCGATAGCGAGCGTCCGCAGCAATCATCGAGGTGGGGGTTTCGAGGCGCACCAGGGTGACGCTGCTGTCGCCCCGCCAGAAGCTCGTGCCGAGCGTCAGACCACGGAAGCCCACATACTCGAGGCGCCCGGTTACCGCCATGTTGCGGGCGTGCGCGTTGCTGCCGTTCTGCGCTGCTCCACGGAAGCCCTCCTCGGCGGAAAACTCGACCGAATCGAGGGGTGCCATGACGTACACGCGATAGCGAAGCTTGCCGCCGAGCGTCCCGTGGATGCCGCCGCCGACGTCGAACCAGGTCGTCGGAATGACGAACGTGTCGACGAACGGACGCTCGACGCCATAGAACGTCGGCGGCTCGTGACGCTCGTTGATGATGCCCATGGGCGCCAGCATCATCCCGGCGCGAAAGTTCAGCTCCGGCGTCACCAGGAAGTCGACGTACGCCTGCTCCAGCTCGAGCTCGCCCTTCTCCTCCAACCCTTCAACGATGCTGTGCTCGAGCTCGATCTCGCCGAAGAAGTGGATGCGGTCGCTGAAACGGTGCGACACCAGCAGAACGAAGCGGTGAAAATCCAGAATCGGCGGGGCGAGCGGGTCGTTGATCGGCCGGTTGTAGTGCATCTCCATATAGCCGGAGATGGGTCCCGTTTGGGACGTGTTCTGGCTGGACGTGTCTTGGGCGTTGGCCGTGCCAGCCGACAGCGACGTGCCGGCCAGCAGAAGAGACGTCAGAAAGACGCCGATCCGCGGGAGGCTCATTAGGTTCCCTCACCAGAGTTGGAGTTTCACAGCTTACGCGGGATTCTCGAGCGGTAGTTAGCCTAGACTAAACCGAAAGTTAGCGTCGGCTAAGTCTCCTGCGGGGAAGGGCACGGGTATCGGGCGCCCGCCGCGCTAAACTAATGGTCGTCGCCCGTGTTCAACGGAGGCCTTCGCAGGTGAAGATGGCGGGACTAAAGCGTGTGCGCGAAGACAGTCAACAGCGGGAGCCTTCTCGACTGCTCGCCCCATCAGCGTCCCGCCCGTGTCGTTGATCGAGAATCTGAAGCGACACTTCGTGCTCTATCTAGCGGCGCTCATGCTGGGTATCGCCACCGCTGTCGGTGTGAACCTTGCCGCCGCCCACTTCGGCGTTTCGGTGAAGATCCTCACCCGAGATCCCTACCGCGCGGCCGTGGTTCCTCCCTACTATGCTTACGCGTCGCTCGTCGGTTCGGCGGCCTGGCTGATATCCGGAGCCTCCACGGTGGCTACCGCGATTGTCGGCCGTAGGGCGCTCGGCGCGCGCTTCTCTGACGACAGCACCTACAGGATCCTGGTTCTTGGCGGGGCGATCGGCCTGGTCATGGCCTTGGACGACATCCTGCTCTTCCACGATGCCTTCGCGGAAAAAGTGGGGATTCCGGAGATCCTGTTCCACGTCGTCTACACGGCCGCTTTCGTCGCCTTGTTCGGACTCTCGCGCACCGTCTTGGCGCGCACCCCGTGGCTGCTCCTACTGGGGGCTCTAGGAGGCTTCGGCTTGTCGAGCGTGATCGACAACGTATTCACGCTCGATCCCGGCTTGAGAGACAACGAAGACGTCTTCAAGCTCTGCGCGATCGCCCTGTGGGCTCTCTACTTCGTCCAGGTCTGCTGGCAATTCGCCGGAGATGCTCGCCGCGAGCGTGTTCACTCAGCGGCAAAGCAGTAGAAGAGCCCGTTTCCCCCGGTCCCCACGAGATCCTCCTGGCTGCAGCCCGCCGACGGATGCGCCATGTTCCATGGGCTGCCCGGTGTGGTGAACCGGAAGCGGTCGTGGTGCCCCACCATGGCGGTGCCCTCGCCGCTGTTCGTCCAGTTGCCGCAGGTCCGATCCTCGCCGGGCGGGAAGGCGGTGCCGTCGAGCCGCGACCCCGTCAAGACGTCGTGCATGCTCGGCGAGTCGCCCGACGCACCGGAGTTCACCCGCTCGCCGCGCTCGTTGAGTGCGTACTCGTATCGGATGTTGGCATTGTTGTAGTGCAGCTCGTCGACATCGGTGGCGATCCCGAGCCCCTCGGCGTTGGCCCACGGTCCGTCGCCGATGCGGTCGCGCGCGTTGACGGCGGGCTGCCCGCCGGTTGCCTGGGTGTTCAGGTATGCCCTCCAGGTACGGCCGCCGGCGCCCGCTGCTGCGGCCAGCGACTGGCAGTGAGCATCCGCTCCCGCCAGGCCCCCGAGATCAGCGCCGTTTCCCGGACCGCGGCTGGTAATGAAGAAGCCCATTGGCTCGGGCTCCTGATCTTGCTGGGCCGTGACCTGGACGGCGATCGCCAGGATCACCAGGCCGACGATCGCGAACATTGCATTGCGCTTGTAGCTCATTGGTTTCCTTCCGTCAGTTGGCGCGCCGATAGCAGCATTGCCTGAGCGCCCGCGAGGGCCAGAGACTCACCTTCAGCCCTTTACGTCAACCCTGTGCTGGCACCGCGACGATGAACTCCTCGAGTGCGGCGATCGCCTGCGCGAAGGTCTCGGACTCAGTGGAACCGAAGGCGAGGCGGAAGTGCTCGGGGTGTCCGAAGCAATCGCCGGGCGACAGGAGGATTCCCGCCGCCGCCAGCTGCTCACAGAGCGGCCTTGCCGAGGGTTCGCCGACAACCCAGGGAAACGCGATCAGCCCGCCCTGGGGCGCGACCCAACGGAATCGGTCCGAATGGCGGTTGAAGAACGTGCTCAGGACTTTGAGATTCTGGGTGCCGATCGACTGGGCGCGGCCGAGGACTCGCTGCCGTTGCCGCAGGGCGATCGCCGCTAGTCGCTCCGACAGCGGCGAGGTCGATAGTGTGAAGAAGCCGCGAAGGTCGAAGTAGCGCTGCCGACGCTCCGGGTCGGCGTCGATGACCCAGCCGAGCCGCAGCCCGGCCAGCGACATGGCCTTGGACATGTCCCCGACCAGCGCCGTGCCTTCGATCTCGGCGCCCGAGGGCGAAGCCCCACCGTGCGTGATCGGGTGCTGTACCTGGTCGATTGCCACCGTTGCTCCGCGGAGGTCTGCGGCTTTCTGGATGGCGCGCATGTCGGCCGTCGCGACGGTGGCGCCCGTGGGGTTGTGAGGCGTGTTGATAATCACCAGGCCGGTACGATCGTCGATCAGTTCGATGACCCCTTGCACGTCCAGTTGGAAGCCGACGGCACGGTCCAGTAGGTAGGGGCGAGGCTCCTGGTCGAAGATCTTCGCCAGGGCACCGAAGCTCGGGTATCCGGGATCCGGGAACACGACGTTGCCGTCGGGCGTGGCTCCGGCCGCGACCAACATCGCGAGACCCTCAGCGGCGCCGGAGGTGATTTGAATGTGCTCCGGAGCGGAGCTCGTGTGCTCCGCCACCGCCTCGCGAAGCTCCTCCGAGCCGGTGATCGGCGCGTAGGTGAGGAGCTCGCCGCCTAGCGCCCCCGGCGTCAAATCCTCGAGAGCACACAGCTCGGCCACGGTCCACACGGGACCGGTGCTGCCGGATAGGTCGTAGCGCAGCGGGCGTGTCCCGTGCTCGTGCATCCAGACTTCGAGCTCGAAGGTCGGGACGGCCATTCGGGTCACCCTCGCAGTCGTCGTGTCGCGGTCTAGTGAACGCGCAACCGTGCGTCCGTGGCTCGCAGTATAGTCGGCGAACCGGGAGGCCACGTTGGCGAGGAAAGACTGCCGTTGTTACTGAATTGCATGCGCTCGCACGCCGCCGTCTGCCTGCTTATGATCGCCGCGCCGCTGCCAGCGCTGGCGCAGTCTCCGGCGGCGGCGCCTAGCCTGGCGGCTTCCCTGGCCGTCGGCGACCCTCCGATCGTCGACGGTATTGTTGGTGCGGAGGAGTGGGAGAATGCCTCGGCGGCGGGGGACTTCATCCAGTACGAGCCTCGACGCGGCGATCCGGCCACCCGCGCCACCGAGGTGCTGGTCCTGAACACTCCGTCTCACCTATACGTCGCTTTCCGGGTGCACGACGAAGAGGCGCCGACAGCGCAGCTCACCCGGCGCGATGACGACGTGATGGCCGACGACTCGGTGGTCGTGCTGCTGGACACCTACCGCGACCGCCAGTCTGCCTATCTGTTCGGGCTGAACCTGCTGGGAACCCAGGCCGACGCCAGAATCGTCGCCGATGGTCGGACGATCGATCGTGACTGGGACGGGGCGTGGGAGGCGGCGGCGGCTCGCACCGACTACGGCTGGTCGGCCGAGTTTGCCATCCCGTTGTCGACCCTGAAGTATCGCTCCGGAGAGAGCGTCACCTGGGGCGCCAACTTCGGTCGCACGCGAAGACGGAATCTCGAGATCGATTTCTGGACGGGGCCGCTCGATGCGCAGTTCCGGGTGTCGCAGGCTGGCGATCTGACCGGTCTGAACGCGCCGCCGGCGCCACAACGGCACCGGATCGTGCCCTACGCATTGGGACAGGCGCAGACGGGCAACAGAAGCGATGGCCAGGTCGGGATCGACGCCCGCTACGAGGTCACGCCGTCGTCGTCGCTCATCGGCACGATCAACCCCGACTTCGCTACCATCGAGGCCGACCAGGAGCGCATCAACCTGACCCGCTTCGAGCTCAGCCAGACCGAGAAACGGCAGTTTTTCATGGAAGGCAACGAGCTCTTCCGGCAGCGTATCCGCACGTTCTATTCGCGCCGCATCGCCGACGTTGCCGTCGGCGGCAAACTGCAGAGCAGGCACGGACCGTGGACAATCGGCGCGCTGTACGCTCGCGCCGAGTCGCCCGAGGAGTCGGATCTGGCTGACTACTCGGTGTTGCGCGTGCAGCGTGACCTCGGCCGCTCGAGCGTTGCCGTCACCGCTGCCGACCGCGGTCTCAGGGGCGCGCACCAGGGATCAGTCGGCCTCGATGCGACCCTGTTCTTCACCCCTACGTTCGGCATGACCGCACAGCTCATTCAGAGCTATGGCCCGACCGAGGGCGGTGCGCTCGCGTATTTCATTCGGCCGTCGTTTGACTCGCCCACAGCCCACTTCCACGTCCGCTACACCCACCTGGGCGACAACTTCGGGGACAATGTCAACGCCATCGGTTTCATCCGCGACGACGATCGCCGGGAGCTCGACTCAGCCTTCTCCAAGACCTTCTGGGTGCCAGCAGGGCCCATCGAGCGCATCCAGTACAACTCGAACTACAACATTTACTGGAGCCAGAAAGGCGTGCTGCGGAGCTGGCAGATTGACCAGTCGTTCAAGTTCGAGCTCCGCAACCGGCTGTCTTTCGATGTCGAGCACACCGAGGAGTTCAAGCGCTTCGAGAAGGACTTCCGCAACCGTCAGACGGGCTTCAAGGTTGGCTTCAACACCCGCGAGTTCGCTTCGGTGGCGGCGGGCTACGCGTTCGGCCGCAACTTCGACGCCGACTTCCAACTCTGGTCAGCGCAGGGTGGGTACAAGCTCACCGACGGTCTGTCGGTGGAGTATGAGTTGCAACGCCTCGAGCTCAACCCCGATCCGGACAAGGAGAGCACCTGGATCCACGTCGTCCGCGCCAGTCAGTTCTTCACCCCCGACCTCTTCCTTAGGGCCTTCCTGCAGACCAACTCGGTGATCGACCGCCGCAACGTCCAGGCGGTCTTCGTCTATCGTTACCTGCCCCCGTTCGGCACCTTGCAGCTCGCCTACCAGCGTGGCACCGCCGAGTTCGGCGAGCGCTCCGACCAGGGCGACACCCTCTTCGTCAAGGCGACGGCGGTCTTCTGAGATCGTGGTTCGGGCGTTTCTCCGACTCCGACAGGCATGTTGATGTGGCTGGGAGGTCGACTTCAGTAAGCGTCAGCTCCATGTAGCCCGTTCCGACTGGAAGGGGCACGTCACATCGCCGAAGGGTGGCCGACCGCGCCGTGTTCCGATGACGGCCAGGTTGCAGGGGACGTTACAGACGCTGCGTCACCTGCGTGGGCGGCGAGTGCTGTGTGAAACAGATGGCAGTCCGCTGACCCAGAAGGTTGTGCAGAACCTCGTCCGCAGGGCGTCGCGTCGCGCCAACCTTGCGCGGCAGGGCGTGCACATCCTCAGGCACAGTTTCTGCTCGCATCTTGCGATGCAGGGAGGGCCGGTGCGCGCCATCCAGGTGCTCGCCGGGCACGCCAACCTGGCCACGACACAGCGCTACATGCACCTGTCTCCAGCAGCCATAGACGCGACAATCCGGCTGCTCGAAGGGCAGAAAAATGCCCCTCGTTTTGGAGACATTGTGGAGACGGGAGGGGGAGGATCCCGTAACTCCAATCAATAGAACAACATAGAAGTGGAGGCGGCGGGAATTGAACCCGCGTCCGAAAACCATCCACACGAAGCGTCTACATGCTTATCCCGCCGAAAAGGTTCGCGCCGCGCCGACCCGGCGGGCCAGCTGGCGTTGCGCTAGTCCGGGTAGTGTCTCGCCGCCGCGCCCCCGAACGGGACTAGGCGGCCAGCCTGCTGAATGGCGTTCGCTCCGACCCTTGCAGGCCCGGGTCGGGGAACGCTGACGGGTGTTTAAGCCGCCAGAGCTACCGGTGTATTGGCAGTTGTGTTGGTTTCCACGTGGGATTAGCGAGCATACGTGGAACGCTCGGCATGCAGCCTCGGCTTCAGTGCTCCCGTCGAACCCTGACGCCCCCGAATCTACGGCTCTTCCCGGCACTACCCGGATCCGCAGTCGAGTCTTCAGAATAGCATCGAGCGGCGTGTGAGGACTAGCAAAACCTGGCTCGTGGCAGCTGCGGCGCGACCGCCGCTACTGCTGCTCGGCTCCGATCTCTAGCTCGGTACCCAGGCGATCGTGGATCTCGACGCGCTCGCGGAACTTGTCCATATCAATCTTTTCGTTGCCGTAGTCGCGGATGTCCTTGTAACGAATCGAGATCACATACTCGGCCTGGTCCACGCCGACGCCATTGCGCCGCGCCAGCATCCAGGGGTTGGGTGGCAGCACCATGATCGAGACCTGGTCGTCGGAGTCGAGCCCACGCAGCACGGTGCCAAACTGTGCCAAGGCCTCGATCGCCGCATCGTTGACGGCATCGGCGATCTGCTGATGGTCGCGCTCGAGGATCTGCTTGAGGGTGCGCTGTTGCTCGATGGCGCCGCGGAAGTACGCGTGGCTGTCGCGCAGGCGCGGACGCACCCATGCTCCTTCGTATTGGCGTCGAGCCTGTTCGGTTGCGGTTGTCTCTCGGTCGGTCGCCGCGTCCTCGGTGCCTTCGGTACCCGGGGCGACCGAACGCCGAATCTCCTCGAGCACGGCCTCGAACTTGGATAGCTCGTGCACGGCCTCGGCGTCGACCGCTTCGGCGTCGCGCTCCATCAGCACGCGCAGATCGCCGACGGAGCGCATCAGCAGGTCGGCACGCATGTCGATCAAGCCGGGGTCGAGTGGATGCTCCTCGAACCCCGGGTCGATGTTGGCCCGCAGGGCCGCCATCGGGGCAGCCATGCGCGCGTCGAAGCTGCGTGGTAGCACAGCTACCTGGGGTGTCTGGATCGAGAACATCACGCCGTAGCCGTCGAGATAGAAGCCGTGGGCGGCAAGCGGCCGGCCCACCTTGACGACCACCGGCTCGAGGTTCAGGCGGTTGGTCTGGCCATCAGCGTCGGAGTCGCCGTTGCGCTCCAGGTCGATGGTCGTGTTGACTCGACCCGAGACGCGCTCTTGAACGAGGTCGGTGAGGAGCCCCTCGAAGACCGCGAGCTGTCGCAGACGCTGTGCTTCCTGACCCTTCGGCGCTGTACCCTCCGGCGCTGGGACCGTTGGCACCGGAGCTGCCGCCGATGCCGATCGACTGTGCGGCACGGCCCAGGAGCTGCCAGCGGCGAGCAGCAGCGCTACCCCCGCCCCCATCGCGAGCCGCCCGATTCGCGGCGTGATCGTCGCCCTACTCATCGCGCTGCTCCGGTACCTGTGCCTCGATTCCACCACCCATCCGGGTAACCAGAAAGTCGATGACCTCGTTGGTGCGCTGCAGCTCCAGCCCGGTGGAAGAGCGCAACAATCCGAGCTCGTCGAAGACGACGCTCAGATCGCTGGTGCGCTGCGTATCGAACGTCTGGTAAAGATCGGACAGCAGCGAATCCATCTGCTGTTGCTGCCGTTGCTCGGCGGCAGCAACCATCTCGCGCACCAGAGTGCGGAGCTGTTGCTCGCGATCGCCGGGCATCTCGAACCGCATGGGGTCGATGCCGAGCCCGCTCGTACTCATTCGGAACGGCTGCACCTGACCTACGGGTGGTTGCCGCACGGCTGCCCGCCCCACGCCAGGGCTGCCGATCGGAGTGGCGGTGCTCGTCGACGACAACGCTGCCGACGATGACTGGCTCGGCGATGGCCTCGTTGTAGCTGGCCCGGTTGAAGACGGCGCTGTTGAAGACGGCGCTGTTGGCGATGGCGCCGCAGCCCGCGACAGGCCGGTATTGAACATCCAGCCATTCTCGGTCTGGGTGAGGGTCGTGTTGGCGAAAGCGGCGGCCAGCAGAATGCCGAGCACGAAGCTCGCCGCCATTGCCACTCCCTTCATCCAACCGAATGCCGAAGCGGACCTGGCCTGGCCGCTGTCCGGCATGGTGACGAAGGCGATCCGGGCGGGCTGGCCTTCGACTTCATCCCAGGCAGTCAGGTCGTCGCGAACCGCCCGAAAAGCCTGCTGCATGCGGAGGAGATCCGGATGCTCGTCGATGCGTGCCTGCGCGGCATCGCGGGCCGCCGCATCGAGCTCGCCGTACTCGAGCTCGATCAGTAGCTCCCGTAGGTCGTCGCGGTCGCCGCTCATATCTCCAACCCCTCGGTCTTCAGGTGTCCCAGACTCTTGGCCAGCGTTTCGAAGCCATGATAGAGCCGGGATTTGACTGTGCTTTCAGGTATGCCGAGCACTTCCGCTATCTCGCGGAACTTCAGCCCGTGGTACTGCTTCAAGATAATCACTTCGCGTTGCGCTTCCGGCAACTCGGCGATGGCAGCCTTCAGTACTCGTGACCGCTGGTTCCCCATTGCCGAGCGATCCGGGGCCTCGGCCTCGTCTTGGACGAGCCGCAGCTGGTGCTGGTGGTCGTCGTCCTCCAACGGCACCGTGGGCCGCGATTGTTTGCGGCGAAACTGACTCCGGCACTGGTTGAGCGCGATCTGATACAGCCACGATGAGAACTTCGCCTCGCTCCGAAAACGACTGAGGTTCGAGTAGGCGCGCAGGAAGGCCTCTTGGCAGATGTCGCGCGCCTCCTCAGGGTCGCCGAGGTAACGGTAGACGAACTTGTACAGAGGCCCCTCCCAGCGGACCACAAGCTCGTTGAACGCACTCACGTCACCCCCGACGGATCGGGCTACGAGCTGCTTGTCGCTGGGAGCTACGGGCGCTTCTGCCATTGAAGTTCCAGAGGCCCTTGCCATTCTCGTGTCTCCAAAGAATGGGACGCTTCGCAGTCCGAAAAAGTCGATGTGGCCTACGTCTACGCCGGATCGCCAGCCAGCGTGGCCGTCTAGTGGGCGGTAGCGGCTCACCCCGCGAACTCGCTGTCAGGTTGCACGGTAGGGCAAGCTGCTTGCACCAAAAAGTCTATCAAAGGTAGCGTTGGCGGCGCCGGGCACCAGCGATCGCCCACGTGAGCGGCTCGCGCAGCTCGGGGCGGCGCGCTTGGCAGCGTTGTTCGAGGTTGCTCGTCGGCTCGCCGCTCCAGCGCCGGCGCGCGGTCACGCCATCCGTCGTCCACGCGACCTCGGACGGCATCTGATGTCGCGCTACGGCGCTGAGCGTGCCGAGTGTTTCGGCGTGGTGCTGCTGGATGGCCGCAATCGCTTCCTGAGCGAACGGGTGCTTTCCCGCGGCGGCTGGAGCGCCAGCGTTGTGCGACCGCGTGAGGTGTTCCGGCAAAGCCTGCTGGCGGCTGCACCGGCGCTCGTGTTGTTCCACAATCACCCCTCGGGCGATCCGACGCCGAGTCGAGAGGATGTCGGAATCACCCGGCAGATTCTGCAAGCCGGTGAGATGCTGGGCATTCGCGTGCTCGATCACCTGGTAGTTGGTGCCGAGGGGTTCGTGAGCTTCAAAGAGCGCGGGCTCCTCTAACGTGCCGCACGGGATCTAGAGGACGTGACCGAGCCTGCTCCACTCCGATTAGCGAACAAACAGGAATGCCGATGATCTCGATCAAGGATTTCATGGAGATTGAACTGCGCACCGCTCGCATCGAGACGGCCGAGCGGGTCGAGGGTACCGACAAGCTGTTGAAGCTCACCGTGGATCTGGGCGACGAGGTGCGTACTCTCGTTGCCGGCGTCGCCGCGGTCTACGATGCCGCCGAGCTGCCGGGAATGAAGATTATCGTCGTCGCCAACCTCGAGCCGGCGACGATTCGCGGCGTTGAATCGCAGGGCATGGTGCTCGCTGCCGATGTTGACGGCAGCCCGATGCTGGCTACGTTCGATCGCTGGATGCCCCCGGGGCAGCGAGTGCGTTGAGGCTCGTCGACTCACACGCCCATCTCACCGACGAGCGGTTCGACGTCGACCGCAGCGAGTTGCTGGCGCGTGCGGCGGCCGCCGGCGTCGAGGCGGTGGTGGTAATCGGCTACAACGTGGAGTCCAGTCACCAGGTGGTTGAATTGGTGGGGGCGCACGATAACGGCGGTGATTTGCCGGCGTTGTATGGCACGGTCGGATTCGCGCCGCACAACGTTGCCGAGGCGGACGCGAGCGCGCGTGCCGAAGTCCGGGAGCTGCTGTCGCGGCCACGCATTGTAGGGGTGGGCGAGATCGGGCTCGACTACCACTACGACATGCCGCCCGACGAGCAGCGGGAGCTCTTCGGCGACCAGCTGCAGTGGGCGGTGGAGCGCCGGCTCCCAGTGGTAGTGCACAGCCGCGAGGCTGAGGATGATGTGGTGGCGATGATCCGCGACGCCGGCGCCGAGGCCAGCCCCGAGCGGGCGCGGCTGCGCGGTGTCATCCATTGCTTTACCGAGAGCGAGCGCATGGCGGCGGCGGCCGTCGACGCGGGGTTCTACGTGTCGTTCTCGGGCATTCTGACGTTTGGCAACGCCGAGGATCTCCGACGCAGTGCCGCCACCGTGCCGCTCGAGCGTACGTTGATCGAGACCGATGCTCCCTACCTGGCGCCGGTGCCGCACCGTGGCAAGCGCAACGAGCCGGCGTTCGTCGAAGCCGTGGCGGAGACCTTGGCAGCGATTCACGGAGTCGATGTCGAGGAGGTGGCGACGGTCACGGCCGCCAACTGTCGGACGCTCTTTGGCCTCGATCCACAACTCGGCGTCGCTCCGCAGCCTGATTGCGGGGTACGACCCTGACCCTCGGTGTTGCCGGTAGCGCCGCCGTTAGCTACCGAGAATCGCTTCGATTCGGTGGGCGATCTGTAACAGCCGCGACTCGGTCAACCGGGGTCCGACGAGCTGGATTCCCATCGGCAGGCTGTCGTCGCCGTGGCGGGCGGGTAGCGAGATCGCCGGCAGGCCTGCCAGGTTGGCGGGCACGGTGTAGATGTCGCTCAGGTACATAGCCAGCGGATCTGCCGTGCGTGCCCCGAGCTCGAACGCCACAGTGGGGCTGGTGGGTCCGATGATCGCGTCGACGCCCGCAAACGCGGCGTCGAAATCGCGGCACACCAGGGTGCGCACACGTTGGGCACGCCCATAGTACTGGTCGTGGTAGCCGGCGGAGAGGACGAAGGTTCCTAGCAAGATGCGTCGCTTGACCTCGGCTCCGAAGCCCTCGTTGCGGCTGCGTCGTAGCATCTCCACGGGGCTCTCGGCGTCGGTGGCGCGATGCCCGTAACGAACGCCGTCGTAGCGGGCCAGGTTGGAGCTCGCCTCGGCAGTGGCGATGACGTAGTAGGTGGCCACCGCGTACCTGGCGTGCGGCAGCTCGATGGTACGGATCTCGATGCCCCGCTCGGCCAGCCCCTCGAGGGTGCGGTCGAAGCGGTCGGCCACGGCGCTGTCGATGCCCTCGCCCTTCCAGTCGGAAGCGACGCCGAGGCGGAGGGGTGCGTCGGAGTCAGCGAGCAGCCCCGGATAGTCCTCCACCGGCTCGTCCAAGCTGGTGGCGTCACGGCGATCGTGCCCGGCGATTGCCTTCAAGACATGGGCGCTGTCGGCGACGTCACCGCACAGCGGGCCGATCTGGTCGAGCGACGAGGCGAAGGCGATCAACCCATAGCGCGACACGCGCCCGTACGTCGGCTTGAGCCCGACGATGCCACAGAACGAAGCCGGCTGGCGCACCGAGCCACCGGTGTCGGAGCCCAACGCACACGGCACCATGCCCGCTGCCACTGCCGCCGCCGGGCCGCCGCTGCTGCCGCCCGGCACGCGACCGGGGGCCACCGGGTTGTCGGTGGGGCCCAGGGAGGAGTTCTCGGTCGACGATCCCATGGCGAATTCGTCCATGTTGGCGCGGCCAACCGGAATGGCGCCGGCGTCGAGAAGCCGTCGCACGGCCGTCGCCGAGTAGGGCGAAACCCAGTCCCGGAGAATCCTCGAGCCCGCCGCGGCGACGTGGCCCTCGAAACACAGGTTGTCCTTGAGCGCTACCGGAACGCCGGCGAGCGGCAGCTGCTGCTTGTCGCGATCGGCGTCGAGTTGGCGGGCCGCGGCGCGGGCCTCTTCCGCCCATACTTCGATGAACGCGTGCACGGTGGGATTGCGCTTCTCGATGCGCTGCAGCGCCGAGTCGATGCGCTCCGATGCGCTCAGCTGTCCGGAGTGGATTCCCTCGACCGTTGCCGCTACCGAGAGATCACCGAGAGCGTCGCTCATGTGTGTGTCACCGACTAGCCTGGAATCACGCGGGGTAGCGCGAAGTGCTCGTCGACAATCTCCGGCGCGCCCTCGAAGGTCCGTTCACGCGGCAACGACGGCTGCGGCTTGTCGGCGCGTCGCACGTCTTCGTCCTCGCGCAGGTTGCGGGTTCGTTCGACGTCCGTCACGTCGACCTCCCGCAGCTGATCTACATAGGCGAGGATTCGTTCGATCTGCGGCGCCATCTCGGCGCACTCGTCCGCGGAAAGCTCGAGCCGCGCGAGCTCGGCAACCTGTTCGATACGTTCTCGTCCAGACATGGCCGGGAGTGTACTAGAACGCTACGGCGAGCCCCTGACAGCTCGTGGCGCTCGCTGGTAACGAGGCGTCTAGCTCCGTCCGGCCCAACTGTTCCAGCCGTATATCGACTTGAGAGCGTATAGCCAATCAAACCCGCCGTGGCGCTCGTTCAACAGCGCGCGGCTCGAAGCCGCTGGCATCAGCGCGTGTCCCTCGAACTCCTCATTCCACGACCCGGCGATGACCAGCGGTGCGGGCAGCACCGCAGTGCCGACGCTCTCGGCGTGCAGGCGGCTCACGTGGTCATCGGTCAGCTCCTGCATGGCGGCCAGCAACGCGGCATAGTCGTCGCGGCTGGCGACCAGCGTTGGCAAGCGAGCCTTGGCGAATCCGGCGGCGCTCGAGGGGATCACCAGCAGCGGCCGACCAGTGTAGCGATTTCGGACTGCGTGGTAGGCGGCCATCGTGCGCGCTTCGTTGGCTACCAATCGGCGCAAATGCGCGGTGTCGAGTCGAACCGAGCGACCTTTCCCGAGCGCCGTGATCTGTCGAGTGTCGTAGTGGTGATAGCGCGATACGGCATCGAAGTATGCGGCGCGAAACAAGCGGTCGTGTCCGGCCTCGGGGTCGGCCGGAAACAGCGCCTCGTCGCCGATCATCCACGGGGGAGTGCCGAAGCTCTCGGTGAACGCGCTGCGGGCCCGTTCGAGTGCCCTGCCGACGTGTGGGAGATCGGCGCGCGTCGGGCCGAAGGTGTGGGATCCGAAGACGAAGACCACGGGGCGGCCGTCGAACCGGAGAAGCCGGGCACTGTCTGCTGCCGCCAACCAACTTCCCATGCGGCGAAAGTCGCGTACCAACCTCTCGGCCGCCGCCCCTTCCGGGGCGAGATCGATTCGGTTGGTCGTGCCAAGGCTGATGTTGCTCTCGTAGAGCAATCCGAACTTTCGTCGATCGTGGTTGGAAGCGTTCAGGTAGGCGCGTTCGTAGGCTTGCAAGAGCGAGCGCTCGTCGGTCCACGACAGCAGCTCGGCGCTGATGCCGAACTCTTCCTTGAGCGCGTTGAACTCCTCCTCGGTACGCCGATCGCGCGACATGTAGTTACGGCCCAGATAGCGAACCGTGGTCGGTTCGCGGCGGCGGCGCCCCGGCCCATACCAGCCGTAGTGCCAACACACCACGATTGGTCTCGGTGGCAAATGGGTACCGAGTGCGGGCCGCGCTGCATCGTAACGTTGCAGCTGATCGGCAGCCAGGCGGCCGCGCGCCAGGAAATCGAGCCGCGGGTCCCAGCCCTCGCGCGGGCGTAGACGGCTGCCGCGCGACGGGTCGCGCGCGATCGATAACCTGGTCAGCAAGGCGCGATCGGCCGACGAGATCAGGCCGTCACCGTCGAGGTCGAGCGGCCAGGGCCATCGGGAGATCCGGCCGACTTGCCGCGGCCTCCGCATGCCGAGCAGAGAGGCGGCTGCGAGCGCTCCCAGCACGAACCGACGCCGATCGGTCGGCGTCGCCACGCTCACTGATCGAGATCGATCAATCGCGAGCGTGGTCGGACCAGGCCGTCCCGATCGATGTCGTTCTCAGTGTCCTCTGCTTCGATTATCCGCTTCCACAAGGGGGCTATGGCGCGGAACCATGTCGCCGCGATGAGGTCGTAGCCGCGCTGATTCGGGTGAACGAAGTCGGAGTAGAGCTCGTACTTGTTAAACAGTATCGAGTGCAGATCGACGAGCAGTGCCCCTTCGGCGGCGGCCATGGCCGGCAGGCGGGCGTTGACCTCGTTTATGCGCGGGTTGATTCCCCCGATGAACGCGGCCTCGCGTCGGGGCGTCAGCTTCCCTAGAAGCGGTAGGCATCCGGCTCCGGTAACCAATCGAACCATGGCGGTGAGGTTCGTCACGATGGTGGCGGTATCGACGAGAACCCCGACGTCGTTGGCGCCCATCAGGAGCGTCACGTACCGGCGCGGGTCGATGGCCATCAGCGCCGCGAGGCGTGCTAACCCCTCGACAGTCTCCTCGCCGCCGACGCCATTGTTGGCTACCACGACGAGCCTATCGCTGAAGCTCGACAGATAGTTCCCGAGGGGAACGGTAAAGCCGTCCGTCGGCGTGATGACCATGTTCTCGTCCACCAAGACGCCTTCCGTGATGCTGTCGCCGAGGGAGCGCCACGTTCCCGGGATCGAGAGGCCGCCGGGCACAGTGCTGTGGGCACTCACCGGCGCAACGGTCTCCAGCGACGGAACATCAAGCCGTAGGCGCCCGGCGTCGTCGGTCGAGCCTGGTATTCGCGCCGGGCCGGTCGGCGATTGCCAGATCGCCAGCGCCGCTCCGTCAGGTCCCAGGGAAGCGTCGAAACGACCGTTGTAGAGCGTCGCGAGATCGATGGCGCGGCGCCCGCGCCGGCCGCCGAAGGTGGCGCTTCGCAGCCGTGACTCGCCGGTAACCATTGGAATCGACCAGAGCACTTCCTCGCGCCCCCCCTCGACTACCTTGGGGCTATTGGCGGGCGCCGGCGCCAGGCTACGGGGTCTCGTGAATCTGCCGCCGCGCTCGATGCTGGCGCGGATCTCGTAGCCGATCGGTGTGAAGGTCGACCAAGCCGCTAGCAGGCGCCCGGTGGCAGTACGCGCGATCGAAGGTTGGATGTCCGGAACGTCGTTGTCGGTCAGAGCCCGGGGCTCGCTCCAGCGCCCTGCACCGGTACGCCGCGACAGCCACACCTCGGCGTCGTTGCCGTCACCCGCTGCCCACACCACCGTCGGTCGACCGAGCTTGTCGAGCGCTATGGCAGGCGCCATGGGCTCTCCAGGAGCCGTTGGCAGGCGCTCGGGGGAAGACCACTGAAGGCCGTCCCACCGCGCCGCAACCAAGGGATCGCCCGGCCGCGGAGCGGCTGTTTGGCCCGCCACCCAGACCACCCATGCCACCTCGTTATTGGCGGCGGCTGCAGGGTGATGATTCTCAGGTCCGGTGCCGGGTACTCGTTCCACCCGACTCCAGGATCCAGATCCCCAGCGTCGACTCCATAGATGACTACCCTCGTCGTCTCGGCGGGCCGCCACCAGCAACAGGCCCCGTTGCGTCGATACCAGGGCCGGGGCTCCGTCGTTGCCGGCATAGGTGGGACCGACGACGCGCGGTGCGTCCCCCGCTGGTACCGCGGCTACTACACGATGGCCGGCTTCGTGGCGCACCGTCCAGGCCATCGCCGGCAGCGGATCCATGACCACGGCGGGCCGCAATCCCAGCACGGGTGAGTCCATGCCCGACTGTTGCTGCGGGCGTATCGCGGCGGTATGAGCCAAACCGTTGGTGTGCGAGCTCAAGAGGCCACCGACGGCGAGCGCAAGGGCGACTACGAAGCGAAGCCTGTTCACAGTCGGTTGCTCGGACCCGTGGGAGGATGGAACGCTGGCAGATGGCAAGCCGGCTACCATGAGATCGTTGTCGACCGACCGAGCGCGCCTCAGCCGAGTCTGGTTATGCTAACGATCGCCGCCCGCGTAGGCAAGAAATCGTCGCCCGCGTAGGGGCAAGAACAGGGTGGGATGCCGTGCCGCTGCCCATCAGCCACAGCCTGGCTGCGGGTGTCATCTATACGACGCTCGACGAGGATGGGGATCTGCGTGGTTGGCGACGATTGCTGATCGCGATCGGGTTGGCGAACGCGCCGGATCTCGACCTGTTGCCGGGTCTGTTGTTGGGCGATCCGAACCGATTCCATCGCGGCGCCAGCCACTCGCTGGTCATAGCTCTGGGCCTCGGCTTGCTCGTCGGGATCGTCGCCTGGCGGACGCATCGCTGGCATTGGCGCCTACGCGGGGAGCTCGTCAGCGGCCTTTATCAAACGGCGTTGATCGTTTCCCTGTTGCTGGGATCGCATGTGGTGCTCGATGCGCTGACCGCGGATCCCACCCCGCCGGTGGGCGAGCAGATGATGTGGCCCATCACCGACGCCTGGGTCCAGTTCTACCCGCTGTTCGAGCGTGCCGACCGGGTGGCGGGCCCAGCGTCCGCCAGCGAGTTCCTGCGCAGTCTGGTCTCGAAGCACAACGCCCGCGCCATGGCCCTCGAGGTGGTGCTCGTCGGGCCGCTCCTGCTGTGGGCGCGGTGGTGGCGCTGGAGACGGGCCGACAATCCGGTGACCCGCTGATCCGATAGCGCCTCGAGTCCTGTCAGGAGACTAGAAGCCGGCTGCCACCTGTGGCTTCAGCTCCATGAGGTCGGCTGCTTGCGGTACCAAGCCTAGCGATTGTTGTACCTGCCCGTCGTGTCGCAGTAGCGCGATACGCCCGGCCTCGAGGCCCCAGATGTTGGCGGCAATGTGGGCCTGCAGATACATGCGGATGTCCTCGCGGGCACCGTCGAGCGTCTCATCGTCCAGCGGTACCTGGGCCGCCTCGAGCTGCTCGCGCAGCGACGGCCAGCGCAGGAACTCGATGAACTCGTCGACCACGGCATCCTCGATCTCGAACCGGTCGAGATAGGTTTCGAGATCGGTGGGTAGCGTGGCGGCGTGTTCGGCCACATAGCGTGTAGCGAACTGGAAGGTAAGTCGGCGGTTGTAGAGCCACATCGCCAGGCTCGACACCTTGGTCGGGTCGACGCCGACGTCGGGAACGATGCCACCGCCGCCGTACACGGGACGGCCGGCGTCGGTGTGGAACATCGGGCGCTCGATCGGCGGCACTTCGGTGTCCAATGACGCCACAGTGTCGTCAGGCGACTCTTCGATCGCCTCCCAATCCGGGTTGAAGTAGTCTTCGTCGGCTCCGTCGACGTACGGGCGCTGGATGAGCCGCCCGCTCGGCGTGTAGTACCTCGCAATGGTCAGGAACAGCGCTGAGCCGTCGCTGAAGGGGAACTGGTTCTGTACCAGCGCCTTCCCGAAGGTAACCTGTCCCACCACCAGGGCGCGGTCCCAATCCTGCAGCGCGCCGGCGACGATCTCGGAGGCGCTCGCCGATTGGTGGTCTACGAGAACGATCATCGGCGTGCTGGGATGGGTGTCGCGATCGGTCGACAGATTCTCGCCGCTGGCGTTGGCCGTGCGGCCCTTGGTCACGAGGATCTTCTTGCCGCCAGACAGAAATTTGTCGGTAATGCGGACCGCCTGGCTCATGAGGCCACCGCGATTGCCGCGCAGGTCGAGAATCAAGGCCCGCATGCCACGCTTCTCGAAGTCGCGCAGATGCTCCTCGAGCTGTGCGGCGCCTTTTTGCGAGAAGGTACTGAGCCATACGTAGCCGACATCGGGCTCGAGCATCGTCGCCGCCAGGATCGACGAAACCTCGACTTGGTCGCGCGTGATGTTCACGTCCCACTCCTCGTCGAGGGCAGGTCGCCGAACGGTTACGGTGACTCGCGTGCCCTTGGGACCACGCAATCGAGCGAAGATTTGCTCGTTGTCGAGCCCCACCGCTTCCTCGCCTTCGATTTGCACGATCTGGTCGCCTGGCCGCAGGCCGAGGCGCTGCGAGGGCCCCCCCTCGAGGGCGTCCAGTACGGTCAGCACCCCGTCGAAGATGTCGAACTGGATGCCGATTCCGAAGTAGTCGCCCCGATAGCGCTCCTGCAGGTTCCGGTACTCCTCGGCGGTGTAATAGTGGGAGTGTGGGTCGAGGTTCTCGAGCACGCCACCGACCGCGTACTCGAACATGTCGTCCGCTTCCACCTCCTCGACGTAGTACATCTCGATGATCTCGAACATACGACCGAGAACCTCGAGCCGCTTGTAGAATCCCTGCGCGTTGCCGATCGCCGCCGGCGCCGCCATCGCGATCGCCACCGCGGTGAGTAACGCCGTTGCAAGGAGGGTCTTGCGCTTGACTGTCATGACGTACCGCAGGTTGCGACGGCAGGATGGCCCGTCGGTTGCAGGAGCGACGATGTCGGTAGCTTGTTCACGTGCGCCCGAATGCACTTAAGATAGCGGATAGCGACGGACCGTGACCAAATGAATCGACATCGAGATCGAATTCGACAGTCCAACTCGGGCTCTCGTTCCAGACTAACAGCGTCGGCCGCGCGCCGCATGGATCGGGTCGCCAGGACGCTCGGGGAGGCGGTAGGGTGACCGACGGCAGCGAGGGGCTTCCGCCGCCCGAGCACGACATTCCCGTTGGACGCGTCGGTGTATCGGAGCGCCCGGGCTTGCCCTGGGAAGCGGACGACCCGGGTCGATCAGCCCACGGCGTGTTCGACACCATCCGCGTCGTGCTGTTTTCGCCGACCGAGGCCTTCCGCAGCATGCGACAGGGCGGCGACGTTCCTGGTGCGATCGCTTTCCTGCTCATCGTCGGCACGTTCGGTAGCTTCTTCGGACTGCTTTGGCAGGCCGCGACCCGCACCATGGTCGGTTCTTTCGGCGGTCTCAACTTCGGCGAGATCGCCGTTGCCAACACCATCGGCGTGTTCTGGTTCATCGCCGCGCCGATCGCAGTGCTCTTGTTCGCCGTCGTGGTTACAGGCATTTATCATCTGCTGCTGCTGCTGTTCGGCGGGGCTCCGCATCCGCCTGAGACCACCCTGAAGACGGTGTGCTACGCAGCGGGGGCCAACTACATATGGCTCGCCATGCCGCTTTGTGGCGGCCTTGTCGCGACCCTGTGGGGAATCGTCAGCACCACGATCGGCTTGCGCGAGGCTCAGGAGGTGCCGACGGGCCGTGCGGCTGCTGCCGTGCTGGTGCCGTATCTGTTGGTGTGCTGCTGTCTCATGCTCTCCTTGCTGATCTTCGGTGCCGCGGTCGGCGCTCTTGCCGGGGTTGCAGGGGGTTGAGCGTCACGGAATCGCCAGCCGCACGGCTGACGAAGCTCGAGGTGGCCCTGGTGGCGCTTTGTGCGGCGAGCGCTCTCGCCGCCGCCTGGCTACAGCCGCTGTGGCAGGGCCATCTGGATGTTCGATGCCCATTGCTGGCGCTCTTCGGGATCCCCTGTGTCACCTGCGGGGGGACGCGCGCAATGGTCGCACTCGTAACCGGTCATGGGGTCGAAGCACTGGCCTGGAACCCGATGGTGGCGCTCGGCGGGATTGCGGCGGTCGCCTGCCTACCGCTGGCCGCGTTGATGCTTGTCGGGAGGCTCGACCTGCCCCGCATCCCGACGGTTCTGCCGGCGGCTGTGCGCCGGGCGGCCATCGCCGGGTTGGCGCTAAACTGGGGGTACCTACTACTCTGGTTTCGGGGGTGACATGAGCACGCAGGAGAGTTCGGTGCACCTGGCTGACGCGGTCGTCGCGCCGGAGGACCGGTATGCCGGCGCGCTCGGGAGGGTCCGCTCGGCGCTCGATATCCTGCGGTTCCGCGCTGCCGCAGTCGATGACGCGATCCAGGACGAGGGCGCGTTCCCGGCCGCAGCAGCGATCGCGTCGCTCGCTGGAATCGCTACAGCCGCGGCCTTCGGCCTCTCGTTCGCCGGCCACGTCGGAACCAGCCTTGCGTACCTGGCAGGCAGTTTTCTGTTTGCCGGGTTGATTCATCTGGTTGCGGTGATCGGGTTCGATGCGAAGCGTGACTTCTTGGCATTCTATCGGCCCTTCGGCCACACTTACCTGGCGTTCTGGATCATCGGGATTCCGGTGATTCAGGCCTTCTTCGGCTGGGCGATTTGGTTGTGGCAACTGGCCGCGGTGGTGTTCGTTGCCGAGCGCGTATACGGCCTCGATCGCGTCCGCGCGGTGGCGCTGATTGCCGGGCCGGCGGTGGGTGCGCTTGTCGCGGTCGCGGTGTTCAACGGGGCGCTGGCCATGATAGCGCCGGTCGTGGGTTGGTTGCTCTGACGCCTGGCGCCGCTCGCGACGATCCGGAAGCCTACTGCTCGAGCCCGAAGATCCGATTGGCCAGCGTGCGAATCGCGTCGGGGGCCATGCCCTCTCCCAGGTAGCGATCGTCGATGCGCATCTCGAAGTGGAGGTGGGCTCCGCCACGGGTTCCGGCGGCACCGGCCTCCATGCCCGAGTTGCCGACGAATCCGATGACCGCTCGCGCGTCGATCGCGGCACCTGATTCGACCCCGGGAGCGATGCCCGACAGATGAGCGTACCGAGTTACAACGCCGTGGCCGTGATCGATCCAGATCTGACGTCCCCTCAGCAAGTCGAGCTCGGCCGGGGGCGTGGTCCCGGCGGCACGCGACGTGGCAATGGCTTCGGCGTACCGGTCCGGTGTCATCTCCACATAGTTGATGTCGGCCCGTCGCACTACGCCGGCCTTGGCCGCCACGACCGGGGCGCCATATCCAGTGGGCACGCCGACGTAGCCACCGTACATGTCGAAGCCCTGATGCACGCCGAAGCGATAGGCGCGGGCAGCGCCCGGCAGCAGTCGATCAGCGTCGGGTAGCTGCGATCCCAGTACCGGTAGCTGGAAGTCCGAAAGGCGCCAGTCGTCGTATCGTCGGGCCAGCTCGCCGACAAACTCGCGCACCCGCATGTCGACGAGCTCGACGTTGCCGGGCCCGCTGGCGGCCAGCGCTACGGCGTAGGGCTCGGAGCGCATCAGTTCCTGCAGGGCTCCGGGCACCGCGCCCTCGTCGAGGATCGAATCGCCGCCGAAGTCCCATGCGGTAATGTCGCCCGACGGCTGCAGCTGTTGCTCCGGGCCGATCGCGGCATCGTAGGCGACTACGTCGGGCACGCCATCGTCATCGCGGTCCCAGTACCACAGGCGTGCGGTGGACACGATGTCCTGCAGGCGAAGATCAGCGGTGCCGCTGGCATCGGTGTCATACAGCGTGGTGGTCACGCTGTAGGTAGGACCCGACGACGGAATCAGGTCGAAATAGAACGCCGCCGCTCCGGCGGCCACCAGGAGGAGCGCGATGAAGATGAGCACTATTCGATTCATGCGTTCTCCAAGGTGGCCCCAACAAGCTGCTCAGAGCAGCGTAACACGGGGTAAGCTTGTGCTTGAGCGGTTCTTCGAGTGCTAGACCATCAACGCTAAAGGGAGGGTCATGGTGCGCAGCCGAAGTGCGTCGGCCATTGCGGTCGCGCTGGCGATTGCCCTCTGTCTTGGCAGTCTGCCCGGCGCAGCAGCTCAGGGGCTCGATTGGGACGCGCTGGGCGACGAGGCCTTGGCGTTGCTGCGCCACTATGTGCGGATTCGCACCGTGAACCCACCCGGAAACGAGTCGCTGGCAGCGGATTTCTTTGCCGCGCTGTTTACCGCCGTGGGCATCGGGCACGAGATCATCGAGAGCGAGCCCGGCCGCGGCAACGTCGTGGCCCGCTTGCCCGGCAACGGTGAGCTCGGCGGCCATGTGGTGCTCCTCAACCACACCGACGTGGTACCGGCCGACGAGCGGTTCTGGAACGTTGACCCGTTCGGCGGCGACGTCGTTGACGGCCACGTCTACGGTCGTGGGGTGGCGGATATGAAGGCCGACGCCATCGTGCAGTTTCTGGCTATGGCGGCGCTCCATCGTGCCGGTATCGAGCTCGGCCGCGACGTGATCTTCATGGCCACGGCGGCTGAGGAGACGGGCGGGTTCGAGGGCACCGGCTACCTGGTACGCGAACGCCCCGACTTGCTCGAAGACGTCGAGTTCGTTCTCACCGAAGGCGGTAACGTACGCATGGTTGGGGATCGTCCCATCCACAGCATCGAGACAACACAGAAGACGCCGCTCTGGCTGCGTCTAACGGCGCGCGGCCCGGCTGGCCATGGCTCGCGCGCCATCACCATGTCGGCCGCCAACCGACTCGTTCGGGCACTGGACCGCATCCGCACGTACCGGCCTGCCATTCGCCTGGTACCGGCCGTCGCCGAGACCATTCGTGCCGCGGCCGCAGTCGAGACCGACGCCGCTCTGGCTGCCGAGATGCGCATCATCGAGCGCACCATCGCCCGGCCCCGCATGCTCGATGCGCTAGAGGCGCCTTTCGGCAACCTGCTGCGCAACACCATCGCGATCACCGTTCTCGAGGCCAGCTCGAAGACCAATGTGATCTCCGCCGCGGCGGTCGCGGAGCTCGACTGTCGGCTTCTCCCTGGCGAGCGGCCGGAGCTGTTCATTGCTTCGTTGCACGATGTGATCGACGACGAGGAGATCGAGATCGAGACCCTGTTGAGCTTCGAACCGTCGGCCTCGCCCCGCGACACCGTGTTGTGGGCGGCGATCGAGGAGGCGGCCCGGCGCGATGACGCCCGCGCTGCCGTGATTCCTACCGTGCTCGCCGGCTTTACCGACAGCCACTTCTTCCGCGAGCGCGGCATCGTCGCTTACGGCTGGTCACCGATCCGGCTCGGCCCCGGTGATGGCCAAGGGCACTCCGTCGACGAGCGGCTCGCCGTGGACTCGATCCGCAGGGCGCCGCGCATGCTGTTCGACGTGCTGACGCTGCTGGCTAGCTTGCCTAGTAGCTAGGGCGTTTGGTGGCGTCAGGTCGCCTGGGACAGCGTCATCGTCTGGTGCTCAATGAACCTGGTTGCTCGCGCGTCACGGGCGCAAGGTGATGGGCGTCAGGTGTGGCGAGGCTGTCTACGGCGACATGACGCCACCAAACGCCCTAGGCGAACGCTGGTAGGTGAGAGCGACTCCGTTCGACGCAGCAGCTCGTTGCTCGCTCGTAGCCAGATGTTGCAGTGAATCTCAAGGTGCGGGCGGAGTCTCCCCTACAAGCAAGCCACGGCGCGCGAGGAGTTGCGCAAGCCTGGAAAATTGCAGGGCGGATACGACACGTACCCCCCTCTGGCAACGTGGGCCGTCCATAGTCGATGGGTAGTCGTGCTCGCGCGTCGTGGGCGTCGGTATCCGAGCGCCGGGCTTGGCGAGGTTGCCAGAGGGGGGTACGTGTCGTATCCGCCTCCCTACTACTCCCCAGGCTCCCCCATCGACTCCTCGAACGTCGTGCGCGCATAGTTGCTCAACGTTTCGAGATCGGCGATCGATAGGTTGGCGCGCAGCGTCACGTCGCGGCCGCTGCTTCCGGCGGTGATGCCTCGGTCGAGGATAGCGAACACGTCGGGATCGCTGCCTTGGATCATCATCTTGCCGAAGGCGAGCATGCCGTTGAGTGAGTCGCCGAGCAGCTTGGCATCGGAGGATTCCCCCGTGCGGCCACGCAGGTTTACCTGAATGCCGTCTGTCAGTCGCAGCGACATGATCATCGCGTCGATTCGGTCGATGGGAATCTGCTGCATGGGGCCGTCGCTGTCGGGTGCGATGTCCTTGAACAAGGCGTCCTGAGCCGAGACGAACCAGGTCTCGCTGTCGGGATCAACATCCTCGAGGAGACCCATGAGGCGCGTGTTGGTGCGTGCCGAGGCCGCGCCATTGGCGACGTCGATGATGGCGCGAATGGTGCGGCTGCCACCGAACGCCACGGTGTTGTCGTCGAGGATTGTCAGATAGCCATCGTCTCGGTCACCGTCGTCACCTTCACCGTCACCCTCGTCGTCGCCCTCGTCCTCGCCCCGGTGCCAGCCGTCGGAGGAATAGAGCGTGTAGCCGCCGTACTCCTCGGTCGGTTGTTCGGCGATCGATTCCAGGACCTTGTCTCGGTCGAAGGTCGCCACCACCACGGCGCCGGAAGCGTCGCCCATGTCCTCCGAGAACCATTGGCTGGACATGAATGCGATGCGATGCAGGTCCGTGTCGGGATCGATACCGGTCTCCGCGATGAGGTCTTCGAACTCCCCGGGGTCGCCGACGGCGGCACCCTCGTTGCGCAAGAACTCATAGGCAGGAGTGTTGCGCAGGGCGGCGAAGTCGATCATGCCAACGGTCGTGGCGTCGGCCGGGAGCCGCGCGATCAGGTCGCCCTGCGCTGCCGCCGATATTGCTTCGTCACCGCCGCTGCCGCCTGCGGATGGCGCGGCGCTGCCGGAACACGCGATGGGTGGCAGGAGCAGCAGCGCCATGGCCCAGACGACGGCAGTCAACGGAAAAGCCCGATCGTAGGCTAGCTTGATGCGCATGCTCGTTCCTCCACTGGATGTTCTCTCGGTCGTTTGATAGCTCAGTAATCCTGACGCGCGAACCACCAACATGCCAGTGCGAGGCAGATCAGCGGGAACGGCAGCGACGCCCACACCGGGGCTAGCGAGACGGGCTCGAGACGGGTGGCCTGACTGGCGCCATCGGTCAGCTCCAGTGTTTTGGGTAGCACCCAGTAGAGCGATTCCGCGATTCCGCTCGCCAACGACCGCGGCCAGCCGACGCGGAAGGCGGTTGTCCACTCGGAGTACGTGTGGAGCGGGTACAGGATCAAGCCCATGAACCAAATGCCGATGCCGGCAAGGATGCTCACCGGACTGTTCCCGGTGAGGATCCCCACGAGCACCATGCCGGCGTAGCAGCATACGAAGGTGAACAGTACGAGCACCCCGGCTAGTAGGAAGCCTGCGTTGCCGAAGCCGGTCTTCCAGGTGAGCAGCGACCAGCTGCCGCCGAACAGGTAGGCGACGGCCAACGTGACCACTGCCAGGGCGCCCAGCGTGCGGCCGAGCACCAACGTCGTACGCGCCACTGGTTGCGACGCCAACAGGTCGACCCACCCGGTGTTCAGCGTCCGCGGGATGATGTTGCCGGTCACGAACAGCGACAACACCACGCCGAAGGTGCTCAACAGGCTGACGATTGCCACCTGGATCACCGTGACGGCGTCGGCGATAGAGATTTCATTGCCGCCGATCTCGAGCGGGATGGTACCGAACAATCGTGCCGATGCGATCGTTCCCTCGACCACGTCAACCGAGATCACCGTCGCCAGTCCGATGAGGAACAGCGTGGTGAGCACGAACAGCGCCACCAAGGTCCATTTGTTGCGCGCCTCGCGCACCGTGTAAGCCACCAGCGCCCCGAGTTGCAGCGCCGTCAGGCGGTGCCCGCTGGCAGCCGTCGAGCCGGTGGCGGCGATGGCAGCGTCGGTCATGACTCGGCCTCCGGGTTGGTCTGCGCTGGGGTGGGCTTCGAGTGGGACACCGGGGTGGGCTCCGCGCCACTCGTCGGCGTAGGCCCATCGGCCATGTTCGGAGCATCGGTGTCGGGTTCCTGATCAAGCCTCGCTCCACCGGGGAGGCCGGCCTCCGAGTCCTCCGAAGAGGCATCGCTGATGGTCTGTACGAACACGTCTTCGAGGCTGGCGCGGACGCGCTGAACCTCTTCGATCTCGATACCAACCTGACGTACTCGATCGAGCGCCGCGTTGAGCTCGCTTCGATCGTTGACGCTCAGACGCCAAGCACTGCGTCCGGGCGGAGCGGGCAGCGCCTCGTGCTCATCGCCGCTGGCCGCCAGCGCACTGCGCGCCTCCTCGTCCGATGCCGCGAGCACCAGACGGTACTCGGGGTTGGGTGCTTGCAATGAGCTCAGCGGCCCCTCGCGGCGAACCTGACCCTTGACCAGGATGGCCACGCGGTCGCAGAGCAGCTCGACCTCGCCGAGCATGTGAGAGTTCACGAACAATGTCTTGCCCTTCTCGAGGTTGCGCCGCAGGATGCCGCGGATCGACACACGGCCGAGTGGGTCGATACCCTCGGTGGGCTCGTCCAGAAATAGAACTTGCGGGTCCGGCAGCAGCGCTTGTGCCAGCGCCAGCCGCTGTTGCATTCCTTTGGAGAAGCCGCCGACGCGATGGTTGCGCCAGCTCGACATCTCCACCTCCTCGAGAACGATGTCGATGCGCCGCGATCGCGCCCCTTTGTCCATGCCGAGCAGGCGTCCGAACAGCTCCAGAACCTGGGCCGCGGTGAGAAAGTCAGGATACTCGCGGCGCTCCGGCATGTAGCCGACATGCGAGCGTGAGGTGGGGCTGCCAGCGGGCTCACCCAGGAGCATCGCGCTTCCGTCGGAAGGGTGAACCAACCCCAGGAGTATCTTGACGAGGGTGGTCTTCCCGGCCCCGTTCGGCCCCAGCAGGCCGAAGGCTTCGCCGGCCCCGACGTCGATGCTGACGCCGCGCAGCGCATCGACTCGTGATCCGAACGTACCTCCACCGTACGTCTTCGACAGGCCAAGGGTCTGAATGACGTTCATCAACCTGAATCACCTTGGGTGAGTGGAGGTGTCACCACACTAAGACGGCCTCGTCGCGAGCAGGTTTCACAGCCGAACCGGAGAGCGGCCCCACTTGACCGTGCCATCGGTGCCTCCCTAGGCTTGCCCAGATCCACCCTTTCGATTTCACGCAGCGAGTCACATGACGGATCCCGCCGGTCTCGCAGATCACTACCACAACCCTCGCAATCTCGGCGATCTCGCCGAGCCTGACGCCATAGCGTTGGTGCACAATCCCGTGTGCGGCGACATGTTGCGGTTGGTGGCGAGCTGTCGGGACGGTGTCATTGTGGAGGCACGATTCAAAGCTTACGGATGCGCCGCCGCCATCGCCGCCGGTTCAGTTGCCGCGGAGTTGATTTCCGGAACAACCGTCGATGAAGCCGCGTCTATCAAGGACGAGGATATTCGTTCGGTACTCGGATCGCTGCCGCCGATGAAGGTGCACGCCATCGTGTTAGCCCGCGAGGGGATTCAAACCTTGGTCGAGCAGCTACGCCAAGCGGACAACGACTGAGGTGGAGCGCCGGTGCTACTGAGGCTTGCCGACCTGACCTACAAGACAGCGCGGCGCGTGGTCGTGACCCTGGTCGGAGTGACGGTGCTGCTGATCGGCCTCGTGCTGCTCGTCACGCCGGGACCGGCGCTGGTGGTAATCCCGGTGGGCCTGGCGATTCTCGGCCTGGAGTGGGCCTGGGCTCGGCAGCTGCTACGCGCCGTGAAGGACAAGAGCGGCGCGGCATTGAAACGTGTCGGCCTGGGAGAATTCCTGCGCGACCTGTTCGGCAGCCGATCCGCCGACGGCTAGTTTCTTTGCTCTCCGGAGGCTCCCAAGCCGCGCTCGAGCAGGGCGGTGATGTCGCTCAGCGTCGCGTTGCCGGCGTCTTCGGCGTACCACGCGTACTTGCGGTCGTAGAGCTCGGCACGCGGTAGCTCGCCCTCGCTGTCCAGGAACCACTCCTGCAGCACACCGGGACGTTCGATCCAACTGCCGATCTCGTTGTAGTCGGTGTCGAGGGCGATGACGGTCGGCGTGGCGGCGCGGCTGTCGGGAGTCGGGCGCCGCTCCATCACCTCCGCGCCGACGTGGGAGTTGACGATGCGCATCTCCAGTCCCGCTACCGCTTCCACCAGGCGCGCCAGGTAGGGGATCGTATTCACCGAGTCACCGCACCAGTCTTCGGCCACTACGAGAAGCCTGGCCGGCGCGCCGATGCGGCGCGCCCGATCGAGTGCGGCCTGTGCCGGGACACCTTCCTCGTAGTTGCGAAGCCAGCCCTCGCGGCGCTGATCGGCCAACTCGAGGAACTGATCAAACGCAATGCCGCGGCGGTAGAGTGCTTCCAGGTCCTCAGCGGACTCCTGCCATGCGGGAGTCGCCGAGACACCGGTGGCAAGCAGCAGCGCAGCCGCGAGCACGCCGACCGGTCGGCGCAAGCGCAGCATCAGTAGCTGGCGAAGACCGCGGTGTTCCCCTCGTGGTCGATGCTCAGCACGTCATAGTGGTCCGTTCGGCCACCCTCCATCCCCGGCGAGCCCATCGGCATTCCGGGCACGGCGATGCCCTTGACGTCGGGCCGATCGGTGATCAGCCGCGCGATCTCGCGCGCCGGAACATGCCCCTCGACGAGATAGCCATCCACCATCGACGTATGGCAACCGGCGGTTTCGGGAGTGATGCCCTCACGCTGCTTGATGCTGTTGAGCTGGTCGGTCTTGTGAATCTCGACGGTGAAACCGGTGGCTTCCATGTGGGCCGCCCACTTGCTGCAGCATCCGCACGCCGGGTTCTGGTACATCACCACCTTGGTGCCATCGACTAGCGGTGTCCGCCCCGCATACAGCCAGCCACCGGCGAAGGCGACCAAGACTACGGCGATCACGGCGATTCGCTTGGTGTTCATGTCCGAGACTCCAGCTGTTGTGCGATAGGGCCCGATCCCCGCAGCGCTGCGCGCCGCTGGCCCGAAGCCAATGCGAACATCATGCTGATTCTACCGCCTGTCGGTGTATGTAACGGCATCGCGGTTGCGAGGCACGTCTCAGTCAGCCTCGGCCAGCTCAGCGGCATGCGCCGCCGGGCTCGCCGGTGCGACGTGCGGGGTGTTGTACGCCACCAGAACGATGCCTACGCCGACGACCACAATACCGAGCCACAGCCATGGGCTGACTTGGTCCGCTCGAGGCAGGGTAACGAGGGCGGAGATGGTCACCGCACCGCCAAACACGATCGGCATGACCAGATGGGGAAGGGCAGCTCCTCCGGTAAACATGGCGAGCGTCAGATTCAACGCGCCCCAGGCACCCAGCGTTCCGGCGGCGAACCCCCAGAACGCACCCGTGCTGCTGATCGACAACTCGTCGCCGTTGACCCGCATACCTACCAGGCCACCGACGATTGCCCACACGATGTACGCGAGGCCAATCAGGAAGTACGGCTTGAACGGGCTCGACAGCGACGAGCGCGCCTGCGCCAGAGTCGGGCCGTACAGTCCCCAGCACATGGCGGTGAGTAGAGCGAAGAGGATCGGATTGCGCATCTCGGACCTCGGAGGGCGGTTGGCAGAATCTTCCCAGAGCCTACCGCAGAACCGTGGTGCTCCCAGTCGGGATCGCCGCGTGGCGCCAATCGTCAGCCGCCGACCTCGGCGCCTCCCGAGTCGCCGTCGTCGATGGCGTCGAGGTGGGCGCTATCGATGAGCAGCGCCGTCGCCTCGCCGATCAGCGCCGTCGCCATGATGCTCTCGGCGCCGGAGGAGCTGGTGGAGTGCTCCATCGGTGACGGCTTCTCGAAGCCCGACCACCACTCGTCGGCATCCGTGGCGAGCCAACTACCGGCGGCCTCGCAATCAAGCAGCTGAGCCCGCATGGTGACGGCGTTCTTGGCGCGCATGCCGGGATCCTTGGAGAGCCCCCTGAGGATCGCCTGCTCGAGGTCGTGCGGGATTGCGGGGTTGCGTGATCGCGGCGGCTCCGGCTGCTTGGTCTGGTGGAGACGGATGTACTCCCGGACATCGGTCGCTACAAACAGAGGCGTGCCGGTGAGCAGGTAATAGCCAACCGCAGACAGCGAGTACAGGTCGGCACGCGGGCCCATCATCTCGGGGTACACCGCTTCCGGAGCCATGGTCTCGGGCGTTCCCATGATCACGCCGTCGAGCTCCGGCGCCTCCTGACGAAGGCTCTTAACGAGACCGAAGTCGAGGATCTTGACGACATCGTTCTCACCCCCCTGCCGGCACAGCATGATGTTGGCAGGCTTGATGTCGCGATGGACCATGCCCTCCGAGTGGGCCTCGGCAAGTGCGCCGCAGGCGGCCGACAACACGTGCACCACCCGTCCCGGCGGCATCGGGCCCGTGCTCTCGACGATCTCCCGTAAGTTGGCGCCGTCAAGTAGCTCCATGGCGTAGTAGAAGACCCCGTCTGCGGTGTGCCCGTAGTCATAGATGCCGACCGAGTTGGGATGAGTCAGACGGCTTGTCTGCTTGACCTCACGCTCGAATCGGCGCAGCGAGCTTTCGCCGGCGATTTCCGGTCGCAACAACTTGATCGCCGTGGGGCGGTTCAGCAACGAATGGGTGGCGCCATAGACCTCGCCCATGGCCCCGGCGCCGAGCTTGCCGTGGATCTCGTACTGGCCCAGGTGTCCGGCCTCGTAGCTGCGTCGGCGGAGGCCGAGGTTCACGCGAGACGCGACACAGGCTACGCCGATCGCGCCGGCCAGCAGTATCTGGTTCTGTATCAGAATGTCGACGTAGTGGGTCCGAGGGTAGACCTGGTCGGGAAAGGCGTACGACGCTCCCTGCCACAGCTGAATCGACAACACCCCGAGGGGGGCCGGAATCGACAACCAGAACGTGCGCGCCGCTGAGCTTGGCACCAGCGTCGCGCGCGTCAGGATGAAGAGCGTCAGGAACGGAAGTACGAGGGCGAACCCGGAGAAGGAAAACGTGTGCGAGCTCGCATACAGCAGCAGACACGGTGCAAAGAGTACTTGTAGTAGCAGGCCGTCCACCACCGCCAGGCCGCGCTCCGAGAGCCGGCGACGTTGAAGGCCGCGCCGGATGACCGAGGCTCCGACGACGAGCCAGAAGAGCGCCGCGTTCGGCAGCGTGGTAACGAACGCCACGAGCACCGCCAGCAGGCCATCGTCACCTCGCCGCCAGGTCGCGGCGATGAACGCAGCGGCGAGCACGCCAGTGATGACCGTGACGGCACCGGCGAGCAACCGCAGGCGCTGCTGCAGGTAGGTGCGGATCTCCTCGTCGAACCCTGGGCTCGAGAGCTTGCGTGCGCTGCTTACGGCGACTCGTGTGCGGGAATCGGGTCGGCGGCCTGGATGCAACCGATCACGGTCACACTACTCCCTCACCTGTCTTAGACGCACGGCGCGCCGCTTGGTTGCGCTCAGGCATCACGCATGACGCCTGGTTGACCAGTGGCCTCGAGCACTCGCTGCCACACCGCGCCTTCCACATCGAGTTGCCGTCGTTCGCTGATTGCCAGCGGCAGCGGGACGTGCGTATAGCGTCCGCCCCAGGTGCCCACCAGCATGTCGGTTCGGCCACTCAGCCCGGCATGTACGGCATGCTGTCCGAGGGTCAAGCAAAGCGCCGAGTCGAAGGCGTTGGCCGGTAGGCTGCGGATCAGATAGCTCGGGTCGATGTACTTCGACGATGCGACGACGCCACGCGAGCCGAAGTGCTCCAAGATGCGCTCCTTCAGAAAGAGACCGATATCGGCGAGCCTGGGGTTGCCCGAGGCGTCGACAGCCGGTCCGTCGCGCCGGGTATGCTCCTGCCCGGCGCCTTCAGCGACAACGATGACCGCGTGGCCGCGTGTTTCGACTCGTCGCTCGAGCAGGCTCAGAAAGCCTCTCTTTCCGTCGAGCGAAAAGGGCGACTCGGGTATCAAGCAGAAGTTGACCTGGTTGTGAGCCAGGGTCGCGTGGGCTGCGATGAAGCCGGAGTATCGGCCCATCAGCTTCACCAAGCCGATACCGTTCCGCACGGCGTGTGCCTCCGTGTGGGCCGCAACGATCGATCGCGCCGCCTCGTTGACCGCGGTGGCGAACCCGAAGCTGCGCTCCAACCAAAGAATGTCGTTGTCGATGGTCTTCGGAATGCCGATCACCGCGATCGGCAAGTTCCGCCGCGTGATCTCCCCGGCCAACTCTGACGCGCCGGTCAGCGTTCCGTCGCCGCCGATGGCGAAGAGAACGTCGATCTGAAGTCGCTGCAGCTCATCGACCATGTCGCCGAGTTGCTGGGGTCCGCGGCTGGAGCCCAGGATGGTCCCGCCCAGACCGTGGATCTCGTGCACTGCCGAGGGATCGAGTGTCACCGGCGGCGCACCGGAGGACGTAGCCAGGCCGGCATAGCCGTAGCGGAACCCGAGGACGCGCCGCACGCCGTACTCGTGCCACGCGGTGAGGACGATGGCGCGAATGACGTCGTTGGTCCCGGGGCACAGCCCGCCGCAGGTGACGATGCCGATGCTTGCCTTCTTCGGATCGAGAAAGAGCTCAGAGCGTGGCCCCGCAGCTTCGAACGCCGGGACCGGGCCATCGACGCCGCTCAGTTCCTCGGTGTCCGATGGGATCAGGACGCCGAGCTCGTCGGCCACCAGGACGACGCCGCGAGATGCCAGCGGCGAGGCAACCCGAGGCGCGCCGAGGCGCCGAATACGGAGTTGGTCTGGCGACGGCAGCATTCGCAACGGTGGTTCGCCTCGTGATTGACGGGACGCCATGACTGTAGCCGCGCGCCACCTCGGCTGCTACCGCCCTGAGCACGGCCGGCGGTCGCTCCCCAAGATCTGGGCCGTCGATCAGGGTCCTGTCGCGACTCGTGCAGATGCTATTGCACAGAAGTGAACAATTATTCAATAATTGAATGAACAGCCACTCAGAACGAGGATGCAGAATGGAAGAAGGTGAGCTCAAGATGCCCGAAAGCGTGTCGCCGTCAGCCGGGTCAACGGGCGGCCGTCTCTCGCCGCGCCGCGCCGATCGGGCTCGCCGGCGTCGCGAGCGAATACTCGATGCGGCCACCGAGGAGATCGCCGCAGTCGGCTACCAACGCGCCACCGTCCGGGCGATCGCCCGGCGCGCCGGGGTCGCCGATGGCACGATCTACAACTACTTCAGCGACAAGAGCGACCTATTGCTTGGTCTTCTCGGGCGCCTCACGGAGGCCGAGCGTCGCAAGATCGACTTGGGCCGACGTCCGGCGGCCAGCTTTAGCGACCTGCTCAGCGCCTATCTCCGGCACCGGCTCGATACGCTGTGGCAGCGGCTGGAGCTGCTGCGGGCGACGTGGCCTGAGCTGCTGATCGATCCACAGCATCGACAGCGATACTACGAGCAAGTGGTGCTCCCGGCTACCGAGCTGGGCGAGACGCTGCTCGGCGATCTGGCGGCGCGTGGCAGCGTGCAAACGACGGACCCGGCGCTCGCCGCGAGAGTGGTGACTGCAAGTATCCTCGGCCTCGCCCTGCAGCGCCTGCTCGGCGACGTTGCGGTCGATGAGCGGCGGGACGAGTTGCCGGAGATTCTCACGACAGTCTTGCTCGACGGCCTGCGCCCGCGCAGCTGCGCCCGCTGACCGGGCGCAGCATGCCGGCGGCGCACGTCCGCCGGGAGCCGCTACTGCAGGGGTTCGAGATCACCCAGCAGGGTGGGGATCAGCTCCGACACGGTCGGATGGATGTGAACGGCGCGCTTGATGACCGTGAAGGGCGCCTTGGCGTACATCACGTCTATGATGCAATGGATGCTCTCGTCGCCGCCGATTCCCAGGATTGCGGCGCCCAGGATCTGCTCCGTCTCGGCGTCTACGGCGATCTTCATGAAGCCCTGCGTTTCGCCCTTCTCGATGGCGCGCGACACGCGGGTCATCGGCCGCTTGGCGACCAGCGCGGGCCGTCCGGAGCGCCGCACCTCGGTCTCGGTCATGCCGACGCGCGCCAACGGTGGATCGATGAAGAGGCCGTAACACAGGAAGCGGTCTCTGACGCGCCGAGTGTCGCCATCGAGCAGATTGGCGGCGACGATCTCGTAGTCGTTGTAGGAGGTGTGCGTGAAGGCTCCGCGGCCGTTGCAGTCGCCCAGCGCCCAGATGCCGGGCTCAGCGGTGCGCAGCTGCTCGTCCACTACGATCGTGCCGCGCTCGGTCACCTCGACGCCGGTGGTTTCGAGCCCGAGGTCGTCGGTGTTCGGCCGCCGTCCGACCGCCAACAACAGGTGCGAGCCGTCCACCGTCGGTGCGCCGGCGTCGCAATCGAGTCGCACACGCACGCCGTCGCCGTGTCGCTCCGCCGCCGTACATTCGGCGTTCACGCGGATGTCGATGCCCTCGTTGGTGAGGATCTCGCCCACCGCCTCCGACACGTCCTCGTCGTCGCGCGGTATCAACCGCGGACCACGCTGCACGATAGTCACCTGGCTGCCGAATCGACGGTACATCTGGCCGAATTCGAGGCCGATGTAGCTGCCGCCGATCACCACGAGGTGCTCGGGCACGAAGTCGACGTCCATCATTCGCGAGCTGGTCAAGTAATCGACGGCGTCCAAACCCGGCATCGACGGCACCGAAGGACGTGTGCCCACGTTGACGAAGATCTTGTCAGCCTGAAGGCGCGAATCGCCGACCTCGACGGTCGATGGCCCGTCAAAGCGAGCATGCCCCTGGTAGACGGTGCAGTTGGCCAGTGCCCGCAGCCACTTTTCCACGTTGGAGGTCGAGCGCTGAACAATGCGGTCCTTTCTGGCCTTGACGTCCGCCATGTTGACGGCGATCGAGCCGCTGATCTCGACACCGTAGTCTGCCGCGCGCCGGGCTACCCGGGCAGCTCGGGCGCTCGCTACCAGCGCCTTGGTTGGCGTGCATCCCTCGTTTACGCAGGTGCCACCGAACCGATCGCGCTCGATGATTGCCACCTTCCAGCCTTCGGCGGCCAGTCGAGCTGCCAGCGGGGGCCCGGCCTGTCCGGTGCCGATGATCAGGGCGTCGTAGTTCTCGGCCATGGGTCCGTGTCCTCGCGCTGGCGGCTTGGGTTGGCGGCTCTCTACGGTAGCTTCTACGGATCGGTCGTGCGGTACCCGCCGGCAGAACCAGGATGTGTAGGTGTGTGCGGCGACACGCAAGGTAGGTGAATGTGCCGGGTGCGTGTTGCTAGCCAAGGTTCGCTGAGTCTGCGATGCTGCTCGATGGCGCCACTCCGTGTCTCGACCGGGCCGCGCCGCCTGGCGCACTGTTCGCGCCCAGCCGCAGGGGGACGCTTTGGTCGCCGACAGCAGGGCTGACTTGGAACCGGAAGACAGCGGCCGGGAGTCCGGCACCGACTTCGTCCGCACGATCGTGCGGGACGATCTCGCCGCCGGCAAATACGCCAACATCGTGACCCGGTTTCCGCCCGAGCCCAACGGCTTCCTTCATATCGGACACGCCAAGGCGATCTGTGTCGACTTCGGCATCGCCGAGGAGTTCGGCGGGCACTGCAATCTGCGCTTCGACGACACCAACCCGGCCACCGAAGATCCGCGCTACGTCGAGGCGATCAAGGACGATGTGCGGTGGCTCGGCTTCGACTGGGGCGAGCACGAGTACTACGCGTCAGACTATTTCGAGCGCCTGTACGACTGGGCGGTCGATCTGATCCGCAAGGGCAAGGCGTATGTCGATGACCTGACCGAGGAGGAGATCCGCGCTTATCGCGGCACCGTGACCGAGGCCGGACGCGAGAGTCCGCATCGCGATCGTTCCGTAGACGAGAATCTCGACCTTTTCGCGCGCATGCGCGCTGGCGAGTTTCCCGATGGCGCCAAGGTGCTGCGCGCCCGTGCCGACATGGCGCACCCGAACATGAAGATGCGTGACCCGTTGATGTATCGAATCCGTCACGCGCACCACTACCGCCGCGGTGACGAATGGTGCATCTACCCGTTCTATGACTGGGCGCATGGCCAGTCCGATGCCATCGAGGGGGTCACGCACTCGCTGTGCACGCTCGAGTTCGTCAGCAATCGCGAGCTCTATGACTGGTACATCGACAATCTCGAGCTGGGATCGGCGAGGCCCTACCAGTTCGAGTTCTCGCGCCTCAACGTCGACTACACGATCACCAGCAAGCGCAGGCTGCTGCAGCTGGTCGAGGGCGGCCATGTCGACGGTTGGGATGACCCGCGGATGCCGACGATCGCCGGGCTGCGTCGGCGCGGTGTGACTCCGGCGGCGATTCGTAGCTTCTGCGATCTGGTGGGAGTGGCCAAGACCGAAGGTCGCGTCGACATCGCCATGCTCGAGTACGCCATCCGCGATGATTTGAACCGGGAGGCAGCTCGAGTCATGTGCGTGCTGCGACCGCTCAAGGTGGTGATCTCCAACTGGCCGGCCGACCAGGTGGAGCACATCGATGCTCCGTTCTGGCCACACGATGTCCCCCGTGAGGGATCGCGCTCGGTTCCGTTCAGCGGCGAGCTGTATATCGAACGCGACGACTTCATGGAAGAGCCGCCGCCGAAGTTCTTCCGGTTGGCGCCGGGTCGCGAGGTGAGGCTCAGGTATGGCTACGTGATCCGCTGCGACGACGTTGTCAGAGACGATTCCGGCGAGGTCGTGGAGCTTCGCTGCAGCTACGACCCCGAGACCAGCGGCGGATCGACACCGGATGGTCGGCGAGTGAAGGGAACCGTTCACTGGGTTTCGGCGGAGCACGCGATTCCTGTCGCCGTGCGGCTCTATGATCGGCTCTTCAGCGTCGCCGAGCCCGGACGAGATGGCGATCTGATTGCCGACCTGAACCCCGACTCGCTCGACGTGCTCGAGGGGGCTCTGGCCGAGCCGATCGTGGCCGAGACCCCGTCGGGAACCCATTTGCAATTCGAGCGTCAGGGCTACTTCTTCACCGATCCGGCTGATTCCGCGGCCGGCGCGCCGGTCTTCAACCGCGTCGTTACCCTGCGCGACTCTTGGTCCAAGGTGCTCGGCGCCGGCGAGTCTGTGAGGCGCTCGGGTGACGCTGTTGAACCAGCTGTCGGCGAGCAACCTGCGGACGCTGCGAGCGGCACTTCGGGTGCCACCGAGGTGCGTAAGCGTCGCAAGCGCACGGCGGCCGAGGCCAGGGCGAATGCACGAGAATCGGATGCCGATCTGGCGGCGCGTTACGATCGCTATCGCGTTGAGCTGGGCGTGAGCGATGCCGACGCCGACGTGTTGGCAGGCGATCGACTGCTGGCGGAGTTCTTCGAGGCGGCCGTTGCGGCGCCCGCCGAAGCGGAGGCCGTGGCGAAGTGGATCGTCAACGAGGTGCTTCCGGCAACCCGAGAGAGCAGTCTCGACGACCTCCCCTTCGATGGCGGTACGCTGGGCACTCTCGTGTCAATGGTCGAGAGCGGGCAGATCACCTCGCGCGGCGGTCGGCTGGTTTTTGAAGTTCTGGTTGCCGAGGGAGGCGAGCCGCGGGCCATCGCGCGTCAGCGCGGTCTCGACTCAGCCGTCGACGCGGCGGGACTGGCGCAGATCGTCGACCGTGTGGTTGCCGACAACCCCGACAAGGTGCGTGCGTACCGGGCCGGTCGGGAGGCGCTGCTGGGTTTCTTCATGGGGCAGGTGATGGCCGAGGCGGGCGCTGGAGTCGATGGCGGCGCTGTCCAGCGGCTGCTGCGCGAGCGCCTGTCGGGCTAGCCTCCGGCAGAGGCGCTCTGGCCGTACGCGCCGGGCGGCCTGAGAAGGACTCTCACGCTTCGGCTACGATACCAACCCTTTCGCGTCCCCGGCCGGTCAGGGGCCGCCTGAACAGGAGTTGGTGATGGCAAACGAAGTGTCCAAGTTTCGCTGGGACGACATGCCGAAGGAGACGCTGACCGACACGATCGACCGTCGGTTGATCACTTGCCAGCGCATGATGCTGGCGCACGTGTACATCAAGAAAGGCGGCATCGTGCCGATGCACTCACACGACAACGAGCAGCTCACCTATGTCCTCGAGGGAGTCTTGCGGTTCTGGGTCGGTAGCGAGGATGCCGAGCCCATTGACGTGCATGCCGGAGAGGTGTTGACGCTGCCGTCGAACGTTCCCCACAAGGCCGAGGCCTTGGAGGACACTCTCGACGTCGACGTCTTCTCACCCCCGCGACAGGACTGGCTCGACGGCACCGACGCCTATCTGCGCGAGAGCTGAGGTGGATCTCGGCCTACAAGGCAGGGTCGCTCTGGTTGCGGCAGCAAGCAGGGGACTGGGGCGCGCCGTTGCCGAGGAGCTCGCGGCTGAAGGCTGCAAGCTCGTCATCTGTGCGCGTGGTGAGGAGGCGCTCGAAGAGGCGTGTGCTGCGCTCGCCGCTGCCGGTGCCGAAGTGGCAGCAGTGTCTGCCGACGTGAGCCGCGCCACGGATGTCGACGCCGTTGTTGCGGCGGCCCACAACGCCCACGGGCGTGTTGATGTCCTGGTGACCAACTCGGGCGGCCCCCCCGCCGGACCGTTCGAGGCCCACTCACGCCAAGCTTGGGACGACGCCGTTTCGAGCATGCTCGATAGCGTCCTCAACTTCAGCCGCGCCGTCTTGCCCGGCATGAAGTCGAATGGATGGGGGCGCATCATCAACATCACGTCGATCGCGGTGAAACAGCCGGTCGACGGGCTGATCCTGTCAAACTCGATTCGTGCTGCGGTCACCGGGTTCGCGCGGACCCTCGCCAACGAAGTTGCTGCCGCGGGGGTGACGGTGAACACCGTCATGCCTGGATTTACCTGGACAGAACGCGTCGAGGAGCTCGCGAGGCGTCAGGCCGAGACCTTGGGGGGCAGCCGCGACGAGATCGTTGCCGGCTGGGAAGAGGCCATACCCATGGGGCGGTTGGCTGAGCCGCAGGAGTTCGCGGCAATGGTGGCGTTTCTTGCGTCGGAGCGTGCCAGCTACATCACCGGGTCATCGATTGCCGTCGACGGTGGCTGGATCCGCAGCCTCCTGTAACTGCGTGTTGCCGTCGATGGTGCTGCCCACCTAAGGATGCTCAGGCAGGATCGGTGCGGCGAGTTCTCCGCAGCGGCTGGGCGTCCTGGGCGCGCAGAGCTATCAACGCGCCGGCCAGTACGAGCATCCGCGCCGCGCTCTCGGGGCTGCCGATACCCGTGGACAGGTGGGTGTAGATAGCGCCCACCATGACGATCGCCAGCATCCAGGCGCCGTATGCGGCGAGCGAGGGGACCAAGACGATCATCGCTCCGGTGGTCTCGACCACGCCGATGGCCTGCGCAAGCCCACGACTGTAGCCCCACGCATCGAAACGTTCGATCAGCGCCGGCGACGGGTTGAGCTTGCCCGGACCGGTTTGGATGAAGAAGAGGGCCAGCAGCATCGCCACGGCCCAGGCCGCGACCACACGGACACGGATGCCCTGCATAGATACCTCGAGGTTCCGAACGGCCGAGGACCGGCGAAGCGTCAGCGTGCCGTTGGGTTTGATCGAACGTGCGGTGATTGTCCATCGGGACGGGTTGTTCCGATAGGCTCATGCGCCACACCCGGCATCGTCGACATCATGCAGCAGTGGCCTGGCCGGAATCGTTAACCTTCCGCTGCGCCTGGTAACCAGATCGCCGGCCGAGTACAAGTTAGAAGGTAGAATCCCGAATGCCTGAGATTGCCGGTATGGCAGGCTCTCCGACTACGTTCATCTGCCGCGTCGGCTTGGCGACCAAAGGAGAGGGACATGAGAGTTGCAATCGCGACCGCGCTGACCCTGACGCTGATCCTCACTCTACCCATGATGGCGCCAGCCGCCGCCCTCAACCAGCTTCCCAAGACCGGCTCGGAGGCGATGGCGCAGTACGAGGGCGATCTCGACAACTGGATCGACGGTCCGGCGGAGTACCTGATCCTGGATGACGAGCGCGATGAGTGGAAAGAGCTGACGACCTCTGAGCAACGCGCCGCCTTCATCACCCGTTTCTGGGATCGTCGTGACGCCGATCTCCGGACCCAGGGGAATCCATTCAAGGACGCATTCTACGCTCGCGTCGCCTACGCCAACGAAAGGTACCGGGATACTCCATTTCGCGGCTGGAGGTCCGACCGCGGCCGCCTCGCGGTGACGCTCGGGTTGCCGGATGCCGAGCGACCCATCCGGGCTGGTACCGGGCTCGTCTGGACGTACTTCACGTTCGGTGCGCACGCCGAGGGCAAGGGCTTCAGCAGCGCTACCGGCCGAGTGGAGATTGCCTTCGAGTCGCGGGGTAGCGGGCGCAACACCTACATGATCGCCGGCTCGCTGGGTGCCGGGGTCTACCCTGCGTACGTGCTCCATGCGCTGGATTTCAGCCGTCGCGCAGCGGTCGGCGGCTTAATCCGCCCCGTCTCCTGAGGGTTGAGCTCCGGGCGGCGATGGGAAACCGTGGCGCTAGTCGCTGACGCCGCAACTCCAGACAGGAGGGTCCCGATGCGCCGTTCCCGAGCCACGACACTTCTCGCGTTGGTGGTGGCGGCCACCTCGCTGGCGGTAGCCCCAGCCTTCGCCGGGCAGGACAAGTCGAGGGCGCGCGACCTCGGGGTGCCCTTCGAAGGACGCCCGGGACCACTCAACGCCATCACGGACGTCGCGGGCGTCGAGGTGGGGTACACGACACTGGTCTCTGGCGATGGCCCTCTGGTGGTCGGCACGGGACCGGTGAGAACTGGGGTCACGGCTGTGTGGCCGCGTGGCAAGGACGATCCGGCGCCGGTGTTCGCCGGTTGGTTTGCGCTCAACGGTGACGGCGAGCTTACCGGCACGACCTGGGTTGAGGACTCGGGGATCATGGAAGGCCCGTTCATGATTACCAACACGCTCAGCGTCGGCATCGTGCACCACGCCGTCGTTCGCTGGGGCGTCCGCAAGAGCCTCGATTATCGCGGCCCCGGCTACCCTCCATGGCTGGCCTCGCTGCCTGTAGTTGGCGAAACCTGGGACGGCACGCTGAACGACATTCTCGGCCAGCACGTTACCGAGGACGATGCGCTGTCGGCGCTGGCCTCGGCTACCGGAGGCCCTGTCATGGAAGGGAATGTCGGAGGCGGCACCGGGATGATCTGCCACGGGTTCAAGGGCGGCACCGGTACCTCGTCGCGCCGCGTCAGCGCCGCCGATGCCGAGTACACGGTCGGCGTGCTGGTGCAGTGCAACTACGGGTCGCGTCGGTTGCTGCGAGTTGCCGGGGTGCCGGTGGGTCGCGAGATTCCCGATCTCATGCCGGGCGTGGTCGATGAGCCGACCAGCGATGCCGGCGGCTGGCCTGCCGGGCTCGCCCGTGAGGGCCGCCATGGCCCGTCGCGCGATGCCGGCGCGCCGCCCGATGAGCTGGGGTCGATCATCGTGCTCGTCGCCACCGATGCGCCGCTCATGTCCTATCAACTGGAGCGTGTGGCGCGACGCGTCTCGCTCGGACTGGCGCGCAACGGCAGTGTCTCCGGCAACGGCTCCGGAGACATCTTCATGGCCGTCAGCACCGCGAATCGCGAGGCCGCGAACACGCGATCTGGTGCTGCGACCCTGGACATGCTGGCGAACGAAGAGACCGGACAGTTCTTCGCCGCGACGGTGGCCGCGACCGAGGAGGCAGTCATCAACGCCATGGTGGCGGCAGAGACCATGACCGGCGCCGACAACGTCACCGTGCACGCGCTGCCCCATGATCGGTTGCGGCAGATCCTGCGCCGCTACAACCGTCTGGAGGAGTAGCGGAGGCGGCGTTTCGCCTCGCCCCTCTTGTCAATCGCTGACCGCTGATTCGTAGCGGAGCGAACCGAGGAACGTCCCCGGGACGGGGTGTCCCAGGGTGACGTCGCCGTACGTCGCCCTCTGAGATCGTCCAGCCAAAGACGGTCAGACACGGTCAGATTCGCGACACGCAGGTTGGTGGTACGCACCGCCGCCGGCTACAACAAGCGCACGCATCCGCAAGAGGGAGACCCACTCCATGCGTGTAGCCGCGCCCCGGTTGTCCACCGGCGTGATCTGTATTCGAATCCTGGCTGCGCTGTCGACGCTCGCCGTAGCGCTTCTGGCGCCGGCGCCAGCTCTGGCCCAGCATGGCGAGACGCGAGTCAGCGTTCATCTGCCCGATGTGTTGGTGCTGAGCTACCTGACCGAGGTTCAACTGCAGATCTCCGGCTCGGGACAGCTTGCCGGGGTGGGCAACGGCGCAGTGGCCTCATCCGACGGTCAGGGCACGGTCGGGTTGGCTCTGCATGTAGATGCCGACCTGGCAGCGGCGGTATTGAGCGGCACCGTCGACGCCACCCTGACGGGCCAGCTCGGCGGCGTCTTCTCGGTGATTGGTACCTCGGCAAGCGGCCAGCTGCGTGTGTCGGCCACCGTCGAGCGGAGCACAGCAACACACCCCGGCGGTGCGATCCTCCAGGTCACACAGGCGACCGCGAGGATCGGTGGACGGCAGGCCCCCAGCGTTGCGTTCGAGGCGCCGGGCCTGGCGGCTGCGGTTTCTGGCGGCCTCGGGATCGCCGTCGACGTGACCGAGGCGCACCTCGCCGGCTGGTACCAAGGCGTTACGCTGCGGCTACTCGTCGAACAAATCTGACTCAGCGCGTCAGCCCGCCAATTGGCCCTGGTCGTCGGAGCTTGAGCCGATGGCGTCGCGAGTGCCACGATGGGTGATCATGAGCACTCGATTCTCGAAGATCGCCATCCGCCGACTGGTGTTCGTGGGTGCAGTCGCCATCGCATCCGGCGCCGCGGCTGCTGCTGTGCCGCAGTCCGAGGAGATTCTCGGCGAGGCCATCCGACCGGGCGAGGTCGCCGACATCGTTCGGAGCCTGCACGCTCCGGACCAGACGTTCGCCGTCTATCTGCCGAGTGAGTACACACCCGAGCGGACGTGGCCGGCGCTTTTCCTGATGGATCCGCGCGGCAGAGCGCGAGTACCGCTGGAGCTGTTTCGCCCCGCGGCAGAGAGGCTCGGATACGTGCTCGTGAGCTCGTACAACACTGCCTCCGACGTGTCGGAAGACGTCAATTCGCCAGCTCTCGAAGCGATGCTCACCGACGGCACTCGACTGTTTGCGCTGGACAACCGGCGCTTCTATCTCGGCGGGTTCTCAGGCACGGCCAGGTTGGCCTGGGAGTTCGCGGAGCAGCTGCAGGCGTCCGTTGCGGGAATCGTCGCGTTCGGAGGCGGCGTGCCTGGTGGGTTCGTGCTTCCCGACGAGGCCGGATACGCCTACTACGGCGCCGCTGGAACCACGGACTTCAACTACGACGAGATGCGGACGTTGGATCGGCGGCTCGATGGCGGTGGTATTGCCCATCGGTTCGAGTACTTCATCGGCGGCCACTCCTGGGGCCCGGAAGAGGTGTGCACCAGGGCGCTCGAGTGGATGGAGCTGCAGGCAATGAAGGCGCGTCTCCGTGCCCCCGTCAGAACGCTGGCGGCCGATCTCTATACAAGGCGGGTGTTGGAGGCGCAGGCGTGGGAAAGCCGCGCGCGGGCGGCGCCGCCGTCGGCTGGAAACCCCGCGCCGGGTGCCGGTTCGGAGGATCCGGTCGTCGATCAAAGGGCCATCGATACCTACGAGGCTTGGCTACGCTATTCAGCGCTGCTGGTCGACTTCGATGGGGTGATCGGCCGTTCGGAGCTCGATCGGATCGCTGACAGGGTCCGAGCCTTCGGGGAGCTTGTCGCGGTCGCTGACGTCGCTGGCCTCACCGACCGACTCACAGCGCGCCACCGTGCCTTCGTCGAGGAGCTCGGCACCGTCGTTCAGCAGCTCCGCGCCGGCGATCGACAGATCGATGGGGCGGAGTTGATCCAATACCTGGACCTGGAGAGGATCAAGCGCCAGGCCGCTGATTTCGACAGCCCGATGAGGGCGCTGGCGGGGCAGCGGCTCATCGAGAGCGTCTTCGTGCTTTTCGCCTACTACCAACCGCGCGATTACCTGGCGCAAGGCGATCCGGCGGCCGCCCTCGAGTTGCTCGAGGTGGCCGACTTCCTTCGGCCCGACAGCTTCAACGTGCTGCTGTTCCAGGCCCGGGCGTACGCTCAGAACGGCGATAGCGGGCAAGCCGTCGAGACGTTACGGCGGGCTCATGCGATTCGCGAGCTCGACGCAAGCGCACTGGGCGATGATCCCTACTTCGACCCGATCCGCGGTGCTGCCGGGTTTCTGGAGCTGATCGCGCAGCTCAGAGCCCCGGCGCGCCAGCCGCGTTGACTGGCCCTTCAGCGACCGCCGGCGATTGGCTCGGCGGCCTTGTTGAACACTCGGCGAACCGAGACCGGCTCGTCGAGTCTTGGGCTCTCGAACTGGATGATCAGTACCAGACGGTCGGCCTCGGGTAGCACCTCCCAGACTTCCGAGCTCTTGAAGCCACGGTCGGCGACGCTGGTGATGTGGAGCGTGCCCTCGGCCCACTCTACCTTGATCTCGGCACGCGATCCGTCCGGGAGCTTGCGCTCCGCCCATAGCCCGTCGGCGACAACGTAGCGCAGCAGTCCCGAATCGTTCGCCATCATCAGACCCGGGTCCTTGCTGGTGATCTCGACCTCGTTGCTGGCTGCCCATCCCAATCCAGGGCGGCCAGCCTGGCCCGCATCAGGCATGCTCCGACCCGCGCCTCCCGGCGGCCTTCCTCCCGGAGCGCTGCCGCCACCTGGGCGCCCACCTCCTCCGCCTGGGCGCCCGCCGCCGCCACCTGGACGAACGCCGCCGCCCATGCGATTCGGGCCACGGCGCCCGGCCTCGCCGATCGCCTCGCGCAACACTTCGCGAGGATCCTGGCTGAGCTGCTCGTCGAGCAGCCAGGTCCCTTCCATCAGCGATACGGTGGTTGAGAACTGTGGCTGCTCATCCTGCTGCGGGACGCCGCCTTGCTGTGTTGCGGCACCGAGCGTCAGTCCGGCGATCAAGATCAACGTGCTCGTCACAGATCTTCCTGTGCTCTGGGGTAGGGGAACCCACCGTTCTAGTTCTTGGACGCCACGGCTGTTAAGAAAGACGGCGCGTTGCTGTCTTCGTTGTGCAAAGAAGCGTCTGCGGATTGTGTCCGCGCCGGATGTCCGCGCCAGCCGCTCGATCTCGCAGAGACGGGGCGGCCTATTGCCGATACGACCAGGCGGTAGGATGAGCGAGTGGTGCGTGGGCTCACGATCCCGTCGAAGGCTTGCTCATCCCCGTTCCGGTCTCTTTACCGCTATTTGCTGCGATCGATGATCTCTGTCTCCGGTCTTTCGAAGTCATTCGGCGCCCAGATGCTATTCACCGATGTGACGTTTCGGCTCAATCCCGGCGAGCGCTACGGGCTGGTGGGTGCCAACGGCTCCGGCAAGACGACGCTGCTCAATATCCTCATCGGCGTCGAGCAGCCAACCGACGGCTCGGTGTCCATTGCGAAACGCCTCAAGCTGGGAACGCTCCAGCAAGATCAGTTCCTCTATGAGAACGAGGAGATACTCGGCGTTACGATGATGGGCAATCGTGAGCTATGGGACGCGATCGTCGAGAAGGACGAGGTGCTGGCGAACGCCGAATCGGACTTTGACGGTGACCGCTACGCCGAGCTCGAGGACATCATCGTGCGCCACGATGGCTACTCGGCCGAAGCTCGAGCGGCGGAGATTCTCGAAGGGTTGGGGCTGCCGACAGCATGCCATCGTGATCCGCTCTCGACGCTCTCAGGCGGCTTCAAGCTGCGGGTTCTGCTGGCGCAAGTGTTGGCCGGTGCTCCCGACATTCTGCTTCTCGACGAGCCCACCAATCATCTCGATATCGTGTCGATCCGCTGGTTGGAGAAGTTCCTGCAGAACTTCGCTGGGCCGGTGGTGGTGATCTCGCACGATCACCGCTTCCTCGACAACGTCAGCACCAACATTCTCGATGTCGACTACCAAACCGTGACTCTCTACAGCGGCAACTACACGGTCTTCCTCGGTGCCAAGCAGGACGAGCGTGATCGCAAGGAGAAGGAGATCGGCAAGCGCGAAAAGGAGATCGCGCACCATCGGGCATTCGTCGACCGTTTTCGTGCCAAGGCCAGCAAGGCGCGGCAAGCACAGAGCAGGGTGCGGATGATCGAGAAGAAGGCCGAGAGCCTCGAGACCCTGCCGCCGAGCTCGCGACGGTACCCGACGTTTCGCTTTTCACAGGTCCGCCCGAGCGGGCGTGAAACGCTCAAGATCAAGGGTATTGCCAAGGCGTTTGGTGACAATGAGGTGCTGCGCGGAGTGGATCTCACCGTACGTCGCGGCGATCGGCTGGCGATCATGGGGCCCAACGGCATCGGCAAATCGACCCTGCTGAAGATCATCGTCGGTGATCTCGCCGGTGACTCGGGAGAGGTCGAATGGGGCTATGAGACGTATCCGGGGTACTTCGCCCAGGACCACCGAGAACAGCTCGAGCCCGAGGACCAAACCGCCGAGGCCGCCATCCACGATGCCTGCCCGGGTGAGACCACCGGCTCGGTGCGGGCGCAGCTCGGCCTGGTGTTGTTTTCGGGCGACGAGGCCAAGAAGCGCCTAGGCTCGTTGTCGGGCGGCGAAGCGGCGCGACTGGTGTTTTGCCGGCTGGCCGTTCAGCAACCCAACGTGCTCGTGCTCGACGAGCCCACGAATCATCTCGACCTGGAGTCGATTGAAGCCCTGGTCGAGGGTTTGCGGAGCTACGAGGGCACGCTGATCTTCGTCTCGCACGACCGCTGGTTCGTCGCCCAGCTGGCAACGCGGATTGTCGAGATCAAGCCGGACGCGATCCTCGACTATCAGGGCAGCTACGACGAGTATGTTCACTACTGTGGCGACGACCATCTCGACGTCGACACCGTCGTCCTCAAGGCGCGCCGCAAGAAGCGCAAGGGCAAGGGCAAGTCCAAAGGTGGCGAACACAATGACGGCCAGCGCCCGAGCCCCGAGGTCAAGAAGAAGCTACGCCAGTTGACGTCACGCCGCGATCAAATCGCCGCCGCGGTCGATCGAGCCGAGGCGCGTGTCGACGAGATCGACGAGCTCTTCTGCGATCCTGCCTACTTCGATCGCAGCCGCCCGCTGGTGCGCAAGGTCGAGGCCGAGCAGAAGCAGCTCAGGGTGAAGGTCGAGGAGCTCATGGCGGAGTGGGAGACTACCGAAGCCGAGCTCGACAGCCTCGGCTAGGAGCCTCCCGCCGGCGCTGGACCAGGCCGACTCGTCAACCCGCTCCGGCAGGTTTTCGGGCGTGGTGCAGGTCCATTACGACCTCGCCTTGCGACACCGTCGGTGTCTCCCCGACAGCGAAACCGGCCTCGAGCAAGGCCAACCTCACGTCGTTGGCGCCCCAGCCGTGTAGCTCCTGTACATCGTGGTCCTCGGCTACATAGAAGCTCCCGCCCGGTACCAACACGCGCAGTACCTCGGCAAGGCCGCCGGCGATGTCGTCCCAGTGGTGCAAGGAGTTGATAGCCATCGCTATCGTTGCGGTGGCGTCGTCGAGTCGCAGGTCGCCGGCGCCGCACTCGATACGCTCGTGGTCGGGGTGTTCCGCGAGCTTCTGCCTGGCGATGTGCATCATCCCGGGAACGGGATCGCAGCCGATCAGCCTGCCTTCGGTTACGTATTGAGCCGCGTGGCGAAGCGCACAGGCGGTGCCGCAACCGATGTCCACCACCACGTCATCGACCCGTAAGGCGATCGCCTCGACGGTGATGTGGTTGCTGGGCCACTCGCCGTATGCGCTCGCGTACCACTGTGCTGTCTCGTCGGACCAGTCAGCTTCATGGTCGTTGCTCGGCTCGTCTGTCGTGGTCATGGGGTGCCGGTCGGTCATGGCGTGGCTACCTTCGCCAGAGCGCGCTCCAGGGCGCGGTATTGCCGGGGTTCCAGCAGCTCCTTCATCCGCGCCGCCGTTCGCGTGTAGACGACGCTCGCTTCGCCGAGCGTCGCGCGTCCCTCCTCGGTAAGCATGATGTGTTGAGCTCGGGCGTCGTACCGACAGGGGACGCGGTGAACGAGCCCCCGTCTCTCGAGCTTCTGCACCATGGCGCTGGCCGACGCTTTGCGCACCTGCACCTCTGACCTGACCCCCCAAAACGGATCCAGATGTAATCTCACGATCTGGGTCGAAGAAGGGAGGTCAGAATGCCGAGTAAGAGGCACAGCGCCGAGCAGATCGTACGCAAGCTCCGGGAGGCCGAAGTGGAGCAGGCGCGAGGGGCGACGGTCAAGGAT
>PVBE011019976.1_pt1 | contig 118597 bp, 110 predicted proteins | sample 1631181 | NCBI WGS metagenome assembly PVBE01 (sample SAMN08397723, study PRJNA350692) | Marine metagenome, whole genome shotgun sequencing project. | isolation source: water | place: Pacific Ocean | collected 2012-04 | reverse complement strand
TCCGGGTACTTGTCCACAATCCTCGTATTACGCGTAACCGAAAGATAAGTGGAGTAAAGATTTTTAATGCAGGCTGCAACATGTTCATCGGCATCTGCTCCATCGAGTCTGTACTGTGCAGGCTCTTCGCCGTAGTTTCCATTGAGGTCTTCACCAGGATAAGCGGCATGCCACATCAGCTTGGGTTCATTTAGAAATCCCACGGATCTATGAAGTGAAAGTATCTTCCCCAGGACCGTTGTCCCCGTACGCCCGCTGCCGAGAATAAAAACAGGCCTATCCACAAAACCCTCTTTGGAACGATTAGCGATAGCCCTTGCAAAGGGCATAAGCAGGGGGTTTATCCACCTGCCCCGGGTGGTAAGCGGCCGTCCCTCAAAAAATGCGTAGCTGACCAGGCGGGAAAGAGCCCGGGCAGGTCTTGTTCTAACGTACCTGCTGTCAAGTTGTGCAATCAATCTCCCGCTCCCCGGGAAAGCACCTTGGTATAGACATCATGAATTTTTTGGTAGTGGCTGGCTGCATTAAATTCACTTTCAATTTTTGCACGTGCTGCTGTGCCTGCTTCGGCGCCAAGGCCAGGTTGTTCAGCCAACTCTCTAATTGCTGCTGCCAGCTCATCAGGTTGGGCCGGCTCTACCAGCCGTCCGTCCACTCCGTCTGCAATCAATTCCGGAATACCGCCGATACGTGTGCCGACAACAGGCGTTGCAAGCGCCATCGACTCCAGCAACGACATTGGGCAATTTTCATACCATTCGGACGGGAGTACCGTGCATATAGCGTTTCGGATCAGGTCGTGCAATTTATCGCCAACGGTGAATCCGACAAGTTCTACGTTGTTCATCCCATGTTTATCGATTGTGGTTCGCAGTTCTTGTTTGGCCCCCCCATCCCCGGCAATAAGACATTTAATATTGGGTAACTCGCGCATAGCTTCCAGCAACGTGAATACTCCCTTTGTCTTCTCCAGTCTTCCAAAATACAGCACATAGCTTTGAGTGCCGCGAGCTGGCGTATAGCGAGCCGGGTCGACAAAATTGTGGATAGTCGAAATCTTTTCAGCAGGGATTCCGATACCAACCATTTTATCCGTCATGAACTGGCTGACTCCGATAAAGTGGTCGATCTGATCGACTGATCCGAGCCACCGCGATACATAGCTTTCAAGCGTGCTACCAATACTGCGAACTATAGAGCTGCGATTGCATTTGCGGGTAATGCAACGGTAAAAATACCTGCCAGCACAGGCTTCACAAATCTGGTCGCCAGATACGCATGTATATACGGGACAAAGATGCTTGTATTCATGCAGGGTCTGAATAATAGGAATACCTTTTTGCTTTAGTGGTCCCAGTATCGAGCTTGTAAGCTTTCCGTAGTAAATATGCAGGTGAGCCAGGTCGACCGACTCCTTTTCCAGGAGGCGGCCAATGTTCCGTCGCGCTTCGGCTGAATAAACATATCTTGCGGCGTCAGCAACAGAAGGATTAAGGGTATCAACCGAGGCGGGAAAATAACCTTGGTATGGACTTTGGAGGTTGTTAGCGCTTCGCGCACAAAACGGAATAACAGTGTGTCCGTTTGCTTCGAGAATATCGCTTAACTCCATGAAGTATCTATCTGAGCCTCCCATAACATGATAGTTGTGAGAAACATGAAGCACAGACGATTTTCTTGCTCTCTTACTCATCACACACAGCTTAACAAGCTACAGAGCCCAAGTGTTTTGATAGCAAGAGAGCCAGACGGGCAGGCGAGATAGAAAAAAACGATACCACTAGTTGTCGAGCGTTCGGCCGGAACCGGCCTCTCCCGTGCCGTGATCGACGGCTTCTTTTGCGGGTCTGCGTTCAGGTAGTCCATCCGGATTATCGTGGGGAGGTTGCCGCCTTTCGCCGGCAGATGCCTCAATCAACTGGTGATAATCGTCACAAATGATCGACCATGTGTAATGGTCCCGACTAATCTCCAGCATTGTATCGGACATCTTTCGCAGTTGGTCCTGGTCGATATTTCTCAGTTGGCTGAGCAATTCATCAGCGTTCCTGAAATATAAGGCCTTGTTGTGTGTAGTGGCACGATTAAAAATTACGTCGTAAGCCAAAACCGGCAGACCCTGGTACATGGCCTCGACCAGGGAAGGATTGGTCCCGCCGGCACTGTGCCCATGCACGTACAACAGTGCATTATTTCGTATATTAAACAGCTTCTCCGGTTGGTAAACCGGATCAACCATTCGAATGTTTTTCACGTTGGCATACTTTTTCCTGAGCTTTCTCCCGTATTCGTTCGCCTGCCAGTTTCCCACGAATACCAGTGATAACGATTCCAGTTGAGAAAATGCGTCCAGTATCAGGTGAATGTTGTTTTCCGGTTCTATTCGGCAAACCGCGACTACGTATTCTCCGACGTCTGGTGCAACTACAGACTCGCCCGAGTCGTCAGCAGTTTTGTGAAGCGAAACCACGGATAAATTATTATCAGGCTTAACAGGTAAATCCGAAACAGCGTTGTCGCCGCCGTAAGCGATAAACTCGCTATCTTTACCGTGATGCTTGTATATGTATTCCTGGATACCCGTATTGTCGGCAATCAATTTATCCGCAAAACGTGCCGCAATACTTTCCGATAACCTCAGAAAATTACGCGCCAACCAGCCCCATTTCCGACGCTGCCAATCGATTCCATCCAGGTGAACAATAACGGCCTTTTTACTGAAAAGTTTTAGTATTGGCAGAAAAATACAACCGGATACACCAAGCACCAGCAGTACATCAGCCTTTCTGCTGGCATCGATCATGGACCAGATATCGTAGGGAATGCTTTGCACGCCGTTAGCATTTAGCGGTAGGTAGACCAACGATGCGCCGAGATAACCGGAACGATGCGAAGAGTAGGCTGGTGCGCTGCAATAAACTATGAACTCATGCTTGCCGGTCAGGTGTTTGACAAGGCTTTCGGCAAGCGTCTCAAAGCCCCCATAGCGAGCAGGGATGCCTTTGGAGCCAATTATCGCTACGGTTGTCACAATAAAACCCGGCCAAGGGACGCGCCCGGCGTCACCAAAAACATAAGAAGTTTCTGTACAAAGACTTTGATCAAGTCCGTCTTACGCACTCGCCATCCACGCATACCGAGTCTAAACCATCTATCAGACCAAAAACATCATTAAGGACAATGAGGAAATGCAGCAGTTATACAGCGATTAAACCGCCAACCAACATGCGCCTGTGGCGACATAATGCAGTATTGTAAAACGGGAATTTGGTATGTTCCAGAGCTTTTTGTGTCCCCTGACCGGTACGCGGCACCCTGGCTTCCAGCCGCATATCTATGCGCCACCAACTAGTAGATTGGCACTGACCAGTCTATGAATGCCCGGGTATCTTCCGTGTCAATCCCGGTAACTGTGTCCTTCCTGTAGTCGTAACCCAGCCCTAAACGAATACTGCCGATGCCTATATCGCGTTTATGGCCCAGCTCTATCTCGCGATACTCTGTTTTTACGCTGGCAACGGTGTTCAGATTGATCTCGGGTTTACGATGTTTCGGGTTATCCTTACGATTGAAATTGCCGACTCCAAGGCGGAAACTCCAGTCATTGTTCTTATGGTCGGTCAGCATGCCGCCCAAGGTGAAAATTCTTGCATCATTGTCGAAGGTGTGACCAATGCTTCGCCCGTAACGCCTGTAACCTGATGTGTAGATCGTATGGTTGTATGCGCAGTCCGGTACCGTATTGTCATTGCCCTTATATAAGGCGAAGTTGCATGTAGTGTCGGACCACTCCAGGTAGAACCGATAGGTTCCCCATTTATCTGACTGACCCCAGGTTTCGAAGCCAATCTGCCCCATATACTTGGCCGGCAGCTGGCCGCCCTCGTCCTCTCCTATCCATTGCGTATAGATTGCCAGTGGCTGTTCAAATGCTTTACCTGACCAGCGAATATCGAAGCCGCCCAGTTGATTGCCCGGCTCCTCCTCTGCGCTTACGTTGTCTTCCCTGTTGTCTCTGCCCAGCAACATATCCTCAATCACGCCTGAACCACACGGCCGACCATCGCCACATAGCTGTGCCGTTCGACTCAGCCCGATTTCCAGGCTGGGGATGGGCTTAAACGAAAGTCGTGCACCGAAGAAATTCGCGTTGGGAACGTCCCGATCATTTTCGAGTTCACCCCACATCATGTACAGATCCCATGGCCCCATCCAGCTAAGCCATTTTGTTTTGAAAGGTCGGGTCGAATTACGATCGATGACTAACGCAGGTATAGGGCGCGCGTTGTTCGACATGATCAGGCTTCCTTGCCAGCCCGGTCCCCACCATCGGTCCTGTGCCGAAATCGAATACATCCAGTTGCCAACAGAGATACCAAAATAACTTCCATCGCCGCGCCATTTCTTTCCGTCAAGCGGATCGTCTACCTTGGTGATCTGGAAATTCATCGCAGTGTTGTCACCCGTCCACGATGCACTCAGTTCAATTTCAGAATGTTCTCTTGGCGTGTCTTCAAAGCTGCGAATTTCTATCGCACTGTCCGACAGCGCAATGCGACCATCCAGGTGGACTTCGCCAACCACCATCTGTCGCCTCGATTCACGTCGTACCCTGGCCAGGGCAGCCATCTCGAAAGGTTTGAGTGATACGGACGTATCCAGATCGTTGACAATATTGCCCCAGGCGAGCGGCCAGGTTGAAACCGGTCCGCGAATTACACCGGCGTCCGCGAGAATCTGTATGTCGCTGCGTAGTTGTGAGTCCCCGACTTCAATCCACGGCCCGGCGTTCGCGGCGCAGGTAACGAGCAATAGCAAAATGGCCAGCGAAGTGAAAAACCGGCGACAAATTGATGTCAGGAAAAAATAGCGGTTGGAAATATGCACTATTGATTTATTGTTTAGCCTTGCTTAAGTCTGACCGATTGAATCCGATCTTGTTTTGTTATTTGTCCATGGTAAAGATATGGCAAAGGCGACGCAACTGGCGGGCTCAATCATCGTATTCATCGTGGTGCCTGATCCGGGCCATAGGCCATTGCAGGCCGCCTTCATCACGCCCCTTGGGGCCATAATCAGGAAAATGGCAAACACCAAAAAGCTGCTACAGCATGCTTTGTAATCGTTCCAGAAGCTGCAGACTGTGAAGTGCCGGAGAAAACAGGATCGCTCTTCCCCGCAGCAAGTAGTTTTGAGACACTGTCAACAGTGTCGACCATGCGCCGAGTCGGGCGCGCGTGCATTAGTGATCGGATCTCTGCAAACGTGAGGCAGTTCATGAAAGAAGCAGTAATTGTTTCCACGGCCCGTACACCGATAGGAAGAGCGTTTAAAGGTGCTTACAACAACATCAAATCGCCAACTCTTGCAGCTCATGCGATACGGAATGCAGTCGATCGATCGGGAGTGTCCGACGATGAAATTGATGACCTCATTTTTGGTTCCGTGCTGAATGCTGGCAGCGCCGCGATAAATGTTGCCCGTTTGTCCGGTCTTGCAGCGGGTTTACCGGTTACGGTCCCGGCGCAGACAGTGGACCGCCAATGTTCGTCAGGCATGATGGCGATCGCTATCGCGGCGCGCCAGATCATGGTCGACAATATGCAGGTGGTAGTTGCGGGTGGCCAGGACAATATTTCGGAAATTCAGACCCGGCACTACGAGTGGGCGATGGAGGCAAAGGACGAGAACGTCATGCTCCATGCCGAGCATACTTATATGCCGATGCTGCTTACCGCTGAGCATCTCTGTAAAACCTACAAGATTTTGCGTGACTCGCAGGATGAGTACGCGCTGTCATCGCAGCAGCGTACTGCAGCGGCGCAGGCAGAGGGAAGGCTAGGCGAAGAGATCGTTCCGCTGGCAAGCGTGAAGACCGTTAAAGACAAGGAAACCGGCGAAGTTAGCTATGAGGACGTGGTGCTGGAAAAGGATGAGGGTAACCGGCCGGAAACGACGCTCGATAACCTGAAGGCGTTGAAGCCAGTCATTGAAGGGGGCGTCATCACGGCAGGCAACGCAAGCCAGTTGTCTGACGGTGCCTCGGCCTGTGTACTTATGGAAGGAAGCCTGGCAACCAAGCGTGGCCTGGAACCGTTGGGAATCTACCGAGGTATGGCAGTTGCCGGTAATGCACCGGAGGAAATGGGCATCGGGCCGATCTATGCGGTACCGAAATTGCTAAAACAACATGGGCTGAAAATTGCTGACATAGGGTTGTGGGAACTCAATGAGGCATTTGCCTGCCAGGCTTTGTACTGCCGGGATCACCTGGGCATAGATCCGGAAATCTACAATGTGAGCGGCGGCAGTATTTCAATTGGCCATCCCTACGGCATGACGGGAGCTCGCCTGGTTGGCCATGCCCTGATCGAAGGAAAACGCCGAGGCGTTAAGCTGGTCGTGGTAACAATGTGTATTGGCGGTGGCATGGGTGCCGCCGGACTGTTTGAGGTTGCCTAGAGACTAGCCGGCTGGTTGAATAATCGCTTCTTTAAGTTCCCGCCTGCGATAGATTATGCTGACCGCGAATACCAAGGCGTTTGCAAATGCGACTGCAATAAATGGCATGCCGGGGCCTACCAGGTCGAACAGGTAGCCGCCGCCTGAAGAGATCGCCAGTATACCAAGCGCACCGCAAAAACTTTGTAGCCCGAACACGGAACCACGCAAGTCACTCGGCGATTCCTGGCCGAGCAGTACGATACAGGCGAGTGCCGTACTCGACTGGCCTATGCCGACGAGAATCAGGGCAGGAATCGCTAACTGGAGTGAAAGTATGTCGTCCAGGGTCCCGAGCCAGCCATAACCTATAGTGGCCAGGCCGAAAGCGAGTACAGTAATAGTCAGGCGGTCCAGCTTGTCCGATAAGAAACCGAAAATGGGTGCCCAGACGACCGCCGACATCGAACATACACCGACGAACAACCCGCCCCTTGCCTGCGCTTGTGCCGTGTCCAGCCCTGCAGCGCCTGAGGCCTGTATCACCCAAAGGATTACGAACAGCGTAATAATTGCCATGTCGGCGCGCGCCGCGAAAGCACCAAGGTAAGCAATAGCAATACGTTTGTTTCTGCCTGCCTTTATGCCTTCCTTAATCAACTGCAGGACCGGTTTCTTGGGCTCAACTCCTTCAGGCAGCCCGGGTTTTAGCCCGGTCATAATGACCGCGGCGACGAACGCCAGTCCCGCAACGCACAGGTAGGCATAACGTCCCGCCCAGATCGGGTCTGCACCCTGGTCCTGGAAGATGCCGGGCAACTGGGTTAAACCGACGAAAAAAGCGACTGCGCCGACCCCGTTAAGTACAAAGGCCATGCCGGTGAACTTGCCGCGCGATACATCCTGCGGGTAATCGGCGAGGATGGCGGAGAGGTTAGTTGTGGTTGCAGCCACCGCAAGCGCAAACACCATGCGATAGATAAACAGTTCCGGGAGCGAGGTTGCGAAGGAATAAATTCCATAGCCGGCCATCATGATCAGCCAGCCGACTATGTATATGTAACGGCGGCCGAAGCGGTCCGACATTGCGCCCCACCAGCCTATACATGCTAGAAGTACAATTTCCTGGAGAAACTGCAGGTTGCCGACGATGCGGCCATGCTCCTCTTCCGGTATTCCCAGGTTTTCGATCAGGATGTATGGCGTAAGTGTCATCAGGTAGGTAAACATGCCGATGCTGATTCCAGCCGCAAACAGGTAACAAAGGACATGCCGTACGGTGACGCCGGGCGCTAGTTTAATCGGACCAAAGGTTACTGTTGAATTCATAGAGATTTGAACGCTGCCGAAGTGGTGTGTCAGGACTGACGCAACATCCGCATGCCGTTGAGCGTTACCAGCAACGTTGCACCTACATCCGCTATGACAGCCATCCACAGCGTTGCAATTCCAGGTATTGCAAGCGCCAGGAATATAAGTTTTAGCCCAAGGCTGAGCATAATATTCTGCTTGATTATCTGGCGGGATTTGCGAGCCATACGCAAAGCCAACGGTACGTGCGATAAATCATCCTGCATCAGAACTACATCAGCGGTTTCCATCGCCTGGGCAGTGCCGCCACCACCCATTGCAATACCGATATCTGCACGAGCGAGAGCAGGGGCATCGTTAATACCATCACCAACCATCGCAACCGCTGAATCTTCACTGCCAAGTTTTTCGATTTCGACCAGCTTCTCATCAGGTAACAAACCAGCGTGTACCTCGTCGATGCCCGCAATCTGACCGGCAGCACGCTGTGCGGCCTGGGGGTTATCGCCGGTAAGCATGACTTTGCGTACAGGCGGAGTCATGTTCGCGAGCTCGGCCAGCGCTATTTCGGAATCCTTGCGGATTTCGTCCTGCACGCCTATGTAGCCAATAACCTTGTTTTCACGAGAGACATACATCACCGTCTGTCCCGCATCTTGCGCAACGTCGGCATGAGGCGCTACGTCTTTCCAGCCGGCCTGTGTAGCGTCGAACAGGTCGCGACTGCCGACAGACACCCTTGCACCATCCTGCAGCACGCCACTGACGCCCTTACCCGGATGAGCCTGCACGTCTTTTGCGATAGCTATATGACCCGCGCCCCGACTGCTTGCTGCTTCAACGATTGCATGGGCAACCGGATGTTCTGATGCACGTTCGACTGATGCGGCAGCTACTACAACATCATCACACGGTGCACATTCAGTATGTGCATCGGCAGGATGGTCGCAGCGTGCGGTCAGCATACCGGTAACACTCGGCCTGCCATACGTTAATGTCCCCGTCTTGTCGAACGCAATCGTTACAACATCGGCCATGCGATCCAGAAGCGCACCGCTTTTCACCAGCACGCCGAGTTGCGCAAGACGCGTTAGCCCGCTGACTACGGTGACCGGGATACTTATTACCAGGGCGCAGGGACACGCAATAATCAGTAATGTCAGACCGCGGTACAGCCAGCCATGAGTGCCGTCCGGCGTATCAAGAAATGCCTGGCCAAACAAAAGGACAGGAATTGCGACTACCAGCGTCGCGAGCACTACCACGGCCGGCGTATACCAGCGGGCAAAACGATCGATAAATCGTTCAGCCGGGCTTCGTTGTGCCTGCGCCTGTTCCACCAGTTTTGCGATCCGCGCGATCGTACCTTCGGAAGATGGCCGCGTAACCCTAAGCTCCAAAGCTGCTTCACCGTTCACGGTACCGGCCATGACTTCATCGCCGATTTCTTTAAGAACAGGAATATCTTCACCGGTAACAGGCGCCTGGTTGACAGATGAAATACCTTTAACGACTTCGCCGTCGACAGGAATACGCTGAGCAGGCCGGACCAGTACCCGGTCGCCCACATTGACCTCTTCTACGGGCAGAATGACCTGGTGATCGTGGGCCGCTTCGCCATGGTCGTGCCCGGCATGATCGCTGTGTTCATGTACCTCATCATGGTCGTTGCCGTGGTCGTGACCGTGACTATCGGTATGAGCCTGCAGCACTGTCGCTTCCTGGGGCTGCAACGACATCAGCGTGCGCAACGAATCGCGTGCACGTTCTGCGCTGTAGGCTTCAAGTGCTTCGCCAAGCATGAACAGCAGAATTACGGTAACTGCTTCACCGGTTTCACCGATGCCAATGGCGCCGATAGATGCTATGGCCATGAGCAGGTCTATGGTTATACGCCGCGCAAATATCAACGCATGAAAACCCTTCATGAATACCGGCGCGCCTGCCACCAGTACAGCTCCGCCAAACAGAACGCTTAGCGCAGGGACACCTGCAATAGGGGCTATTCCAATGGCCGGGATAACGGCGACGCCCACCAGTACGGTGGCGGTGACCATCAATGCCATGCGCAGTGGTAGCTGCTCCCAGAGAAAAAACAGGAAACCTTTAAGGCCGCGATGCTCGGGTGCAGCGTGCGCTTTCGCCTCGTCGGCCTCGTCTGCAATGCGATAACCCAGTTCGCGCAAACGGCTTTCGATCTCTTCTATCTCGACCGCGCCGGTGACTTCCATGCTTTCGGTCGTAAAACTGACAGACGCTTCCTGCACGCCAGGCAATTGCTGCATGCTGTTCTCAATAGTCATTGCGCAACTGCCGCAATCCATGCCGACAATCTTTACCTTGATCGGGTTATCCGAGTCGATGGCTGTAGCAGCCTGATTCATGCCTGTGTTCCTTTCGCCGGGACGTTTGTATGTAAAGCGTACTTTAGACCTTCAAGGCGGGTTGAAGGTCAAGCCCCAGGTTATGGCTGCAGCGCAGAAGTGATATTGATTAGTTTGCAGACCCGGGGAAGGCTGCTGACGGACCCTGTAAGAGGCCTCCGCAAAAAAAATCCCGCCAAAGCGGGACTATTTTAAAGATGTTGAGACGCGGACTTACTCGAAGTTATAGCGTAGCCCGAATTGTGTTACATCAATATCCATATCGAACTCCGTTCCGCCGACATCATCTTCATAGTTATACAAGTCATAGCTAAGAAAAACCGACATATTCGGAGATGTCCGGTAGCTTGCGGCAAAACCAGCGGTGGTACCGGTCTCCCTGTTGCAGCTGTCACAACTCACATCAACGCTCGCAGCGCCAACCTGTGCCGACAATTCCCATTTGTCGCCTACCGGTATTATGCCAACCAGATTTATCGATATGGATGTCGCATCCATTGTGTCCGTGTCAATGAGTGGTTCGGACCGCCGGTACTCACCGAGTTCCATCCAACGACTCTCTGCCGCAAAGAAATCATTAAATCGGTAACCGCCAAAGAATCCGTAAGCGCCGTCCGAATCGTCGAATTGCTGATCATCAAACTTGCCGTCATCATCAACAGATGTAAGACCCAGAGAACCACCGACATACCAGCCGCTGGACTCGGAATTATCTGCCTGAGCACCCAAGCTTAAACAAATCAGAATGCCTGCGAAAACAAGATGTTTTTTCATTCCGGACATCTCCATTCAGAAGCCAATTGCAGCAGTGTATATTATTAGAGTTTGCCTGGTTCGGTCTGGAAATCAGACGACTGTTCAGTACCCGGTTAAGCTCCCCAGCTGCATAAGAGATTGCGTATGCCCGGATAAGCTTATCATAGGCTGCAGCCAAGCACAGGCGTTACTTTCAGCGCCCTGGTGTAGATAAATCTTTTACCCGGCGGTCAGTCCCCGCCGGCTTCCAGCGAAAGAAAAAGCTGCGCAAACAGAAAGGCATTGTCGCCCCGCGCCGTGAAAAGTATGCCGTCATCCGCCGCCGATACTTCGGGCTCTATATGTGCGTCGCAGCCGGTTTCACCCGCGGCAAGCTGCCTTAATGCCCGGGATATTTTTGGGTCATCGTTAGCGAACAGCACCGAGTAGCCGTCACTGTCATCCCGCCAGACATGGATGTGCTCGCCCCGGAGGTCACGAAACAGGTTCTCCCACTCGACGGAGGCGAGATTGCAACCGAGCCGTTCGGATAGTTTTCTTAGCGAGGTCTGGCTATCGCTGGCGTGATCATGACCGCAAACCTGCTCCATCAACTCGCGGTACTGGTTGCCAACGTCCTCACCTGCTGTTTCGCCAATCTGGGTGGTTACGTCGTCCAGGAACAATTCAAGTTCATGGCGCAGCACGAGCATTTCGGTTACCCGCCGCTCGATCTCCATGAACCGCTGCTCGGCAATATCGCGAATGTCGTGCTTGGAGGCAGGGCTATCATGTGCGGCGCCCCGCATCAGTTTTATGTCATTCAGTGAGAATCCGTAGCGTTGTGCCTTGCGAATAAAACGGAGGTGACGGACCGAGTCAGGGGAATAAAGCCTGTAACCGGCGGCCGTACGGCCCACCGGCTCCAGCAGGCCTTCCTTCTCGTAATAGCGCAGCAGGGAGGTCGAGACTTTGCCCCGCTTGGCCAATTGGCCTATCGTAAGTGTCGATTCAACCATGGCAGACTTTATTTAGGCTGTACCGCAGCGTAACTGATACGGTCAATGCCAATATAACAATCCTCTCTTGACCTTAAAGTGTACTTTAGGGCGTAGGATAAACTCATACAATCCCTGAAACCCCCAAAATCGGGCTGAATAAACGCATGAGCAGGCCGGCTCCAGCCGGCCTTTTTGGAGCAACACAATGATTGGTGTAGATGACAGGCTAGTGACTCCGGGCACTATGAAATGGGTAAAGGTCGGACTCATAGCCGGACTGGCGTCGATTCCGGCAACCATCGTCCTTTATTACGTGCTGGGTATGGCCATCGACGCGGCCTGGGGAAGTGGTGACGCGAACAACGCTTTCAACCTGATCAACCAGTTCCTGCCGTGGATGGTTCTGCTGGTTCTGCTGAAGGCCGTGCTGGCCTGGACTTTCCGTACCGGACAGTTCCGTGCATCCAGCGAAGCCAAGCTGAACGTGCGCGACCAGATCTACAAACAGGTCGTAAAGCTCGGGCCCGGCATCCTGGGCAAACGGCGCACGGGTGAAGTCTCTAACACCGCGACCGAGGGTGTGGAGTATCTCGATTATTATTTTGGCGTCTATTTCGTGCAGATCTGGGTCGCTATCGCGATTCCATTTTTCCTCTGCACGGCTATTTTCATCATCGATCCGATTGTCGGCTGGTGGATGCTGGCCGGCCTGCCGCTGACTCCGTTGTTCGTTGGTTCCTCGGCACGTGGTTTTCGTCGCATCAGTTCGAAAAATGAAGACGTCAAGAACCACAACAGCGCGCAGTACCTGGATTCGATCCAGGGCATGTCCACGCTGAAGATGTTCAACCAGGAGCTTCGCCGCGGCAAGCAGATGGAAGACGACAGCGAGATTCAGCGCCAGACGACGATGAAACTCCTGCTGGTAGCGCAGCTGCAGTTTATTCCGCTGGAACTCGGCTTCGCATTGTTCTCAACAGCGGTGGCTGCTGCGGTTTCCATATTCAGGTTTTCGAACGGCTTCATGACCCCTGGCGAAGTCATTGCCTGCGTGTTGTTGAGCCTCGAGTTCAGCCGCACGCTGCTCCTGATTGGCGAGTTCTTTTTTGCCGGCGCTATGGGGCGCGAAGTAGCTAATAGTGTTCTCAAGTTCCTCGATGAAGAGGCGCCGGTGCGAAGTGCAGAGAATGCGCATCCCGGCGAGAAGGACGGTCAGGCCGTCACCATTACCATTGAAGACGTGAGCTTTACCTATCCCGGAGCGGAGATTCCCGCGATCCGTAACCTCACCATGAGCCTGAGCCCCGATGAGACGGTAGCGCTGATCGGCAAAAGCGGATCGGGCAAGACCACCGTTACGAACCTGTTGCTGCGTACGCTCGATCCCGATTCGGGCACGATACGCTTCAACGGCGTCGATTCGGAAGAACTGACACTCGAGTGGCTCCGCCAGCAGATTGCCCTGGTGCCCCAGGATCCGTTCCTGTTCTACGGGACTATTGCGGACAACCTGCGGATGGCCAAGCAGGACGCTACGGACGAAGAGCTGATGCATGCGATCGAGGGGGCCGAACTCAAGGGCTTCATCGACGCGTCACCCGACCGACTGGACACGAAGGTCGGCGACCAGGGCATGGCGTTGTCCGGTGGCCAGGCCCAGAGACTCGCTATTGCGAGGGCCATACTTAAGGATGCCCCGGTTGTAGTGCTCGACGAACCGACCTCACAAATCGACGCCGAGACAGAAGCCCTGCTCCACCGGGCGCTCGAACGGCTTTGCGCGGGAAAGGCTGTCCTTTTGATTGCGCACCGCCTGAGCACCATCGAGCAGGCCGACCGACTCGTTGTTATGGATGAGGGCACAGTTGCCGAAGCCGGTACGCGCGATGAGCTGCTGGCCCAGGGCGGAATCTATGCCAGCATGATCCAGACTAAACAAGCAATCGAAAACGCTGCCGCGCTGAAATCCGCGGCTGCTGTTTAAGATTCGGAGTAACAGATATGACCACCATGGAAGCTACTGCAGGCGCAGCACCAAAGGCCAGCAACTACGAGATTATTCGGCGTCTACTGTCGTTCATGACGCCGTTCAACCTGATCATGTTTACGTCGCTGACTGCGCGCGCGATCAAGTTTATTGGCCAGGCAGCCGTTCTGGGCGTGGCCGCTGCCAGCATCGGTATCTATATGGATGGCTATGTGGCCACCGAAGTAATGAACGGGTCGACCTTCTGGAGCCATATGACCGGTAACCTGGAAAGCACGAACTGGGGAATCATATGGACGCAGGTCGGCTGGATTGCGTTGGCCGGCACTGTTGTGGGCATCACCTCGTACATCGAGAACTACACGGGCCATTATGTAGCGTTCCGCATTCTTGCCGCATTCCGGGATTCTTTCTATTACTCGATGTTGCCGCTGGCGCCTGCCAAGACGGCAAAACTACAATCGGGCGATGCCGTTTCCCGCGTAATGACGGACTGCGAACGCATCGAGCCGTTTTATGCACACACGATTGCGCCCGCGGTTACGGCCATCGTGGTACCGCTGATTATCCTGGCCTGGTGCTGGACGGTCGAACCAACTTTTGTCTATGTGCTGGCGCCTTTCTATTTAGGTACCACGCTTGTACTCCCCTGGCTGGTAGCCAGGCTGGGTGGCGATGGCATCGAGTACCGTGAGCAGATTGGTGAAGTAAACGCATTCGTTTCCGAGAGTATTCAGGGCGTGCGCGACACGGTTGCGTTCGGCTTCGAAAAACAGCGGGCCAAGGATTTGTTCGACATCGGCGCTACTATGCAGGCCGGTCAGGATAAATTGTACGGGGCAGATGCGAACCAGCGAGCTCTTGCAGAAATATTCATAACCGTGGGTATACTTGCGTCCGCATGGTGGGGCACGGAGCTGGCGATGGCCGGTGTTATTTCCCCGCTGATCGAATTGCCGGCAATGGTCGCCGTTTCGATAGTCGGCTTCTATCTTTCGGTTGGCCTGGCCAACAACTACACCGACTTTCGGGTATCACTTTTTTCGGCACGTCGTCTGTTCTCGATGATGGATCAGGCACCCGCTGTTGATGACAAGGCGAGCCAGGCTATCGAAACCGTAGAAGCAGCCCTGCATTTTGACAATGTCAGTTTTGAGTATGACGCGGACGATGCGGACTGGAGCCGGGAGAAGAAAGTTTTCGATGGTTTTGCACTGGACATTGCTCCGGGCAGGCATGTTGCCCTTGTTGGCCCGAGTGGCACCGGTAAGTCAACGGTAGTCAACCTGCTGCTCCGGCAGTGGGACCCACAGGATGGCTCTATTTCTTTAGGCGGACGGCCGCTGAGTGATTTCCCGCTCGCAGACCTGCAAAGAAAGTTTGCAGTCGTGTCACAACGCAGCTTTATTTTTAATGACACGATTAAAGAAAATATCCGCATGGGTAAATTCGATGCAACCGATGAAGAAATTACCGAGGCAGCCAGGGAAGCAGGACTCGAAGAATTCATCGCCGCGTCTCCGGACGGCTACGATACCCAGTGCGGCGAGCGTGGCAGTAAGATATCGGGTGGTCAGCGCCAACGCGTGGCTATCGCCCGGGCTATTCTGAAAAATGCGCCTGTAATTTTGCTGGATGAGGCTACATCCAGTCTCGATATCGAAACGGAACTGAGTGTCATGACTGCGCTCAAGCGCCTGACCAAGGGACGTACCACCCTGACGATAGCGCACCGTCTCTCGACTATTGTTGATGCAGACGAAATTCTGGTAATGCTGGAAGGAAAAATTGCCGAGCGTGGTGCGCACTCACAACTCGTACAGCAAGGTGGGTGGTATGCCAAGATGTTCGAGATGCAGCAGGATGAAGTGGATGCCACTCTGGTAACCGAAGAAAGCTGAGCGCCTTCTTATCGTTCGAGAAAAAGCCCCGCATCGCGGGGCTTTTTTATGGCTGGCTTCAGCGGCTCCGGAGGCGTTCCGTCGCTTAGAGCTGCGCAATGCGGTCTTTCATTAAGCACAGCGCGAGGCGCACTCAGGGCACATTCCTTCGCTTAAGCCTACGTCATGCGCTCTTGAATGCATCCTGAGCTCATGCAAGGTTGCTGCTGCATCTCAAGGGGAGAAACGGGCGATCAAAATTCAATCGGCGGAGCCGATGATTTTGATCGGGAGTTGTGTTTACTCTTTTACGGGTGCCGGGGTGCGTTCTTTCGCGAAGGTCTCCCAGGTAGCCATGTTGGGTTCTTCCCATTTTTCGGGCGCATGCAGGAACCTTGGATAATGCTCTTCTGCATACTCTCTTATATGTGTGGGCAGATCGTCCGTGCTGTCCAGTGACCACACGCTTGATATGCCCAGCAGCCCGCCCGGTCGGTTGTCCATCAGCATCCAGGGATGCCACGGTGCAATCTTCTGCCACGCACCCGTGAACGGCACTTTTGGCATATCCGGGTTATTCAGCTCCGCAAGGCTGGAATGGATCTGGAAGTATTCGCTGGTGCGGTACCACGGGCCAAAATGCTCACGCTTCCATTTTTCCGGATCCAGTGGTGTCGGCCAGCGCGTGTTAACCGCGAAGGAAACAACGGCCCTGTCTCCAAATGTTTCCCAGGGCAGGATAAATGGAAACTCGATAGTTTCTATGCCGGCCTCGGGGTCGCCAAAACTCTGTTTGAAACTAGAGGCGTAATAAGAGTTAACCGGGTCGTTGTGGGTGTTGAAAATCTCCACTTCTTCGCCGGTGTAGGGGTTATCCCAGGTTTCCATTATCCGGTTTTCTTTGAGATCCAGGTAGAAAACAGCCTCACGGTGCAGGTTTTCGTAACGCCCGTCAGGCAACTTGGTAACCCGGCTCATGCCAAACCCCTGGATTCGAAACAGGGGCTTGATTACCGAGTGGGCGTCATCGATAGCGTAGTGGATACCGGAGAAGAATCCGCAGGTTTCCTTGCCGTCCTCAAGGCTGGAAACAAGTTTTACCCAGGCAGTCAGGTTGTCGTCAGCCTTGCTGAAATCGAGGTTGAGACTTGCGGCAGGCGCAGCCTGCGGAGCGCTTTGCTGGGGAGCACTTTCCTGCGCGCAGCCGGCAAGTGCTCCTGCTCCCAACAGCAGCCCTGCATTACCCAGCATCGCTCGTCGAGTCATCGGTGAGCCGCCAAACGCTTCCGCTGGCTCTATATCGGCGGGATTAATCTTGGCAATCATTGTGAGTCCCCTTGTTTGTTAATTACCTAGTTTACAGGGCTTCTTAGCGAAGCTTTTTCTACGGGCAGTGCGGTCATGTTAAACCAGCAAGCAACAGGATAGACGGACGGTATAGCCGTTCCGTCCGCAGGGCAGATTATCGTATTCTTGTGCTTTACCCACGGGACAGGAAACGCAAACTTATACCCCCCCGCAGGGGCGAATCAATAACTTAAAGCTGTTTCCTATGAAAAAAATCGCAGTCACTGCTCTTTTAATGGTGGTTGCGGGCGCAATACTGACGCTCGCGTACTTCACAGTGTTTTTGCCAAGGCAACAGCCGGCGCAAGATATCAAGGTCGCGATGACGCCCGAAAATATCGAACGCGGCCGCTACCTGGCAATCAATGTGCTCCAGTGCGTCGATTGTCATTCCGAGCGCGACTGGAGTCTTTACGGAGGACCACCGATCGAGCCGGTCGGCGCGGGGCGTTCCTGTATGACCAAGGACACGGAAGCTGCCGGGGTTAACGCCGGGCAGGCGAATTTCCCGGGCATTCTCTGTATACGCAATATAACGCCGGACGTGGAAACCGGAATCGGTGGCTGGACCGATGGCGAAATTATTCGCTCGGTGCGCGAAGGCGTGGACAACCACGGCTCAAGTTTGTTTCCCATCATGCCCTATTTCATTTACCGCAATGTTTCCGATCAGGATATGGAAGCAGTCGTTGCATACCTTCGCTCTGTCGAGCCGGTGACCTCGGTACGTCCGCAGAAAGAAATAAATTTCCCGATGAACTACCTGATGCACCTGTGGCCCGAACCGCTGGACGGCCCGGTACCCATGCCTGACCGAAGTGACCGATTAGCTTACGGGGAATACCTGGCGGTCGTGGCCCGGTGTGAGTTCTGCCACACACCCAAAGACCCGAACTCCATGGATGGTTTTGAAGGCCGACGTTTTGCCGGCGGTATGCCGTTCTTCCTGAACGGAAAGGTCATGTACCCGATGAATCTTACGCCACACGAATCAGGTTTGGGATCCTGGACGAAGGAACAGTTTATTCAGCGTTTCAAAATGTTTGCTGAGCCGATGAAGGTCGATCCTAGAGACAACACGCTGATGAACTGGAACGCCTTTTCCGGAATGACGGAAGAAGACCTTGGGCTCCTGTACAACTTTTTCATGACGCTGCCGCCGGTACCAACGGAGCTGGAACCAATCTGATTTACGGTGCGGGTCTGTCGGCCGCTTTTTTAACGACGCGCCTTCGTTAACTGCCCACCACTGCAACCGGTTCAGATCCCGTGTTACGGACCTGCGACTTCGTCGATTATCCAGTTGTCCATAAAGACGTGGCCTGTCGTCGAGGTATCCACGCGAATCATGAACTCGTGCACACCTTCTTCAAGCAGTCCGGCGCCGATGAACGGGTAGCCGCTCAGATCCGGGTTGATCGCGTCGGGCCGCGTCTCCCAGGGGGCGCCCGGGTCACCACAACGGTTGGTATAGATATTGTCAGTGGTGTCGTAAATCACGAAATAGGCACTGCAATTAACGTCGTCCAGCCTCACATCCAGGCTGCTCACACTTGGCCGCAAGTTGACGATGCGATGAATCCACTGGAAGCGGTTATCGGGGTTCGTCTTGTTGCTCAGGCTGTTGACGCCATCCGTGCTGTCAGTGCTGACGATCTCCCATTCCATCGGGCCCCCGTCCGGATCGAACCAGCTGCTGTCCAGGCCGCTCTCGAAGGACTCGGCGTGGTCGCCGAGATAGCCCGGTACGGAAGCGTCGTCATCAGGCAGTGTGCCAAGGCGGAACTCGTGGTAGTCGCTGTAACCGTCGTCATCACTGTCCTCACCGTTCGCAGCAACACGCGGGTCCAGGCCGTGGGTAAGCTCGTAGGAATCCGGCATGGCATCGCCGTCTGTGTCGGCGTTCGCAGGGTCAGTCAGGTGCGTATTGGCTTCATCGCCGTCGGTCAGGCCGTCGCCGTCCGTATCCGTATCGGCGAGATCGGTGCCGGCCTGGTATTCACCCTTGTTTGGAACGCCGTCGATGTCGGCATCGAGGTCTGCATCGGCCGGGTCGGCCGGTTAAGACCGTTGGTGATTTCCCAGCTGTCCAGCATGTTGTCTGCATCAAGCTCGTCTGCGGGATCAAGCGCTATCGCAATACCGGGAATAACGAGCAGCAGCGATAAAACACCGCTTCGCAGTGTCTTGTTAAGCGTACTCGGAACTGTTCGGTTAGAAGTTGTGGCGACCGAGGCTTCCATTACGGTTCCCCTATTATGCTTTGGTGTAACCCATGTCGAGCGTCGCCCCCGAACGATTTGATTATGCGCTGTTTTGACGACCAAGGGTAATCTAGCGCATTGCAAAACTATGGGGAACCGCATACGTCACTGATTATATTAAATATTTGTAGTGGGTTGGATTTCGGGGCCGGATTCGGACTCCAGGCCGCATGACCGCAAGGTGAGCACAATGCAGCGGTCGGTCGAGCCGGTAGTACGGCACGCCTATTATCTTGTGACTAAATGTTCCCACCCGGCGGCCCGTTTCTGCATGGCCGCGGGCAGGCCGGTGAATAAGAAAGTTTTAAACTTGGAGTTCAGCATTATGCAGCCCATTTGCAGCCGCCATTTCTTGTGGCAATTCTCAGTCATGGTTCTTGCGGTTTTCGGCGTCACCGTCGCATGGGCAGGTGGGCACAAAGTGGTTTTTCCACCCGTTGAAATACCTGTTGATGCGGATGTACAAGCCGGCGTAACTGCAACACTTTTGGAAACGGCGAAGCGTTGGAACTCGCAAGATTATGGCACTTTGCTGGAACTCTGGGATTCGCAAGATGCGTTCCCGACCTATCTGGCCGAGGAACAGGCGCAGTGGTTTGTTGGCAAGGACCGGCTTAGGGGTTACCTGGATCCGCCGCGGCCGAACCCGGTTGTCGAAGCGATCCGCGAAGAGTTTTCGGGCATCCAGGTCAAGCAGATAGCACCTGACCTGGCGATCGCGATCTGGTACATGCATTTCGAAATGAAAACGATAGCGAGTAACCCGATCGGCGAAGACGTGCGTGTTAGTGCTGTATTGAGAAATACTGATGATGGCTGGAAATACATACATTGGGCCGAGTCGCCCAAGACGGCTATGGTTTATATAGAAGGCCTGTTCGAGAAGGATGTCGAACCCGGCTGGGATGAGTTTTATGAAGAGGCCCAGAAAAACAGGAAAGAGGTGGCCCGAAGGAAACGGGAAGCCTTAAGAGCTCAATAGGAAAGCCCAATAGTTTTTGTAAGGAGATTCATCAATGAGTACAGCACATAAATGGCTTGAGGAAGAACCCTGGCCAACCAAGGCCATGCCGAAGGAAATGCTGGAAAAGCGCATCGAGCGCGTGCTGACCATGACGAACATCGGCTACCTTGGAACAGTTCGAAAAGACGGTTCGCCTATCGTGAGTCCGCTCGAGTTTTATAACGATGGATTTTCGCTGTATCTGTTTCCACAACCAAAAAGCCCGAAGGTCTATGCGATCAAGAGAGATCCACGGGTGTGTATTGCCATAGCAAACCCTATGGCAGGCTGGGCCTGCGTTATGGGCTGCCAGATATTTGGCACGGCAACCCTGCTGGATGTTGATACCCCTGAATGGGTACACGGGATGAAGATTTTCAAGTGGGCAGGCTCATCTTCTGAGCTGGGCCGACAACTGGAAATTCCGCCACAGGGGCAACTCGCGCGTATAGATCCTGATCGGATCGTGTATTCAGAACACCTGATGCGTAAGGAAGGCTATGCACCCCGGCAGATATGGACTGCGGATGATGCAGAGCTGAAAGTGGTACCGGGGGCCAACGTTTAGTCGAAACGCCTGTTTAACGAGAACCCCGCCCTGAAGGCATTATGGCCTTGTTCAGAGCGGCTTGTGTGTCACTCCGAGATAGTGTGAGCCCCCTGACATTGAGATAAAATTATCCGTTTAGGCGAAAAATCAGCCGGGCGTGGCTGGATACCCCTGCCCGTTGCTTTCGACTCCAAGAATAAGAAACCTATTTTGCCCACTCTGACAGAGAATCAGGAACACTATTTTAAGCATGCGAAACCTGTTTGAAAAGTTGCTCACGCTGCTGGGGGCCATCATGCGTCGCCCGCTGCTGATTGTCCTGGTGACAGTCGTTATTGTCGTAATACTGGTGTTCACCCAGCCGCGTCTTGTTTCCGTCGAATCACCCGAGCGCGTCTGGCCCGTGGAAGTAGTAGAGGCGCATAAGACGGACGAACAGCCGATGCTGGATTTATCCGGTCAGGTCATTAGCGGCCGACGCAGTGAATTGCGGGCGCTGGTCCCGGGGCCTATTGTTGAAGTTGGCCGGAACTTTCGCGAGGGTGCGCGCGTCAGCAAGGGTGAATTGCTGGTCCAGATTGATCAATTCAAGTACCGGAACGATGTGGCAGAGCAGAAAGCCTTGCTCGTAGAAGCCGAGGTAGATCTCAAAATCAAACTTCGCGATGAAAAGAGAATTCGCGAACTGTTCGAAGAACATAATATTTCGGAACAGACTATGGACGACGCAACCCTTGCTGTCGAACAGCGCCGGGCAACGCTGGAGCAGCGGCGTATAGGCCTTGCGAGGGCAGAGCGAGCGCTGAGGGATGCGAGTCTTTCGGCACCCTACGATGGTTTGGTCAACAGCGTGTCGGCCGCCCTCGGCAAGCAACTCAGTCAGAACGATAAGGTGGCGGAAATTATCGATACAAGCCGGTTGGAAGTGCGTTTTAGCCTGTCAAAATCGCAGTTTGGTCGCATACTCGGGAGCGATAGCGCTGTCGAAGGGAAACCCGTGGAGGTTTCGTGGCAGGTTGGCAACGAAACATTGATTTACTCGGCTGTGGTCGAACGGATCGGCGCAGAAATAGACTCGACCACCGGCGGTGTCGGTATTTATGCGGTAATTAATCAGGATACCGAGACCCTGTTGAGGCCTGGTGCATTCGTCTGGGCACGCATGCCTGACAAGATGTACACCAACGTGTTCAGGGTCCCGGAAAGCGCGCTTTACGGATCGGACAGCATATACGTGGTCAAGAACGATCGCCTGAAGAGCCGAACTATCAAGGTAGAAGGATTCGCAGGCGATGATATTTTGTTCAGCAGTGCTGGTGAACCGGTAGTCGAGGATGGCGACCTGGTCGTGATCACGCAGATTCGCGAGGGCGGCGCGGGGGTCAAGGTAGAGATCCGCTGATGGCAGATAAACCAACCGGAATCCTCGAGCTGTTTGCCCTGCATCCAGTGGCAGGAAATCTGCTCATGCTGTTGTTAATAGTGTTCGGATTGTTCGGACTGAGCAAGATTAACCGGCAGGTGCTGCCGGATATTGATCTGGATATCATTCAGATTTCGGTCATCTGGCCTGGCGCCAGCCCGCAGGACGTAGAAGAAAATATTATCAAGGCTATCGAGCCCGAGGTTCGCTTTATAGATCGGGTAGACAAGGTCGAAGCAGTCGCTTTCGAGGGAAATGCGGATATCAATGTTACCTTTAAAGAAGGTAGCGACATGTCCAAGGGACTGGCCGATGTGCAATCGGCGGTGGCGCGCATTACGACTTTTCCCACTGACATCGAGCGGCCTATAGTCAATAAGATCGTTCAGTCCGATGAAGTCTGCCGCCTGGAAATCTCCGGGCCCTTTCCGGAGCAGGCACTGAAGCAATATGCCCGCCAGATTCGGGATGACCTGCTGAAGCGGGGGCTCAGCATCATCAACGTTATTGGCAGCCGGGAGTCCGAAATCTGGGTGGAAGTGCCGGACTCGGCGCTGCGGGAACTGCGCATGAGCCTGACCGATGTATCGAGCAGGGTGGCACAGTCCAGCCTGGACCTGCCGTCCGGCAGTATCCAGTCCGGTGGCCGCTCACGGCAAATACGCAGCGAGGGCCTGGCACAAAACCCGGCTGAAGTCGGGGAAATCGAAATCATAGCGATGGAATCGGGCGAAACGGTACGCCTTAAAGATGTCGCTGGTATTAAGGAGAGCTTTAAGGAAAACGCTGTTTCGCATTTATATAAGGGGGCTCCTTCCATAGGATTGGTTATACGTCGCGGTCGCGGCATTGATTCGATAGTCGCCCAGGATACGGTTGATGATTATCTCCGCGAGATTCGGCCAACCCTGCCGCCGTCACTGGTGATCGATCAGTACGACGTATTTTCAGAAATCGTAAGAGACCGCATAGATATGCTGCTCCGGAACGGTATTGGCGGTTTGTTGATGGTCCTTGGCGCGCTCTACCTGTTCCTGAACGCCCGTATCGCTTTCTGGGTGGCGGCCGGCATACCTATTTCTATACTTGCGGCCATCGGCGGTATGCAGCTAATGGGTATGTCGCTGAACATGATCAGTTTGTTCGCGGTCATCATGGGGCTGGGCATCATCGTCGACGATGCCATCGTTGTGGGCGAGCGTACCGAGACACTGCACAGGCGGGGTATGTCAGCCGATCAGGCTGCGCTGGAAGGTATGAGGAGTATGCGGGCTCCTGTTATGGCGGCATCGCTTACCACGATTGCGGCATTTTTCCCCTTGCTTATGGTTGGCAGCACGCTCGGCCAGATCATGGGAAATGTGCCGTGGACGATCATCCTGATAATTATTGCAAGCCTGGCCGAGTGCTTCCTGGTACTGCCGATGCATCTGCGCCATGCGCTCAGACGCATGGATGCCAAGGGAGGCCCGAAAACGGGCAGGTTTCACAAAGCCTTTACCAGCTTCCGCGACAACCAGTTTCATAATTTTCTGGAGGGTGTTTACCAGCGGCGTTCCTCGGCAATTGTCGGCAGTATCTGCATGCTGATTCTTGCCCTCACCATGCTGGTTACCGGGCGAGTACCATTCGAATTTTTTCCTTCGACGGAACCCGATATTGTATTCGCAAATTTTGCGTTCAGCCCGGGTACTCCTAGGGAACGCAGTGAGGCGATGGTCGCGGAACTCGAGCGAGCGGCCCTGCTGACAGAAGACAAACTAACCAACGGCAAAGGCGGCCTGATCGTGCACTCGGTCGGCAGCGTCGCCACCACGGAAGGCAGGGATATAGAGAAAAAAGCCAGCGGCGATCACATGGGGGCGTATTTCCTCGAGTTTATTCCGAGTGACATACGCGATGTGCGTAACAGGGATTTTTTCGCGGCCTGGGAGTTGGAAATAGACCCGCTTGCCGGAATCGAAAAGCTGGTGATCTTCGAACGCAGCGACGGCGGTCCGCCGGGTAAGGATGTCGACATACGCGTTTTTGGCAATGACCTGCAGTCGCTGAAAAGTGCCGCGATAGAGATTCGTGATGTCCTGAGCAATATACCCGGACCGGTAGCAGTTGAGGATAATCTGCCATGGGGCAAGCAGGAGATACTGCTCGAACTCACGCCCACCGGCAGGGCCATGGGGTTCACCACCGAGTCCGTAGCACAACAGGTGCGCTACGCATTTGAGGGTTCTATCGCCAAACGCTTTGCGCGCGATGAGGAAGAGGTCATCGTGCGGGTGATGTTGCCCAAGAAGCGCACATACATGAAATCCATTCGCGAGTTCTACGTGATGCCGCCGCAGGGCAGGCTCACCCCGATTACTGAGGCGGTGACCCAGGAAAGCCGGGTCGGGTTTTCGCAAATACGCCGGCAGGATGGGGTACGACAGGTTGCGGTTACAGCGGATGTTGATACCCAGCTAAACACCTCGAACGAAGTACTCGCCTTGTTCGAGCGCGAATACGCCCCGGACATCATGCGGCGCCACAACGTCCAGGTTTCATTCAAGGGCAGGGCCGAGGAACAGGCGGAGGCGATAGTGGACGTGCGAACCGCGGCCCTGGTCGCCTTCGCAACAATGTACATTGTCCTTGCCTGGGTATTCGCAAGTTACCGTGCCCCGTTTGTTGTCCTTGCAATTATTCCCTTCGCAGTGATTGGTGCCGTACTCGGTCATTACGTTATGGGGCTGAACATGAATATGCTGAGTCTACAGGCGTTGGTGGGGCTTACCGGCGTCATGATTAACGACTCGATCATTCTTGTTTCCGCAATCCGGCGATTACTGGCTAAAGGTAAAGACATGCGCGAGGCAGTTATCGAGGGCACCAAGGATCGATTACGCCCTGTTTGCCTGACCACGATAACAACTGTTGGGGGTTTAACGCCGCTGCTTTTTGAAACCAGTCTCCAGGCCCAGTTTGTGCAGCCAATGGCTGCAACAATTGTGTTTGGAATGTTGGTTTCACCCTTTTTAGTGCTGGTTTTTGTTCCATCATTACTGGGTGTAGGAAATGATTTTGTGAATCGCCGCCGCGTGAGTAAATCTGCCGGAGAACCAGGCAACGCGGCAGGCGCACAGGCCTGACTGGTTTCGCGCCCCTTTACTTGGCGTTGGCGGTGTCCTGAGCGTCGTTGGCCGGCGGCTTGGCGTCCGGGTTTTCCAGTTGGTAGATACGGAACTCGAGGCGACCGATTTCGTTCTCCAGTCTTTCCAACTCAGCTTCAAACTCAGCGACACGCCTACTTTCCGGGCCTGTATCACATGCCCCAAGCAGTAAAAGACAGCTCGCCAGGGTCAGACAAATAGCATTAGTTCGCATCTGGATTTCTCCTCCCCGCTAATGGCGCAGGCACTGGCTGGGTAGTTTAACTCTCTGCGGTCGGGCCGCAACACGCTGAAGCGAAGCCGCCGGCGCGCTATGATGCCGTTTAAGGGTAAAGGTACGGGCGGGCCGAACAATATTTGGTGGTGAATATGAATTACGAAGGGAAAGTCGCCGGGCTGTTGGTATTGGCGGTCACCGTGACACTTGGTGGATGTAGCGGGATACACGAAAGTCCCGACTATGAGCGGCATAGCCAGAGCCAGTTAAGTACACCGATGGGCGGGGGTGACTACCTGTGGTTCGATGTGAAACTGACCCCCGAATATCCGGATAACAGCGAAGCCGCGGAGGCGTTGCGGATGCAGTGGCTATTGGGCTGGCTGGAACGTCGCGGGCTTTGCATCCACGGTTACGACATCCTGGAGCGGCGCGCATTCGATTTTCTCGAGCACAATCCAGCCCGCTATGATCTGCGTTACAAAGTGCAGTGCGCTGCCGTGCCGCCTGCCGAGTCCTGATACCGGAGTTGTGTTATGCGGGTGCTTTTGCCTGCAGCAATAATCATGTTGCTGATTTTCGGGCCAGGTATCTGGGTCCGCCGCGTCATGTCCCGGTACAGTGCGCCGGTCGACCGCTACAGTGGGACGGGGGCGGAACTCGCGCGTCACCTGCTGGATGCGAACGGTCTCAAAGATGTAGCCGTGGAAGCTACCGACCGTGGTGATCACTACGACCCGGCTTCAAGGACCGTGCGCCTGGGGGAGAGCAACTTTAATGATTGCTCCCTTACTGCAATTGCGGTTGCCGCACACGAGGTCGGACACGCGATCCAGGACAAGCAGTCATATGGGCCGCTGCGGTGGCGCACCCGGCTGGTTCGGGTAATCGAGCCTGGCCAGCGTTTTGCGGCTGTGTTGTTGATGGCGTCACCTTTTGTGTCGATATTCACTCGCACTCCGGTGACCGGCATAGCAACATTCATATCCGGCTTTCTTATTATGGGCCTCGGTGCAGTCGTGCACCTGATTACACTGCCAACCGAAATCAATGCCAGCTTTGGTCATGCGCTGCCCGTGTTGCGTGAGCAGAATATTCTTATGGAAGGTGACGAGCCGCACGCACACCGCCTGCTGGCGGCAGCCGCTGCGACCTATGCAGCCGTTTCACTAATGAGCCTTTTGAATATTGCGCGCTGGCTGATTCTGCTGCGGCGTTAGTTCTTTACCGAGGGCCGAATGGGAAGATAATTCTGTCGTTCACACGAATGCCGAAAGCTCTGACCGTTCCGCCATTTAGCTCAAGAACCCGGGTTACGCTGACGCCTGAATCTATAACAGCTGTTGACTGCGGGACAGCATCTGTATGAATAGCCTTAATCGCGCCCGATTCGTCGATGAACAGCATGTCCAGCGGAATAAAGGTATTCTTCATCCACATCGATATCCGCGCCGGCCGTGGGTATAAGAAAATCATCCCCTCGTAGGTATCCATTTCTTGTACGAACATCAATCCCTGGGCACGCTGCTCGGCGGTGGCTGCCACATAAACATCGAACAGGGTGCATTGTTGATTGCCGGTGGTAATTATTAGCTGTGATCGGCTGAATCCGACGAGCTGCCCGGCGGGTTCCGCTGCGTTCAGGTTTATGGAGGATGCCACCGTGCAGAGTACCGTCACTACGCAAAACCCAAAATATCGTGCTGATCTGTGAGCAACTGCGAGCCTGACAACATTCATGACCGTGTCAGTCCACCACTGCCCGGTACTGTCCCGAAAACTCCAGTTCACCCAGTGTCACCGAACCGGAACCGGCAGCCGCGGGTAGTGCGCTTGCGCAATAGAGCAAACCGTCGATACGCCACGCTTCATCGATGGTGCCTTTAAGCCTTACCTGTTCGATTAGCGTAACCCAGCAGCTTTGTTCACCCTGGGTCCCGAAAAACCGGCCACCGGGCTGATCATTGAGTGTAACGTTGGCGGCCAGTTCTGCCGTGCCCTCGCCCGGAACTGCATCTTCAATTCCAATGACAAACATTAAACCCGGGTTATCAGGGTTCGTGTGCTCCCTGAAGGCCAGCCGGATACCTTTACCTTCCGGCCTTGGCATGCCGTCGCAAGCCATGACTTCACCCTGCCAGTCCAGCGTTTGTCGCACCGCGCCAAACAATTCGCCACGCAGGTAGCCGTTTTGGTCCATTACGCACCGATCCATTTCCCGGGGTGCGAGGCTTGCGCCGCTGGCTTCCGGAAGCTGCAGATTGAGCGTCATCCAACCGATACTGCCGGTCAGTAGAAGAGAAATGAGACTTAGAAGAATTGTGCTCCGGTCAGGGCTGGCTGCCGGAGTATCCTGGGTTGGCTGTATCGATTGGTTCATGGTCGGGTGTATTCTAAACACTCTGCTGGCAAAAGCATTCGCCAGGTAAAGTTTATGGAAAAGGCACGTATTTCAGGCGGTCGAATTTCAAAAGAGTATTTTGTTGATAAGCTCGAAGCTGCACCATCCGCCAGCATCGATATGCGGAAATCGGTATTCGGCAGGGAGCCGGAGGTTATCAGCTTTGGGCTGACCCAAAGCTGGTTTGGTGATTGTTTGATTGCAACAAGTGAATATGGCGTTTGCTGGTTGGATTTGCATCCTGTTGGGAGTGCAGTCCAAAAACTTCAGGGTGCATTTACTACGGCAAGAACTGAATACAGCGATGAGAAGGCGAAGTTGCTTGGTGAACATGTTTTCGGTGACACTGGTGAGGCAATACCGATACATCTTTCGGGCACGGACTTTCAGTTACGAGTTTGGCAGGCATTACTCAGAATACCAGTCGGTGCCTGTATGAGTTACGGGCAGCTTGCGCGTTGTATCGGCGAGCCAACAGCGGCACGCGCAACAGGCCGCGCCATCGGCGGGAATAAAATTGCGGTACTCGTACCCTGTCACCGTGTATTGTCGGCGAGCGGAAAGCTCGGCGGTTTTCGCTGGGGCCCCGAGCGGAAACAGGCGCTTTTGCAGCGCGAGCACATAGCGGCTTCAGGGAAGGCTCAGGACGCAGCCTGAGCCCGGTATTCCAACCGGAACTGCATCACACTCCGGGCCGGTTTTAGCTGCTTTTTTAGCGAATATGGTCTTTGTATCCCATATTCCGTAATCGGTCCCGCTGCCGGAAAGTGTGAAATAGCCGGTATTGCCCGGCACTTTATGTTGCGTAGTTTCCATCAATACCCCTTTTTCCGTTTGGGGTACAGAAGGATGGGATGGAAATAGGCACTGAAATGCGCAAGGGAGTGAGCTCCCTTTACGAGGATCAACTCCATTCGGGGTTTGAGTCCCTGCGCTTTGGTGATTTTCTGGAAGATGAATTCCGCCAGGATTATCTGGAAGCCAATTTTCAAAAATCCCGCCTTGTAATAGGCCTGTCACTTATAGTCGTTATCGGCGTAACGCTCGTAGATATGTTTGCGAGTACCGACGCTTCCCGGTTCATGGGGAAGTTTGGGTTTACCCTAATGACGCCCATGCTTTTATTTACCCTTATCTCATCCTACATTGGGCATCGGCTGGTTTATCAGACCCTTCTGGCTCTAAGTGCACTTGTGATCGGTGTGGCAGGTTCCGTCGTTGATGTGCAGGCTAGTCTCGCCGGGCAGGGTTATTACTTTGCAGGACAGGTCGGCTGGATTTTTATGATCTGGTCACTTTTAGGGCTGCTGTTTTCGGCCGCCGCTGCTTTGTGTGCCCTGGTTTCGCTTATTTATCTCGGCCTGGCAGCCTACGTTGGCCTACCCAGCGAGCAATTGTTTTTCGAAGGATTCATGTTACTTAACATCAATCTGCTGGGTGGCTACAGTTGCTACAAGATTGAATTTGCAGCGCGACGCACATACCTGGAATCGCGGATCCTGAACCAGCGCGCCGAGCGTGACGGGCTTACGGGTCTTTATAAGCGTCGTACTTTTGATGAGTACATCGAGCGTATCTGGCGCCAGTCGAGGCGTGAACAAAGCCATCTCATCATTATGCTTATCGATATCGACCACTTTAAGCCGTACAACGATCTGTACGGTCACCAGGCCGGAGATGACGCGCTGAAACAGGTTGCAGAGGTTATTGCCGACAGCGTGCAAAGGCCGCTGGATATGGCCGCCCGTTATGGCGGCGAGGAATTCGCGCTGGTTTTGTACGGTGCGGAAAGTGACTACAGCAGCGATTTCCCGGAGCGCCTGCGGCAGCGGGTACTGGATCTCGGCACCGTGCATGAGGCGGCCACACACACCAAGTTCCTTAGCATCAGTATTGGTGTTGCGGTGGTTAATCCTGATACCCGCCGTAGCCTGGCGGGCGCGATTCAAATGGCTGACGAAGCTCTTTACCAGGCGAAGGAAGAAGGCCGCAACCGGCTAGTTATTAAGCAGTCTGGCACGACCGAAATTGAAACAGGCCGCTTCCGCGCCCGAGCAGCCAGCTGACCCTTACCAAATACCTTCGTTAGGCATTGAGACCCATGGCTCCTCAGGATCCAGTGCCACCCCGGCTTGTAGTATTTCAATCGAGATATTGTCTGGCGAACGCACAAAAGCCATGCGCCCGTCGCGAGGCGGACGGTTAATGGTTACGCCAGCATCAAGTAACTGCCGGCACGTCGCATAGATATCATCGACCTGGTAAGCGATATGTCCGAAGTTGCGTCCCTCGCCGTATCCTTCCGGATCCCAGTTATGGGTGAGTTCGATTGCAGCCGATTCATCACCTTCGGCAGCAAGGAAAATAAGCGTGTAGCGGCCATTCTCATCGTCGTAGCGTCGCAGCTCTTTCAGCCCGAGCTTGTTGCAGTAGAAGTCCAGCGATTCATCTACGTTGCTTATCCGCACCATTGTGTGCAGGTATTTCATCCGGAGGCTCCTGTATCCGTTAACGCCACTATTTAAAAATACCGTGGCAGGTATTAACCTAACCGTCGCTGTCATTGCACTCAAGTTGGCGCACTCTAATGCAAGATATCCGGGCAATATGTTTCGATCTGGACAACACGTTCTGGGATCTTGATCCGGTCATTCCGCGTGCCGAGCAAAGCCTGTATGCGTGGTATGAAAGGCATTATCCGCTTGTCACACAACGTTTTACACTTGCCGACATACTGGAAATCAGGCATACGATGCTGCTCGAAATGCCGGAAATGGCGCATGATCTTACGACCCTGCGCATGTCAGCATTGCGCCGTATAGCTGAGGAGGCCGGATATACCCCTGAAATGGCGAATGAGGCTTTCGAGGTGTTTCAGAATGAGCGAAATACCGTAGCACTTTACAGCGACGTGGTGCCGGCACTGGAAACAATGGCAAAAACGCACAAGTTGTATGTCTTGACGAATGGTAATGCTGATCTGGATGTTATCGGCATCAGGCACTATTTCGGTGAAATTTTTACGGCAAGGGACCTGGGTGTAGCAAAACCTGATGCCCGTGTTTTTGCCACCGTTTGTGAAAGATCAGGTATGCAGCCACATGAAATTGCACATGTTGGAGATGATCCGGAAAACGATATAGTCGCAGCCGCTCATGCCGGGCTACGCACCGTATGGGTAAACAGAAATGACCGTGAATGGGAGTATAGAGACTATTACCCTGACTACGTGGCTACTGATCTTATCGAACTGGTAAATTTATTCAGATGAGCATTGCTGATTTCGAAATTATTTTTGTTCCTGGCATCAGGCCCAAGCCCAGGGCTGCTGAACACCAGGAACAATTGCGCCGCTGTCTGCATGCAGGCATATCCAAGGCCGGGGGTTCGGGCGAGGAGGCGAGTGCTATCGCAGAGGCATTTCGAGTCGTGGGTTGGTCATTCGATTTTTATGGTGAACACGGCGATCTTCAAAAGGATCTGCCGGGCATTGAGCGGCTTCTTGCCGGCAAGGATCAGCTGGAAGACGATGTGCGTGAGGCGACAGCACTGAAACACCGTATCGGCGGATGGCTCTATGCCTTGTGGGATCACCTGCCATTGTTCGCTGAACTGCTTGCTACCCCGCGTATGGAAACACGTTTGCGCGAGGTCAGGCATTATTTTCGTAATCGGAATGGCGCAGGTATAGCGGCACGCCGGCAGGTCGCAACCGAACTGCAGGAGGCTTGGGGCAAAGGCAAAAAAGTATTGCTGATCGGCCATAGCTTTGGGTCAGTGATTGCCTATGACACACTTTGGGAGTTAACGCACCTGCACCATAACAATAATGTTGTAGCCTGTTTTGTAACTATGGGAAGCCCTCTTACGCTGAATTATATGCGCACACGGTTGAAGGGTGCACGGAAACGTGGAGTGAAGCGCTATCCGCACAGCATTGCTGAATGGGTAAACCTTGCGGCTATTGGTGAAGTGACAGCGCTGGACCGTAAGCTGGCTAACTGTTTTCGAAAGATGTGCAAACTGGGGCTAACGCGATCCATAAGCGACAACCTGGAGCTGGTCAACCAGTTCCATGGGCCTTTAGGCTTGAATGTGCACAAGTGTTACGGCTATTTCGCCAGCGAGGTGGCTGGCAGCCTGTTGCTCGACTGGTTCCGAAAACAGAAATCTGGTCTTTAGGCCAGCCCCTCAGGGGGTAATCATTAAATCTATCCGTCGGTTTTTGGCGCGGCCGCCTTCATTTTCATTGCTTGCGATGGGCCGGTTCTCACCATAGCCCACGGCCGAAACACGGTTTGCAGGTATGTGCATCGTGGAAACGACGTAGTTCATCACTGTATCGGCCCGGTTCTGCGACAGTCGTTGGTTCAACCGTTCACTGCCCCGGGAATCAGTATGGCCTTCAACAACAAGTGTGGAGTCCGGCCAGATCTGAATTGCCTGTCTTAGTTTCTGCAATAAGCCATCATTGCCGTCGCTGAACTTCGCTGAGCCACTTGCGAACCGCAACCCCATAAGCCGCACGATTATCGTATTCGACTGCTTGAATACCTGGGCCTGGTTAGGCCTAAAAAGGTTTTCGGTCTGCTGAATCTGTTCGCGTTCACGTGCCTGCTCCTCCAGCTTCAGCACTAGTTGCGTACGCTCCGCCGAAGCGCCGCCCAGCTGTTCATCGAGATCGCGAATTTCGTCTTCAAGCGCCGCGGCAAATGATTCGTTGTTGGCAAGGTCTTTCTGCAATTCACGTTCGCTTACTAGCAGTCTTGCAATCGTCTCTTCCAGCTCATCCGTGGCTGCCACAGGATCCTTGTCCACCGGCGGGCTCAGGCCCGCGGCGGCTTGAGCCCGTGACAAGTATGACTCCCACTTCAGAACCAGCTCTTCCACATTTGGTCTGGACTTGACCAGGTCGGCCACCTGTACAGAATGACGGGCTGTTTCCTCGGCTTGCCGCGCCAGATTTTCAGCAAACTCAAATCCGTAGCGGTTTTCGCTAAGCGCAGTTTCAGCTGCCTGTGCGATGCTATGCGCACGGGCAAACGTGATGGGTGCGTAGCGTGATGCACCTAGTTTTTTGGCCGTAGCAATTTCCGCTCTTGCCCTGGCAAGAATTCTGTTTTGGATGGCTTCCAGCTCTGCCTGGCTAAATATCTGGGTTGCATTCCTGGAAGCTTGCAGGGCCTTGTCATCGCGTTCTCTTTCCAGCAAATCGACGGCTCTTTTGAAGTACTCGTAGCCTTCTTCCCAGCGGTTTAATGCGTAACTTTGCGCTTGCGCTTCGACAGCCGCATTACGGGCAGTCAGTGCATCATCGAGAAACTTGGCGGTTTTGATGGCGCGCTCGCGCGCGGCACTGTACTGAAGCGTGGCCTGTGTATATTGCGGGATTGCCTTGGCGGCATCACGACCACGAGCCATGGTTTTCTCGGCTTTCAATCGTGTTTTTTCTGCAGCCTGCAGCATCTCGGGAGCCAGTACTTCGGCATGGACCTGCAGCGCCTCTTCACGCGCCTGGCCGGTCTGATTGGCATCCTGTGCGACAGCCCCGGGTGCGCTGGCAAGTGCCGTAAGCAGCGTCAAAAGACTGAATATGTTTAACCGATGTGTCATTTGTCGAATCATCCTTGTGGCTGCCGAATAGCGCCATGAAAATAACCTAATCCAACGCAGCACACTGTTTTACAAGCAATAAATCGATGGCTTTCAGACTCTGGCACCAATAATCATGAAATCGGTGCAAAGCCTTGGAAGTCCTTGCTTTGCATAATTTAACCGGATTATGCACCGATTTTTGTGGATTCCCTCACAGAAACGGACTTCGTACATGCCTAGTCTGCAGGCATGGGCACGAAATACTACACACGCTTTCTATTGCAGACCGTCGACACTCAGGAGGTCGATGAGTACAGCGGAGTGGTGGAACTACAGGCTGCAGAGCAGTCGGTACTTGAGCCCCGCGAGATCGAAGCACTGCTTGCAAGCAGTTTCGATCTGGAGTCCGACCAGGTACAGCTCCTGAACTGGTCTCCCCTGCACTAGTCAGGTTAACCGTCTTCCCCCTGTATTGCCCGGTCCTCGTGACCGGGCTTTTTTTTGGCCCTTTTCATGCGAAAATCAGCGGCCCGGCCAATGGTCGTCAAGAACCAGAGTCTTTAAGTGTCCAGTATCAAAGGAGTCCCGATTGTCGAATCCGGCGTGAAATACCGGAACGAGGCGGGAATCAGCGCCGTTAAGAATGGCGTGAAAAAGCGCGCGGATGCAGTCAGGCCTGAAGGGGGCAAGCCAAAGTGGCTAAAGGCGCGGGTTCCCGGTGGCGCCACATTTGCTGCTGTCCGGCGCAATGTACGCAAGCATCGTCTGAGCACCGTGTGTGAGGAATCGATGTGCCCCAATATCGGGGAATGCTGGAATAACGGCACGGCGACCATCATGCTTATGGGCAGTGTCTGCACCCGCGCATGCCGGTTTTGCGCGGTTGATACGGGTAATCCCGGGGGCCGGATCGATGTGGAAGAGGCGCAGAATACTGCACGCTCGGTAGAGCTGATGGGATTGCGCTACGTCGTACTGACTTCGGTGGATCGCGACGACTTACCGGATGGCGGCGCACAGCACTATGCCGATTGTGTCCGGGCTGTAAAAGAGCTTAATCCGGACACCGCCGTAGAAGCACTCACACCGGATTTTTGTGGCTCCCGTGACGCGGTGGAGGCGGTTGCCAGTTCCGGCCTGGATGTGTTTGCGCAAAATGTTGAGACTGTGGACCGGCTGACCTCGGCTATTCGGGATCCCCGGGCGGGTTACAGGCAAACTCTCGATATATTACAAATGGCCGGTGAAATCGCACCGGAGGTGTTAGTGAAAACCAGTTTGATGCTGGGCCTGGGCGAGACGAATGCTGAAATTCTTTCGACAATGGACGATCTTCGCGAGCGCGGTGTTGATATCCTGACCCTGGGCCAGTATCTGCAGCCAACCGCCAATCACATGACCGTTGAACGCTTTGTGTCACCCGACGAGTTCGATATGTTTCGGGAAGCCGGCCTGCAACGGGGCTTCATGGAAGTGGTAGCTGGCCCGTTGGTTCGTTCCAGTTACCGCGCCGATCGCGTTTTTGACAAAAATAATGCAGGCCTCGGTGCCTGAGTCAACATTTCCAGCGGCTGTATATTTATGACTGAATTTTTTATTGATTTTGGCCTGTTCTTTCTGAAGTCGATCACGGTGGTTGCTGCGATTACTGCAATTATTTTTGCAATAGTTGCAGCGTCACGAGGTGAAGGGAAACCTCACGGATTGAATATCGAAAAGCTCAATGATAAATACCGGAAGATGGCCGAAACATTGCGCCACAAGATGCTCAGTAAAAGCGAGTGGCGGAAAATTGAAAAACAGCAAAAAAAGGCTCGCAAGCAGGAAGAGAAAAAGTCAGGAGATGAATCTCGTAAACGTATATTTGTATTGAGTTTTAAAGGCGACACACGTGCCAGCGAAGTCAATTCCCTGCGTGAAGAGGTAACCGCAGTTTCAGCGGTTGCAACAGGTGATGATGAAATAGTCGTTTGTCTTGAAAACTCGGGTGGCACGGTGCATGAACATGGCCTCGGCGCCTCTCAGCTTGAGCGCTTCAAATCACGCGGACTCCATCTTACCGTCATAGTAGACAAGGTTGCCGCGAGCGGTGGCTACCTGATGGCAAGCATCGCCGACCGAATCATCGCCGCACCGTTTTCGATTATCGGATCGATTGGTGTGCTTGCGCAGTTACCCAACTTCAATCGCTTCCTGGAAGAACGTGGTATCGATTTCGAACAGGTAACGGCAGGCAAGTACAAGCGCACATTGACGATGTTCGGCAAGAACACCGAAGAAGACAGGAAGAAAACCCGTGAAGATGTTGAAGAGGTGCACCGGTTGTTTAAGGATGCGGTTACACAGCATCGGCCTGAACTGGATATAGAGGCGGTTTCAACGGGTGAGTACTGGTACGGATCGAAAGCACTGGAACTGGGGTTGGTTGATGAGTTGGGTTCCAGTGATGACTATTTGATGAAGGCTGCTGAAGAAGCAGACATTTATGCGGTAACCTATAAAGGCCGTGAAAGCTTTGTTCAGAAAATTCAGCATGCCCTGACATCTTTTGCTGCCAGCCTTGGAATTTCCAATGATCTGCGCTGATCTCGATTTCGTGTCAATCGGCAGAAACCTATAGCGTTGATCCTTGTCTATATTCAGGAAGATAAGTAGACGGGTATCGGGACACACCTATGAATAGCTTTATATGTACCTGCCTTGCCGTGCTGACCTTCGTCCTGACGGGCTGCGTCAGTTCCACGCAGATAGAAGTAGAGGCTAAGCAGCAGTTTGAGCAGATGCGTGCCCAGATGCCCGTGTCCGGCAGTCTGACGGACAAGGCCTATGTACGTTGTATATCGCGTGCAATTATCGCCCAGCTGGAAGAACCCTACGCCAGTTACGATTGGGATATCGAAGTCTTTGAAGACGAGGACGTCAATGCATTTGCGATGCCGGGCGGCAAAATCGGTGTATTTAGCGGTATTTTCAAAGTCGCGGAGAATCAGGATCAGTTAGCGTCGGTAATCGGCCATGAGATTGCCCATGTCACGCGAGATCATTCGTTAAAGCGTGCCAATCGCACGATGATTACCCAGAACGCGGCCCTGATCGGATCTGAAATCGTTGATACAACCTACGGGGTCGAAACTACCGATATAATTCTTTTTGGCGCCCAATTAGGGTTGCTGATGCCTTACAGTCGTGGCAACGAAAGTGAAGCTGACGTCGTCGGCCTGGAATACATGGCGGCAGCGGGTTTTGATCCTCGTGCAAGCGTTACGCTTTGGGCGAATATGGCTAAAGCCAACCCGGCCGGCCCCCCGGAATGGCTGTCTACGCACCCGTCAGGCGATACGCGCATCGGTGATCTGGCGGGCGAACTTCGCGGTGCCCTGCCGCTCTATAACGAGGCCCAGTCTGCGGGCCGCATTCCAAACTGCCGCCGTTAGTTTCAGCATCCTGGCGCTTCCGCTCGGCTATAATCGCGAGTCATGCGAAGTGCGCCTCTGCCAGTATTTCTGCTCGGCATTTTTCTTGCAGGCTGTTCTATTCTGCAGGAATTCGAACCTGACTCCCACGCGCGCCGTGATAGTGGCACTCCTCCCATAGTCAGCGATCGTTTCCTGCTTGAATCACCGGACCAGCATATCGTTGGGCAGGTACAGGCGATCAGGGCACGGTACGAAGATACCTTCGTCGATATCGCCCGCGCTTATAACCTTGGCTTCGATGAACTGGTAGAAGCCAACCCCGGTATTGATCCCTGGCTACCTGGTAAGGGGACCCGGATTATTTTGCCGACACGTTTCATTTTGCCGGGAGAGATTCGGCAGGGCATCGTTATTAACCTTGCCAGCAAACGGTTGTTCTTCTACCTCGAACCCAATAAAGAAGGTCTGCGTACGGTGGTTACTTACCCTATCGGCATAGGCCGTTCCGGTTGGGCAACCCCCACGGGCGAGACTCACGTAGCATCACGGGGGCGGGACCCGGCCTGGTATGTACCCGTATCCGTTCGGAAAGAGCATGCGGAAATGGGCGACCCGCTTCCCGCCGTGGTGCCACCCGGTCCTGAAAACCCGCTGGGCAGCCATGTGCTGACACTCGAAATGCCTTCGTACCTGATACACGGAACAAATAGGCCGGCCGGCGTGGGCATGCGTGTAAGTCATGGGTGCATACGCCTGTTTCCGGAAGATATTGAGTTTTTGTATACCGAGGCACCCGACGGTATTGCGGTCACCATTCTTGATGAGCCTAGATTGCTGGCTTGGCAAGATGGCATCCTGTTTCTTGAAGCACACCCGCCGCTCGAAGACGATGAACGCGACTGGTTATTGCGATTTCCCGAAATGCTGAGTGCTGCGCTCAGTGATCCACTTGGTTCGGGCGCTCAGCCGGACCCATATCTCGTAGATCAGATTGTCGGAGCCGCCACCGGCATACCTATGTCGATTATGCCGGGCGCGCCTGATTTTGTGCGCATTAAGAACAGTGCAAAACTCGTCAACAACCTGGCCGTTGTTCCCGAGCTTGAGGTCGAAACGGAGTCACTGGCTTTCGAAACCGGCAACTAGTACCGCCGGCTTCATTTTTCTCCAGTGTAATTTTTCTAGCACATCGCGTTATAATCCCGTCTTCCGCGATGGACCGTGGTTTTTTTGGGTTAATGTCGCTTAAGTCTGATACCAGCAATAGCGGAATATATGTAATCGAGGGCCCTGCTCAGGGTCAGCCTATTCCTGTCGACGGTGAATCAGTAACCGCATTTGTCGGACCATCCCCCAGGGGTCCCGTTGATCATGCCGTAAGTATCGAAAGCCTCACCGAATTCCAGAAAATTTTTGGTGCGCCCGAGTGCCATTGCCGGATGGAGTTCGCGATTCAGCAGTTTTTCACTAATGGCGGTACTAATGCAGCAGTTGTACGGGTATCCGGAACCTCAAAACGTAATCGTATTCGCCTGCCGGGACCATCCGGAGAGTTAATACTGGAGGCGCGAAATCCCGGACCATTAGAACATCTTCGAGCGTCCGTTGATTACGACGGTGTCGAGGACACGGGCGAGGAGTTTTTTAACCTGGTCATCCAGCGGCTACGCAGTCTTGGTTCAGTATGGATTGATGCTCAGGAATACTATCGGAACGTATCGATTGATCCGGCCAATCGCGACTATATCGGCTATGTGCTGGGGCAGTCCGAGTTGGTCAGTGTTATTGGCGCCACGTCACAAATCAGGCCATCTGCGACTTACAGGCCGGCATCAATTCGCGAAGCGGGATATATAGAGACACTGGCCGAATGCGTGGACAGTCCCCCACCAACCGACTACGACCTGGTTGGTTCAGCCGCGCTCGGCACAGGGTTTAATGCGCTGGAGCAGGTACCCGATATAGGCCAGATTTGCCTGATCTCGGGTGCCGAATCAGCGCCGCTCGGGCCGGTTGCCCTGCTTGCCGCAGACCGTTTCTGCAGGAGTCACCAGGCGCTGCTGATTATTGACCCGCCCGAGCGCTGGCGCGCAGCAAGTGATGTGCTGGGCGACCAGGAGCGTTCAGGTTTTGCGAGCCCGAACGCGGTTACCTGGTTCCCAGGTGTGTTCCTCAAAAGTTCGCACGGCGAAGAGCTGCAAACGACCATCGTGGGTGCAGTAGCGGCGTCGCTGGTTGCCGGCGATCATTTAAACGGCGTGCAACAGCTGCATGAGGATGGTTCCCTGATGCTGCGTTCCGGTACCCGACTGCGTACGACAGTGCAGGAAGCGGACATATATAGATTAGGCCGCGCCGGCATAAATGTATTGGTCCAACGCAGCGCGCTCCACTACCAATTACTCGGCAATACTACCCGGGCTCGCTACGGCAGCATCGCGGCGCAATGGAATGAACTGGATTTGCGCCGCCAGGTGTTATTCATACTCAGGCGAATCCGCAGCGGTACACGCTGGATTTTCTTTCAATCATCGGAGCCTGCAACCTGGCAGGCCCTTAATGATCAGGTTGTTGACTTTCTGACTGAACTGCACAGCCGGTCAATCCTCGCCGGTGAAACGGCGCAGAGTGCATTTTTCGTTAAGTGCGATGCAGACACTAATGCCGGGCTCGAAAACAAAAAAGGCGAGCTGTCATTTGTGGTTGGGTTCGCTGTGAGGCGGCCGGGAGAATATCTTGCGTTCCGTTTTCAGCGTTCAGGGGGGATTTGCAAAATTGTTGAACTTGGGTGGCAGTCAGGTGTTGCACGGGCAAGTTGAGTTGGTTCACCTCGCAGTTAAATGGCTGTAAGGCTTAATTAGCAAGGGCTTCAGTAGTTTTCTAGTGCACCAATATGGTGCACAGCGCGCCATTACCGTGATCAGGCTCACGGACGCCAGCTTGTTTTAACGGTACAAATATACGATGGAGGGTTGTATGACAAGGATGTCTGGTCAGCCTGATAATGAGCTTGTACAGGTTGCGAGTTTGCGTGAATTCTTCCGGGAATCCGTCACTGCAGCGATGGATTCCAATAACCTGTCCGTCGAAGGTGAAACTTCCCACTACGTAGTAAATCTTTTGACCCTGTTTGCCAGGGCAGAGGCCTTTCATGATCTGGCTGACGATACGCCGGGACGTAAACCTTTAGCACTGATGTTGTCGGACGCGCTGGAAGCTCCTACCGTACCCGAGCGCCAGTTTGCCCTGCAACGGATGGGCGATATTTCACTTTTTATCGCAGGTTTCTTCGCCGATGATTTGCAGCGATCCGTTGTCGACATCGACTACTACATTTCAATGGGTGGAGGCGCCTATAGTTCCCTGTCGATGCAGTCGAACAAAACAATTCGTGGCAGAACCTTCGCCAGTGTATTTGCAGAACTTGGCGAAAAATTCCATCGCTTCGTCGATGTGTTAAACGATGTCCGTAACCAGGCGGGGTCGGCATCCGACAAGGATGTGCTTCGGTTGTATGAAGTCTGGGTGAAAACAGGTAGTGAGCGGGCTGCCCGGCTTCTTCGTCGCCAGGGCATTCATCCCCTCGTCAAACCCGGGGCCAACCTGGCGCATTAAGCCCTGACTATGCTGGTTTCCGAGCTACAGTCTCTACTTGGTCAGATATATGGCCTTGAGTTAGAGGCCAATGTGGCAGATTACGTCGTTACCGACAGGCACTACATTCAGAAACTTCTGGGTGATTCTGCGGCATCGATGAAGGAAACTCTGCTGATAGTCGAAGAAGAGGATTTTATCGATCTTGCGCTCTACCTCGATCGCGCTGTGCTGGAACGGCTGTCGGAATCGAATCCCTGCGATGGCCTCAATCGTGGCAGCATGGATGATTTCTGCAAGGTGCTTGAAGGTATAAGTCATTTTGTCTACGTGGCCTGGAATGCTGGAAAAGACAAGTGTGTTACCAGGTTGGAACTGGAAATGCAGGCCGAGATCGATAAGTACATCATTTCCCGATTCCTGCTTGAATCCGGGCAGTTGCGCAGCACAACACTACTATCTGTATTGTTTGAACATGTCAGGTTTGACTCGCAGCTTAAGCCTGATGTTCTGGAGCGCTACCGACATGCCAACGATGCCGCGAGTCGCTACTGTTACAACCTCGAACAGCGTTTTCCGGTTGCGACTGCGGGTTGGGAGACAGATGCCGCCATGCTGCACGAGCTGCGGGCCTTTTACCGGATGCCCCAGCCGGAAAAATTTAGCCACATCAATGCGGCACAATTTGCGTGAGATACCCCGGATTTCCTTGAGTAGTTGACCATCTTTGCTCTAAGCTGACGGCAAGCACTTATTCGAAGAACAGAAAAACAAGTTCGGGGGATAGTCTCATAAATGGATAAAGGCATGATATTTGTTGTAGGAAACAGCCGTTGTGGCACTACGTTAATGGGGAGAATTTTTGGCGCGCACTCACAGGTCTTCATGTTCAAAGAACTAAAGTTTCTAGATGAAAGATGGCCGTCAGCTAAGACTGATAAATTGTCTGAGCCTAGTTCAATATCTTTAATCGCCAAGTTGATGGCTCATCAGGGTGGCAGCAAAAGTTCTTATCAAGCAACAGATGTATTTTGGGATGAGGCAACCCAATTGGTTCAACAAATCAAACCTCCGGTCAACAAATGGACTCTATTTAAAGAATTCATGATGCATGAGGCCCAGAAGTCTGGCGCTGCTATTCCTTGTGAGCAAACGCCAAGAAACCTCCTCTTTGCGAGAGAGATTTTGGATAATTACCCAACGGCACACATCATCGCGATGGTCCGAGATCCACGAGATGTGCTCCTCTCTCAGAAATATCGATGGCGAAGGTATTATCTAGGAAAGAAGGGCGGCCATCCGATTAAGGGGAGCCTGAGTGCTTGGGCTAACTATCATCCAATATTAAGCAGCCTGATATGGGCAAAAAATGCCTCAATAATCAGAGACCTTGCAACATTAAAACGCATTTCCATTGTCCAATACGAAAATCTGGTTTCTGAGCCCGAAAAGGTAATCAGGGATATATGCTCCAAATTGGATCTCAGTTTTGAGCCAAGCATGCTAAAGGTGCCCCACAAAGGCTCCTCTCACCTCTCTTATAAATATTCTGAGTCGCGCTACATTAGTGATATTCATGTAGGTAAATGGAGATCAGGCAAACTGACTCAGAGCGAATTGTGGCTCTGCGAACGCATAACCGGTAACCATATGAATCACTTTAGCTACCTTACGGAGAGCCAGAAGTGGCCAGGAATAGGAGTTGGAGTTTTGGTCATTACGCTATTCGGAAAGCTGCTTGCTGCAGCTTGTCTAAATAACCGCCGGATACATAAGTTAAGAACCTATTTTCGCAGCTAAATTTTTTGATTCGATATGCTAACGGTGGCTTTTTTTAGGTTTTATATGTTACTGACATACAGGGCCATACACACAATCACCAAAAAGCTTTGCACGAGCAGGATCATTTCACTGCAAAATGTTACCGTCGGTTACCGTATCGCTGCAAGTCAGGCCATGCATGATGTGGGATTTCCCTGTATCTTTGATCTACGGTAGGTTCCAATGTATAGCTCAAGCGTTACACCAAATAATAGGTAATTTCGATACTTATTCGAAGAACAGAAAAACAAGTTCGGGGGATAGTTTCATGAGAGTATTTTTAATAGCCAGCTCTGCCCTGGTGCTGGCGTTGTTCTTGCAGTCTTGCGAACCTGCCAGTGATGGTACAGAAACAAAAGCAGACGCCTTACCGGCTGTCCTGCAGGATTCATCTGTTTCAATCGAAACAGTTTTAGCGGGCGAGCACCGCTCGGCAAAGAACAAGGCACGAGATAAGTACCGGCATCCCGCAGAGACACTGGAGTTTTTCGGTGTGCAGCCAGACAGTGCCGTTATTGAAATTTGGCCTGGCGGTGGCTGGTATACGGAAATTCTTGCTCCCTACCTGCGTGATAATGGACGCTATATTGCGGCAGGTTTTGATCCGAATTCAGAAATTGAATTTATTGCAGCGGGTGCCGCAGCCTTCCAGGAGATGTTGGATGCCAATCCTGCGGTTTATGGAAATGCGGAACAAGCTATTCTGATGCCGCCGACGCATCTGGAAATGGTGCCTCCCGGTTCGGTAGATTTCATTCTGACTTTCAGGAGCGTACACAACTGGATGCCGCGTAAGGCCGACGGCATGGTACTTGCTTCGATATTTGCAGCACTGAAACCGGGTGGCGTGCTCGGTATTGTTGAACATCGTGGAAACCCCGAAATTGAGCAGGATCCGGAGGCAAAAACCGGCTACATAAACCAGGACTACGCAATTGCAATTGCAGAGGCTGCTGGTTTCATGCTCGATGGTACTTCAGAGATAAATGCGAATACTGCCGATACCAAGGATCATCCGGAAGGTGTATGGACTTTACCCCCGACCATGCGACTCAAGGATAAAGATCGAGAGAAGTATCTCGGGATCGGTGAAAGCGATCGGTTTACTCTTCGCTTTATTAAACCCACGGGTTAAGAGCCTGCTACTTTAGTTTTAATTTATCGAGTCAGTAGCCTGCCACATGGTAAAGTAAGCCTGACGTCCGGGCTTTAATTGCCTGCGCCTCAGAACCGGCAGTCGTTTCGGTTGCTGCCGCCGTAACCTGTAGTAGTGTGCGGTTCGCAGAACTGAATACTCTTGTTTCGATGATCAGCCCATCAGGGGTCTCGAACACGATCGTTACCGGCTTGAATCCGATCAGCTCCTTGGCTACCGGAATTTCTGCAACAGTAATTAAGCTGCCATTTGCGCCCAGCGTCCCGTATTCAGTCATGTCTCCGAGCGTCAAACTGTTTGCATCAGCCCCAATCCTGTTTACTGTCATCGTTTTGCCGTCGGGGTAGCTTGCGGTCAGTTTACTGATTCGCTTCGCAGGAAGTTCAGTTATCGAACGATCCACCCAGTCCCTGATCGCTCCCGCCTGTACCGTCTCGTTGGAATAGGATTCCCTTGATCGTTGGCTGACCGAGTATGCCAGCGCGGCCATCACTACGATTGCCAGCAACATGAAAAGACTTGTAGCCGATCGGCTTCGCTCGTCAATCATCGGCTTTGCCGGCATTTTCTATAATGCCGTTGCTTTCCGGAACGGGTACCGGACGTATCAGGAGTACGCCGATAATGGCCACAAAGGCAACAGTGGCCACCGCAACAAATGGCATCAGGTAGCTGCCGCTGGTTGTTTTGAAATGGCTGGTCAGGGTGGTACCCAGGGCCGCGCCCAGGGAGTCAAGGAAAATGATGATACCTAGAATTTTGCCCAGGTCACGCTGGCCGAAAACTTCCACGCACACGAGTTGAATCATCGTGAATACGCCGCCGTAACCGAGACCAAACACGACTGCGAATAGGGTAAGCCGACCCTGGTCTTTAACAAGCTCCAACCCGTTGTCGCCCAAATCAAAAACGAGGCAACAACCGATGAACAGTAGTATCGCAGTCAACAGCATGATGCGTTGCTTGGCAAAAATATCGCTGAGCGCGCCGAACGTGAACTTGCCGGCAAGTGCACACCAGAAAATAATTGAGTAGAGGAGCGTGGCGTTCGCCGGCGTGAGCCCGGCCTCCTGTTCGAAAAAAATTGGCGCCTGGTTATTCATCGCGTTGAAGCTGTACCAGAGACATGCGGAACTTAGCGCAAGTGCCCAGATTGTCACTGTCCGAATAGCAATGCCGAAAGGCACGCCGTCCTTCTCACTGTCCTTCGTAATCCTGCTGCCCTCCAGGCCATCCGGGTCCTGGCCGACGTCTGCTGGCGAAGCCTTTAGCCAGAACATACCGGGCAGCAATGCAAATACGATAAAAACTGCCGCCAGGGACCCGTATCCCCAGCGCCAGCCGTACTCGGGATCAAGCACCAGCGGCGAAATGGCCAGGGGAAGCACACCACCCGCCAGGCTCGATGCAGAAGCAAGCAGGCCGATCACCGCTCCCCGATAACGCACGAACCACTGCGAGAGCAGCACGACATTCGGCATCAGGCCGCACAGCACCAGGCCGAGCGCAAAGCACCCATGAAGTACATATATCTGTTCAAGTGAAGTAACAAAGGGGTAGCACGCAAAACAGATTCCCAGCACGACGAGCCCGACGCGAATAACTATTAAAACACCCAGGCGGTCGATCAGCGTTCCGACCAGCGGTGCCATAAAAGCGCTGCCGAGAAAAGTTATAGACATGCTACGACTGATCTCTCCTGCATTAAGCGAGAACTCTTCCATCAGGCGCGGGAACAGGTTTGGCGGCACGAAGATCGTCATGCCGTTCGTAAAGAAATACACCACGAAACATACGGCAGCGATATACCACCCGTAGAAAATTCGTGGTGCGGGTTGGTTCAACGTAAAAATCTCACAGGCGGGGAGCTATCTTGACTGGCCGGGCGATCAGTCAATGAGAACCCCGTCCGTATCGATCAGTTGAATTTCCCCGATCCCGAGGTCACGCAGCCCGGACTCGATTACCTCGTAATCGCCCACGACCACCCAGGTCAGTGTCTCGGGGTTTATGGTGCCGGCGGCAACGTCAGTCAGGCTTGCAAGATCAAGCTCATTGATGCGATCTGCATAGGTGTTCCAGTAGTCCTCCGGCAGGTCATAGTTGATGATCTCTGCAATTGCTGCCAGCACTGCGGCGCTGGTTTCCCACCGACTTGGCAGAGAGAGTGTGCGGGATTTTTGTACACGATCCAGCTCTTCACCGGTGGGAGGGCTGTCAGCGCCTATTTCCCGTATCTCACGCAGGATTTCGCTGACCGACTCGGAAGTTTTATCTGTCTGAACCGGGGCATAAATAATATATGGTCGCTGCGAACGCGTATCCATGATCATGCTGCGTGCACCGTACGACCAGTGTTTTTCTTCCCGCAAATTCATGTTTACGCGTGAGGAGAACTGTCCACCGAGAATATCGTTAAAGGTCTGTACCGCGATCTCATCCGGATTGTCCAGCTGCACGATTAGCTGACCTGTAAGAATAATCGATTGTTGTGCGCCCGGTTTGTCAATCAGGTAAAGCGAGTTGGCATCAGCAGCCGTAACCTGCGCGATACTTTTTGCCGGCACATCGGCAGCCTCCCAGTTTCTAAATAGTTTCTCGATACGTGGCTGAAGTTCGGACAGTGTTATGTCGCCGGCGGCAACCAGGGTTGCATTGTTAGGCCGGAACCAGGTGTCATGCCAGGCGACAAGGTTGTCCCGGGTAATCGTTTCGACCGAGGCTTCGGTCCCTGAGCCGGTTAACGGTTGAGCATAAGCATGGCCCGCGCCGTACAGCAGTCCGGGCAGTACCCGTAATGCCATGCTGACGGGCTGACTCTTTTCCTGCTCGATGTTCGTCAGTGTTTGTGCACGCAACCGCTCAAGCTCGGCATCCGGGAAAGCAGGCTTGAGGACGACGCTTGCAAACAGATCCAGTGACGCATCGAGGTTTTCGGTCAGTGCCGACAGGTTCACAGACGCTACATCCAGCCCCACCCCGGTCGACAGGTTGGCACCCAGCATCGCCAGTTCTTCACTTATCTCCAGCGCATCCAGCTTGCCTGCACCTTCATCCAGCATTGCCATCGTCATGCCGGCTTCACCGGAAAGTTCCGGTTTATCAGCTGAATAGCCTGCATCAAAAATGAGGCTCATGTTGACGACCGGAACGGTTGGCCGTTCGGCAACAATGATGCGCAGACCATTCTCCAGTGTGGCGCTTTCGAAGGCGGGAAAAACCGCGGCCTTCGGATCACCCGCTGCAGGCACGCTGCTACGGTCGGCCCCCTCGGTAGTGGCAGTCAGTTCAGGGTAAGGTACGACATGTGCCACATAGGGTGGCTGTCCCAGCCACCGGGCACTAACATCTTGCAGATCGCGCGTCGTGGCGGCAGCAATATCCGCCAATCGCTGACGATAGAAGCCCGGATCATTTCCATAAACTGCATTCTCGGCGAGCACTGCCGACTTGCTGCCCGGACCTCCGACGCTTTCAACACCCCGTATAAATGCTGCCTTGGTTTTGGTCTGTATGCGTACCAATTCCTTTTTTGTGGGCCCGGACTCGATCAAGCGCTGTATTTCTTCCCGCGCTATCTGTTCGGCAAGCTCTATATCCTTGTCCTTTTTCACCGAGATTTCGACTGCGATTAGTCCGGCAATCTCGAACGGGAAAAAGACCAGGCTGACATCTGTCGCGATCTGGTCGCGATAGACGAGCCTTTCGTAGAGGCGTGAGTTTTTGCCGTAGGCGAGGATATCGGTAGCCAGCTGCAGTTGATGTGCATCCCGGGTACCCCAGCGCGGACCCGTCCAGGCGATATAGATACGTTCCTGCGGAACCCGATCCTGCAGTAACTGCCGCCGTTCACTGGTGTGGCGGGGAATCCACTCTTCGTCAACTTCAAGCGGCGGCCCGGCGGGGATGTCACCAAACCAGTGGTTAACACGTTCCAGCGCATCTTCGGCCTCTATATCACCCGCCAGCACCAGCACGGCATTATTCGGGCCGTAAAAGGTCTTGAACCACTCCTGCATTTCCTCGAGGCTCGCGGCCTCAAGGTCTTCCATCGAGCCAATAGTTTCCCAGGAATAGGGATGGTCCTTTGTGAACACCTGCTTGAGCAAGGGTTTCCAGACTTTGTCGTAGGGCTGGTTTTCACCTTCACGCTTTTCGTTTTGTACTACACCACGCTGCTCGTCCAGCACGCCCTGGTCGATGGCTTCCAGCATATGCCCCATGCGGTCGGACTCGAGGAACAACACCCTGTCCAGGGCGCCTACCGGTACTGTCTGGTAATAATTTGTACGATCAAACCAGGTCGTACCGTTCAGGGTTGTAGCGCCTGCCTTTTCAAGCAGCGGCAGGTACTCGCCGCCCGAATTCTGCGACCCCTGGAACATCAGGTGTTCGAACAGGTGTGCGTAGCCGGTCTGGCCCGGTCTCTCGTTACGAGACCCTACGTGGTACCAGATGTTGACGGCGATAATCGGCGCTTTATGGTCTTCATGCACTATCAGCGTTAGTCCGTTATCCAGTTCAAACTGCTGATACGAAATGAGATCCTCGCTCGCAAACACGACTTGTGAACCCGCGAGGATAATCAGGATGGTTTTAATAAAGACACCGTGGATCAATTTTGCTAAATATGCAGGCATTCCATTTTCCTGTTTCTAAAAGGCTATAGTTATTGCGACCAGACTTTGCCCAAAAAGCCGGAGAATTTTAGCAGGCGATCTGTAGGTAAGCCCGCTCGTCTTAACAGAAGCTGTAGGTGTATCCAGTATACTGACCCGGCCGCATTGCTCCGAAACGAATGATTTAAACATGTGTTCACTTGATTATGCTGACCATAAAGCCGACTTTTATACGCCCCGTTGCGGGGTTCTGACATGAATGACGTGCCGCCGCGGCGTGGACTTTATCCGCCTGTTGCCCCCTACAACAGTGGATATCTTCGTGTGTCAGAGGTCCACGAGTTGTATTTCGAAGAGTGCGGCAACCCTGACGGCAAGGCAGTGGTCTTTCTGCATGGCGGACCCGGCGCCGGCTCGAATGCCGCAGCTCGCCGTTTTTTCGATCCGCAGCGCTACCGCATTGTTGTGTTCGATCAGCGCGGCAGCGGGCGCAGTCGCCCCCACGCCGGCCTCGAGGAAAATACGACCTGGGATGTTGTTGCTGATATAGAAAAGCTGCGTGCGGAACTCGCGATCGGGCGCTGGCAGGTTTTCGGGGGCTCATGGGGCAGCACGCTGGCGCTGGCCTACGCCCAGAGTCATCCGAATATGGTCACCGAGCTGGTGCTGCGTGGCATTTTCCTGCTGCGTGCAGCGGAACTGGCATGGTTCTACCAGGAGGGTGCGAGCCGCTTGTTCCCGGATTACTGGCAGGATTTTGTGGCACCGATCCCCGAACAAGAGCGGGGCGATTTAATCACGGCACATTACCGACGGCTGACCGGGGATAATGAGGCCGAAAAGCTGGCGTCTGCGCGTGCCTGGGCAGTCTGGGAAGGTGTTACCAGTAATCTGCTGGTGTCCGAGGCCGCAGTCGGGCGGTTTCAGTCAGACGAGTTTGCGCTGGCGCTGGCACGTATAGAAGCCCACTATTTCGTTCACGGGGGGTTTATGGAGATGCCGGACCAGCTACTCACCAATATTGACTGCATACGGTCTATTCCGGCGGTAATCGTCCAGGGACGGTATGATGTCGTCTGTCCGGCGCAAACCGCATGGGATCTTCACACTGCCTGGCCCGAGGCAGATTTCAGGATTGTACCGGATGCGGGACATTCCTCGTTTGAGGCGGGCATAGTGCATGAACTGGTCGAAGCAACGGATCGCTTTGCCACGCTCCAGTAAGGAATCCGGTTGCAGCTCTAAATGACAAACAGCCCCATATTAATCAGCAACGCACGCATCGTTAACGACGGCCAGGTCAGTGAGGGTGATGTGCGGGTGCGCGACGGGCGTATCGACAAAATTGCCGGAAGTATTACCGCCGCGGAGGGTGAGACGGTGATTGATGCTGCGGGCGCATGGTTGTTGCCCGGGATGATTGACGACCAGGTGCATTTCCGCGAGCCCGGCCTTACCGCGAAAGGCGATATGGCCACCGAGTCGGCCGCTGCCGTGGCGGGCGGTATTACGAGCTTCATGGAGATGCCCAACGTCAAGCCACCCACAACCACCATCGAGGCTCTTGAGGATAAGTACGGCCGGGCGGCGGGCCGGGCAAGTGCTAATTATGCATTTTACCTGGGCGCTACCAACGACAATATTGACGAAATTCGCCGCGTGGCTCCCGGCCAGGCGTGCGGCATCAAGGTATTCATGGGTGCATCCACGGGATCCATGCTGGTCGATGACCCCGCCATGCTCGAACAGATTTTCACCCACTCGCCCCTGCTTATTGCAACTCACTGTGAAGACACGCCGATGATCACGGCCAACGAGGAGCGCGCACGTGAACGATATGGCGAAGACGTGCCGATGTCGGAGCATCCCCGAATCCGTTCTGAAGAGACATGTTACAAGTCATCATCACTCGCCGTGGAGTTGGCGCAACGCTCCGGGGCCCGTCTGCATGTGTTGCATCTGACCACCGCACGCGAGCTGGAACTCTTCAGCCCGGGCCCTGCGGCAGACAAGCAGATTACCCTCGAAGTATGTGTACATCACCTGTTTTTCGATGAGAGCGATTACGAGCGACTGGGAGCGCAGATCAAGTGCAACCCCGCCATCAAGACCCGTGACGACAGGGAGGCGTTGATCGATGCTGTGGCGAATGATCTCATCGATGTGATTGCGACTGATCATGCCCCGCATACTGCCGAAGAAAAGACGGCCAGTTATTTCCAGGCACCGGCGGGTTTGCCGTTGGTACAACATGCCCTGCTCATGACGCTTGAACATGTGCATGCAGGCCGCTTCAGTATCGAGACGGCCGTTCGCAAAACCAGCCACTCGGTTGCAGATATATTTGGCGTCCGGGATCGGGGTTATATCCGCGAGGGCTGGCATGCGGACCTTGTGCTGGTAGACCCTGACAAGCCATCCAGGGTTACTAAAGAGGACACCTTATATAAGTGTGGCTGGTCGCCGCTCGAAGGTTTTGAATTCCGATCCAGCGTTCGTGCCACGCTGGTCAATGGTCGACTGGCCTGGCTGGACGGCCAGCTGACCGGGGCCATCGAGGGTCAGCGACTCGAGTTTGGCTAAACGGATGAACCGGCCACTTATTGCATATTCCGTGCGCCCGTCTCGCTAGAAAAAGCTTTTGTACCGGTGATTCTGCTGGTAATGTCTGCTTTGTGGCAGGCGCGAAGTCGGGCCACACAGGCGGGTCAGTCAGGCGCTCGATAAAGGCCCGGATTGATCCGGTTAACAAGGCCCGGGGACGTGCTGCAAAACGATTTTAATTACCGGCCGAATCTGTATAATCTCAGCGCCTTAAGTGGCCCCAACAGTATCCAGAGCGCCTACAGCGATATACCTTAAGAGCCCACCCCCTTCTTAACTAGCAGCCTTTATATGCAGGCACCTCTGCTATGCGTCCGACTGATACGTCTAACCCTGATTACTTTCACAAGGTTGTTGATTGTCAGTACGCCTGCCCGGCGCACACCAATGTGCCGGCTTATATAAGGCTGATTGCGCAGGGGCAGTTCACGGATGCATACATGCTCAACCGGGAATCAAATATATTTCCGGGCATCCTCGGTCGAGTTTGTGACCGTCCCTGTGAACCAGCTTGCAGGCGCGGTCGTGTCGAGGACAATCCAGTAGCTATTTGCCGGCTGAAACGGGTTGCGGCAGATAACCGTGATGATGTTTCGGCGTTACTGCCGAAAGCGGGACCAGGGAACGGTAAGAAAGTCGCTTTGATAGGGGCCGGTTGTGCATCCCTGGCGGTCGCAAATGACCTGGCTCCGCAGGGTTACGAACTCACGATTTTCGAGAAGCTGGACGTAACCGGCGGCCTGATGCGTTCGAATATCCCTTCCTTCCGTTTGCCGGTCGAGGTACTCGATGAAGAGATTCAGATGATTCTCGACATGGGCGTGGAGCTCAAGACCAACCGTCCCATCGAGAGCATGAAGGGCCTGTTGGAAGAAGATTTTGATGCGGTGTTCGTGGGTACCGGTGCGCCCCGCGGCAAGGAGCTGAACCTGCCGGGGCGACAGGAGGCTGCCACAAATATTTTTATCGGTATTGACTGGCTTGAGTCAGTTGCCTTTGAGCACACCGAGTCCATTGGCAAGCAGGTACTTATAATCGGTGTTGGCAATACCGCCATGGATTGTTGCCGGACATCATTGCGTCTCGGTGCCGATAAAGTAAAAGTTATGGCACGCAAGCCGCGCGCTTTTTTCAAAGCATCCGACTGGGAGCTGGAGGATGCGGAAGAAGAAAACGTTGATATCATCGTTAACCATTCACCCAAAGAGTTCGTGGTCGAGAACGGTAAGCTTACCGGGATGGTTTTTGAGCTCATGGAATACGATATCGACGACAACGGCAAAATTATCGACCAGCGCGTCACCGGTGAGACCACTATCCCTTGTGATGACGTGATTCTTGCAATCGGGCAGGACAACGCATTCCCGTGGGTCGAAAAAGATATCGGCATAGAGTTCGACAAGTGGGAAGTGCCGGTTGTGGATGAGGCGACCTTCCAGTCAACTCGCGAAGGCGTATTTTTTGGCGGCGATGCTGTGTTTGGCCCGAAGAATATTATCTGGGCGGTGGAACACGGTCACCAGGCCGCGATTTCCATTCACAAGTATTGCCGGGGTGAGGACATCACCCGGCGTCTGCCGGACGGCCAGATGCTGGAAAGCACCAAGATGGGCATCCACGAGTGGAGCTACAGTAACGATTACGATGGTTCCGAGCGTACCCTGATGCCCCATGTGAGTCTCGGGGAGCGCTTCCGGCAGCTCAACATAGAAGTCGAGCTGGGCTTTTCACCAGAACTTGCAGCCGAAGAAGTGGAGCGCTGTCTCAATTGCGATATACAGACGGTATTTACCGCCAATCTGTGCATCGAGTGCGATGCCTGTATTGACGTATGTCCGGTTGATTGCCTCACCATCACAACGAATGGTGACGAGGCGGATCTGCGTACCCGGCTGGCGGCCCCTGCCCAGAACCTGACGCAGAATCTATATGTATCGGCAGAGCTGCCGCAGACTAGACGGGTCATGATCAAGGATGAGGATGTTTGCGTACACTGCAGCCTGTGCGCGGAACGCTGTCCAACTGCGGCCTGGGATATGCAGAAATTCACATTGCACCATCCGCATACACGCGATGAAATTGACCCACCTCCGGCCAGGGAAGTTGCCTGAAATGGTAGATATCAGGAATTATTAGTCGCTGCCCTCCCCGGTCTTATCAGGGATCGATGCGGTTTTGATTACCGGGTACGAAATTGTTGGACAGGGGTCCGGTAGCAGAGTTGAACGTGATGAGTAAGCCTTCAGTCAACGAGTTTACGATCAAGGTTGCCAATGCGAATGGCACCGGCTCGGCCAGTGCCAACGGTATGCTGATGAAGTCGCTGTTCCGTATGGGCGTCCCGGTCATGGGCAAGAACTATTTTCCATCCAATATCCAGGGCCTCCCTACCTGGTACGAAATTCGTGCCAGCGAGAAGGGTCACCTGGCGCGGTCAGGCCGCATTGATCTGATGGTCGCGATGAATGCCGAGACCTACAAACATGACCTGGCTGATGTGGCCCCGGGCGGTTACCTGCTGTATGACTCCACCTGGCCTCGCCACAGCATGCTGACGCGCGACGATATTACGATCATCGGCGTGCCGCTCTCGAAAATGTGTAACGAGAATTTCCCGAATGCCCGCATCCGAGTCCTGATGAAGAATGTGGCCTATGTGGGCGTCATTGCCGCATTGCTGGACGTCGACATTGAAGTAATCAAGCAGCTTTTAAGTGAGGCCTTTGCAAAGAAGGCGGATCTGCTCGAGGCCAACCAGCTCGCTATTAACATGGGCTACGATTACACGAAAGCCCACCTCGATACGCCGCTGCCATTTTCGGCGCGGACCAGTGATAAAACCTCCGACCATATCATCATAGATGGCAATACCTCCGCGGGCCTGGGCTGCGTATATGCGGGCGCAACCGTTGGCGCCTGGTATCCGATTACGCCATCGACATCGATCATGGACGGATTCAAGCATTTCTGCGAGCTGACGCGCAAGGATCCGGAAACCGGCGAAAATAGCTTCTCTATCATCCAGGCCGAGGACGAGCTTGCGGCGATGGGCATGATTCTGGGGGCTTCCTGGGCCGGCGCCCGTGCATTCACCCCGACCAGCGGACCCGGCATTTCGCTCATGAGCGAGTTCCTCGGCTACGGTTACTTCACGGAGATTCCGGCAGTCATATTCAATGTGCAGCGCTGCGGACCTTCGACTGGTATGCCAACCCGCACCCAGCAGTCCGATATCATGTCCTGTGCGTTTGCATCGCACGGCGATACCCGTCATGTGCTGTTGTTCCCGGCCGATCCTGAAGAATGTTTCTACGCTGCGCGCGATGCTTTCGACCTGGCCGACCGTTTGCAGACACCGGTAATCGTGCTCAGTGATCTGGATATCGGCATGAATGACTGGATGTGCACCGACCTGCACTGGGACGACAATTACCAGCCCGACCGCGGCAAGCTGCTACGTGCCGAAGACCTGGAAAAGATCGAAGAATTCCATCGCTACCTCGATGTCGACGGTGATGCGATTACCTTGCGTACCGTTCCCGGCGATCATCCGAAGGGTGCCTATTTTACCCGCGGCTCAGGGCACAACATGTATGGCGCCTATACCGAGGATGCTGGCGAGTACCTGCAGGTTGTAGACAGGCTGCGGCGTAAGTGGGATACGGCGAAGAGTTATGTCCCCGGACCGGCCATGAATTGTTCCGAGAATAACAATACCGGCATTATTTCGATCGGCAGTTGCGACCATGCTGTGCGTGAGGCCATCGATGCCCTTGGTGAAGAAGGCTTGGGCATTAACTACATGCGTATAAAAGCATTCCCATTCAACGGGCAAGTGCAGGAATTTATTGACGTGCATGACAAGATTTACGTGGTTGAGCAAAACCGGGATGCGCAGCTCAAGAGCCTGCTGTGCCTGGAGCTGAACGTGCACGACGAGCAACTCACCGAGGTGCTTCATTACAATGGTTTGCCCGTGACCGCCAGTTTTGTTGTTGATGCTATCCACCGGGATCTGGCCAAAGGGGTAGCGGCATGAGCTTCATGTCAAAACCCACCGTTCGGCACCCGAAACTGCCGGTCAATGACATCGGGCTGACGGTACGTGATTACGAAGGCGGCATGTCCACGTTATGCGCGGGCTGCGGCCACGACTCGGTTACCGGCGCACTGGTGCAGGCGGCATTCGAGCTCAGCATCCCGACGCACCGCTTTGCCAAGCTGTCGGGCATCGGTTGTTCTTCAAAGACACCGGCTTACTTTCTGCGTGACTCGCACGGGTTCAACTCAACTCATGGTCGTATGCCCTCGGTTGCGACCGGCGCGAATAGCGCCAACAGGGACCTTTATTACATTGGCGTGTCAGGTGATGGTGATAGTTTATCGATAGGCATGGGACAGTTCGTACATGTTATCCGGCGTAATGTGAACATGCTGTACCTGATCGAGAATAACGGCGTTTACGGGCTGACCAAGGGCCAGTTCTCCGCTGCTGCAGACAAGGGCAGTAAGGCGAAGAAAGGCGAAACTAACCTGCAGCCACCGATCGATCCCTGCCAGACTGCTATTACACTGGGGGCGACTTTCGTTGCCCGCGGTTTCTCGGGCGACAAAGATCAACTCGTGCCGTTGCTGAAGGCGGGTATGAAACATCGTGGTTTCGGGCTTATCGACATCATCTCGCCGTGCGTGACATTCAACGATCATGAAGGCTCTACCAAGAGCTATGCGTATACCCGCGAGCATTTCAACCTGGCGATAGCGGCCGATTTCGTACCTCCGGCAGAAGAAATCAAAGCCGAATACGAGGAAGGCGCTGCCATGCCGGTCGAACTGCATGACGGCAGCACCATTGTGCTCCGAAAGATCGATTGGGATTTCGACCCGACGGACCGGATAAGTGCATTGCGTAATCTGCAGGAGAACGCTGAGGCAGGCGAGGTCACAACCGGGCTCCTGTATATCGATGAGTCGCAACCCGAAATGCACGAGGTGGACAACACCACCAAGACACCCCTCGTGGACCTGGAGTTCAGCCAGGTCTGCCCCGGCAACGATACGCTACAGAAAATTCAGTCGCGGTATCGCTAGACTTTCCGTACCTGATTGAGGACCCCGTTCGCCGGATGGCGGCCAGGGCCTTTTCTTTGTATGGGACCCTGCCGCTGCGTCAGAATCGGGCTATCGCAAAAGAATAATAAGGGGAGTGTGATGCAAAATATCCTGAAAATATCTATAGCGGCGCTGTTGGCAGTTGCACTGGCGGGATGTGTGAGCGGAGTCGTCGAGGACGACGAACTCGAAATGACCATGAAGGAGCACGGCAACGACATTCCCATACCGACGCCCATGGCTTCGCTTGCGCCCGCACAACCGGTCAGTGGCGAAGCCGTCATTTACACGACTGCCGACGGCAAGGACATCGAGGGGTGGCTGGCGCGACCGGACAATGCTGCCGGGGACCTTCCCGCGCTTATCGTGATCCACGAATGGTGGGGGCTGAATGACAACTTGCGACGCAGCTCCGAGCGGCTTGCCGGCGAAGGTTATGTGACCCTGGCCGTGGATTTGCACAAGGGCAATACGGCGGACACACCCAAGGACGCGATGCAGATGGGCAGGGTGCTAAGCGAGAACAAGGAACCGGCACTCGCTAACCTCGAGGATGCGGTCGCTTATCTGAAGAACGAAGTTGGCGCCACGCGCCTGGGCGTGCTCGGGTGGTGCCAGGGCGGTCGCTGGTCGATGCGAACTGCTCTGCACATGCCGGACCAGATCGATGCAACGGTTATCTATTACGGCCGGGTGATCGATGACAAGGAAGAATTGAAGGTGCTTGACATGCCAGTCCTCGGTATATTCGCGGGTGACGATTTCATTGTGCCCCCGCGGCTGGTGTATCGCTTCGCGACGGCGATGGCAGACCTGAAGAAGAACCTTGAGTTCTACATGTACAGGGATGCATCGCACGCATTCTCGAACCCGAGCGGCACCGAGTACAACGCTGAAGCTGCGGCGGATGCATGGAAACGGACCACGGCGTTTCTTGAACGGAATCTGAAATAGGGGAAGGCGTAAGCGCAAAGGATCTGCAGCAAAAGGCGACTAGTTAACCCTGTCGGCGACTGGTTGCTCTCGGGCGTCCTGCCCCCCGGCGACATTGGGACGTCCTGTCCGGCAAAGCTGCTCCTACGATGTTTATAGACATATATTGTGTTGCCCTTGTAGGAGCGGCTTCAGCCGCGACCTGTATCCTTATACACGGATCTAAGAAAAGGGTAGTCCCAAGCCGACGACACCAGCCCGGCACGAACAGGATTGCCCAAAATATAGAGTGCCGTTTGCGCTACGTCTTCAGTTCTCCGAATAGCACGATCGTAAAAGCCTGGTTGCCATAGGCGCCCGGAGCTACCGGTTGCGGCGTTAATCCTTTTCGAACTACGGCCTTTGATTTGTCTAACAAGTTTCTCGAGTGGGATGCTCGTTCGTAGCGTGAAGAGCCAGTGCATGTGGTCGGGCATTGCTATAAATATAATAGTGTTGGTACGTTCTATTTGGTCTGACCGGTCGATTTCCTGCAATAAAATACCTGCATTTTCCGACGACTCGAAGATGCGACACTCCTTATAGCAGCGTGTAGACACATGGTATATCTGATTAGCAAGTGATCGGCGGCCTTTTCGCAGGAACCTCGCGTGCCGGTCACGATTGTTCATGCCAACAGAGTGGCTGAATAAGCAATAGAAACTGAGTACAGAAACTGGCCTGGTCGCGGCTAAAGCCGCTCCTACAAAGAAACTGGGTCAAACACCGATAAAGGGAAGCCCTTAAGAGAATAAAAAGAGGCCGACACTCGCGTGCCGGCCCCGGGGGAGAAACAGCGCGGTTACCAGTCGCGCCGTTTGTGCGATGACATGCTAGTCATCTGTTCGGATCCGCCGGTAAGGGGGGGGAGACTGCAACCGGCGAATCCAGAATCTGTCAGCCTTTACCCTTTGTCGCGATGAACGCTCTTCGCCGCCGCCAGTGTCGGAGCAGCATTACCTTTAAGGGTGACCGCGAGGTCGGCGGCAATGCTGAGCCCTGTTTGACGGGCAGCTGCGTCTGCTTCCATCCTGAACGCCGCACCCAGTTCCTGGTTGCGGTACTGCTCAATCGTGACAGCACGCGTTTCCGCAATATTTATGGCCTGCTGCTCACCGGGCGTGCTGATGCCGCCCGTGATCCCGGTCAGGAGCAGGGTGATGATTCCAATCAAAGCGGGAATCAATGCTTTTGCCTGACCTTTCATTGCTTCATTTCCTATCTGAGTTTAATTTACTTGTACTACGCTCTCTCCCTATTGCACGAAGCGTGCCAACTTTTGTATTCCTTAAAAAACAATGACTTAGGCTTATACAATCACACGGAAAACCATGATAAACGAAAACCCGTGATTCCATAGTCACGGAATACCGTGTAAACTCCGCGCATGGCCGCGGAAGACCGACACGTTGAGTTTCTGCATCAACTACCCGTGATGACCGCCCTGCTGGATGAGGACGGCCGGTTTATGGATGTCAGTGACGAGTGGTCGTTCCGTATGGGATTCAGTCGCGAGGAGATGCGTGGCCGAAATACGGAAGAGTTTGCAACGCCGGAAACGACCCGGCGAATAATTGAAGAGTATCTTCCGGGGTACGAGCGTACCGGCAAGCTCGATTACGTTCCCCTGGGATTAATCACCAGGGACGGCGAGATTCTGGAGCTCCTCATGAAGGCGCGCCGGCTCTACGACGAAGCCGGCAAATTCATTTACACGGCTGCCATATTTTTCCGGGCGGATCGCCTGGCGCGTGCTGAGCGACGCTACGACGATCTGTATCATGCGACGCCCGCGATGCTGCATACCCTTGATGCGGATGGCCTGATTACCGATGTGAGCGATCATTGGCTGGACAAACTCGGGTACAGACGTGAAGACGTAATCGGCCGATCCATACTGGATTTTCTGAGCAAGGAATCCGGTGACGAGCTCGGAGGGGGATTGCGCGAGATTATCGAGTCGGGTGATCGCAAGAACGTACCCAGGCAAGTGGTCACACAGTCAGGCGACGTTCTTGATGTTGTCATGTCTGCCCATACTGAAATCGACACTACCCGGGGCGTGAGGCGCCTTCTCGTGGCGACCAAGGACATGACCGAACGTAACCGTAGCGAGGCAAGACTTCGCGAAGCTTACGGTGAGATCGCCCACCTGAAAGAAGAGCTGGAACGTGAGCGCGATTACCTGCGTGAAGAAGTTTCTGTCTCGATGAATTTTGGCCGCATTGTCGGCGAGAGTCCGGCACTAGCTGCCATGCTTGCCCGAATAGAGGCGGTGGCCGAAACCCCGGCAAATGTTCTGATCGTTGGTGAAACAGGTACAGGTAAAGAACTGGTTGCCCATGCCATTCATGCGCGCAGTCGACGCGCCGACGCGCCACTCGTAAAAGTAAATTGTGCATCGATTCCGTACGAACTCTTCGAGAGCGAGTTTTTCGGCCACGTAAAAGGTGCATTCACAGGGGCTTACAAAGACCGCATCGGCCGCTTCCAGCTCGCGGATGGCGGAACGCTATTTCTGGACGAGGTAGGTGAGATTCCCCTGGCACTGCAGGGCAAGCTGCTACGGGTACTGCAGGAGAAGGAGTTCGAGCGGGTGGGCGAGGATACGACCCGGCGTGTTGATGTGCGGGTAATCGCTGCTACCAACCGCGATCTCGAGAAAGAAGTAGAAGCAGGTAACTTCCGCGAAGACCTGTTCTACCGTTTGAGCGTTTTCCCTGTACAGGCACCGCCCCTGCGACGACGTGGCGATGACGTTCTTCAGCTTGCGGTGCATTTTCTGGAGCAGGTTTGCCGTGATTTTGGCCGCCCGGTCCCAACCTTCACCCAGCGCCAGGTAGACGCCATGCGGAATTACGACTGGCCGGGTAATATTCGGGAATTGAAAAACATCATCGAGCGGGCGGTGATACTCTCGCAGGGCGATATCCTGAGACTGGACTTGTCTATGCCCACGGGAGTCTCGACAGGGAAAACAGGAAGTCCGGCAATAATTGCCGGCACCAGGGCTAAGGCAGGTGAACGGGATTTCTATACCGAGAAGGAACTCAAGTTGCAGCAGCGCGATAACTTGCTCCGGGCGCTCGATTACACGAACTGGCGTATATCGGGAAAGGACGGGGCAGCTGAATTGCTGGGGTTAAAGCCCAGCACCCTGGCAGACCGCATTCGTTCCTACGGGTTAGAAAAACCTGCATCAGCATCCCGGCGGGGGTTCGCGTCGTGACCCAGGGGATTGTGAAGCGCTTTATCGTTATTTGCCTGCTGTGGTCGGCGGGAGTGCTTGCCGCCGACGCCCCCCGGCTTCCCGATTCGGTCCGGGCTGTACTTAAGCAGAATAGCGCACCCGAGTCAGGTGTGAGTATCGTGGTCCAGGAGGTCGAGTCGGACAAATCCTTGCTGCGCTTCAATGCGGACAGGTCCCGCAATCCTGCGTCAACCATAAAGCTGCTTACCACCTGGCTGGCTTTGGAAGAACTTGGTCCCGCATTCAAATGGCCGACGGAGGCTTACCTTGCAGGCGAACTCAAGGGAGGAACACTGGATGGCGATCTTATCCTCAAAGGATACGGCGATCCCTACCTGATCACGGAACGCCTGTGGGCTTTTCAGCGCCAGCTTAAGCAACGCGGGTTGCAGCACGTTACCGGCGACCTCGTCATCGACAGTTCCTATTTCGCTGATGAATACGGCGATACCGGCGAGTTCGACGGCGAAAACCTGCGATCCTACAACGTGGTCCCGAATGCGTTCCTTGTCAATTTTCAGGCGATGCACATGGTTTACGAACCGGATCTCGCGAATAACCGGGTAAAGGTACTGATCGATCCTCTGCCGATTAACCTCAATGTCGAAAACCGCCTCAAACTCGTGAACGGAATCTGCGGTGGTTACCAGAACGGCATCACGGTCGCCGCGACAGAAGCCATCAAGCGTGACCGCATAGTGCTTACAGGTAAATTCGGGCGCGGATGCGAGCAGTACGAGATGACACGTTCTGCGCTTACCGCGCCGAGCTTTGCTTATGGCGTGTTCAAGGCGCTCTGGGAAGAAAGTGTCGGGACGCTCGTGGGCGGATGGCGGAAGGGTGCCGCCCCCGTCGACACGGAGCCCTTTTTTCGCATCGAGTCACCACCGCTGGCTGATGTTATCGAGTACGTAAACAAGTTCAGCAACAATGTCATGGCCCGCCACCTGTTGCTCACGCTGGGCGCAGTTGCTCACGAGGCGCCGGCGACCCGGGACAAGGGCCGGCAGGCGATTCAGGAATCCCTGCAAAGACGTGGCCTGAATTTTGGTGAGCTGTATGTGGATAATGGCGCAGGGCTATCGCGTAAGACCCGTATAAAAGCGACAGATCTTGCAAAGGTTCTGATTCTGGCAGCCGAGAGCCCCTGGGCGCCCGAGTATATTTCATCATTTTCTCTTTCCGGCCTGGATGGCACGATGAAAAAACGCTTTGCCGAAGAGGAACTGACGGGCCAGATGCACCTGAAGACGGGCCGGCTACGAGATGTATTTGCTACCGCTGGTTATGTGCATGCGCGTTCAGGCAAAAATTATGCAGTCGTTATACTGCAGAATTTTCGTGGTGCCGATGATGGCACCGGGGAAGTAGCGCAGACTGCTTTGCTTCGTTGGGTCTATGAACAGTAGACAAGGCAAGATAGTGCTATGACTAAAGAACTTTTATACCCGCGACCCGTTTTGATGGTTGCACTACTTACCGGGTTGGCCATCCTCGGCTGGCCGGCTACCTCGCTTCGGGCGGAAACCATGTTTGTCACGGATATGCTGCAGCTCGAGCTTTATGCGACCGCCGAAATGGCTGGCGCACCGTTAAGCAGGCTAAAAAGCGGCGATCGCCTTGAAATTCTTGAGCGCAGTGGGCGAACAGCGCGCGTGCAACTCGCAAGCGGCGAATCGGGGTGGGTGAAATCACTTTATCTGCAGACGGAAGAACCGGCAAGAACCCGGGTTAATCAGCTTGAGAGTGCGAACATGAATCTTGAGCAAACGGTAACAAGACTTCGGGCGCAACTTGGAGACCAGAAGGATCGTGTAGCTGAACTCGAAACGATCCGTGATGACGAGGACACACAGGCGGCCGCAGAAGCTGAAGAACTCGAACACTTACGCATCGAAAATGCTGATATGGAAGACGGCCTTGCGGCTTATTCTTCCAGCGTTCCGCTTGTTTGGGTCGGTGCATTTCTAGTGCTGGTTCTGGCGGGAGGGTTTGCGGCGGGCTGGTATTGGTTTGACACTCGCAGTCGGGCGCGCCATGGCGGTTATCGCATCCATTAGCATTGCTAGTGAAGCGCCGCTCGCAGCTCCAGGTCGGCCACAATTTTTGCTTCCAGTTCAATAAGTTCGCGGTGACGCATGTCTATGGCGGCCGCGTCATACTCGCGTTGCAGCATCAGCATAAAGACCTGTGAGTGTTTGATTTCGCTCTTCCAGAGCTTGTCGTAAAAGGCTGCCAGATCCGAGTCATCCATATTTTCGGCAACAATTCGAAACCGTTCCGCTCCGCGGTTTTCTATTACAGACGAAATCAGCATCCGGTCGATAAAACGTTCATCCCGGCCATGCCGCGCGACCGCCAGTAGCTGGTTTACGTAAGGATCAGGATAGTCTTTGCCGAGAGATAACCCCCGCTTTTCCATGAAAGCATAGGTTTCTGCAAAATGCTCAAGCTCTTCCTGTGCGAGCTCGATCAGGCGAGGAATGATTCCTGTCCTGTCCGGATACTTAACGATCATGCTCATCAACAACGCATTTGCTTTGCGTTCGCAACTGGCGTGATCGATCAGGAACGCGTCAAAATCTGCGAGCACGGTTTTGATCCATTCTGGTGTCGTTGTACTCAGCAGCTTAAAGGATTTTTTACCCATTCTAATAACCTGTCTAAACTATTTATTCGCAATTAATTGTAACTGGCTCAACAACTCACACATGCCTAAATTAAGCCAGACAAATGGGCTAGAATGTTGCCAGCAGTCCAGGCATGTTAGTGCCACCAGCGATCAAAAATAAAAACAGGGGGATTCTGGATGAAGCTGATTACAGCAATCATTAAACCGTTTCGACTAGATGATGTGCGCAATGCACTCGGCGAAGTCGGGGTTAACGGTATGACGGTAACCGAGGTCAAAGGTTTCGGCAGGCAACGCGGCCACACCGAGCTATACCGTGGCGCGGAATATGTTGTGGATTTTCTGCCCAAATCAAAAATAGAAATCGCTGTTAGTGACGAGCTCGCGGAACGTGCGGTCGAGGCGATCGTTTCTGCGGCGCGCACGGGCAAGGTAGGCGATGGTAAGATTTTTGTCAGTTCTATAGAACAGACAATACGCATTCGCACCGGGGACATGGGCGATAGCGCACTGTGAGCTACGAAAATACAGGAAAAATCATGAATTATTTTCATAGGCTGGCGTGCGTCTGCGTGTCACTGGCAGTCCTGTTACCTGGTATCGCACTGGCTGACACTCTCGATACGGGGGACACAGCGTGGATGCTGACATCGACCATATTGGTCCTGTTCATGACGCTGCCGGGGCTGGCGCTCTTCTACGGCGGCCTGGTTCGTACCAAGAATGTTCTGTCCGTTCTGATGCAGTGTTTTTCAATCGCCTGCATGGCCTCGCTGTTATGGGTGATAGTTGGTTACACGATTGCATTTGGTCCCGATGGAACGGCCTACATGGGTGGTTTTGGCAAAGCCTTCCTCGCCGGTGTTGGCGAGGATTCGCTGAGCGGAACTTATCCTGAAACCGTGTTCGTGATGTTTCAGATGACTTTCGCAGTTATTACGCCGGCACTCATTATCGGTAGCTTCGCAGAACGTATGCGATTTTCGTCGATGATGCTTTTTTCCGCATTGTGGTTGTTGCTGGTTTATGCACCGGTGACTTACTGGGTGTGGGGAGGTGGTTGGCTTATGGAGCGTGGCTTCATGGACTTTGCGGGCGGCAGTGTCGTACACGTCAACGCAGGCGTGGCTGCGCTCGTCGCAGCGATATACATGGGTAAACGAAAGGGTTTTCCCGATACGCCTATGCCGCCGCACAACCTGACGATGACGGTTACCGGGGCATGCATGTTGTGGGTTGGCTGGTTTGGCTTTAATGCGGGCAGTGCACTGGCCGCAAATGGTGATGCCGGCATGGCCATGCTGGTCACACATATAGGCGCTGCTGCCGGCTCTCTTGCCTGGATGACAATGGAATGGATTCGGTTTGGCAAGCCCAGTGTGCTCGGTATTGTTACGGGCATGGTTGCCGGCCTGGGCACTATTACACCTGCGTCTGGTTTTGTCGGGCCCATGGGCGGACTCATTATTGGTCTTGCTGCCGGATTCGTATGTTTTTGGGCAACCCAGGCTGTTAAGCGCAAGTTTGGGATTGATGACTCGCTCGACGTATTCCCTGTCCATGGCGTTGGCGGTTTTCTCGGACTACTGTTAACTGCTCTTCTGGCCAACAGTCTTGGCGGTCAGGGTTTTCTTAGTGAGTCTATAACGAGCGCTGGCGCTCAGTTCGTGGAACAACTGATAGGCGGATTATCCGTAGCGCTTTGGTGTGCGATTGTTTCTTTCATAATCTTCAAGGTTATTGATGCGGTAGTCGGGTTACGCGTAACCGAGGAAGAAGAAACCGAGGGACTGGACCTCACGCAACACGACGAGCGCGGCTACAACAATTGAATGGTTAGTTGACCGTTCACTGGAGCTATGGGTTATTGATTCCCCACGTCCGGTAATCCGGACGTGGGGCTTTTTTTATTCGTTGTGCAGTCGCTCAAGTGCTGAAACTCGCTTGGGTATTTATATTCAGCGGTCTGGCTTGTACGCTGATTTGTCCGACCAGTATTGGTCCGCGGAAGTAAGGAATGACCGGAATGAGGAAACAAAGCGTGTGCCCTGGTGATTGCCGCACTGCTCAGTGCCTGTGGAGGCGGCGGCGCTTTTACGATCACGCCTACAGCGGTGTTTACGACGGCGCAGGAAGCACTGGATATCATCAGGGAGTTGCTCGACCGACTATTCGTGCAGGCAGACCTTGCGCTCGCCTTGACAACTGAACTGGAAGATTTCATAGCCGATCCTGACCTGCCGTTGATCTGTAATTCCGGCGGCACCGTCGAGCTCAATCTCATCTCGACCGATACGATCGAATTGGTGTTTATCAATTGCATAGATTTTGAACAGGTCGGCGGCGGCAGCATTCCGGGCATTCTTCACGGTACGGTTCGGGCCGAGCTCGTAAGCGAAGATCCAGACGATACCGAGACTAATTTTGATTTTGTCAATTTTGATTGGGCCGAAATGTACGATGTTGATAATGTTTTTGGTGCATTAGATGTGCGCGTCCGCACTCCGACGTCGGGACCCAATGCCGGGGATACGCTGGTCGATATCAACACCAGGGACTATAGAGGCGAGATCGATGGCGATAGTTTTTCTTTCATCAGGCTCTTCTGGGACAGTGATTTCTTTGTGTCTGAAGACCTGCGACAGGATGATTTTCGCGGGGGTTATGGGGGTGACAGCTTTGCAGGGGTTGTTGTATTCGATTCCGAAGTGCCAATCGTGTATGACAACACCAACGAGTGGTGCGAACAGGGTGTGCTCGAAGTCGAAGGGGATAGTAGTTCGTTAATAAGGGTCACGATTACCGACATGATGTGTGACCTGGCGGTCGAAATTGATGCCGATGGCGACGGCATTTTCGAGCTAACGCCGCTCGACTGGGAACTGGACGACATCGGCCTGGAAGCGCCGGGTTGCAGCTAGCCCTGACGGTCAGCCCTTGCTTCGCTTGTAGCTGACAATACGGCTGCCCAGCAATACCGCCAGTATGCCTGCATAAACAGTGGGCTCCAGGGTATCCAGCTTGACCTGCCACCAGAAATGGGTACAGGCAAGGATTCCTACGACGTAAACGAGCCGGTGCAGTTTTTGCCAGCGGCGGCCCAACCGGCGTCTCCACCCGTTCGTTGACGTTATCCCGAGCATGATGAGGCAGGTCAGCGCTGCCGTACCCAGGGTGATGAAGGGCCGTTCAACAATGTCCTCAACTATGGCTCCCCAGTCGAGCCCCTGGTCGGGAACCAGGTAGTTCAGGAAATGCACACTGACGTAAAAGAGGACGAACAGTCCGGTCATGCGCCGCAGTTGTATAACCCATGCCTGCGCGGTCAACAGGCGTATGGGTGTAAGTGCGAGCGTAATGAGCAACAGGCGAAGTGCCCATATGCCGATGAAGTGCTGGGTTTCCTCGATCGGGTCCGCACCCAGGCTTAAGCCTGCAAGCTCAAATACCGCCAGGGTCAGCCACGTGAACGGGGTAAGGCAGGCCAGAAACCAGGCCGGTTTGATCAGCCAGCGGACCTGCCGGGTCGTCGGAAAGCTCATCGTCAGGTATCCGGGTAATCTGCACCTGCGCTTATGCTGCCAGATTTAGCGTTGCGCGTGCGCAAGAATCAGAAATTCTTCACAAGGTCCATACCGGTGTATAAACCGGCAACTTGATCGGCATAGCCGTTGAGCATCAGCGTGGGTATTTTTGCCGCAAAAAATCCTGCGCCTATAGGCCGCTCGCGCGCCTGGCTCCAGCGGGGATGATCGACTTCGGGATTTACGTTGGCGTAGAAACCGTATTCCCTCGGTAAAGTGTCGCTCCAACTGGTGTAGGGCATCGTTTCGACAAAACTGATGCGGACGATAGACTTGATGCTCTTAAAGCCATACTTCCACGGAATGACCAGCCTGAGTGGAGCGCCGTTCTGGTTGGGGAGTGCCACCCCGTACAAACCCGTGGCGAGGATGGTTAGCGGGTGCATAGCCTCGTCTATGCGCAGGCCTTCGCGATAGGGCCAGTCGAGTATCGAGCGGCGCTGGCCGGGCATCTCGCCCGGCCGCATGATCGTTTCGAAAGCCACGTATTTGGCTTTAGACGTCGGCTTAAAACGCTTCAGAAGATCGCCGAGCGGGATGCCTATCCACGGCACAACCATCGACCAGGCCTCGACACACCGCAACCGGTAGATGCGCTCTTCCAGTGTATGCGGTCCCACGATGTCTTCGAGGCCGAAGGTACCGGTTACTTCCGCTTCGCCGTCTATCGTGACGGACCAGGGCTGTGGTTTAAAATTGCCAGAATTATCAACCGGGTCACTTTTTTTTGTACCAAATTCGTAGAAATTATTGTAAGTAGTAACATCTTCGAAGGAGTTCGGTTCCCGGGACGTGCTGTAGTGGCTTTTTATGACACCCTCCAGCTTTTTGTAACGGGCGGGGATATCCCCGGGCCGGGCAGCTTGCGGCAACAGCATCGCGGTACCCGAGAGACCGGCTGCCTGCAGCAGCTTCCTGCGGTCCAGGTAAACAGACTCCGGTGTTATATCCGAGCTCTTGATGTCCCGGGGTTTCTTGATCAGCATGTTTGTTCCACGGCAGGGCCCTGTTTTAAAGTGACCGCAGAGGCTCAAGTTCATGCTTCGCGGCATAATCTGGGTTACGAGGTTGGGAAGAGCTTTACCGGATTATATGTAATGAAGTTATACGCAGCCCAGTTAATTCGGGATTTACTCAGGTTTGTAAGTGCAGGCGTGCTGCTCCTTCTCGGCCTGGCATTGATCGCAGGCTGTGACAGCAGGCAAGGTTCTGACGCGGAACGTCCGGTCACCATTGCGGGTACCACTTTCCCGAACACGGCAGGCGAAGGTCACTGGTTGGGTTTCCATGAACGCCTGGCAGCAGCCACAGGCGGCCAAATGCCCCTGCGCCTTCTGATCTATGGCCAGCTCGGCTCGGAGGACCAGCTTGTCTCAGGGCTGCGGCGTGGTCGCGTGCAGTTCGCGAACCTGTCGGCCATGGCGGTATCCACCGTAGTCCCGGAAATGGCCTTGTTGTACGCGCCATTTCTTTTCGACGACGAAGCCGAAGCAGATTACGTTTACGATAATCATTTGACAGCGCTGTACAGGGAGTTGCTGGCCGAAAAGGGACTGCACCTTGTGAGCTGGTACGAAATCGGTTTTCTTGAGGTATACGGTAAGGAACCACTGCTGGTACCGGGGGACGCCGGTGGACGACGTTTTCGTGTCGGAGCGGGTCCGGCGGCGCGTTTATTTGCCAAAGCAATTGGTGCGGATGTCATCCCCCTGGGTTTTGCTGATGTGGTCGCATCACTGCAGACCGGTCTGATAGAGTCGGGCGAGAATTCTGTCAGCCTGTATGCTCGCACCGGTATTGCCGATGAAGCACCACACCTGACGCTGACGGATCATTCTTTCGGTGTATCGGCGATTGTGGCGAGCAAAGCCTGGTGGGACACACTGTCTGAACAGCAGCAGCAGCAGGTCAGCAGTGCGTGGCCAACAATAGACGACACACGTCGTGCAGTACGGGCGGAGTCGCAACGCGACCTTAAGGACGCTGCCGAACTCGGAATTGTTGTGCATCGTCTTAACGTAGAACAACGTCAGCTATGGCGGGATGCGACGACGAAGGCCACCGGTGAAATGATCAAAACCATTGGTGGTCGTTCAGGGGAAGTTTACGAACTTATACAGGATGCCAGGCAGGAATTTCGCCTGCAAAAAGAAAACTAGCCTATTTCTCCTTCAGTTGCCTGCGTTGGCAATTCAATACGTTCGCCATCGTCATCTCTCGTGTCCCCTTCTTCGAGGTCGAGGGACAGGTACATAAACTCATGGGTCAACCGGTTGTCTGTTGTTGCAACCGGCTCACCATCAACCATGCGAGGCCGGTAACCGATTCTGGATACAAGGATTTTTATCCGTTTATCGATAAGGCCGGGAGGCTCGGACTCCAGTACCGTTACATTTTTTACCCGGCCATTCTCATTTATGTCGTAACTTACGCTTACGTATCCGGATGAAAATGCGTCCGGGTCTTCGCGCAGCTGTTGCCGGGTCTTCGATCTGCTGGGGTGCACATCCGGTAGATACTCTGCCCTTATTCCCACGGGGGATCCGAAATAGTTGTCGTGATGCTTTTTAGCTTCGTCTTCTTCTGACAAGATCTGCCACGCACTTTTATAGACCCGGCGAGCATCGCGCATACTGCCGAAAATGCTGTAGTTGTCACCCAGCTCAATGAGTATGTCGGCGGTCAAAACAGGATCAGGCTCCGGACTGGCTTCATTGATTCGAATCGCCTGCTTCAGGAGACGAATTGATGTTGCCTGATTTGCACTGCGCATATACGCAGCAGCCAGGCCGCGCAATGCATCAATCTGCAGTGTACTGTTCTGGCTATCGAGCTGCCTGACTGCATTAACCGCAATCGTGTACTGCCGCTGCTCTTTCTCCGGCTGGTTTGTACGCTGGTACCATTCGGCCAGTTTAAAAACGGCGGGGATGACCAGTTCCAGGTTGTCACCATGCTCCTGCCTGATGATCATTGCCTGGACTTGCTGCTGAAATCCGGCTTTTCTCATATCTCCCAGCCCAACGTAACTTTCGGTCAACCCATCACGTATTTTCATTTGACTGGCATTGAACAACCCATATTCGACATGGTTGATTCTTAATGCGCGTTCGTATGTAGTGAGGCCAAGGTCAAAGTTTTCCATTGCGTTGTGGGCGGCAGCCATACCCAACAGTGGATTAACCAGTCGTGGCGAAATAATGCCCTGTATTTCTTCGATTATGAAAACACTTGCCTGGTAATTTGCCAGTGCCGCCGGATGATTACCCAGTTTCACCTGTGCCGTTGCAAGGTTTGTAAGTGCCAGACCTGCTTCAAGGGATACCTCGCCAAAAATACTGCGTGTGCTTTCAACGGTCTGTGCCGCCGCGACCATGGCAAGCTGGTATTGTTCTTCGGCGTAGTAGTCGATAAAGCGCTGGTGAGCGTCATCCAGCATTTCCTGCGGTGTAAGCTGTTCCTGTGCGGGGCCGGCATCCCCGGCAGGCCCCGTTCCCCCAGATATGGCTTCCACCGCCTGTTCTTGCGGTACAACCATTTCCGTGGGTTCCGCAGAATCCTGGGCGTAACCCATCTGTACGGCCCAGAGGAGGGGCAGGGCCAGGCAGAGGCCATTATGTTGAGTGGTTTGGGTGCCCATATATCTGCAGGTCTGAGAAATCGTTTAGACGAGTCAACCGGTTGTTAGTTCGTTCGTCATTAAGCTCTGACACGTGGTAATGCGCCACATGAATTCTAGCAGGAGAAAACCGCGTGACTGCAAAAAAGGGCGACCGGATAGATCATCGCATGGACAAACGTGGGCGCCATGCAGCCAACCAGAGACAGCGCCACAACCCGTAAACCGGTTTGTCGCTTGTCATAGCCGGCGCACCCCAAGGGGGCGCCGGCTTTTTCGTTTCCGTATAAACTGGACGGAACTTACGTGCGGACATATTGCCCTAATCTTTCGTTCAGGAAATGTAGCTGTAATGGATTTATTTTCCAGAAATGCGGAACTCCCGGATTTGGACCAGGCACCAGCCGGTCGTGCCGAGCCACTACCGGTATCTGGCACACACTTCGTTAATGGCAACCCGATGATCGAACCCTTTCCCGAAGGAATGCAAAAGGCAATTTTTGGGCTGGGATGTTTCTGGGGTGCTGAAAAATGGTTCTGGGAGCTGCCGGGTGTGTATAGCACCGCCGCGGGTTATACGGCCGGCACTACTCCGAATCCCACTCACCAGGAAGTATGTACGGGACTAACCAGCCATAACGAGGTTGTCCTGCTGGTATTCGATCCCATGGCCTGCTCTTATGAGCAGTTACTGAAAGTATTCTGGGAAGCGCACGACCCGACCCAGGGAATGCGGCAGGGTAACGATGTCGGCACCCAGTACCGTTCGGGTATATACACTTTTAGTCCTGATCAGCAGCAGGCCGCCGAAAACTCAAGAATGATATTTCAGGAATCTTTACAGGTATCGGGTTATGGAAATATAACCACCGAGATACAGGCTGCAGATAATTTTTACTATGCGGAAGACTGCCACCAGCAATATCTTGCCAAGAACCCGGCAGGTTATTGTGGCCTTGGCGGAACCGGCGTTTGCATGCCAGCCTAATTCAGTACCCGGTAGCCGCGGCCCCTCAGGCAGTTTTTTACGACAGCTTGTTTTTCAGCCGCCGCCCTGCCCCCCGACTTTGCGGCCCCTATCACGGCGCCGACCCCGGCACCGCGGGTTCCGCTGCCGCCACCGATTGCGCCTGCGGCTCCACCTACTATGCCACCGGCAGCTGCGCCCTTGGCGACGCCGGAGGACGTGTCGACCTGTTCAGAATATTGCTGGCACTCAGCCAGATCCTGTTCGTAAACACTCATATTCACACCCTTCGTATCTATGATGGGCTGGGGTGCGGATGAGCAGCCGGTAATGAGCAGGCCCAGAGCCAGTCCTGCAATTGAGCACTTGATATCCATATGCCTGCAACGCCTTATCCGTAGCCAAGTTGACAACACAATACCTGAATTTCACGGTGCAGAAAGGCGTCACGGCCGGTTTCTTAGCTACAAAAGTGTGACACCGGCCTGCATGTACGAGGGGTAATCCCCCTAGAATCAGAGGGATATCCGTGCGGGTGGCCCGCAGAGTGGGACCAGCAGGTACATGCAAAGAGTCAAGATAGATGCGGCCAATTTGATAGCTGGTATGTTTGTTGCCCAGCTGGATCGCCCGTGGCTGGAGACACCGTTCTTGTTCCAGGGTTTCGAGATTCGGGATGACTCGGAAATCGATCTTCTGCGGCACTACTGCCGCCACGTTTATATCGATGTAACGCGCGGTAGCATACCGGTGGATGATATTGAAAAACTGCTCAACCGGGCCGGAAGCAAGGTGGTGTTAAAAGTCGGTCAGGCCAAACCCAAAGTTGCACCCAAACCTTCTTTAAAGCACCGTATTTTGCACGTGCTCAGCAATATAGACCCGACCGGCCGTATCACGCATCGGTTGGACGGTTCCAAAACCTATCGGATCAAGGCTTCACTCAAACGCGAGATGCCGCAGGCCGCCGAGGCTTATGAAGTCGCAATGATGACGATGAACAACGTGCTCGAGCATGTGCGCGAGGGACGTGCGGTTGATGTAGCCAAGGTGCAGGAAGCAGTGGGTCCGATTATTAGTAGTGTCCTTCGTAACCCCAGTGCAATGGGTTGGTTCGTATTGCTGAAGAAGCGCGACGAATATGCGTATAGCCACTCCATTGCAGCGTCGGTATGGGCAGTCGTGCTGGGCCGCCACCTGGGCTTTGATCGCGCAGCCCTGGAAATGCTCGCACTCGGCGGAATGCTGCTCGATATCGGTAAAGCGCAAATACCGGAAGGTTTACTGAAGAAAAAAGATGAGCTGACCAACGTCGAAAATGACCTGCTTGCCCGGCATGTTGAATACGGGCTCGAACTGGTCAATGACTACCCGGGTATTGGCCGCGAAGTGCTCGACATGATTGCCAGCCATCACGAGCGGCTCGATGGCTCGGGTTATCCCAAAGGCCTGCAGGGCGCCGATATCCCTATATACGGACGGATTGCCAGTTTGGTGGATTGTTATGACGCGATGACCAGCGATAGGCCTTATGCCAATGCGATGTCTTCATACGATGCTGTCTGTGAACTCAATGCGTTGTCCGACGTGCACTTTCAGAAAGAGCTTGTCGAGCAGTTTGTTCAGGCGCTGGGAATGTTTCCTACGGGGAGCATAGTTGAGCTGAACAGCGGTGAGGTCGGGATCGTAGTTGAGCAGAATCATATTCGCAGACTGCGCCCAAAGATCATGGTGTTGCTTGGTGTGGATAAGCAACCGCTGAAAAAGAATCAAACTGTTGACCTTCGTAAAGTATCGGGTGATGAGCGTAAGCAGAATGCCAAATGGATACTCAGGGGCTACGAACCTGGCGCATTTGGCATAGATCCCGGCAACTATTTTGTCGCCTAGCCAATGATTACCGAGTATGGCTAAAAGAATAAACAGTCTAAGCGAGATTTTGGACGAGATTGATAAATTGTGCTCAAAAAGCACAGATACCTCGGTTGGCCTGTTGATTGGCGAATTGCAGGGGCTTAAAAAAATTAATATGCGGCATGGTTACAGGACCGGTGACGCCGCCATTGATGCGTTCCACGAGAAATTGCTAGCGGTTGCACACGATGATGATCTTCTGATCCAGATAAATGGCAAGAAGTTTGTACTGCTAGTGAGTGATGCGGCGCATGAGGGGCACATGCTGGCGACCGCCGAAAAAGTTGCCGCACTGGCGGAAGAGTGGATTGTCATTGAAAATGCCCGGTTGCGGCTCACCGTAAATACAGGTGTGTCACTGCTGCCATCCCTGGCGGATTCCCCTGAGGTGCTGCTGCACCAGGCAGAGGCCGCCCTTGAGCGCTGCATAGCGCTGCATGAGCGATTCATTCTGTGGCGCCCCGATATAAACAGTGATTCAGCCGGCGAAACCCACCCACTGTTCGACGCCAAGAGTGCGATCGATAATGGTGAATTTCGCCTCCACTATCAGCCGAAGGTTGATCTGCAAAGTGGAGATACCGTGGGCGCCGAGGTCCTCGTCCGCTGGCAGAGCATGGATGGATTGATTGCCCCGGGCAGTTTTCTAAATGAGATAGAACGGTCTCGCACCATGGCGCCGCTCTTACGTTTCGTTGTTAACAGTGCTTCCCGGGAAATGGCACGCTGGATTCGGTGGTCACCGGACTTTACCGTCGCTATCAACGCAACGCCTACCGATATTGGCGATATAGATCTTGTAGACGTGCTGGCCGACGTGCTGGATATGCGGGGACTGGATCCAAAGCATCTCATTCTTGAGCTGACCGAAACGACGCTCATGCATGATATAGACAAGGGTATTGAAACCCTGCAGAAACTTCGTGACTTCGGTGTACGTACGTCCATAGATGATTTCGGAACCGGGTATTCCAGCCTGGCCTACCTGCGGCAGTTACCTGTTGACGAAATTAAGATAGACCGGTCCTTCGTGCTGCGGATACTCGAAGACGAAACGGACCAGCGCATAGTCGAGTCACTTATTTCCCTCGCCCATGCCATGGGCCTGCGGGTCGTTGCCGAGGGAATCGAAAACCAGGGGGTTGCGGATGCGCTTGCGGGCATGGGGTGCAATCTCGGCCAGGGCTTTCATTTTGGCCATCCGGTAATCGCCAGGGAGTTTGAAGACCGCTGGCTGCGCGGCAACCATGAGCAAACCCCGGCCAACGCCTGACCCGCTATCATCCGGTCGCCGCGCCGGTTTCCGCTTTTCGGTCACCTTAGATTCCTCGCCTGCTTCGAACAATTCCTATGGGGTATGCTTGGCCGCAATACCAAGAACCAGGCAGGTGGGAGAACAGCCATGTCAGATTTCGTTCCCGAAGGCTACAAGGGGTTTACGCGGCGTCAGTTGCTGGCAGGGGCTGGTGGAATGGCCGGTGCGGCCGCGCTGGCGGGGTGCGCACAGGAACAGGCGGACAAACCGCTCGCGGCGGGCCACGCATCACTGGATCTCGACGATCCGGAAGGCAACCTCAAAGCTTTAATCAAACTGCAGGCCGATTTGTCCGGAGCCGACGCGATCGGCGGTTTCGGGGGCGAAGTCTGGGGCTGGGTGCCGGGTGAGGGTAATCGCTTGTTGTTCAAGAGTTATGGCATCGGCGCGAGCCATGTCGAACGTGTCGACAACGGCTGGCGGTTCTACCATCGCGAAGTCATGTATTACCTCGACCCTGAAACGAACGAGATCGTGCATGACTGGCTCAACCCCTACACTGGTCACCGCGTCGAGGTATTGCATATCCTGAATGATCCTGTGCATCGCTTTTATGCTATCAGCGGGGGTCCTTTTTCAGCACCGTGGCCCTATACCGTACTTGGCGATAACCTTGTCTTTCGGATCAGCATTTTCGCTTTCCGCGATTCAGTTATGCCGCGCAAGGAGTATCCGTTGCATTCCGCGGATGACAAATACCAGGCTTCAGAGTTGTGGATAATGAATGGCAGGGTTAGTGAGGTGATGAATCCTGATATCAATTCGGCCAGTTGCGTAACCTCGTGGGCACGCGTGGGGCAGTGGTTGCCATTCATGGAGATGGGCAATCGGCACGGGGTTATGGTCTACCACAGTGATGCCTACAAACTGCTTAATGGCCTGGACGATATTCCACCTGCTATACGGGCCTATACAGAGAAGCATCATCCCAAGTACCTGGAATCGCCCAAGACATGGCAATCGTTGGCCGGTAATGAAAGTCAGATGACGGTTTCGAAGGACGAGATTGATGCACGCTGGAACAGCGATGTACGACCGGTCGGCAGCGTGTTCGAAAAAAGCTGAGCTGAAAAACCCTCAGCCGGCGATAGCTGCTGCTTCTTTCTCGGCGCTTTCCACGACGTTCTGTGCCGTTGGCAGGTTCAGGAGCTTGCGTGCCTGGCCGGCCCAGTCATTTTTCTTCATCCGGGCGGCACTGATTGACAGTGACTGACCCACGGCGAGAAGTTCGGCTGAATCCATATCAGCCAGCTGTTGCAACTTATCTATACCAAGTTTGGAGAGTTTTTTCTGCAGCGCCGGACCAATTCCTTGTATGGCAAGCAATTCCTTTGAGTGTGAATTGCCAGCCTTTTCCACCGGTGTCGGTTCAGGCGCAGCCTTTATATTATGTTTTTCTTCGAGTGCCCGCTGACGCATCTCGCGAACCTTAAGTTCTTCATGAAGTTCGCCAATGATCATTTTCTGTTGTCTGAACTGTTTCGCAAGCGGTTTGATACGCACTCGCCAGGACTGGAGTCGCTGGTGCATCTGGGCGGTTTTTTCATTGGCCTTGTCTACCGCCGCCTGCATATTTTCCAGTTGTTTTTCCTTGCTCGCCAGACCCTCGCGCAAAGCCTGCACCGTTTCCTTAAGCTTGGTGTACTGAACCGTTGCATTAACCGGCGTGTCTTCCAGTGGCGAGACCCTGGCGGTTAATTTTTCCCGGAGGTCCCGGACAACCTGGTCGCGTTCGGCAAGTGCTTCTTTAAGCAGCTGGACCTCGGTGCGGGTGGACGCCAGGTCCTTCTGCCCGGGGGCAGGTTCCCCGTCGGGTACCACCTTTTGCGTCGCAGCCCCCGCGCCCTGGTTAGGACGTACGACGGACATACGCTGAAAAACTACCTTTCCAAGCAGCCAGCCGGCCAGGAAGGCCAGCGGAGCCGTTAAAAGCACTGTAGACAGGGTACTGCCCATGAGCGGTGTTCCCGGAAGCCCTAATCAGCTGAGAATAGGGACTGCGAGCGGGCCCAACTATGAGCCAGGTCACGGTTCATGACCTTGGCCGGGCTTTGGCGTCAGGCAATAGCCTCGAGGTCAGGAGTATCCGTTCCGGCCCCCCCTGAATGACGGGCCCGGATTATCGGGTTGCGACGACTCGCGATTACCAACTGCGGTTCGTTAATCTGGCCGCTGCTGCCTGACGTTAGCGCAATCCGCGGGGTAAGCGGCCAGTAGTCATCCTGGGAACAGACCATGCCGATCGACCCGTCGAGCAGTTCGACCCAGGTGCCGGTTGGGTAGATACCCATGGCATGGATGAACTCCTGCAACAGGGCATCATCAAATTTCGAACCGCGTTGACCATTGAGGTAGCGAAGTGCTGTATGTGCTGAAATCGCAGGCGCATATCGCCGGTCCATGGTGATGGCATCAAATGTATCCGCTATACCGGCAATGCGTGCATACAGGGGAATTTCAGTACCACGTTGTTGTTGCGGATAACCGGTGCCATCGAAACGTTCATGGTGGTTACTGATCATATCTACAACGTGCTCCGGAACTTTCTCCAGCAGCCGCATCATGTCCAGACCGTGGCAAACATGCTTGCGTACCAGCCCGAATTCGTGGGGCGTCAGGTTATCGGGCTTGGCGAGGATCGTTATAGGTACTTCCAGTTTACCGATGTCCAGGAGCAGGCCACCGAGTGCCAGTTCAAGCAGTCCCGTACGATCGAATCCAAGACGGTGTCCAAACACGGTCGCCATGACTGCCGTGCCAATGGCACGACGATAGAGATAGGCAGATACCGGTTCGGTCCGTAACAACCAGATAACGGCGTCCGGGCACCGCTGAATACTTTCGACCAGCGGCACAAGGCTGGTATTCAAGGCCTCAAGATCAGGCAGTCTTCCCGTGCGGACGTCACGCATCATTTGTCTCACGGAGTCGGTTAAAGCGCCGAGAGCCGGCCTTGCCCAGGGCAATTCCTCACCGATGCTGTGCCGGTCAACACGAGGCGCAAGTGCCGATGCAGGAACGGCATCAAAAGGTACTACAACATCCTTCGGTTCTTCACTCTTGAGCGGATCGATATAGACATAGGTGCAGAAGCGCTGGATCTTTTCGATTTGCCTTGAATCATGCACGTAGAAACCATCCGGTGGAAACGGGGTATGGAGCCACAGGCGATCGAGTGCTGCGACAAACATACCGGGTCGCAGACGATCTGCCTTTAAGGCAATCAGGTGGTCTTCGGGTGTGCTACCCATTTTATGCTTCTTCTTTTAATTGATTTGCAGGCACTGAAAACTGTAACAGCAGGCCTGCGGATGAGCTGTGACACGGGTCACACGTGGCTGAGCAGTGGAGGCATTAGGTTAAGTGACGACAGATTTCCAGCCCGCGCGAAGCAGGGCTGGAAATCTAGATGTCGGAACTTATGTCGGCAAAGCAATGCTTTGCCGACTTCTATACCCAACAGCCAAAGTGTCTGTCGGGCAGACTTGGCGGAAAGCCCGCGCGAAGCAGGGCTGGAAATCTAGATGTCGGAACTTATGTCGGCAAAGCAATGCTTTGCCGACTTCTATACCCAACAGCCAAAGTGTCTGTCGGGCAGACTTGGCGGAAAGGCTTGGCCCGAAAGCAGAAAACCCGCAAGTGCGGGCCTTCCAAAACAACCGTGAAGCTGGCTAACCAAGCCGGCCAGGTAGTGCCTGGCTGACATTAGTTCCGACTTTTGGAAATCCAGTTCTGCTTCACGCGGTCTGGATTTCCGTCGTCACTAAAACTTCCACCGTCCGCCAATCTGCCACTGGTCAAGCTGGTACTCCACGTCATCATCATCGACATCGGTTACTTCGTAATTGAAGGTTGCCGCGAAGGAATCACTGAAGTTCCATACCAGGCCAAGGTCTGTTGACGTACCTCCCTCATAGTTGCCCAGCAGGTATCCGATACGGCCGTATACTTCCACCGTATCGCTAACGTTGCTGCGCAACCCCATTAACAGGACCGGGCCGTCGAACTCGACTTCGCCGAAGTCCTCAAGTTCGGCTTCGTCATCGCGGTATTGAAGGCTGAGGTCGAAGATGGTGTTTTCGCCAACCTCTTTAATCGTACCGATCGAAATGTCAAAAGAATCGATCTCCAGTTCCGCGCCGCTGATATCTTCGTCAAGTCCCGAGACAGAGGCCCGCAACAAAATACTGTCGCTGATGACCATGCTTCCATCGATATCGTATCCACCAACATCAATGTTGTTAACCGGTAGCTCTGTGCCTTGGTAATCGCCCCCGCTTATGGCTACTTCGAGGTAGTTATAACTTGGTAATTCGGCCATGGCCGAGCCTGAAAAGAGTGCCACGGCGCCCGCACACGCAACAATTGATTTGGTATTCATCGAAAAAAATCCCCCGGATAGTTTCGGTTCTTGGGCGGCGCTAAATACACTCGCCTGTAACCGATTATCGGGGCACGGCCGGCCGTAGGCAACACGGACGGCAGCCTCGGTGCTGTCCCGTCCGGAGAGCGGGTTCAGCCCCAAACCCCGCGTGTGGGTGCCTATGCCGGTTAGGGGCACTCATTAACTTTCTCTGGTCATGCACTTTTCAGGCGGGTCCGGGTCCCGGAAAGCCTTTGCCCGGAAACAACACACCGGGTTTTCCGATGCGCAAACACGGCTGTTTAACCCCTATGTGGTGGATTAGCAACAATTGTTAAGCTACTGTCATGCGGAGGAAAAGTTATCCACAGGAGGGTTTTCAGCGGGTGCAGCAACAAATAGTTGTTGAAAACTGACACAAGTGTTAAAAGTCTCCCTGGCCTGCAACCATAACGACCAATCGGTATGGGCGCGGTGCACGTTGTTGTTCGCAAGAACATAATTATTTCTGTAGCAATACAGGGGAGAGATCATGAAGAAGCTATTACTAACGGTGGCCCTTATGGCCATAACAGGTACCGCGGTAGCCGGGCCGGAGTGGACGTACGCTGACATCGGCTGGGTTATTGTTGACAGTGGCAACGATGGTGACGAGGATGATGTCAACGGCTTTAGCGTTGGAGGCAGTATGGCATTTGGTGGTAACTGGCACGCCAAGCTGGAATACTTTGATATTGAAGAGAGCGGAAGTGGTGGCATGGAGACCGATGGCTACAGAGCAGCTATTGGCCTTCATCCGGCGCTCACAGCCGACACTGATCTTGTTATGGAGGTCGGCTACTTTGATGTAGATCTCGACGGTCCGGCTGTCGACAATGAAGCGGACGGGTTTGATGTCTCCTTCGGAGTCCGCTCCATGATTACTGACAAGCTTGAACTCCGCGCCATTATTTCTACCCGCATGGGCGAGTGGGACGATATGGGGGGCGAGGAAGATTTCACGGACTCCGGGTTGACAGTTGGTGGCCAGTGGAACTGGAACGATAATGCTTCCACCAGTGTCGACCTCACTGAAGACGAGGTAGTGAAAGTAGCTTATCGCTGGAACTTCTAAGTTTGCGAGATGTACTATGTTTAGAGTAGCCGGGTAGCGGCTGCGAAGAACGAAAAAGCCCCGCTTTTGCGGGGCTTTTTTTATTGGTTGGCTTCGTGGCTAGCCGGAAATCAGAAGTCGTATATCAGGTCAACGCCAAAACGCCACTGTGACTCAAGAAATTCCTCATCCCCTTGACTGGCGCCGAAGCCGTCTACGGAGTCAACATCGTCAAACTCGAAATCGTAGACGGTAAGTGCAGGACGTAAATACAGTGAATCCGTCAGCTTCATTGTCACCCCGACACCGTATATCATGCCGCTGTCGCTGGTGGTGTCTTTCAGTGTCACACAGCCTATGCAGCCAAACCCGGGATCCCGGAATCTGGCCATAAATTCTGCCCGTGAGAAACCCCGGCCCAGCGACAGGTCGAGCGAAGCGGTGTCACCGATGGGCATATGGTACTGGCCGTTGACGTAGCCGAGCCGCGTCTTGAGCTCGCCTTTCAGATTGATTGGGAACCCCTCGCGGTGTCTGACCGTGCCCAGGTCCGTAAAACCGACTTCAACAGCCCACTCCGGGGTGATTGTCGTAGCCGGCAAACAGCTGGTAGCCATAGGCTTCGTCATCAAAGTTGACCGGGTCGCCGTCGCCGTCCCGGTCAGGATCGACGAGATCGAGATTGACATTGTTACTGGTAACACCGATGCCGCCGCCCGCGTACTAGGGGGAGTCGGCATTTGCGCCGACCGCGTACAGCGACGCCAATACAAGAATAATTCCACGTATTGTTTTGGCTCTCTTTCAATTCGCCGGTAGAGGCCGGCGATGTTTGACATAAGCTTCCATCAGCCAGCCGAGTGGGGTCATTATTTAAGGGATTGGGGAACGCAAACTGTGCGCCAGTTTGCAGTTTTCAAGCGGAATCGGGCGGCGAAAGCCGGAATTGCCCGATTGCTTCACGTTTTTACTTAATCTGCCGCAAATCTGATGACCCGGCGGGCCAGTTCCTGGCCGGCATCTTCCACGATATAGAAGCTCGTGTTCTCGATAATTGCGTGCGGCTGGCCTGCTGCACCCGGTATGTGGTCGATGAGCTTTTTAGGCCCCATCGGGCCAGCACGGAAGCTGTCCGCAAACAGCGTCAACACCGGCTTATTGTAGCTTGCAAGCTTCTCCCAAGCTTTCAGGTTAGCGGGTCGTGCCGGACTGTCGAGGTCTATCGGCAGGATCATCGGGAAGCGCCGGGGTCCGGTGAGATATGACGGGTCCGGGTAGGGTGCGTCGTAGGCAGCGATCGTCTCGGGGGCCAGTTTTTTGATTACGCCGTCATTGACCATGTTACCTTGCGGGAAGCGCGGCATTGACAGCATTTTCTCGCGCCAGTCGCGGAACCATGCATGCCCTGATGACGGATCACCGGTTGGTAATTGTGTATTCAATAACACCAGGCGCGAAAAATAATGGGGTTTCTCAACAGCCAGCCGCAGGCCAAAGAAACCGCCCCAGTCGAGCAGAAATCCGGTCGCATCACGAATTTCCAGCTGATCCATGAAAGACTTCAGCCAGTCTATATGCCGGTTAAAGCTGTAGTCTTCTTCATTCTGTAATTTATCCGAGCGGCCGAAGCCGATGTAATCGGGCGCCACTACCCGGAAGCCGGCATCCGTCAGGAGGGGAATCATTTCACGGTAGATATACACCCAGCTGCCCTGGGTTGGCGTCAGCAAAATAATCGGCGCATCGCTATCACCTTCATCCAGGTAATGCATGCGCAGCGGGCCATAACGATCATCCGGAACTTCAAGATAGTTGGGCCTGTAATCGTAACCTGGCAGGTTTGCAAACTTTTCATCGGGTGTCCTTAGTGCATCAATCATGGTTTCCCCTTTTCACTGGTTGCGTCCCGGGCCGCACAAGCTACCACCAATGATGTTTGATTTTTTTCCCGCTCAAAAGGGTGACCGAATTTGGCTGTCGATTCGAGCTATCCAGAATATATGAGGGCGTTGCTGCACGATACTCGAGCGTAACCGATCGCCTAAGGGAAGGTATCCGGCACCACACCACAAGGCCGGAAAGGTGGCGGGAGGGTCGAAAAATCAGTCTGCCTAGTCAGGCGATGCCTCACTTTTGTTTGCAATGGCAGCTTGTGAATCCAGCCATTCCCGGACATCGATAGCAATTTCGGCACCGGCCTCCTGTACGGCCATATGGCCCACGCCCGGGTAACTGATGAACTTAATCGACTCTGCATTTTCCAGCAGGTGCATGACCTCTTCCGCCTGTTCGAATTTGGCGGTAGTGTTCGCCTCACCCCACAGCAACAACACAGGTAAATCCAGTTGCCTGTAAACCGATTCGATATCACCCGAATCATATTGCCGCAGGCGATCGAGTTGCGCTTCTCGTTGTCCGTCGCGCATCCAAAGTTCATACCAGCGGTCGATAAGCGCGTCTGTCAGTTCGCCCTTGTCTCCAAACCCGGACCTGAGCATGAACTCCGGCAATGCGCGCGGCATGATGTATTTCAGGATATATGCTGAATCCGGCACGTCGCCACGTGCTTTCTGCGCCTTGCCTTCCAGCGAACCGGGGCTAAGCAGAATCATTTGTTCAACACGGCCTGGATTGCGGTGATCATAGAGAACCGAAACAGTACCGCCCAGCGACGTTCCAGCTACCGTGAACGTATCGATTCCCATTGCATCAATAAACTTTTCTGTAATTTCCATTGTTCGATCGAGCGTGTAGTCACCGGTTGAATCCGGTCCGGTCAGGCCATGACTGGTCATATCAAAGCGGATAACCCTATAGGAGTCTTTCAGTGCCTCTGCCCAGGACTCCCAACCCAGCAGGCTTGCAAAATTTGCGTGAACCAGAACGATAACGGGCGCATCTCGGGGGCCTTCGTCGCGATAGTGTATGCGTACACCGGCAACGTTCATGAAACGCGATTCCTGATTGCCATATTTTGCCTCCAGCTCGGTTGCCGGAATATCTCTGTAGATCCAGGCAGCGATAAGGAAGCTGACCAGCGTGACGGCAGCCAATCCACACAGTATCCATGCCACAACTCGCAGAAATTTCATGCAAATACTCTCCTTGATATTAGGGCGAGCTATTATGCCGGTTGAGGCTGTTGTTATTGATTCCCGGCGGCCGGGTCTGCCCGGATAATAGCGTGTATGCCGTTGATGTGGCCATTGCCGCTGATGCCGGCTGACTATTTGAAGCTTACAAGTCTATATAAGATTATGCAGAAAAAATACAAATGATGTTTATAGCGCTGCGTGATTTGAAGTTTGCTAAAGGCCGGTTTCTACTGATGGGTCTGGTTGTCGCGCTCGTGGCATTTTTGACGACACTTTTAAGCGGCCTGGCCGCAGGCCTGATCAAAAATAATATTTCCGGCCTGATTGAGCTGGACGTCACGCATCTTTCCTTCGAGTACAACAATAAGCCCAGCTATCGTAACAGCATGATTGACCGCGAAATGTGGGAGGGCTGGCAGGCGTTGCCGGGTGTGCTGCGCGCCGAGCCAATGGGCCACACGATGTTTAACGCTCGTCGGATGAACGACTCGCCCCTTGACGACGTGGTTCTGTGGGGCATACCACCCGCCTCCTTCCTTGAACCGGAGTTTCTGAAGGGTGAAGCCCTGGGTCGCCTTGAGAACGGGGTAATTATTTCCGAATTGCTTGTCGACCGCGGCCTGAAACTGGGTGATAAATTCATCCTGGATCGTGTACTCACCGAACTTGAGGTCGTCGGAATAGTTGGTGAGCATAATATTGGCCATGTTCCTATTATTTACACGCCGTTGCGTAAGTGGCAGGAGGCAACTTACGGTCCGCCGGGCGGGCCGCCACCGGGCGAGACACTGCCTGATATTCTGTATGATTTTGCAAGCGTCATCGCACTCCAGGTCGACCCCGAACTTAATCAGAACCGGCTGGAAAATGCTGATATTAAACTGGGCACACTGACGATTGACAAGGTTGGGGGGTATGAAGCGTCCAGCGGTTATATCGAAGAAGTGCGCACCGTGCAGATGATCCAGGCATTCCTGATCATTATTTCGGCGGTTGTTATAGGTGCATTTTTTACCGTCTGGACTATTCAGCGAACCAAGGAAATCGGGCTTGTGAAAGCCTTGGGTGGTTCGAATTGGTACCTGCTGCGAGATGCGCTGGCGCAGGTGGTTATTCTGATGTTGCTGGGCACAATTACAGGCACATTAATTGCCTCCTGGCTCGGCAGCGGATTCGAGCAAACCGGCAGCGTATTTGTACTCGACATGAGCCTCGTCACAGGATCCAGTTTGCTGTTGATTCTTGCTGGTTTAGTCGGCAGCGCAATTTCGATTCGACTGATTACGCGTGTCGATCCTATTATTGCGCTCGGTCGTGAGCAATGAGCCTCCTGTTCGAAAACATTTCACTCGAACTGGGCGACGGTGATCAGAAGGTTAAGGCGCTCGACAGCGTTTCGGGCAGTGTCTCGCCGGGCGAACTTGCGGCGGTGGTCGGGCCGTCCGGGGCCGGCAAATCCAGCCTGCTGGCCGTGTGCGGTGGATTACGAAGCCCAACCAGTGGCAAGGTAAGTATCGACGGACAACTAATCTCAGCTCTTTCCCCGGCACAGTTGACCCGCATCCGTCGCGACTACATAGGCTTTGTATTTCAACAATCCAATCTCGTGCCGGCGCTGACCGCGGTCAATCAACTGTTACTGGTGCCCAGTTTGCGCGGCCGAAAGCCCACCCAGGCGGACCGTGAGCGGGCACTCGCGCTGCTCGCAGAAGTTGACATGTCGCACCGTACTGATCGCCGTCCTGACCAGCTGTCAGGCGGCGAACGTCAGCGTGTCGGCATTGCACGGTCGCTTATGGGTGAGCCAATGGTTTTGTTGGTGGATGAGCCAACCTCAATGCTTGACCGCGCCCGCGGTCATGCCATCGTTGAGTTGCTGGCCAGCCGCTGCGCTGAACACAAGGTGGCAGCTCTTATGGTTACGCACGATGCAAGCATGCTTGATTCAGCCAGCAATGTGATGCACATAGCGGACGGTCGAATTACCCAGGGGAGTTAAAGTAATACGATGGGCACTCTGAACTCAAAAAATATGATCTGTTTATCGCTGACTGGTCTCGCGGCAATTGTCTGGCTGCTGGGTGCGCCATTTGTAGCGGTCGCCCAGGAAGATCACGCACACGAAAATATCCCCGTACCCGAGATGGATGCCGATGGAAAACGGCTTGATCCCAATGCCCAGCAACACAATATGAACGATGCGCAGCTTGCGGCACTACGCAAGAAAATTGCCCTGTACCGAGCGCTGACAGACAACGAAGCACGCATGAATATGGCTTTAATGGGGCCTAACTACGAGTGGTATGTCAGCGATAGGGCTAAGCGCGGCGATGTTGGTGTACTCGTGCTGGCTCACGGTGTAGGTCAGAACAGCGATGGATTGTTTGTCGAGAAACTGGAGCCGATGGCAGAGCGGTGGCCGACGGCTGTCAGCTTCGGCATGGCGATGATGATGTCAGGTTTTATCCAGTCAGCCGTCGATGACCTTAAAGAGAGAGGTGTTTCGACAATAGTGCTGGTTCCAACGGCGGTTACTCGATACAACTCGCTGACGCGCCAGTGGCAGTATATTTTTAATATGCGGGATGAATCATCTTACCTGGATGTCCCGCACATAAAAACTGATGCAAAAGTTCTAATGAGTGCACATTTAGAGAATCACTCATTGATTTCGGAAATCCTTTTGGAATATACGCTGGAAAAAAGTCAAAATCCTTCCGATGAAGTTGTCATCCTGGTGGGCCACGGGCCGGAGGAAATAGAAGACAATATTCTCGATCTTGAGTTGTTGCAGACGCATGTTGATTATATTGCTGCGGCAGTGCCATTCAGCGATATAAAGGTAATAAACCTGCAGGATGACGCCTATCCCCCTATACGTAAATCGAATGTTAAAAAACTACGCCGCTGGATTACCGGCGCACAGCGTCAGAACAAAGATGTGATCGTGACTGTGGTTTCCAGCGCAAGTTACGGGGTGCAGGCCCACATAAGAGAGGACCTGCGTGGGCTCGAATATCACTTTGCCAACAAGGGTTTGTCTGAACATCCCAACTATCTCAAATGGATCGAGAAAGCGGTCGAAGAGCGGCTGGCTGCCGGCGATTGACGGCTGAATCTCAGTCATCATTTTCTTTAGCCTGATCGGAAGCGCTTGTCCGCCGGGTAATCCATACGCCGGCGGCCCCCAATAAAAGTAATATTGAAATAATGAACGCCATCATCATGGTGGCCAGTTTGCCCATCTTGGCTGTTACAGCAAGATTTGCAGCTATCTGTACCTGTTCCGGCCAGGCATTTACTGCCCACAACAGGTTAATGTTTTCCAAGTAATCAAAAATGGCAGGTACCATTAATAAGACAAATAGTTTTCTGGTGACAAAAACTTCATACAGGTTTGTGGAACAATGTCGCATGGCAAACGCACTCAGACTGGCAATCATCAGCGAAGCAAAGAACGGAAATACAAAGTCTACTGCCTGAAAGATGACGTACAGGTCGAAAGCCTGGGCTGTATAATTTTCCAGTTGCTGGAAGATTTCCGATGGCGTCAGCGCATTTTGCATGTCAAACGGCGAAACACCACCCGAAACAGCCGGAAACTCGTTGCTGATTCGTTGCAGTATCTGCAGCGAACCCATCTGTACCAGGAAAATAATGAGAAACTTCCACCATGTGCTTGAGCATTCAACGATCAGGCTGTTTAGTCTGGCAAGCATATCCAATCCCCCGCTAGAACAATGTGGAAAAGGAACCGGTCATGTTACCGTCGCCCGTTACTCAGCCGGTGTGCCAACCTTAGCGTCGGCTGACCCAGAAGGGCCGGGCGCTGCGGATGGCAAGCGCAGCATCCGTGGGTTGTTCCTCGTGTACGAAATGCCCGGCATCCGCCACCAGGGCCAGTTGGCTGCCAGAAATCATCCGCTGTAACTCGTCTGCCTCCTCGACCGTTTTATCGCAGACCCTAGGCATTTTTTAGACGCTATGCAGCAGCATGTCAATAAAGGCTCCAGGAGCCAGCCAACCATGTTTACATTCTGTTGACATTGCCAGGGCTTGCCGGGCGCGCAGTTTGCTGGTATCCGTATCGGTTGTAGATCATCCGGGGTAAGGAGTATGACAAGCGTGTACATGTTGGCAAACCGTCTTACAAAAATTCTGACAGCCTGTATTGCATCAGTCGCATTAGTGGCCGGCTGCGCAACGACACCCGCCGATACCGGGCCTGTCGCAAAACAGGTTGCGGCTCCTTCACATGGCACACACATGCAGCATACCGAGCCGGATGACCTCGGGCGCCTGCTCTATGGCATGGAGCATTCCGCGGACAAGACCATGCTGGACGAAATCAGGGTTAAAGGACTGTTCCCGGGCGCCTCCTCGAACAAGCAAATCCTGACCATGATGAACAATATGGGATCCAATTATACGTGGCCCGCCAGCGACGAACGCCTGCGGAGCGATGCGGGCATCCTTATCCTGGCGCATGGTTTTGGCGATCATGGCGATCAGACGCTGCGCAACCAGATGCTAAGTATGGGCGAAGATGTACCACTCAGCTTTGCGTTCGGAATGAGCATGATGATGTCTGACCACATCCAGCTCGGCCTGGATGACCTGACCGAAGCGGGCGCAGCCGATATCGTTATAATCCCGGCCGTAAGTACGCGGCACAACACCCTAAAACGTCAGTGGGATTACGTATTCTCGTTGCGGGATGAGGCAGAGTACGCAAGTGTACCCAGGGTAAGCACCGATGCCCGCCTGCATTTTGCAGAGCCATTGGAAGACCATCCACTCGTGGGCAAGATCCTGGTCGACTACGCGGCTGAGATCAGCAAGAATCCGCCCCGTGAAGAAGTAATTATCGTGGGCCACGGCCCGGTAGATCCTGGCGATAATCAGCAACAGCTGGACATAATGGATAGTCTCGCTGATTACATACGTGAGTCGGCCGAATACGCAGAAGTTCATGTGGCCACCCTGCAGGACGATGCGCCGGTTGAAGTGCGACGGGCCAATGTGAAGGCGTTGCGAACATTAATCATTGATGCCAGAGACGTAGGCCGGGATACGCTGGTTGTAACCAACCTGCTCGGAACACGGATGGTCCAGTCGAGTCTGCGGCGCGATCTGCGTGGTCTCGGGTACCGCTTTAATTCTAAAGGGCTGATACAGCACGACAACTTTATCGAGTGGATAAATGCGTCAGCGCGGGAAAACCTGGCTGCTATTAAGTAAGCAACATAATCAGTACATTTTCGGCCCGGAAAAAGAAAAACCCCGCGTAAGCGGGGTTTTTCTTATTGTCGATCAGCGGCGGTAAAAAACCGCTTTTAAAGTTACTCGGCGCTGATCCAGTCACCGCCCTGGAAGCCACAGCCGATTTCCAGACCACCGGCATCACCTGAGAAATAATGCAGCTGGCTGTCGCCAAGGTCGCAGGTTCCGATCAGGCCGTCACTAGCGCAGGCACCGTCGGAATGCACGGCATCCGCATTATCATCGGTCTCGCCGAGTTCAGCGCAGGCTTCTGCTTCAACTGGTTCCTGGCAGACGTTAAACGGGCCAGCAAACATATTTTCCTGAACGTAGTTGCAGCTACCTTCCGCATAAGCAGCTGACATGCTGCCCGCAAGCGCGACTATTGCAGCCACTGAAAGAATTCGAATTATTTTCATTGTGCTCAGTCTCCTTAAGACTATTTTGTGAGTCGGCTAAATAATACCAAAAAGGGCTGACTGCACACGCTCATTATGATGTATTGGATCGTTATAAGCACGAACTCAATAGTGGGGCGGCTTTTCGTTCCCCGGAGGCGCGCTACCGGCGTCTTCCGCAGCGGCTTGCGTGCGCTGCCGCAACTCGTCACAGGCCAGCTCAAGGCCCCTGATAAGCTTCTGCTGATCGAACATTGCATCGCTGAGTTCGGTTAGTGCCTGGTCCATGTGGGCGAGTCGTATTTCGATTTCAGTCAGTTTTTCCTGTGTGTCAGATTGATTCATAACATGTTCTCATTGTGGTCAGGTACGGGCGGGATTCACGTACCTGTCCGCGAGAGCATAAACTACCCTGTCCGGATTAGCGGTGTTTTACCGCGTTAACACAGAATAATGATTACGACATATCCGGGTATCAGGCCAGAATAAATGCCAGGTAAAGATATGACGAGATACACGGTCCGTAACGCCACCGTATTGGTGCTGAGTTTGCTTGCAATCACGCCCTGTGCAACCGCGTCATCCGGTAGCCAGGCAAACGGGTTTGACCCTGATCAGCCGACTGTGCTGATTACCGGATCCAACCGGGGCATAGGGTTCGCACTTACGCGCTACTATGCGGGCGCAGGCTGGAACGTGATCGCCACAGCGCGTAATCCGGCCAAAGCGGATGAACTGAATGCGCTGGCCGCAGGTGATGCTACGGTCGTAGTTGAACAGCTGGACGTAACCGATCTCGAGCGCATTGATGAACTTGCCAGGATATATAGTGGAATTCCCATAGATGTACTGATTAACAATGCAGCCGTGTTAGGCGATCTTCCGGGGCAGGCTTATGGGACCCTCGACTACGAGCAGTTTCAGTGGACCATGGCAGTGAATATTTTCGGACCCATGGCCATGGCGGAAGCATTCGAGTCGAATGTCGCGGCAAGCGAACAAAAGAAAATACTGACGCTTACCAGCGGTTTGGGTTCACTTACGCTGATGAGCAAAATGCAGGGAATGATTTACTACCGAATCAGCAAGGCCGGTGTAAATATGGGGATGCGTGCCATCCGTGCAAACCTGATTCAAGATGGCATTATCGTTGCGTTGATTGCACCTGGAATGGTTCAGACTCAGTTACTGGCAGATTCCGGTTACACAGGCAAAGCATTGACGCCTGGGCAAAGCGCCGCTGGAATGGCTGAGATAATCGATGGGCTAACGCTGGACGATATCGGCAAACCAACGAATGTGGATGGCAGAACAATACCCTGGTAAGACTGTAATCAGAGGAGCGGCGAAAAATGGGCGAGCATCAAACCAATAAGTCCGGAGAGTTAAGCCGGCGCGAAGTCATACTTGGTGGTGCAGCTGCATTTGCCATGAGTTCTTTGCCGGTAAGGGCGGCTGACGGACTTGATCTGGAAGATCCGTGGGACCGGTTGACGGCACTGGCCAAGTTACGCGGCAGCATCGACGGCAGCACCGTAATGTGGTGGATGAAAGGTGTGCGCTTCGGCGTGGTCGACCACATCGTAACGCCCATGTTCGGGATGCTGATAGGCAGTTTTCAGCGGATGCGGCCGCTACCGGGTAAAGGCTTTGAGCTGAATATGCTCGAGATGGGCTATTTCACCGATCTGGACACCGGTGAAGTGCTGGATACCTTTCGTAATCCCTACAACGGCAAGTTGTGCGAGGTGCCCGAACAGCGGCTTGGGCCCTACCCGGTATTGATGACCCCTTCAGGGGTCGTGCTGCCGGACGTAAAGCCGTTTAACGAAGTTGAACTTGATACCCGTATCGGGCCCGCGATTGTGCAGGGGAATGATGTCTGGATTCGTGATGACAGTACGGTCAAGGTTGATTCCGATCACCCGATGATGGGTAAGCACACCTACAACGAGATGGTCACTTATCGCGGCAAGCTTAGCGACATTAATAATCCGGACCTTGCATCGGCACCCGCCGAGATCAGCTTCCAGAGCGTTACAAGCTGGCGGGCCTGGCTGCAGGCCGATGGAGTTGGCGGGCACACGACAGGGCGGGCAAATGGCATGAAGATATCCAGTGTTGACGAATTTCCGGTCGAATATCTCGCGGCCGCGCGTGAGCGTCACCCGGATATTATTTCAGATCCCGATGCGGTAATGGATGCTGCTCCGGCGGCCCCCGGCGGACATGACTGAGACTATTTCCGCCTATGGCTGAAACGGACCCGCCAGCGCCCAAGCACCGCTTTACACGGCGTCGCTTTCTACTCGGTACTGTAGTCGTAGCCGGGGGCGGCTTTGCGCTGAGCTGGGCGACCCGTGAAAAAGACTCGCTTGCCATTAGTGACGATATTCTCGAGCCCAACGCATTCCTGCAGATTACTCCGGACGGGCAGGTTGTGTTCCAGCTTGACAAGGTCGAAATGGGGCAGGGGACGATGACCGGCCTTACAACGCTCATTGCCGAAGAACTGGACATAGATCCGGCGCGGCTGGATGTGCGGCGTGCGCCGGTCATGGGTACTTTCAGGCGACCGCAACAAACGACCGGGGGCAGTGACAGTATCGCGAGCAGCTGGGACATTTTGCGGGAAACAGGCGCGACTGCGCGGTCCATGCTGGTGCAGGCGGCCGCAGATCAATGGGGCACTTCGGCCGATACTCTTTTGACCGACAACGGCACCGTGGTTAATCCGGCGACCAATGAATCCTTGTCCTACGGCGCGCTCGCCGAAGCCGCATCCCGGGTGAGCCCTCCCTGGAGCGTGCAACTGAAAGACCCGTCTGAATTCCGGTGGATCGGTTATGACCGGCCGCGCTTCGATGCGCTACCCAAGGTTACCGGCAGTGCGGATTACGGCATAGACGTGCAGCTCGACGGCATGCTGACAGCAGTCGTTGCCCGAATTCCGGAAATGCGGGCGAAGCTGCGCGAATTTGATGCGAATAAAGCAAGCGCGATGCCGGGCGTGCGCGGAATTGTGCCCCTGGTTGATGGCGTTGCGGTGGTTGCCGAGGATTTCTGGAGCGCCAGCCAGGCCGCCAAGCAGGTTGAGTTGAGATGGGACCCCGGGCCTTTAGCCCAACTGAGTGACGAGCAAGTGCTGGATCAGCAACGCGATGTACTGGATGAAATGGCGGTAACCGCGGCTGCTGACGATGACACCGTAAAGTTTGCTGCAAACGATATGGTCGTAGAGGGTGAGTACACGACCCCATATCTTGCTCATGCGCCGATGGAGCCGCTGAATGCCACGGTTCATGTTCGCGATGACGGTTGCGAGATCTGGGCGCCAACCCAGTCGCCGGACGGCGCACAGGAAGTTGCATGCCTTGTTACCGGGCTGACGCGTGACCGGGTCAAGGTACATACCACTTTTCTCGGCGGCGGATTCGGACGACGCTTTATTAACGACTACGTAAAGGAAGCGGTGCGCATTGCGATTGAGTTTGATGTACCGGTCAAGCTCGTCTGGCCTCGTGAGCACGATATACAGCGCGGCTATTTCCGCCAGCAAACCGCGCATCGCATGGGTGGATCCGTCGATGACGAAGGCCGGATCGAGGTCTGGCGGCATCACGAAGTTGCAGCATCTGCAGCACAGGCGATGTCTCAGGAAATGATGGCCAGTTTCCTGCCGGAAATTGCCTCTGCACAGAAACGCGCCGACTTTGGCGCCTGGATGGGCGAGTTTATGGCGAATACCGTCGGCGCATTTCAGGCGATGGACGGTACCAAGACCTCGCTTTACGAAATCGACACAATTGATTTTGTGCTCGAAACGCATAACACGCCCGTGGTAATAGGGATCTGGCGATCAGTGGGCGCTTCCTATACCGGCTTTGTTATCGAAGGTTTTATGGACGAACTTGCACACGCAGCCGGTGCCGATCCCATGCAGTTCCGGATCAACAATGCACCGCAGTCGTCGCGACAGCGAACGGTGCTTGAGCGGCTGAGGCAGGAAGCCAGCTGGGGTAATGTGCTGGATGGGCGACACCAGGGCGTCGCAATATTTAAAGCTTTCGATACCTATGTCGGACAAGTTGCAGAAGTTTCAGTCGAGGGGAGCCATATTCGGGTACACAAAGTGACCTGCGTTGTCGATTGCGGACAGGTTGTTAATCCCGATATCGTGCGCGCACAGATGCAAAGTGGCGTAATCTTTGGCCTGACCGCGGCACTGCATGGTGAAATAAATTTTCACAGGGGCCAGGTAAGACAAAGTAATTTTCATGACTACCGGATGTTGCGGCTGGCCGATTCACCCGAAGTTGAGGTACATATTATTGAGAGTAGCGAACGCCCGACCGGCGTTGGCGAACCCGGCACTCCGCCGATTGCTCCAGCGGTTGCCAACGCAGTATTTTCTGCAACTGGTCGGCGGCTGCGATCCCTGCCTCTCAAGCTCTAGGCTTCGCGAATTTCAGCTGCCAGTTCCTGCAATGATGTGAACGGCATGCTGCAACTCGTGCCGCGGCACACGTAAGCGACAGTCTGTTCGCGAGGCTCCCGGAGTTTGAGCGCACCCGGCAATTCCCGGGCATCCGAGGGAATTGCGAATATAAGTCGCCGCGGTGCGAAAATTGCACTGATACCTTGTGCCCATTCTGCCGAAGCTGTCGCGTTGCCGCGTATGACGACTATTTCGGGTGCATCGAGATACTCGTCAAGTGCTGTGATCAATGCGGCATGCCCATGCGGAAAATCGAGCATTGCCGTGTACCCTGCCTGAAGCGCCTTCTCCGCCGCCTGCAGGTATCGCGGTTCACCTAGCAAATATCCAAGGCGGCTCAGCGCCAGCGCTGCTATTGCGTTGCCTGATGGAAGTGAGTCGTCGCCAAAAGTGCGTGAGCGGTGAACAAGTTGTTCATGGTCGTCCGAGGTGAAATAGAATCCACCAGCTTTCTTATCCTGAAAATCATTCAGCAGACGATCTGCGATCTCGATAGCGAATGCCATATGCGCGCTGTTCCAGCGCGCCTGCAATATTTCGAGTATGGCATCCAGCAGAAAGGCATGATCGTCCAGGTAAGCGTTGAAACGGGCTCTGCCATCCTTGTAGCTGGCCAGCAGCCTGCCGTTTACGACGAGTTTGTCCCGAATAAAGTCAACCGCACGTACAGCTGCATCTACCAGGTCTTCCCGATCGAGTGCGCGTCCCGCTATCGCCAGTCCGCGAATCATCAGCGCGTTCCAGGCGGTGAGGATTTTCTCGTCACGGCCTGGCCGGATGCGTTCGTTACGCACTTCCAGCAATCGGCTGCGGGCTTCATCAAGCAGCGAAACTGTTGTGGAGGTGGTTTCGCCAGCTGCCTCGGCAGTGCTTTCGAGCGTATCGCGCACCAGAAGGTGCCAGTGACCCCCGAAGTTCGCCGGCTTGTCGAGTCCGAAGCGTCGCGCAAATGCCAGGGCTGAGGTACCCGTCAGTTTCTCGTCTGTTTCCCCTGGATTCCAGACGTAAAACTTTCCTTCTTCGCCTTCCGAATCGGCATCAAGCGCGGACCAGAAGCCGCCTTCCGGGCTCTGCATGTCGTGGATTACCCAGTCAGCAGTTTCATTGGCAGCCTTGCGATAGGGATCATCGCCACTGGCACGCCAGAGCTGCGCCAGCAGTGCAAGCAACGGCCCGTTGTCGTAAAGCATTTTTTCGAAGTGCGGGATGGACCATTCGCGGTCGACCGTGTAACGGAAGAAACCGCCGCCAAGCTGGTCATAAATGCCTCCGTCCAGCATCCGCGTTAAGGTGAGTGCGCACATAAAAAGTGCATCAATATCGGGTTCTTCACTGTGTGCAGTGCTGCGCCAGTGCCGTAACAGGTATTCGAGGCTGGTGGGATGCGGGAATTTGGGTGCTTCTCCGAAGCCGCCCCAGTCCTTGTCGAAGTTACTGCCCAGTTGACTGCGCAGGCCATCCAGCGGACGCCGGTCGAGCAGGGCACCGGGCTCGGCTGTCACTGGTTCCAGGCTGGCGAGCGCTTTGATAATGGCAACGCCCTGGTCATTGAGTTCTTTCCGGTTCGCCTCGAAATGCTGGGCGACGCGCATCAGCAGGTCCGAAAATGCGGGCATCCCGTGGCGTTCTTCGTTCGGGAAGTATGTGCCGGCAAAAAATGGCAACTGTTTTTCCGGGGTAAGGAACACCGTCAATGGCCAGCCACCCGCCCGGTGCGTAATAAGTTGATGGGCCGTCTGGTAAATCTTGTCGATATCAGGGCGTTCTTCCCGGTCCACCTTGATGTTCACGAACAGCCGGTTCATGACCTCTGCCGTAGAAGAATCTTTGAACGATTCGTGGGCCATGACATGACACCAGTGACAGGCCGAATATCCAATGGAAAGAAGTATGGGCTTGTTCTCGGCGCCGGCTTTGTCCAGCGCTTCCTGCGACCAGGGATACCAGTCGACGGGGTTGTCCGCGTGCTGTAGCAGGTATGGGCTGGTTTCGTCCGCGAGTCGGTTCATGGTTGCCAGGTTATCTACGGGACAGCCGACTATAACCGAAGGGCTTTTGCCGGGTCAGGCCTTAGTCTCTCTTACGCTTTGCCCCGGCAATGGTAGACTGCAACTGTGTTCACCTATACCGATATAGACCCGGTCGCGCTTCAGCTGGGGCCTTTGGCTGTGCGCTGGTACGGCCTGATGTATGTCATCGGCATACTGGGAGGCTGGTGGCTTGGGCGCGTGCAGTCGCGCCGGCCGTGGTCGCCCTTAAATGAACAGCAGGTTGATGACATGGTTACCTGCGTTGCGCTGGGCGTGATTCTGGGTGGCCGTATCGGATCAGTATTGTTCTATAACTTCAGTGATTTTCTTAAGGATCCCCTGATGCTGATCCGCGTCTGGGAAGGCGGGATGTCTTTCCACGGCGGTTTTCTCGGCGTCCTGCTTGCGATGCTGTGGTACGGGCGCCGCATTAATGCCGGATTCTGGACGCTCACTGATTTTATTGTGCCGCTTGTGACGATTGGCCTGGGCGCCGGGCGGGTAGGAAATTTTGTTAACGGTGAGTTGTGGGGCAAGGTGACGGATGTTCCATGGGCCTTTATTGTTAACGGCACGCCTCGACACGCCTCGCAGCTATACGAAGCACTGCTGGAAGGCCTCGCTTTATTTATCGTATTGTGGAGCTTCGGTTTAAAGCAGCGTCCGCGGATGGCCATGTCCGGGCTATTCCTGTTGTGCTACGGCGTGTTTCGTTTTGGGGTTGAGTTCGTGCGAGTACCGGATCAGCATATTGGCTACATGGCATGGGGCTGGTTGACGCGCGGACAGTTACTGACATTCCCGATGATTGTTGTGGGAGTTATTATTCTGTTCATAGCGGCAAGACAGTCTCCCAGCGAGCCGGCCAGGACTTGAGCAACCAGCCAACGGAAAGGGGTTATGCAGCAGTACCTTGATTTAATGCGATACGTCCGGGACAACGGTGCCCGCAAAGATGACCGGACCGGCACGGGAACGCTCAGCGTGTTCGGTTACCAGATGCGCTTCGACCTCGCGCGCGGTTTTCCGATGGTTACTACCAAGAAACTTCACACCCGGTCGATCATTCACGAGTTGTTATGGTTCTTAAATGGCGATACGAACATTGCCTATCTGAATGAAAATAAAGTCAGTATCTGGGATGAGTGGGCCGACGATAACGGCGACCTGGGCCCGGTTTATGGTGCGCAGTGGCGTTCATGGCCGACACCGGACGGCCGCAGCATCGATCAGCTGCAGCAGACCCTGGAACTCCTGCGTACTAACCCGGATTCCCGCCGCATCATTATTTCGGCATGGAACGTCGGTGAACTCGACAGAATGGCATTGATGCCCTGCCATGCACTTTTCCAGTTCTATGTTGCGGATGGCAGGCTCTCGTGCCAGCTTTATCAGCGGAGTGCAGATATTTTTTTGGGTGTGCCGTTCAATATCGCTTCATACGCATTGTTAACACATATGGTTGCCCAGCAATGCGATCTGAAGGTGGGCGAATTCATTTGGACAGGTGGCGATAGTCATTTATACCTGAATCATCTTGAGCAGGTCGAAGAGCAGCTCGCGCGTAAACCTTTGCCTTTGCCACGGCTATCGATTCAGCGCCGGCCCGACATGATTATGGATTACCGTTTCGAAGATTTTGAGGTCGTTGGCTACGAGTTCCACCCGCATATCTCAGCTCCGGTGGCGGTTTAGCCGGCGAAGGTTCGTGGTTGCCGGCTTGGTACTTGCACTGCCTGTGCATCGCGATCAAGTCTGACCGCTGTCAGCGCGCCACCCCAGACACATCCTGTGTCCAACGCAATCAGGTTTTCAGTCTGCAACAGACCCAGCGTGGACCAGTGGCCAAAAACGATGCGCGTGTCAGCCGTTGCGCGGTCAGGCAGTTCATACCATGGTTGCAGGTTATCGGGTTGGGTCCCAGGCGCGAGCTTGTAGTTGAAATCAAGACCACCGTCGGCGGTGCAATAGCGAATCCGCGTCAGGCTGTTGGTAATAAATCTCTGCCGATCTGTGCCGCCGAGATTCTCGGACCATTTATCCGGTTTCCGGCCATACATGGCGTGTAAGAATTCGTGTGCATGTTCGCTTGCCAGCGTATCTGCCACCTCTCCCGCACGCTCGAGCGTATCGGATACCGACCATGGACCGATGACGCCTGCATGCACCATCAGCGTGTTAAGCCCGGGATCGAAATACGCGAGTGGTCGCCGGCGCAGCCAGTCTATAAGCTGATCCGAATCTTCGGCATGCAATACATCGGACAGGATATCCGCATCGAACGGTACGTTGTCGGACAGCGCTAGTGCCAGCAAGTGCAGGTCATGATTGCCAAGCACGCAAATAGCCGCGTCGCCAAGCTCCTGCACCAGCCTGAGTGTTTCGAGTGACTTGGGGCCCCGGTTAACCAGGTCACCGACAAACCAAAGATGGTCTTGGCCAGGGTCGAAGGAGATTACATCCAATAGTGCCGCGAGCTCGTCATAACAGCCCTGGATGTCACCAACGGCATAAACCGCCATTCAGCTACGCCCTGACCAACTAATTTAATACGCCGGGTACCGCTAACCGGAAGACCGGTATCGGTGTATCAAAGTGACTACCTGAGTCACTGATCATGCCATAGCGGCCTTCCATCGTACCCACGGGTGTTTCGATAACCGCGCCACTGGAATAGGAATGGGTTGTGCCGGGAGCAATTTCCGGTTGCTTGCCAATAACGCCATCACCGTGTACTTCCTGAATCCGGCCGTCCGCGTCGGTAATCAGCCAGTGGCGTGTAAGCAACTGAGCGGGCGTTGAGCCGGCATTATGAATATTAATGGTGTAGGCAAATACGAATCTGCGCTCATCCGGGTCGGACTGCTCAGCGATATAGATCGCCTCAGCATCTATCTGGATATCAGCATTGGTATTGGCAACATCCGTTGTCATTGGTATCCATTCTAGCGCAAAAAAGTGCGCTCAGCCGGAAGACTGTTTTTGTAATTGTTGCCCCAGGGCCACAAAGGCTGTGACAGGCAGCGTCTCAGCGCGTACCAGCGGATCAATCCCTGCTGCTTCAATGGCATCAGTGCTTAGCAAAGTTTGTAAGGCATTTGCCAGTTGTTTCCGTCGTTTGCCGAACGCTTCGCGGAGTACCGCGTCGAAAGCTGTTTGCTCACTTTCGGAAACCAAAGGTTTTGTCATCGGAATTAATCGGGCAAAGGAGGACTCAACCTTTGGAGCGGGTGAGAACGCGCCTGAGCCTATATTGAAAAGTTTTTCCACCTGGCAACGTGCAGCAAGGGCAACTGTAAGCCTCCCGTAACTCCTGGTTCCCGGGCTTGCTGTCATACGCTGCACAACTTCCTTCTGCAGCATTACGTGGATGTCACTGAAAAGATTGTGGAAATCCAGAAGGTGGAAAAGCAAAGGTGTGGAAATATTGTAAGGCAGGTTGCCGGCCAGGCGCATTGATGATCCAACATCAGACAACGATGCAAAATCAAAATTCAGCGCATCTGCCATATGAATTTTTACATCTGCTTCAATAACCCACTGCGCTTCACGTAACTCTGCGGCAAGTTCGCGGTCAATTTCGATAACATCAAGTTTCCCTGATTGTTTAGCAAGATGTTCTGTTATTGCGCCACGGCCCGGCCCTATTTCCACAAAATGTTCATCATGCCCTGGCCCGATGCTTTCAAGGATGCGTTGAATGACACCTTTGTCGTGCAGGAAATTCTGCCCGAAACGTTTGCGTGCCCGCTGGTTAGTCACAGGCCGCTATATCCTGGTGCGCAGGGCAAGCTCTTCGGCCAGCTGAAGTGCGGCGCGCATGCTGCCGTTGTCGGCTTTGCCGGTGCCGGCAAGTTCGAGCGCGGTACCGTGATCCACAGAAGTTCTGATAATGGGCAAACCGAGGGTCACATTGACGGCGTTACCGAACCCAGCATATTTCAGCACCGGTAAACCCTGGTCGTGATACATAGAGAGGATCGCATCAAAATTATCGAGTGATGCAGGTGTGAATGCGCTGTCGGCCGGCAAAGGACCGATGAGGTTGAAACCTTCCAACCGGAGTTTTTCCAGTGTGGGTTCAATAACGTCCCTCTCTTCACTACCCAGTTGCCCCGCCTCCCCGGCGTGTGGGTTCAGTCCCAGCACGGCAATGCGAGGGGACTCTATGTCGAAGAGTCGTTGCAGATCCGTAACCAGAACACGGCATATGGCAGAAATTTGTGCCTCATTTATCTGCGCAGGAACGTCGGCTAGGGCAAGGTGGGTAGTCAACAGGGCGACCCGGAGAGTGCCGGCACATAACAACATCACCGGGGCATCGACATCGCACAGACTGGCTAGAAACTCGGTGTGACCCGAAAAAGGAGTGCCGGATTCTGTTACCACGCTTTTCTGTACCGGCGCTGTCACCAGTGCATCAAATTCTGCGCCGAGACAGCCCTGCACAGCTCTTTTCAGGGTTTCTACAACATAGGGGCCGTTTGCCGGGTCGGGGGATCCCGGAACGCTTGGCACGCCCATAGCTACCGGGGCTATTAACAATTCACCCGCCTTACCTGGCTCCGGATCTGCCGCTTCATCGTAGTCTGTCAGCCACAGTGGAATATCCATTAGCTCCGCGCGCGACCGCAGCAGCTCAGGATCACCTATCACAATCAACTCCGCTGTACGCGGTTGGGCGGCCAGCTGAATTAATAAGTCAGGTCCGATTCCGGCGGGTTCACCAGGTGTTACTGCAATGCGCGATATAGGGGAGCTCACGATATGGCTAACCCAATTTTGTCGTGAGCATTTTAAAGCCGGTGTTCGACGAAGGATTCATCCCGCATTTGGCGTAGCCACAATTCGGTTTCTTCAGCAACTTTGCTATCGCGTATTGCGATCATCGCGCGGTTTCTGGCGACATCATCGGTCGTATCATGAACACGGCGTTCCAGTACCTGAACAAAGTGCCAGCCGAACTGAGTTTTAAATGGCTCACTTATTTCGTTGATTTCGAGTTTATCCATTTTTGCCTGGAAAATATCAACAAACACGCCGGGGCCATTCCAGCCCAGGTCACCGCCCTCGATTGCTGAAGCGGGGTCATCAGAGACGGCTTTAGCAATCGTGGCAAAATCATCGCCATCCAGAATACCCTGGCGAACGTCTGCCAACTTTTGCTGAACGATGTCGTCATCCATAATCTGGTCGATTTCCATCAATATATGCCGCGCATGCGTCTGGTTTTCCATGATGGGTTCGCCGCCTTCGATATCATCCAGTTTCACGATATGAAAACCGCTTGAAGTGCGTATCGGTTCAGATATCTGACCCTTTTCCATATTTGGCACTACCTCGGCAAACAACGTCGGGAGCGCATCCCCATCGCGCCAGCCCATCGAGCCACCTTCCAGTGCAGTCTGAGCGTCCGAGTAAGCCACGGCCGCCTGGGCAAAATCGGCGCCCTCCAATAACTGGTTATACAGGTCCCAGGCCTTTTTGCTGGCAACCTCCAGTTCTTCCGGTGTAGTCATCGTGGACAGGGAAATCAGTATGTGCGATACGCGATAACGCATGTTGCGATACGCAGAATTTTGTTCACGCTCAAGATGGTCCTCGAGTTCGCGCGACGTAACCCCTATACGCGAGACAACATCGCGCTGGCGCAGCCGCTCGATGATCAGCTGCTCGCGCATTTCCTTTCGATAAGAGCTGTAGTCCACACGATCTTTTGCAAGCAAGGCCGGTAACTCTGCCAGCGTAGTGCCGTTTCTTCTGGCAACATCGGCCAGCGCTCTGTTCAGAATTTCATCCGGCATAGTGATGCCATCGCGCCTGGCCCGCTGCAACTGAATCTGCATGATGATCAGTCGTTCGAGTACCTGCTTAACCAGGATATTCTGGGGAGGTAATGGTGTATTTTCTGAGCGTAAGCGCCGCACGATCAGAACGGTCTGTTCATCAAGCTCGCTCAGCAGTACAGCGCCGTCATTGACTACGGCCGCGATACCGTCTACCAGCACCCCGGTGTCACTGAGCTCCATGTTCTGCGCGCGAACGGTTTCAGGCTGCAATACTGTCGTAATGACAAACAGCGCTAAGACTATGTGTATGCGGTTGTACATATGTTTACCAACAGCGGTCATTTACTTTGGTGTTATCCGCCCTGAATCAATAGCGTCTGCCTTCCATAATATCGTCTCGAAGGCCAATCGTTGCTTCACTGCCCAGGCTCGAGAAACCCTTCAATATGAATTGTATCGAAACTGTCGAATCTCTTTCACCTGTTGTCCGGCTTACGCTGCGCCGGGCCAGCAAGTTTATTGCCCAGCAGCAGGATTCGTATTCTATACCGACAAAACGGTCCAGGGCTTTTTCCTCGAGCAATGAATAGTTGTACCGGCCAATAAGGTTCCAGCTTTCACCGACTGGCCAGGCAAATGAAAGATCCGTTTGTTCCAGCGATCCGTCGACATAACGATAGACCATATTGACGGCCTTAAATTCACCTGGTTTGTATTGCACCCTTACAGATGATCTTTCTGTGCGATCAGTGTCTGAATCCCACTGGTGGCGAATGTCAATATTCCAGTTGTCCCAGACATTGACCTCGAGCTCGGCAATGTAATCGGAAGAGCTGTCAGATGACGGGTCCTCGCCAGGCAAAGTTACATCGCCGGTGTCGAAAAACCGGGTTTGACCAATGGTTGCTGTCAGTATCTCACTACCGTTTTCTGCGCTCAGCATACGGCTTGTCAGGCCCCAGCTAAGCTGCCGGGTATCGCCAATACGGTCGTGGCCTATGTAGCGATTCTGACGAAATAACTGGATCAGGTTGAAGTCCGGCTGAATGGTGTCGAATATGGGGATATCGCTTTGGTCTCGAAACGGTATGTACGTGTACTGGGCGCGCGGCTCCAGGGTTACCAGCCATTGGTCATCGTCACCGGCGGTCTTGTCGAAAATTGCGCCCGTGTCAATGCTGAAGATTGGGGCTGAGCGACTGGGCGTTTCTTCTTCATCGTCCGGCAGGTCAGTGAGTTTGTAGCCGGTGTAATCCACCGCAATTTCCGGAACAAAATAAAGGCCAGGTCCTTCCAACGGCAGCGAAATCGCCGGTTTAAGGTGCAGACGTGCACCTTTGACGCTGTCATCCCGATAAAAATAAGAGGTTTCAGTATCAAGTGAGTAATCCAGACCCAGAAAGCCATCCCGCCATCTGCCATTGGCGACTATCTGCGGAAGCTGGGCATATGGTTCCTGATCGAGGTCAATTTTGGGGTCTATGGTTTGAAAATCCTGCAGTCGTACCATCATCGACCAGTGCTCACTGTAACGCTCAAAGTCAATACTCCGGTTCAAACTGGTTTGACTCGTCGTGCTTAGTCGCGAACTAAAGTCATCGTAATAGGCGTTATCGGAAACCCCTACCGCAAGTACCGAAGCTCGCCACCCATGCGACAGAAAGGACTCTGTTTCCACATCAAATTGCCAACGGTCTTCCTTTATCCTGTCATCGTCGGACAGGAAGTCACCCCATATCTCGCCGTTACTGTTGTTTTCGGTCAGGAAGCGCAGTTCGGTGCCGAGCTGCAGACCGCGTTTTGACATGTAGCGGGGAACAATTGTGGCATCATAATTCGGCGCAATGTTCCAGTAGATCGGCTGCCAAAACTCGAAGCCACGCCTGTCGCTCGTGCCTATCTTTGGGAACAGGAGACCTGACTTCCGTTCGTCGTTAACCGGAACGGTAATGTAGGGAATGTATAGAAACGGCACGCCCTTGAACGAGAGGCCCGCACTGCGTACCGTTCCCATTCCGGTGTTGTCATCGACCTCAATACTTTTTGCTTTAAGTATCCAGTCGTCGTTGCCAACCGGACAGGATGTGTAACGGACGTCCTGAAGTTTAACCCTGCCTTCACGTTCAATTATCAGTGCTCCGGCTGAACCGCGCGCGGGAGCCTTCTGCAGTTCATATTCAGCATCGTTGAAGCTAAACACGCCTGACTCGGTGTTGTACTGCACGGACTTGCCGCTGACCCTGGTTTCCTGATCCTGGTAGCTGACATTACCTTCTATAGAGAAGGTTTCTGTCTCCTTGTCGTAGGTAGCAGACTGGGCGGTAAGGGAAACCTTGCCACTCTGCATGACAATCGGCCCCCTGAACGAGGCATCGCCTTCGCCGGTAATATCGGCTTCGCCGGATGTGAATTCGATCGGATCGTCGTCACTGTCAGGAACGATAAGCGGCGCTTCTTCGAATTCGGGCCAGCAGCTAATGCCGCGGATATCTGTAGAAACCGGTGGATCCGCAAGTGCGCTGGCGCTGAGTAGTACTGTCAAGCTTATAATTTTCGCGGCGCGCACCTGATATTTTTCCTCATCTCCTGATGCTGGAATGCTATTCATGACTGATATATGGCCTGTCGGCAGCCCGCACTCCGCAATTCAGGTGTGATTATATCCGGCATAGCAACTCCAGTCCCTATTAAGCCGAGAATACCTTTCAGCAATCCTGCTGACCCGGGCTTCGGCCGGTCGTCTCGTTTACTATTCACTTACCGACGTTCAGGAATGCCCGGGCAAAGATGAAAGCGATGATTCTTGCAGCCGGCCGCGGCGAACGCATGCGGCCTCTAACGGACACGACACCAAAGGTCCTGCTCAAGGTGGGCGGCAGGGCGCTTATCGAATACCACATCGAAGCATTGAAGGCAGCCGGAGTTGTCGACATCGTTGTAAACCTGGCCTGGCTGGGGGAGCAGATAGTCGATTACCTCGGCGACGGGGGGCATCTTGGCGTGAAGATTGTGTACAGCGATGAGGGTGTCGCCGCGCTTGAAACAGGCGGTGGAATTTTTCGCGCACTAAAAGTGCTGGGGGATGAGCCGTTCTGGGTTGTGAATGGCGATACGCATACAAGCTTTACTTACAGCCAGCCTCAGCCAGCCGGGGACAGCCTGGCCCACCTCATCCTGGTACCAAATCCTGAACATAACCCTGGCGGCGATTTTGTCCTTGCCGGGGACCGCGTGCAAAATTCAGGGGGAGCAGCATATACCTACAGCGGCATAGGCGTGTTTAGCGCCGGTTTATTTATGGGTCAGACTGATGGGGTTTTTCCGCTGGCACCGCTGCTGCGAAAAGCAGCGGACGACAATTGTTTGACCGGAGAACTGTTTGAAGGGTTGTGGTCCGACGTCGGCACGCCCGAGCGTTTAAAGGAAGTAGATAAACTCATCGGAAAATCCTCAGCCGGCACGATGCGGCGTTGAGAATCGGCTCACAATGCTCATGTACTAGCCGTGTGCACTCCGCTTATTCGCCGATCCCCGCCTTGCCTCGCACTCACCTGAGGCTTTTCGTCGGACTATTGGAATTTGCGAGACATTCCGAGGTTCTCGAGAAGCGCCGGTAGCAAGTCTCGCGCCAATGTTTCGGATTTATCCGGCCCTCCCAGATCGGCCGTACGTGTCACAGTGAGCCCCTGGTAGCCGCAAGGATTAATGCGCGCAAAGGGCTCCAGGTCATTGTTTACGTTAACGGATATGCCGTGATAACAGCAGTTGCGCCGCACCCGTAAGCCTATACTGGCGATCTTGGCCTCGTTGACGTAAACGCCCGGCGCATTCTCACGGCCCTCGGCAGTGATCCCGTAACCGGCGAGTGTTGCGATGATTGCCTGCTCGAGTCTGCACACGAGGTCCCGGATCCCAAGCCGTGCGCGCATTAGATCGATAAGCACATATACGACAAGTTGTCCCGGGCCGTGATAAGTAACCTGGCCACCCCGGTCGACCTTTACCACCGGGATGTCGCCCGCGTCGATGATATGGCTCTCGTCTGCATTCATACCTAGTGTGAATACCGGCGGGTGTTCAAGCATCCAGATTTCATCACGCGTTTCCGGAGTACGTTCCTGGCTAAACTTTTGCATGTCTGCCAGGGTCGCGGCGTAATCCGCAAGCCCTGGTTGACGAATAACTACCGGTTGGTTCATGACAAGTGGGGCCTTTAGAAAACCATCAACACCAGTTCATGTTCATGCAACGACTGGTAGATGGAATCTACCTGTTCCTGGTTTTCCGCCATAAAGGTAACTGTGACTGAAATAAAATTGCCGTTACTGCTTATCTGTTCACGAACATCATTCTCATTGTCGAACTGCGCATGTATAGCGATCACTTTGAGCACGTGCTCCCGAAAATCGGGATGTTTGCGCCCAAGTGCCTTGATCGGAAACTCGGTAGGGTATTCGAGCAGCGACTCTTTATTCATATTCCGAATGTACTATGAACCGGCATCAGTCGGTGCAGAGCTACAGGGGAGCCGGCCGCCATAAGGCCCGGCCGGCGCTACTCAAACCAGAGCAGCACTTCATCCCATGTAGTTTGCAGCAAACTGCCTTCCCCAACTTTTGCGGAGCTGTACACGTTGTGGCGTGCAACCGTGTCGGCGCCAACAACCGCACGAACCTCGCCGACGGCTTCGCTCGTTTGCACAGGGGCTATAAGCTTGTCGGGAATGCTGACGCTGGTTTTGACCTGGTCCAGTGATCCTCGTGGAATGGTAATGTAGACCGGCTTGTCAACAACCAGATCGGTTGATTCCTGTTCGCCTTTCCAGACCCTCGCGTCGGCAACGACTTCTCCCTGATCCCACAAGCGGTGAGTTTCAAAGAAGCGAAATCCATAATTCAACAATGCCTGCGATTCGTTAGCCCGGGCTGCCGTGCTCTTGGTTCCAAGTACGACGGCGATTAACCGCATTCCATTTCGCTCAGCCGACGACACGAGACAGTAGCCGGCATTCTCCGTATAACCGGTTTTCATTCCATCCACTGTTTCATCGCGCCAGAGCAGACCATTTCGATTGCCTTGGGTAATTCCGTTGTACGTGAATTCTTTTTGCGAGTACCACTTGTAGTAATCGGGGTACTCTCGAATCAGTGCCGCAGCGAGTGCTGCTATATCGCTGGCCGATGTGTAGTGGTTTTCGGCCGGCAGCCCCGTGCTGTTGAGGTAATTGGTGCGGGTCATGCCCAGTTCATCAGCCAGCTGGTTCATAATCTCCGCAAAACTTGCTTCGGTTCCCGCCACATGCTCGGCCAGTGCGACACTGGCATCGTTGCCCGACTGTACGATCATGCCGGGTAACAGCAACTCGACAGGAACCCGGGTACCTACCTCGATGAACATGCGCGACCCCGGCGTTCGCCAGGCTTTTTCGCTGACCCGGACCTCGTCATCCAGGTTTACCTGCCCCGAATTGATAGCCCTGAATACAGCATAGGCGGTCATGAGTTTGGTGATACTGGCCGGCTCCAGACGCTCGTCCGCATTCTTGCTCGCCAGCACGCGGCCGCTGTTGAAATCAACGAGTAAATAGCCCTTGGCATTAAGGGCCGGGGGTGAGGGGGCTGCTATCTGAGCCGATCCGGTCATCGGCAGGATGGTCGCGGCTGCTATAAGCAGGGCAACTCGTAATCGGCAAAAAGTCATCATCTATAAGGCATCCAGAATGTCAGGTCTGAGCGGGCGGTATTCTAGCCCGGCTCGATGACCAGGTGGGTTTCCGTTATTTGCAGGTTCGCGGCAGCACGCACGATTCGGTCATATTCGCCGGCGCCACTGATCGGGCCAACTCGCACCCGGTACAGTTTCGGTGAGCTGTTACTCGATTCATATACCGTTACCTTGTTAAGGCCGCCTGAACTAAGCCGGCTTGCCATTGCCAATGCCTTTGCCCGGTCGCCAAATGCGCCGAACTGCACATACATCCGTTCGCCAGCCAAAGGCTTACTGACGGCGGGCCGCGCGACTGCCGCCCGTGTCCGGGCCGGCACGTCAACGCCGGCTGTTCCGGTAAGGGCGACAACTTCTACACGCCCGGTGCCATGTGAAATGATGCCCAGTTCACGGGCTGCAGCATAGGAAAGGTCGATCAGGCGACCTTTCACAAATGGACCACGGTCGTTGACTCTTAAAATGACAGAACGCCTGTTGTCCAGATTCGTGACTCGTACGTTCGTTGGCAGCGGTAATGTTTTGTGTGCGGCGGTCATTTTGTGCATGTCGTAGCGTTCGCCGCTTGAGGTGGAGCGACCATGAAACTTTTTGCCATACCATGATGCGGTACCCCGTTCGCGATAACCGGCGCTACTGTTCATCACTGTATAGCGCTTGCCATACACTTCATAGAAAGGCGGATTGCCGTATTTGCTGGGCGACAGGTTGCCGGAAGTGGCGTGTTGCCCGGTCGTCCTGGAATCTTCCCAGCGGGAAGCGCCACATGAGCCCAGGCTGAGGGCCAGTACTATCCAGTAGATGCCAAGCAGCTTTTTCACAGATTTGCCTCACGCACAATGCTATCGCCCAGTTCCCACGCGGCCAGTGCATACATCACGCTGTGGTTGTAACGGGTGATCACGTAAAGGTTATTGAACCCTACCCAGTACTCCTTGCCTTCCTCACCGTCCAGGAGCCAGAGTCCAGCGGCCTCATCGCAATCGAGGTCGGTAGGAAAAAATATGCCGCCATTGCTAAGTTCGCCTACCGTCGAACCCGGCTTTAGTCCATCGTTCAATGGCAAATCATCTATTCCCTCGGCGACGGTTGCAAGAGCAGCGACCGGCGCGCCTGCTTGCCATTTGTGAACGGCGAAATAGTTCGCAACGCTTGCCAGGATGTCATGCCAGTTATTGAGCAGGTCACGCCGACCGTCTCCGTTACCGTCGACCGCAAAATTCCGGTAACTGCTTGGAATGAACTGTGGCGGGCCCATTGCCCCTGCGTAAGAACCTTTTAGCTCCAGCAGATCCAGATTTTCTTCACGTGCAAGTCTGAATGCATGCCCGAGTTCTGAGCGGAAGAACTTGCTGCGCGGCGGATAGTCAAAGCCCAACGTCGTAAGCGCATCTACTACCCGGTAACTTCCGGTCCTACGCCCAAAATAACTTTCAACCCCCACGATACCCAGAATCATTGAGGGCGGCACACCGGTGTCTTGCTCAATAGTTTCCAGCGTTTCCCTGTGTTTCGCAAAAAACTTTACGCCCGCACGTATTCGCTCAGGTGTTACAAAAATAGCTCGGTATTCATGCCATGGTTTTACCCCTTCGGCCGGCTGGCTAATGGCGTCAAGTATGCTTTGCTGCACCTTGCTCTTCGCAAGTATCTGTTCGACAAATGCCGGGTCGAACTTATCTTCGACAGACAGGTCGTTGACAAACTGACGAACATCTTCGCGTTGCAGGTCGACGGACCATGCAAGCGCAGGTATGAGCAGAGTGACTAGCAAGCCGGTTCGTAAACAGAGAACCTGCTGTGCGAAATGAAAATTCCCTTTCATCGTGGCAATAGCTTCCGGTGCGTTTGTACAGACATCAGGATACCGAAACCTGCCAGAAGGGTCACCATGGAGGTACCACCCGCGCTCACGAGCGGCAGCGGTACCCCCACGACCGGCAGCAGACCGGTGACCATGGCTGTATTCACGAATACATAGAAAAAGAAGGTAACGCTGATGCTACCGGCAAGTAGTCGCGAAAAGGTGTCCTGGGCGGCTGCGGCAATGACAAAACCGCGCGCGATAATAAGAAGGTAAAGCAGCAGGAGCAGGGTGACGCCGATAAAGCCAAACTCCTCGCCGATTACCGCGAAAATAAAATCTGTCGATCTTTCCGGGAGAAACTCAAGCTGTCCCTGGCTGCCATTGAGCCAGCCCTTGCCAAAAATGCCACCCGAGCCTATTGCGATCTTTGACTGGATAATGTGATAACCGGCCCCCAGGGGGTCTTTCTCGGGGTCGAGGAGTGTAAGAACCCTTTGCTTCTGATAGGGGTGCATCAAGTACCAAAGCAATGGCATCGCGGCGAAGGCCATAGCCGTTGCGGCAACGATGTAACGTATACCTATGCCGGCCAGAAATATAACGGCTGCACCGGTAAGGCCTATAAGAATTGCGGTACCGAGATCAGGCTGCAGAGCGATCATACCGACGGGCGCTGCGATCAGCAGCAACATGCCTGCGGTCAGCAATAACGATGGGGGCAGGGCCCGGTCATGCAGCAGCCAGGCCAGCATCGCAGGTACCGCAAGTTTCATCAGCTCAGAGGGTTGAAAACGCACGCCTATATCCAGCCAGCGTTGTGCGCCACCGCCTACATCGCCTATGGCCAGCACCAGTGCCAGCATCGCGAGGCCGGCAAAATAGACCCAGGGGGCGACCCGCCTCATCCAGGCAATATTAATCTGTGCAACCACCACCATTACCAATGCGGCAAGACCAATGCGAGCGACGTGCCCTACCAGCAAATCTGCATCGTTGCCCGAGGCGCTGAACAGCACGAACATGCCTAGCGCGAGCACCACTAACAGCCCGGCCATCAATTGCGGGTCGAGGTGCATACGCCTGAGAAGGTGCGTGGTTGTGCCGTAGCTTTGCGCACCGCGCCTGCCTGAGGGTGACATCATAGTGCGGCCCCCCCGAGGTAAGTATCCAGAACTTTGCGGGCTACCGGTCCGGCAACACCACTGCCGCTGCCGCCATTTTCCACGATAACGGCCACGGCGATGCGCGGCTCTTCGACGGGAGCGAAGGCCACGAACAGGGCATGATCGCGCATGCGTTCAGCCAGCTCCTCCTTGTTATAGGTTTCGTTTTGCGCCACCGAAAATACCTGCGCTGTGCCACTTTTGCCGGCGATGCTCCAGGGCGCATCCGTTCCGATCGCCCGGGCAGTCCCCCGCGGGTCAGTAATTACGGCCTCCATCGCGCTCACAATCTGATCCCAGTTTGATGCATTGGAAACATGCACGGGAGTCAGTTTCCTGGGCTGTCGTTGCGCGATGGCGCCCGTCATCGGATCACGAATCCCCTGCACCATTGAAGGCCGGAAGCGTTTGCCGCGGGCCGCGATGGTTGCGGTTGCGTGAGCCAGTTGCAACGGCGTAGCCAGCAGGTAGCCCTGGCCTATACCGGTAATAACGGTTTCGCCGGGGAACCAGATCTGGTCTTCCGGGGCAGAGAAGTTGCGGCGTTTCCATTCCCGGGTTGGCACCAGTCCGTTGCTCTCGGGACCGATATCGATGTCGGTGCTTGTTCCGAGACCGAAATCCATCAGGGTGCGCGAAATAATGTCGATCCCCAGTTCGTTCGCCATTTCATAAAAGTACGTGTCGCATGACTGGGCAACCGCGTCGTGCAAATTTATCAGACCATGGCCTTCAGGCTTCCAGTCGCGATACCTGTGGGGGTTACCGGGCAGGCTGTAGTAACCGCGGCAGTACACGCGTTGCGTGGCCAGGCTTGAATTCTGTTCCAGGCCCGCGAGGGCCAGCATGGGTTTAATCGTCGAGCCGGGTGGATAGGCGCCACGCAGGGCACGATTGAAGAGCGGCTGGTCAGCATCATTCTGAAGTGTACGAAACTCCTCTCGTGACAGGCCCCGGATAAAGCCGTTCGGGTCGAAGCCCGGCGCACTTGCAAAAACCAGGATCTCACCGTTGGACGGATCGATTGCTACGACCGCCCCCCGGCGCCCCTCCAGTTCTGCTTCAGCTGTCATCTGCGCGTTGATATCGAGGCTGAGGATCAGATCGCGACCGGGCACCGCCAGTTCGGTATCCAGCACCTGCATCATTCGTCCGCGCACATTGACGAGTACATCCTGGTGGCCTGGTAAACCGTGCAGGTCCGGTTCAAAAGCCCGTTCGACCGCAACTTTGCCTATATACGCTGAACCGGCGTATTCGGCGGGATCCAGCATTTCCTGGTCGGCTGCGCTTATGCCACTGACGTAGCCAAGTGCATGCGCCGCAATATTTCCGTAAGGGTAATAACGGGCCAGCCGCGCGCGAATCTCAACCCCGGGGAAATAAGGTCGGAGCACCGCAAATCGGGCTACTTCGTCGTCAGACATTCCTTGCCGTATAGGGATGCTGTCGAAACGGCGCTTGCTCGCGATCAGGTTGCGGATGCGGCCCGTCGACTCTGACTTGATTAGTCCGCTGGACTCCAGCCGGGTCAGGGTGTCTTCCAGGTCGGGTACCTGCTCGGGTGTGACTTCGAGTTGATAGCTGGGTGTGTTCTCCGCAAGGATATTTTGATTACGATCAAAAATAAGACCACGGGCGGGTGGCAAAGGCTGCACCCGGATGCGGTTGCCCTGTGACTGGGCCGCGTAGTATTCCGCGTTAACGAGTTGGAGTATGGCCAGTCGCGTCAGTACCGTTCCGCTCAGCAATACTGCAATCACCGAACACGCAATGATGCGGCGTGTGAAAAGCCGCTGTTCGCGCCAATGGTCTTTTATTTGCCTGGTGTAATCCATTGCGTCAGTTAAAGCTGGGGTCGCGGTTTTCTACCTGTGTTCTGAGCCGATCCATGATGCCCAGCACAAGCGGCCAGAAGAGTGCGCCGGAAAGCACGCGTGACCAGCGTGAAAAGCCGAAGGGCTCAAGTCCGGCCAGCCCTTCAATCATGAACTGGAGGAAGGCTTCAATAGTGAGCAGTGCGAACACGGTCATCGTCAGTTGCCAGAGCGGGAAAATCCTGATCTGCAGGTGGAAGCGGAGTGTCAGGTATGTGACAACGCTCAGCGCCAGGGCATTCTGGCCGAGTAACTGTCCGTGGAGAATATCCAGGCAAATGCCCATGACAAATGCCGTACCCAGGCCGAAGCGCTGCGGCCACATCATTGCCCAGTAGATCAGCACCATGACGGGCAATGGCGGTCGTACCGGTTGCAGTACGCCCGGCAGGGGCACAACCTCCAGCGCAATCGCCGCAATGAAGGCGACGAAAACAGGCCAGACCCTGACTCGCCTCGTCATCAGCCGGACTCCCCGGCAGCTGTTGTGTTATCGGCGGGCGGCGGTGCAGAAATCGTAGCTGGCTTGTTGGTTTCCGGAATATTGTCCGGATCCGCAAATGGGTCGCGTCCGCCTGGTTTGATTAACAGAACCTCGCGAATCCTGTTAAGGGCAGCCGCAGGTTCCGCATCGATCTCCAGGAACGGCTGTCCGGTAACTTTGCGTACATCACGTACGACCCCGACCGGATACCCGGGTGGAAAAGTTCCACCCAGCCCGGAACTCACCAGCAGGTCACCGATTTGTACATCTGCGTTAAGGGGCAGAAACGGCAGTGACAGCCGATCCAGTTCTCCCGTGCCAACAGCAATCGTTCGCAAGCGGTTGCGCGCCAGTTCGACAGGTAGCGCATGATCAACGTCTGTAACGAGCATTGCCTCGGCACTGTAGTGCCGGTCGCGTGTAATCTGACCTACGATGCCATCCGCGTCGATCAGTGCCTGCCCGATATAAATGCCGTCGCTTCCGCCCTTGTTAATAACCAGCATGTTACGGAACGGGTTCATATCGACCGAGACGATTTCGGCAATCAGGATTTGGTCACCAACAATTTCTGTTGAGTCCAGCAATACGCGCAGCCGGGCGTTTTCTGCTTCAAGCGCAGCCATCCGCTGCAGCCGGACGCTGCGGATCAATACTTCCTGTCGCAACGTCAGATTTTCTTCCTGCAACTGCGAGCGTGTCGCCATCGATTCCGAGACGGTGCGCCTGATATCGAAGGGCGCACTGACCAGTAACTGTACGGGGTAAAGGGTCACTGCGAGGGCCTTACGCACACCGACGAGGTGCTCGTTACGATGATCCAGCACCATCAGGGTGATCGACAGTATGCAAAATAGTATGAGACGCAGGCCGGGGCTCGCACTGCGAAAACTCCCCGGCTCGCGTTCCACAGTGGTCAGCGCCATGACCTAAGCCGTTTCAGCAACAACAATCCGCCCATGATGGGGCAGCTTTCCTTAAGTATCAATGGGTTTCGGGCTTTATCTAGATGCTTCGGCTTGCATGCCCTGCAAGCGGGATTGTGCACGCGAATTCCGAAGGAATAACGCCTGCAACAGGCTTACAGCGGTGTCTAAGGGAGGAAGCAGTTATATTGGCCAGCCTCCGGGATCGTTCCGGGGCGGCAGGGAGGCCGCCCCGTGCAACAGGCTTAAAACCTGCCGCGCCAGTTACTCTTGGGCGAAAACGCCCGGACCCTGTTCGTCTATAAGCTCCAGCACCCGGCCGCCACCACGCGCGACACAGGTCAGCGGGTCGTCGGCAACGACGACCGGCAGTCCCGTCTCTTCCATCAGCAGCTTGTCCAGGTCCCGGAGGAGCGCCCCGCCACCGGTCAGCACGATGCCGCGATCGGCAACGTCCGAACCCAGTTCGGGTGGGGTCTGTTCCAGGGCACCTTTTACAGCGCCGACAATCCCCTGCAGCGGATCCTGCAACGCCTCGAGTATCTCGTTGCTGTTAAGGCTGAAACTCCGGGGCACGCCTTCGGACAGGTTGCGGCCGCGCACGGATATCTCCCTGACCTCGTCACCGGGATACGCGGAACCGATATCTTGTTTGACCCGCTCCGCCGTAGCTTCGCCGATCAGGATGCCGTAATTGCGGCGCACGTAGTTCAGGATGGCTTCGTCGAAACGGTCGCCGCCGACTCGCACGGATGCAGCGTAAACAATGCCATTCAAAGAAATGACCGCAACTTCAGAGGTGCCGCCACCGACATCCAGTACCATCGAGCCGCGCGCCTCATGAACCGGCAATCCTGCGCCGATTGCGGCTGCCATTGGCTCGTCAACCAGAAAAACCTTGCGCGCGCCGGCGCCTTCGGCCGACTCCTTGATCGCGCGCCTTTCTACCTGGGTGGAGCCATAAGGCACGGCTACGAGTACCCGCGGGCTTGGCCGGAAATACTGGTTGCCGTGTGCCTTGCGGATGAAATGCTGGAGCATTTTCTCGGTCACGGTGAAGTCGGCGATAACACCATCCTTCAGTGGCCGTATTGCGGTGATGTTGCCCGGGGTTCTGCCGAGCATATTTTTCGCTTCTGCGCCTACCGCCGCGACACTTTTACGGCCGCCGCCCGGTTCCTCGCGGATCGCGACCACCGACGGTTCGTCGAGTACGATGCCGTGACCCTTAAGATAAATAAGAGTATTCGCCGTACCGAGGTCGATAGAGAGGTCGTTCGAGAAATAACCCAGCAGGTTTTTGAGCATGACACCCTGCGCACAAAGGAAGGACTAAAGTGGAGCGTACTCTAGCAACGAGGGGGATTTTGGGCAACTGCGGGTGTATTATTACGCGCCCTTTGAGTGCCGGGTCGGTATCCGGCGTTGCCGATCCGTTGCAACAATGCCGCCGGGCTTGTGACGGCTAAACGAAGAACTCTGAATGTGGCTTTATCCAAATCTGACATCGAATACATAGCGCACCTCGCGATGCTGGACGTCGCAGAAGCTGATGTGCCCGACTACCAGGACAAACTGGGCAAGATCATCGAATTCATTGATGAACTGGGGCAGGCGAATACAAATGAAATCGTGCCCATGGCGCACCCGCTTGCTATGAGCCAGAGGCTGCGGCCGGATGTAGTTACCGATGGCGACGAGCGCGACCATTTCCAGCAGAACTCGGAGGCGACTGCCGGCGGGCTGTATATCGTGCCGAAAGTCATCGAGTAACCGGATTCACTAGTCGTGGTTGATACCTGATGCCTGAGCAACGCCAAACCATCGCTGCACTGTTCCACCTGCTTGGGGCAGGCGAGGTTAGCAGCCGCGAATTGGTGCAGGCCAGCCTGGATCGTATCGAGGAGCAGGATAAAGAGCTGAACGCCTTCATCACTGTTACGGCAGAGCAGGCGCTTGCGGCGGCAGATGCTGCAGATTTAGCGCGCGCGAACGGAACAGCAGGCCCGCTGGCCGGCGTGCCGATGGCGCACAAAGATATTTTTTGTACCGCCGGAGTTAAAACGACCTGTGGGTCGCGCATGCTCGAAAATTTCGTGTCACCTTACGACGCAACCGTCGTTGAACGACTCGCTGATGCCGGCATGGTTTCAGTCGGCAAAACCAACATGGACGAGTTTGCGATGGGCTCGTCGAGCGAGACGAGCTATTTTGGCGCAGTTAAGAACCCCTGGGACACGGCGCGCTCGCCCGGCGGATCATCCGGCGGATCGGCTGCCGCGGTAGCCGCGGGCCTTGTGCCCATGGCGACAGGTACCGATACAGGTGGCTCGGTTCGCCAGCCTGCAGCGCTGTCAGGCGTCACGGGGTTCAAGCCCACGTACGGCCGGGTCTCCCGTTACGGCATAGTGGCGTTTGCGTCCAGCCTGGACCAGGCCGGCATCCTCGCGCTCAGCGCCGAGGATGCGGCCCTCGTGACGCAGGTGATTGCCGGTTTCGATGAGCGCGATTCCACCTGTTCGCCGGCCGAGGTGCCCGACTATGCGGCGGAACTGGATGCGCCTCTGAAGGGTAAAACGATTGGTATTCCCAAGGAATATTTCGATGCCGGGCTCGATTCCGCTTGCGGAGATGCGGTCCATGCTGCACTGGAAGTCTTTAAACAGCAGGGCGCGAAACTGCGTGACGTCAGTTTGCCGAATCTGTCACTCGCCGTGCCGACTTATTACGTCGTTTGTCCTGCCGAGGCATCGTCGAACCTGTCCCGCTACGACGGTATGCGCTTCGGCCATCGCAGCGAGGATGCCGGCGATATAGAAAGTCTTTTCAAGAACAGCCGTACCGAAGGTTTTGGCGACGAAGTCAAACGCCGCATCATGACCGGCACCTATGTTTTATCGGCTGGTTATTACGATGCGTATTACCTGCAGGCGCAAAAAGTCAGGCAATTGATCAGCGATGACATGCAACGCTGTTTTGACGAGGTAGACATTATCGCCGGACCTACGACGCCGACACCCGCGTTTAAAATTGGCGAAAAAATCGATGATCCTGTGCAGATGTACCTGAACGATATCTACACAGTGTCGGTGAACCTGGCCGGTCTTCCAGGCATTTCCATTCCCTGCGGCAGCGTCAATGGGCTGCCGGCCGGGCTGCAGTTGATTGGCCCGCATTTTGCCGAAGCTCGCGTACTTAATTTTGCTCATCGCTATCAAATGGAAACCGATTGGCACAAACAAGTGGCGGGAGGCGGGCAGGGCTGATCATGGAATGGGAAACCGTCATCGGCCTGGAAATCCACTGCCAGCTCGCGACTAAGAGCAAGTTATTCGGAGGTGCAAGCACCGCCTATGGTGCCGAGCCGAATACCCAGGCCTGCCTGGTAACACTGGCGTATCCGGGTGTGTTGCCGGTGTTGAACGGCGAAGTCGTGACGATGGCGGCGCGCTTCGGGCTCGCGATCGATGCGACGGTTGCGCCGCGCTCGATATTTGCACGCAAAAACTATTTTTATCCGGATTTGCCGAAGGGTTACCAGATCAGCCAGTTCGAATTGCCGATCGTGCACGACGGGCACATTACGCTGATGCTCGACGATGGTTCTGAAAAATGTGTAGGCATTACGCGCGCACATCTCGAAGAGGATGCCGGAAAGTCGCTGCACGAAAACATGGAAGGCAAAACTGGTATCGACCTGAACCGGGCAGGCACACCGCTACTGGAGATCGTTTCGGAACCGGAGCTAAGTTCGGCAAGGGAAGCTGTTAATTACATGCGACGTATTCATCAGCTCGTGCGTTACCTCGGGATTTCGGACGGCAACATGCAGGAAGGTTCGTTCCGCTGTGACGCAAATATTTCTGTGCGTCCGAAGGGTCAACAGGAGCTTGGTACACGCACCGAGCTGAAGAATCTCAACTCCTTCCGCTTTGTCGAAAAGGCGATCGACTTCGAGATCGAACGCCAGGTCGAAGTGCTCGAAGACGGGGGCGAAGTCGTTCAGGAAACACGTCTGTACGATGCCGAGCGCGATGAGACCCGCGCGATGCGCGGCAAGGAAGAGGCTAATGACTATCGCTACTTCCCTGACCCGGACCTGCTGCCGGTCGAACTGGATGAAGGGTTCATTACCGGCGTGCGCGAGGCCATGCCCGAGTTGCCACGTGCGAAAGCGGAACGCTTTACCGCGGACTACGGCCTGAAGCAGGCTGACATAGACCTGCTAACAGCCTCGCGTGACACCGCCGACTACTTCGAAGCAGTCGCGGCCAGTGTCGAAGACAAGCGCCTCGCGGCAAACTGGGTAGCCGGTGAGCTGGGTGCCGCACTGAACCGTGACGGACTGGATATCACCGCCAGCAAAGTAAGTGCGGCTTCTTTAGCGGGACTCCTGAATCGTATTCACGACAATACTATTTCCGGCAAGATCGCCAAGGAAGTATTTGCAGCCATGTGGGATGAGGGTGGCGAGGCCGATGCAATAATCGAAAGTCGTGGCCTCGAACAGATTACTGACAGCGGCGAACTCGAAGCCATGGTCGACCAGGTAATTGCAGACAACCCGGAACAGGTCGAGCAGTACCGCGCAGGTAAGGAAAAAGTGCTCGGCTTTTTGGTCGGCCAGGTAATGAAGGCGACCCAGGGCAAGGCCAACCCGGCCAAGGTCAACGAGATACTGCGCGCGAAGCTCGGATCCTGAAGGCGTACCAGTGATGGATGCCGCTGATTCCCTGCGCCGGTTCGTTTTTGAGCAAGACGAGATACTCGGCAGTATTGTGCGCCTGGACGCGACATGGCAGCGTCTCATGGATGCGGACGATTACCCCCCCGAAGTTCGACCGATACTGGGCGAAGCCCTGGCCGCAACCGCACTTCTTGGCCGTAGTCTGAAATTCGAAGGTCACCTGACCCTGCAGATACAGGGCGGTGAACATGTGCGCCTCCTGGTCCTGCAGTGTGACAATGAATTGCACATGCGCGGCCTGGCGCAGTTCGGTGATAAATTGCCGGGCTCATTTACCGAACTGGTGGATGGCAGCTCGCTGTGTGTAACAGTCGAAACCACGTCGCGCAAATCTGAGCGCTACCAAAGCATCGTGCCGTTGTCAGAGATCAGCTTGGCGGAGAGCCTGGGGCATTACTATCGTCAGTCGGTGCAGTTACCGACTTTATTTATGCTGGCTGCTGATGATCAGCGTGCAGCCGGACTGATGTTGCAGGTGATGCCGGAACGTAAAGGCGGCAGCGGGCGGTGGAAACGCCTGGTTGCCGATCTCGAAGGACTCGATGTTTCCCGTATCAGCCAGATGGATGAATCAGTGTTGTTATCCGCATTGTTTCCCGAAGATGACATCCGTTTGTTCGACGCCGAACCGGTGTGCTTTCACTGTGACTGCTCCGAGGAGCGGATCGAGGCCATGCTCCGGCTGCTGGGCGCGAACGAGCTGGATGAACTGCTCGAGGGCCACAATCCGGTTGAAATACGCTGCGAATTTTGCAACGCAAAATACATGTTCCCGGAAGAGCGAATTCAGCGCATCGTGGCCGAAATCAGGGCGGCTTCCGGAAAACCCCTGCACTAAATAGCTACGGCCTGCCTGAGGCCAAGCGCAACGTGTGATCTGCGCCCTTTACAAATATAAAGAAATCTTTATATTTCTTGCATGGACTTGGAATACTCCGTCAATTCGCTGAAAGCGGCATCGGACCCCACCCGGCTGAGGTTGCTCGCCCTGCTCGCAGCGGGCGAGTCGATGGTGGGCGAGTTGCAGGAGGTGCTCGACCAGAGCCAGCCGCGGGTATCGCGCCATTTGCGCATCCTG